>Ga0265320_10000434_pt1 | contig 33028 bp, 23 predicted proteins | sample 4827metaG_FD_202087 | JGI IMG/M metagenome (GOLD analysis project Ga0265320, IMG submission 202087) | Rhizosphere microbial communities from Carex aquatilis grown in University of Washington, Seatle, WA, United States - 4-8-27 metaG | ecosystem: Host-associated > Plants > Roots > Rhizosphere >... | reverse complement strand
CCTCGATCCGGTGCAAGATCCCACCTTGACGGCGCCGCGGCGCAACGCGAGCGTGCGACGGAAATCGTAACCGAAGCGCGTCGGCGTCTCTACGAACTCCTGGCCAAGGGCTGAGCCGATGACCGTCTCGACTCCTTCGACCTCGGCGACGTCGCCGAAAGCGTTCGGCGCGCTCGCGCTTCCCGGCTATCGCGCGTACCTCGTCACCTTCACCCTGACGATGATGGCCGACAACGTCGAGCACGTCATCAGCTACTGGGTCGCGTTTCAGAAGTTCCACTCACCGGCGCTCGGCGGGTTCGCCGTGGTGTCGCACTGGCTTCCCTATCTCGCGTTCTCGGTGCTGGTCGGCGCGGTCAACGATCGCATCGATTCGCGTCGCATCATCCAGCTCGGGGCGTTGCTCTTCATCGTCGCGTCGGTCGGGTGGGGATATTTCTTCGTGACCGGCACCTTGCAGATGTGGGAAGCGATGGTGCTGCTCGTCATCCACGGGTGCGCGGGCGTCTTGTGGATCACGTCGAGCCAGGTGCTGCTCTACGACATCGTCGGTGCCGCCGCGTTGCCGAGCGCAGTTCGCCTCGCGGCGACGGCGAGATACCTCGGCGTGCTCGTCGGTCCCGGTGTCGGCAGTCTCATCATGCTCACGCTCGGGCCGACGCGCGGCATTTTCCTGAACGCCGTTTTTTATCTCCCGCTTCTCCTCTGGCTCATCGGTGCGCCCTACGGTCGTCATTTCCGGAAGGATCGGCCGGCGCCGAAGCGCGCGGTCCGAGGTCTCGCCGACATCGTGCAAACGATCGCCGAAGTGCGGGCGATGCCGCTTCTCGCGGTCATGATGCTCCTCGCGGGCGGCGCGTCGTTCTTCATCGGCAACAGCTACCAGGCCCAGATGCCCGGTTTCGCGCATGATCTCGGACACGGCGATCCGGGAACGGCCTACACGGCGCTACTCGCGGCCGACGCGGCCGGCGCGCTCCTCGCCGGCATATTGCTCGAGAGTCGTGGAGGGATTTTTCGGATGCGTCCGAACACCGCCGTCGCGCTGGCGATCACCTGGGCCGCGGCTCTCTTCGGCTTCGCGCTGATGCGCTCCTATCCGCTCGCGCTCGCGTTTCTATTCCTCGCGGGGTTCTTCGAGCTGTCGTTCAGCAGCATGACGCAAACGTTGGTGCAGATGAACGCGCCGGAAGCCACCCGCGGCCGGGTGCTCGGTCTCTACAACATGGCGGCTGCGGGGCTTCGCACCTTCAGCGGCGTCATCGTCGGGCTCGTCGGCAGCGTCGTGAGCGTGCACACGTCGCTCGCGCTCGCCGCCGGGTCGTTCGTGACCGTCGCGTCGTTGCTCCTCGCGCGATTGCGCGGAGCGACGAAGCCGACGACCGCGTGACGTCAGGGCTACGGCGTCGGTCGCTCGCGACGGCCGTCAGTCGAGAAACCCGGTCTTCAGGGCCTCCATCAGCGCGTTCGGCGCGCGACCGCCCGAGGCGCCGCTCTTGAGCCAGCCCTCCTGGATCGTCCATACGATGATGCCCCCGTACCCGTTCGTCTTGGAGAACGTCCCTTTGGCGATGATCGACGTCTCGTCTTCGTACGAGATGTATTGGGTATTCGCGCCGCACCCTCCGTCGTCGACGGCGCTCGCGAGCGAGAGGTACGGCTCCGCGGCCGCCGTGTCGCGCTGTCGTTCGCCTGCGGCGCTCGTGTCGAAGGTGCTTCCCGATGCGAAGAACGCGGAGAGCGGATACGCGTTGTCGCCGCCGACGATCCGAACGCTTCCGTCCGTCGGCTGCCGGGGTCCGGTGATGCCGCCGGTGTAACAAATGGCGTAGAACGCGGTGCCCATGCCGAGCTTCGCCTTCGGGACGCCGGCGGTCACGTAGCGTTGCAAGGTGTCGTCGATCGCGATGGGTGTCGAGCCGGTGACGCCGCCGAGGGGACTCAAGAACCACGACGACCACCCCTGTCCGGCCACCGCCGTGGACGGATAGTAGGTCTGCACGTCGAACCGATCGAGCGACTCGGCGAGCGTCGCGAACCTCGGATCGACGGTCTGGTAGTTCCCGTTGATGGCGCCCCCGGGATAACTCAAGACGATGTCCGGTTTCGAGGCGCGGAGGGCCTTCGCGAGCGCGACGAGGTCGTCGAGGTCGACGCTGTCTTCCCAGTCGAGGTCGATGCCGTCATAGCCGAGCGTCGCCAGAGTGCCGACCAACGTCGTCACGAACGCCGAACGGTTCGCGGCGCTCGCCGCGGTCGCGATGTTTCCGCCCGCGCCGGCTCCGCCCAGCATCAAGAGCGCCTTCGCGCCGTGTGCGTGAGCCGCCGTGGCGAGGGCTTTCGCGTCGTCCGTGCCGGTTCCGTTCGAGTCGTCGAAGCTCAAATCGAGCGATAGATCGCTCTTCAACGTCAGGGGGGCGAACGCGACGTGCGTCAACCCCGACCAATCGATCTGCGCGATCGGATAGTCATTGATCTGGTAGCCGACGTAGTAGCCGAGAACCCACTGCGCTCCGGAACCGCCGGTTCCCGTCGTTCCGCCGGTCGACGAAGCCCCGCCACTCGACGTCGTTCCGCCACTCGACGTCGTTCCGCCACTCGACGAGGAACCGCCGCCAGAGGAAGAAGTACCGCCGGTCGACGAAGTGCCGCCGGTCGACGAAACGCCGCCGCTCGACGAAGCGCCGCCGCCGGGTTGTGCACCGCTCGACGAAGTGCCTCCCGTGGGCGACGTGCCGCCGTTCGCGCCGCCACCCGTTCCCGAAGCTCCGCCCATGGATGCGGAAGAACCCCCGTTCGTCGAAGCATCGCCCGTTCCCGCCGTCGGAGACGAGCTGCACGCGGCGAGCAGAACCGTGACGCCGATGAGCCGACTAATCCGCATGATCTCCTCACGATAACATCGGTCGATCTCGATTCGCTCGACGAGACGCGGGCGCGCAACCGCACTCGCTGTCCCCGACATGGGCGCTCGCACGATCGCTTTTGGCTCAATAATCGAACGCACTCGGTCCCCGAACCCAGTCGATGTCGACGCGAGCGGTGTGGCGATATTGCTTGCGTCGATCGACCGCTGCTGCGTTGCGGCGAGGGACTAGCGCCCTACGTTATGCGCGTGAAGACTGTACTCTTGACCGGCGCCACGGGGTTCGTGGGTTCGCATTTGCGCCGGCGGCTCACGGTCGCGGGGTACCGAGTGCGCTGCGCGTCCCGTGAGCCCGCAGCGGCGAAGCGGAGGGAACCCGAAATGGATTGGGTTCTCCTCGACGTGAATCGCCAGGAGACGCTCGAACCGGCGCTTCGCGGTGCGATCGCCGCCATCTACCTCGTTCACGGAATGAGCAGCGGTCCTGGCTACGAAGAGCGCGAGAGCGAATCGGCGACGGCGTTTCGCGACGCGGCACGAAGCGCCGGACTCGAGCGCATCGTCTACCTTGGCGGGGTCGAGCCGGTCGGCCGTCCATCGCGGCACCTGGGAAGCCGTCTGCACACCGGCCGCATCCTTCGCGAGGGCGCCGTTCCGGTCTTCGAGCTGCGCGCGTCGATGATCATCGGCCGGGGAAGCATCAGTTGGCAGATCGTGCGCGACCTCTCGGCGCGTTTGCCGGCGATGTTGCTCCCGAAGTGGCTCCGGACGCGGACGCAGCCCATCTCGATCGACGACGTCATCGACGCGCTCACGGCCGCACTCGCGCTGCCCGTCGAGCTCGCGGGCGCGTACGACCTGCCGGGTCCGGAGATCCTCTCGGCCAAGGAGATCCTCTTTCGCATCGCCGCATTGCGCGGCATGCATCCGGTCTCGTTCGATGTCCCCATTCTCTCGCCGCGCCTCTCGAGCTACTGGCTGAAGTTCGTGACCGGCGCCGATTATCACGTCGCGCGAGAGCTCATCGACGGCCTGTCGAGCGATCTGCTCGCCTCAGGACGCGGATTTTGGTCTCACCTTCCCGGATATCCACTGGTGTCGTTCGATGATGCCGTGCGTCGCGCAATGGCCGAAGAAGAAGACGCGTCGCCGCCATCGCGGAAACCGCTCTTCGAACAAGCCATCGCCCTCATCTCACGCCGCACTCCGGTTCCGCTGGCGAACTCCGCCGTTCCCGCACGCGTTCCGCCTCACGGCCGGTGAACGCCGCTCCGCGTATCGCACATTGTGCGCGCGTGCGATGAACCGGCGTGAGCTCCAGTTCATCTTCTCGCTCGTCGGGTCGTACCCATTCGCCGCATCGCGCAGCGCGCAACGGTGAAGCACGCGGGCTCGCGTCGCCTCTCCGCGCCGCCCGTGAGCGACGCGATGTTCGGGTCGAACACCGTCGTTGAGGTTGGCGTGTAACCGAGCGCGGATGTATCGTTGTCGTGATTAGCCTTTTCGGGAGGGAAACATGGTCGACGTGTTCCTGGCGGTCTTCTTCCTCGCGGGCCCAACCGGCGCTGCGGTCTCGTGGGCGCTCTGGAGACGCCTTCGATGGTCGAGGAGCGAGGTCGAGCTTCTCGGCGCCGAGGTTCGATCGCTCGAGCAGCAAGTAGCGATTCAGCAAGCCTTGCTCCTCCGCACGCTCAACCACGATCATGCGACGGTCGCGAAGGGAGCGTTCGGCGCCGTGCACCCCTTCGACGAGCGCCCTTCGAAGGAACCCTCGAGCGGAGCCGACCTCGCGCAAAACGACTACGAGCGGACGCTGCGCGACGCCGGGCAGCCCGACGAACGGCTTCGACCCGCGGTCGGCTGAGACGCTTCCCCCGCGTGGGACGGCGAGGGATTCAACTTCGACGCGGCAGATTTTGGGCACTCGAGAGCAGGCCCGCCGCGATCGCGTCCATGAGTGCATCGAAGCGCCGCCGATCGAAGTCGCTGCCGCTGATGAGCCAGTCGACGTGCGCGGGTGCTTCGCTCTCCTCGACGCCGGGCGTGGTCTTCGGTTTTGTCGCGGAGCGAATGCCGAATCGCGGGCGCACGCGCTTCGACTTTTCTTTTTTGGGGCCCGCGAAGTGTCCGAGGACGTCGAGGTGATCGCCGTAGCCCGCCCAGACGAGCTTGCCCCAGATCTGCGAGCGGACGGGGACGACGCCGTCGTTGGCCCCCCGCTCCGGCAGATGTCCGAGGGCGCTCTCGAGCGACGCTTCGTGGTCCTTGCCGATGTCCGGCGCGGCGCACGGGTATCGAACGTCCTGGCGCGAGGTAATCTCGTACAGGATCGCGAAGACGGCCTCGCTGAGCGCGTTGCGCGGATGCCGCAAGGCCCGGAGCACCATTCGCGGTGAAGGGGCCGGCGCCAGCGACGCCGTCGACTGGCAGAGCACGTCCGGCGGATCTTCGATGCCCGCCGCGAAGAGATCCATCGCCTCCGGCATGAGCTGGACCATCGCCCCGTCGTCCTCTTTCATTCGATCGATGTAGGTGCGCACCTCGAGACTCCGGACCTCGTCGAGACGACGCAAGAGCGCTTCCGTCGAGCGATCGAGGATGTCGAGGTCGAAGCCGAGCGCGCGGTCCACGCGAGCGAACGCCGCGACGAGCGTGCTCACGACCGAGAGCGGCGGGGCGCCCACCGAAAGCGCGATCACGGTGAGCGCGCTCAACGCTCGAAGCGCACGCTGCCCGCTCACCGTGGTGAAGAAGCTCGCGAGCGGCGTTCCGAAGTGGGGCGCGTTGATCGTCGTGACGCTGGCGAGGCGCGGGCGCCAACCGAGCGTTCGCTTACCGCCGGAGAGCGACACGCTGGGGGACGCGAGGAGACGAGCATCGAGTCCGCCGGTGGAATGCCCGATGAGGTGGATCGGACCGCCGTCGGCGTCGGGGACGCCGCAAGTTTCGGAGATTTTCTCGCTCAGCTTCAGGGCGCGGCGCCGGATCGACGCCGTGGGCGACACGTCGACCACGTTCGCCGCAATCTCGACGCCCGCCGCGCGGAGCCGCTCCGAAAGCGCGCGCTCGACGTGCATGAAATAGTCGTACGACGCGAGGCGCCCGAAGCCGAACATCCCCGGCGAGAAGTACAGTCGATGCATCCCGCGAGCTTATCGCGACTCACACGCGACTTCCGACGCGGTCGATGGCCGCCCACAGATCCATCGCATTGATGGGCTTCAAGAGGAAGTCGTCCATGCCGGCTTCGAGACAACGCTGCCGGTCTTCCTTGCGCGATCGCGCCGTCACCGCGACGACGGGGAGGCGACTCCCGGTGTCCTGTTCGCGCTCGCGGATCGCGTGAATGACGCCGAAACCGTCGAGCTCCGGCATGTGCACGTCGAGAAGGAGCAGGTCATAGGGGTCCGCCTCGACGAGGCGCAATGTCTCACGGCCGGTCTTCGCCAGGCGAACGTGGTGCCCGCGGCCGACGAGCAGGAGCTCGAGGAGCTGCGAATTGAACTCGTTGTCTTCGGCCACCAGGACCCGGAGCGGCGTCACGCCCTCGGAGCGTATGCCGCGGTCGACCGGTGCGGCCGGCGCGACGGTTCCAGTCACGATCTCGTTGGGCGGCAGACGCAGGACGCGGACAATGGTCTCGAAGAGCTCGTGCTGGAGGACGGGCTTCAAGAGGTGCGCGTTGATCCCCAATTGCCGGTCCTGATCGGCTTCGCCGGCTCGATCGCCGGACATGAGGAGCACGATGCGGATCGTCGAAAGCTCCGACGCGTCGCGGATCGTCGCTGCCAACGACAGATCGACGTCGGGGGAGCACGCGTCCAAGAGCGCGAGCTCGAAGGGTCGACCCGCCGCGCGGGCTGCTTCCAGCGCGCCCACTACCGCGTCGTTGGCCAACGTGGTCGGCTCCATCTCCCACTCACGCAGCCACGAGTCGAGGATCCGTCGATGCGTGGCGTTGTCGACGACGACGAGCACCCGGAGGCCGCGGTGAAGCACCGACCTCGACGCTCTCCGGTCCTTGCCGCCGAGCTGGCGGTCGAAGCGTACCGTGAAGGTGAACGTGCTTCCACGACCGGCGTCGCTCCGAACCGAGATGGTGCCGCCCATGAGCTCGATCAACCGCGCCGAAATGGTGAGGCCCAAGCCGGTGCCCCCGTATTTCCGGGTGGTCGACATGTCTTCCTGCTCGAACGCGTGGAAAATTCGGTCTTGTTTGTCCGGCGCGATCCCGATCCCGGTGTCGCAGACCGAAAAACCGAGGTGCTCGTCGCCGCCGAACGCGCCGGGAATCGTCGTGATCTCGACGACGATCTCGCCGGTCTCCGTGAACTTGATGGCGTTGCCGACCAGGTTGAGGAGCACCTGTCCCAGCCGCCCGGCGTCACCGACGATCGCGTCGGGAACCGACGGATGTACGTCGCAGATGAGCTCGAGGCCCTTTCGATGGGCGCGCATGGCGAGCGCGCGCAGCGTCTCTCCGACGGCGGCGCGGAGCGAAAACGGCGTCGGATCCAGCTCGAGTTTTCCGGCCTCGATTTTCGAGAAATCGAGGAGATCGTTGATGGTGCCGAGCAGGTTTCCGGCGGCCGAGCGCACCGTCTGGAGCGATTGTCTTTGCCCTTCGCTGAGCGGCGTGTCGAGGACGAGCTCCGTCATCCCCACGATGGCGTTCATCGGAGTCCGGATCTCGTGGCTGACGTTGGCGAGAAACTCGTCCTTGGCGCGGTTCGTCGCTTCGGCGACTTCCTGCGCGCGACGGCACTCGAGCTGCGCCGCGGCGAGCTCGTCGTTGCTCTGCTCGAGAAGGCGCGCCTGGTTTTGCAACGTCTGATTGGCGAGCACGAGGTCTTCGTTCTGTCGACGGAGCTGGCTCGCCTGTTGCGCGACTTCGTCCAAGAGCGGCTGCATCCGTCGCTGTTGTTCGCGGAGCAACTCGAGCTGGCGTCCGAGTTGCTGCTTTTGCCGAGACAGTTCGAAGAACGTCTCGGCCTTGTTCCGGAGGACGACGGGCTCGATGGGCTTGTAGAGAAAATCGACGGCGCCCGCTTCGTAGCCGCGAAAGAGCCGCTGATGCTCGCGCGACCCGGCGGTCACGAAGATGATGGGAACGTGCCGCGTGCGCTCGGTCCCGCGCATCAGCTCCGCGAGCTCCACGCCGTCCATCGTCGGCATTTCCACGTCGATGATCGCGAGCGAAAAATCGTGGACCAACAGCGCTTCGAGCGCGGCCGGTCCGGATCGCGCGGTGATGAGCTGGAGACCGTCACGATGCAGGCTCCGCTCGAACGCGAAGAGGTTTTCCTCGAGATCGTCGACGATCAAGAATTTGACGTCGGGCAATCGGGAGTTCAGCGTCGCTGGTACCATCGTTCGGCGACCTCCTCGAAATCGTGTTCGTGCTCGGTCATCCGCAGCGTCTCGCGAGCTCCGAGCCCGAGGTACCCGCGGAGGCACAGAGAATCTTTGAAGAGCCCGATCGCTCGGTTCTGCAGCTCGCGATCGAAATAAATGAGGACGTTGCGACACGAGATGAGCTGCATTTCCGCGAAGCCCCCGTCGGTCGCAAGGCTGTGGTCGGAAAAGACGATCTTGCGGCGGAGACTCCGGTTGAAGACCGCTGCCCCATACGCTTCGGTATAGTGGGCAGAGAGCGGGACGCGGGCTCCCGAGAGGCGATGATTCTCGGTGAACAACGGAAGCCGATCGGCGGCGTATACGCCGGCCTCGGCGGTCCGAAGCGCGTCGGGGTTGATGTCGGTCGCGTAGAGGATCGTGTTGTCGAGGAGTCCCTCTTCTTGAAGCAAGATCGCGTACGAGTACGCCTCTTCGCCGGTGCTGCACCCGGCGATCCAGATCCGCAAGGACGGGTAGGTACGCAGGAGCGGGACGATGTCGCGGCGTAGCGTATGGAAGAACGGCGCGTCGCGGAACAGCTCGCTCACCTGCACCGTGAGAAACCGGATGAGCTCGGGAAAGACGCGCTCGTCGTGAATGAGTCTCTCCTGCAGGCCCGACAACGTCGCGCAGCCGAAGAACACCAACGCATCGGCGAGACGGCGTTTGAGCGAGCCGCTCGAATAGCGGCGGAAATCCCAGTGGAATTTGCGATAAATCGCCTCGAGCAGCAGCTGAAGCTCGATCTCCGCGTCGTCGGCGGACGTGAGCTCCACGGGCGTCGTCACCTGGCGAACCACACCCGCAATAGCGACAGGAGCATGTCCACGTCGAGTGGTTTCGGCATGTAGTCGCTCGCGCCGGCTTGCAGGCAGCGCTCCTGGTCGTCTTTCATCGCCTTCGCGGTCAACGTGATGATGGGGAGCTTTGCCCACTTTGGTTGGCGCCGGATCGCCCGGGTCGCTTCGATGCCGTCCATCTCCGGCATCATCACGTCCATGAGCACGAGGTCGACGTTCGGGTTTTGCTCGAGCGCCGCGAGCCCTTCGACGCCGTTTCTCGCGATGAGGACCTTCATTCCCTTTGGCTCGAGCGCGCTCGTGAGCGCGAACACGTTTCTGACGTCGTCTTCGACGATCAGTACGGTGCGATCCTCGAAGATCGCTTCGCGGTGACGCGCGCGCCTGAGCATGCGCTGCCGCTCCGGGGGCAATGTCGACTCGACCTGGTGCAAGAAGAGCGTCACTTCGTCGAGCAATCGTTCCGGCGAGCGCGCACCTTTGACGATGATCGAGCTCGAGTACTTCCGAAGCCGCTGCTCGTCGTCCGCGGTGAGCGAACGGCCGGTGTAAACCACGACGGTCGGGAACGAATACGCTTCGTCCATCGCCATCGTCTCCAGGAGGTCGTATCCGCTCGCATCCGGGAGCGCGAGATCGGTCACGACGCAATCGAGCGACCCCAGGCGAAGCTGCTCGAGAGCTTCCTTGACGGTGCCGACCGCGATGATCTCGACGTTCTCGCCGCCGAGGAGCTGGCAGATCGCGTCGCGCTGCGTAAGGTCGTCCTCGACGACCAGGAGTCGACGAAGGCTTCGCGTGAACTGGGACTCGAGTTTCTGCAGCGCCGCCTTGATCTGCTCGCGCTGGACGGGCTTCAGCAAGTAGCCGACGGCGCCCATCTCGAGCGCTGCGCGCGTGTAGTCGGCGTTCGACATCACGTGTACGGGAATGTGCCGCGTTCGCGGGTCGCGCTTGAGTCGATCGAGCACGGAGAGCCCCGAGTGATCGGGCAGCTTCATGTCGAGTACGATCCCCTTCGGGGGCGAAGCGGTGGCCATGCGCAGCGCCTCGTCGGCGGTCGACGCGACCGTCGCGTGAAATTGCATCTCGCTGGCGAGCCCGACGACGATCTCCGCGAACCGCGGGTCGTCTTCGATGACGAGGATCGTCCGCCCCTGATGAGGCGACGACGGCGGATCGTTCGGCGAACGCGTCGCAGCGGTCGCAGCCGGGAGCCGGTCGCGGCTTCGCGGCAGTGAGAGCGAAAACACGCTCTCGTTCATGATCGACGGCCGCGGTGAAACGGGAGCGTCCTCGCTGTCCCCCTTTGGCACCGAGAACGAGGTCGGCAAGGCGAGCGTGAACACGCTTCCTTTGCCGCGTTCGCTCGTGACCGCGATTTCTCCGCCCAACAAGTGCGCGAGGTCTCGGGAGATCGACAATCCGAGTCCGGTTCCCCCGTGCTTTCGGTTCGTCGTTCCGTCGGCCTGTTGGAACGCGTCGAAGATCATGCCGAGCTGCGACTCGTGAATACCGATGCCGGTGTCGCGCACCGCGAACCGGAATTGGTCGGCCTGCGCCGTGATGGTCAGCGAAACTTCGCCGTTCTCGGTGAACTTCAGTGCGTTCGACAGGAGATTCTTCAGAATCTGCGCGAGGCGCTGTCCGTCGGTTCGAATGACCGCCGGCGCGTCGTCCGCGACCCGAATCTCGAAGCGCAATTTCCGCTCGGTGGCGACCGGTTCGAACGTGCGCGACAGTTCGCTCCGGAGACGCACGAGCGGGACGTCTTCGATGCGCACGTCGAGCTTGCCCGCTTCGATCTTCGCGAGATCGAGGATGTCGTCGATCATGGCGAGTAAGTCGTTGCCCGCCCCGTAGATGGTTTCGGCGAAGCGGATCTGTTCGACCGTCAAGTTGCCGTCGCGGTTTTCCGTCAGGAGCTTCGCGAGAATGAGCGAACTATTGAGCGGGGTTCGGAGCTCGTGCGACATGTTCGCCAGGAACTCGGATTTCGTTCGATTGGCGCGATCGGCGCTCTCGGACTTGATGCGCACCGCTTCGTGGGCGTGTACCAGGTCGTCGTTTTGTTGTTCGAGGAGCTTCGCTTGCTCCTGGAGCATCTCGTTCGTCTGTTCGAGCTCGACTTGCTGCTCCTGGAGCTGACGCTGCGTGAGCACCATGGCCTGCCCGCGCTCTTCGAGCTCCTCGTTCGCGGCGCGGAGCTCGTCGTCGTGCGTCTTGAGCTCCTCGGCCTGGCGGCGCGTCTCTTCGAGAAGATCCTGAAGGCGCGTGCGGTAGGCTGCGGTGCGGACGGCGATCGCCAGCGGCTCGGCGACGCGGTCGAGCGTCCGGAGCACGCTCGCGTGGAGCTTCCCGGGAAAGCCGAGCTCCACGATCGCTTGCGTTTGCGTGCCGTCCGCGGCCGGCATGACCACGACGTTTGCCGGGCGACGCGCGCCGAGACTGGTGCGCACCGTGAGATAATCCGGCGGCACGGTGAGGATTTGTGGACGCTTGTCGGCTATGGCCTGGCCGATGACTCCGCCGTGCACTCCGATCGTCTCGGGCGCGTCGGACTCGTCGAAGGCGTAACCGGCTCGACGGTGAGCGGTGCCGTCCGCTTCGACCGTATAGAACGCCGCGATCTGGGCCCCGAGCTCCGGCACCAGATAGTCGAGTAGCGACCGCCCGATCTCGCGAACCGTCTGCTCGCCCTGAAGTCGCTTCGCGACGGCGGTCTCGCGTTCTAGCAGGAGTTCGACGTCTTTACGTTTTTGGATGAACCACGCGCCGAGGGCCGACGGCACGACGTACTGCACCAGCGACGGGAAGACGTCCGGTCGGATATCAAAGCTGTATATCGGCGGAATGTAGAAGTAGTCGAGGAACGCGCCGCCCGTGACGAACGCGAGGATGGCCGGGCCCGTTCCTCCGAAGTGAGCCGCGATCATTACCGCGGTGATGAAGAAAGGCGCCGGGAGAAACGTCCTGCTCGGGATCACCCAGTTCGCGAGTTGAGCCACACCGACGGCCAAGAGCGCGATGCCCCACCGCGCGACAGGCGACAGTTCGCGACGTTCGGACGCTGGCAATCCGGTTCGTTCGCTCATGCCGCGAGCGCGTATAAACCAAGTAACGTGCCACTTCGGTGAAATCTCGGTTTCTGGGGTCGTTCGACGGCGCGCCCGGAGGCTCGAACGACGCCATGACCAATTGTTGGTCACCGTGCCCAAGACTCGTCGAGCGGGACCGAAGCCCTGGAGCTCAACGCAGTTGAGCTGACCGAGAAAGGAACGGCTCTAGCGAACTCGCCGCGCCGCGGTTCGTAGCCAACCGCGGACGGCGTTTCGCGGCAGTTCTTCCAGACGAAGGAGCTTGAGATGGCGCCCCGTTTTCCCCTCGCCGGTGAGACGCCCCTCGGGATCCGCGTACGTTCCGGGTGGGCCCGGCAAAATTAAATTCACGTGGGATTGATGTGCACCGAAGGCGCACATCATCTCCCCGTCGATCAGGAAGAACGGCATGCCCCATTTGGTCGTCGAGGTCGCTTCCGGTGCGGCGTCCTCGACCATCTTCCGGAGTGCGTCGAGGATTGAGCGCAAATGCGGGGGCTGCTTCGCGAAGAATCCATCGATGGGCGCGCCGAGATCGGCTCGTCGCGCCGCGACCGGCGACACGACTTTCTTCGACGGGGCTTTTTTCACCGGCGTTTTTTTCGAAGCGGCTCTCTTGGGGCGAGGGTGCTTCGGTGAAGTTTTTTTAGGGGGCGCCTTCTTCGTCCGGGCCGTCGCTGATATCGTTGTGGGTGTTTTGTTCGGGCCGCTCTTCACGTCCCAACGATGCCACGATGAGCGCGCGGTCTACCATCTCCACGTCAAATCCGTTCGGCGGTGCGCCACGTACCCCGAGACGGCGCGTCTCTGTCAGCGGTGGTCGCGATGACGGATAAAATGGCTCCTGGCACGCTCTTCGTCGGTGAATATCGCATCGTCCGACCGCTTCGGTCCGGCGCGATGGGCGATGTCTACGTCGTCGAGCAGGTCAACACCGGTCGGCTCCGCGCACTGAAGGTGCTTTCGGCGGACATCATCGCCGAACCCGGAGCGCGAGAGCGATTCGAACGTGAAGCGCGCGTGGGCGGGCGCATCGACAGCGATCACATCGTCGAGGTGGTCGCGGCGGGTGTCGATCCGTCGACCGGAAGTCCATTCCTCGTGATGGAGCTCTTGAAGGGCGAGGATCTCGAGGAGCTCTCGGAGCAACTCCAACGACTACCCTTGGGTGACGTCGGGGAGATCCTGTCGCAGATCAGCCACGGTCTCGAGCGCGCGCACGCTCTCGGGATCGTGCATCGCGACATCAAGCCGGCGAACGTTTTTCTCGCGAGCCCTCGCCGGAAGGGCGCAACGTTCACCGTGAAGATTCTCGACTTCGGGATCGCCAAGGCGGTCGAGAACCACAAGCTCACCGGCTCGCAACCGCTCGGCACGCCGCTCTATATGGCGCCGGAGCAGATGGAAAACGCCTCGGACGTCACGCCGGCCGCCGACGTGTGGGCGCTCGGTCTCGTCGCGTTCCGGCTGCTCACCGGTTTCGATTTCTGGGTTGCCGCCAACGACACGTTGGCGGCGCTGATCCGAGAAGTCGTGGTCACGCCGCTTCAGCTCGCCACGCAACGCGCGCAGGCGCTCGGCGCGAGAGATCGATTGCCGCCGGGCTTCGACGCGTGGTTCGCGCGCTGTGTGGTTCGCTCGCCCGCCGCACGATTCGCGGACGCCGGCGAATGCGTCCGCGCGTTCGCCGAGCTCATTCCGCCCGGCGCCGAGAACGGCGCGGTCGTCGAGTGGTTGAACGCGACGCGCACGACGGCCGACGGCGCGCCGGCTTCGAACGTCGATCGCATGGTCCCCGTCGTCTCGGGCGGCGGCGGCTCGAGCGGCATCTCCGTCGCTGAAGCGGTACCGAAGAGTGTGCCTCCCGTCTCGACACGGCGTGAACCGTCGCGTTTTCCGCGGGGAGCGGCGCTCGGCGTCGCGGTCGCCATTGCGGCCGGCGCCGGTATCTACGTGGTGGCGGCGCGCACGCCGGCCGACTCGATGAAGGTCGCCGCGTCGAAACCGATCGAGCAAAAGCCCACTCCAGCGCCGAGCGCGACCCCAGTCCCCGCGTGCCCCGACGACATGGTGCTGATCCCGGCGGGCAGCTTTTTCATGGGGAGTCTCGAGCTCGAAAATGCGCGTCCGCCGCACAAGGTGACGTTGCCCGCCTATTGCTTGGACAGGCACGAAGTGACCGCCGCGGCCTACGACGCTTGCGCGCGCGACGGGAACTGTCTCCGCGCGCCGAAGGACGTTCACTATCCGGACATGACGGCGGCCGAGCACACGACGTTCAGCGCGCTCTGCACGTCCGAGCGTCCCGAGCTCGCGAATCATCCGATCAACTGCATCGACTTTCAGATGGCCGACAATTACTGCCGCACCGCGGGCGGCCGGACGAAAGAAGGCGGAGCACGACTCCCGACCGAGGCCGAGTGGGAGTTCGCTGCCCGCGGCTCGAGCCAGCGCACGTATCCCTGGGGCGACGAAGCTCCGGACGCGACGCGCTTGAACGCGTGCGGCACGGAGTGCTCGGACTGGTTCGAGAAGCATCAGCTCCATTCGCGCGCGATGTACCCGCAGAACGACGGCTACGCCGGGACCGCGCCGGTCGGATCGTTCCCTGCCGGCGCGTCGCAGCACGGCGTGTTCGATCTCGCCGGAAACGTCTGGGAGTGGACCGCAGACTGGTACGGCGCTTACGCCCAGGAGGGAGCCGGCGACGGACAGGGGCCGAGGAGCGGGACGGAGCGCGTCGTGCGCGGCGGCTCGTTCAACGGCTCGATGAACGATTGGGCCAAACCCGCGTACCGGTGGAAGACAACGCCCGACGTGTACAATCACGTGATCGGCTTCCGTTGTGCGCGTGACAAAACCTGACCGCGATGCGTATTCGAGACGTGCGCATCGTGTGCCCGCGACGTGAAGGAGCACCCGATTGATGAAAAACAGACTAGAAACGCGAATTTTGGAGATGACGCTCGCCGCCCTCGGCGCGGTGGCTTGCGGCGCCGGCACTCCGGCCGCGACGAAGAGCGCGAACGACGTGCCTCGCGCTACCGAAGTCGCGCGACCCACGACCGCGCACGCCGGCGATTCCAGCTGCTCGGCGGCGGGGTGCGGCGCGAAGAGCGACGACTCGACGAGCCCGGCGACTCTGGCGAAGGCTGCCGAGGCTTCCTCGACGACCCCCGATGTCGCGCCGGCAACAGCGCCCGAAACGCCGCCATCGGCGGCGCTCGCGAGCACGCCTTCGACTTCGACCTCGACGCCTTCGGCTGCCGCGGCTCCAAGCACCGCGCCTGCTCCGAAGCCCGCCGCCGCGAAGCCGAAGCACGCCAAGAAGGCCGCCGCCGACGATGACGGCTGCGGCGCGGGGTCGTGCTCCAGTCGAAAGTGAGCTTGCGTTGACCGCCGAGGGGGGGGCGACGACGGGGGTCGGCATCGGGCTTCGCGCGCCGCTCGTCGACGATCTGCTCGATGCTCCGCCGCCCGAGCTTCGGTTCGTCGAGGTCGCGCCGGAAAACTACATCGCTCGCGGTGGTCGCTACCCGGCGGATCTTCGTCGAGTCGCCGCACGATGGCCGGTCGTCGCGCACGGCCTCTCGATGTCGCTCGGTGGCGTCGATCGGCTCGACCGCGACTATCTCCACCGCCTTCGGGGGTTCCTTCGCGACATCGGTTCGCCCTGGCACAGCGACCACTTGTCGTTCGGCGTGGTCGGCGGGGTCGCGCTCCACGAGCTCTTGCCCGTTCCGTTCACTCGCGCGGCCGCGGAGCACGTCGCCGCGCGCGTTCGCGAGGCACAAGACGTTCTCGGCCTCCCGATGGCGGTCGAAAACATCACCTATTACGCGACGCCCGGCGCCGAGATGGACGAAGGCGACTTCATTGGAGAAGTGTTGCGGTCGAGCGGATGCAAGCTCCTTCTCGACGTGAACAACGTTTACGTCAACGCGAAGAATCACGGCTTCGAACCCCTTTCCGTGCTCTCGAAATTGCCGCTCGCCGAGGTCGTGCAGATCCACGTCGCGGGTCACGACGCGAGCGATCCCGAGCTCACCATCGACACGCACGCCGAGGCGATCTCGGACGGCGTGTATTCGCTCCTCGAATGGACCCTCGCGCGCACCGGGCCGCTACCGGTGCTCCTCGAACGCGACGACGATTTTCCGCCGTGGAGCGAGCTCTGCGACGAGGTGCGTCGCCTGGACGGCATCGTGCAGCGGGCCCGTGCTCCCGGTAGCCGCGACGACCCAGCGAGCGAGCCGTCACCCACGCACGACGGAGCCGCGTGTCGGCCCTGAGCGATTACGAAGCCCGCGTGCGCGAGCTCTGCCTCGCGGCCGCTCCGGATCCGCGCGACGTCGACGCGCTCGGGGGCGAATCGTGGCGCTGGCTTCGTTACCGCCGCATGGTCCGCCGTCGATTCGAAGAGACGCTCGAGCATCAGTTCCCGCGCTCGTTCGCCGGTATCGGCGAAGAGACGTTCCGGGCGATCGTGGAGCGGTTTCTCGCTGCGTCTCCGCCGCGGTCGCCCGTGCTTCGCGACGTGGGCGGCGAATTTTCCGATTTTTTCCTCGGCGCGACGTTCTTCGCGCTCCCGCCGTACGCACGCGACCTGGTTCGGCTCGATTGGGCGGAGCGCTCCGTCGGGTACGAGCTCGACGACGACGTGGGCGACCGCGTCGTGGAGCTCGTGATGGATCGGCCGGCGGTATTGTGCCGGGCGCACCGGTTGCTCCGGCTCGTTCACGCCGTCCACCGCTGGGATTCGAACGCCGAGGCGCCGCCCCGCGCCGCCCCGGCGGCGCTGTGCGTCTATCGAGACCGAATCACCCACGAGGTCCGTTTGCTCGAGATGTCCGGCGCGGGGATGGCGCTCGTCGAAGAAATCGCGCGCGGCGAACGCACGCTGGTCGACGCGATCCGAGCCGCAGCGGAGCGCACCGACGGAACGCTCGATCTCGACTTTGCTCGAGCCACCGGCGCGCTCCTCGCGGAGCTGACGTCGCGCGGCCTCTTGCTGGGTTCGCGGGCCAGCGTTTCGAACGAGGAGCACTAGCCAAAGCCAGCGGCGCGACCTAGTACGTCGATTCACCCGAGGGTTCGCCGAGTTGGCGCCCCTTCACCGATCGAGGAATCGACCATGCCATTTCCCTCCGATGAAAAGATCATGGCGCTGAGCAAGGATCTGCTCGAAGCCATCGACGCGATCTTCGGCGTGCACGCCGGCTATCGCGCGGTGCACGCGAAAGGCGTGCTGCTCGCGGGTACGTTCACGCCCACGACGGCGGCAGCAGGGCTCTCCCGAGCGCAGCACTTGGTGCAGCCGTCCACGCCCGTGTTCCTTCGCTTCTCCGACAACACCGGGATTCCGATGATTCCCGACAACGACCCCAACGCGTCTCCTCGCGGTTGCGCGATGCGGTTCCAGCTCGCCGAGCACGTCCACACCGACATCGTCAGCCACTCCGCCAACGCGTTCCCGGTCAAAGACGGGCACGAATTTCTCGAGTTTCTCCGCGCGATCGCCGCGAGCGCGACGTCGAAGGCGTCGCCGTCGCCCGTCGAAGTGTTCGTCGGCTCCCATCCGGCGGCGCTCGCGTTCGTTCAAGTGCCGAAACCCATTCCGTCGAGCTTCGCCCGAGAAGCGTACTTCGGCCTCACTGCCATGCGGTTCACCAACAAGGACGGAGTCAGCCGTTACGGGCGTTATCGCTTCGTTCCGGACGCCGGGCTCGATCACCTCGGCGACGAAGCGGCGAAAGGCAAGAGCGCGAACTTTCTTTTCGACGAAATTGCCGAACGAATCGCCCGGGGTCCGGTGCGTTTCACGCTTCAAGCGCAGCTTGCGGACGAAGGCGACATCGTCGATGACGTGACGGTTCACTGGCCCGACGACCGCGCGATCGTGGATCTCGGGAAGATCACGCTCACGGGGGTCGTCTCGAACAACCCGAACGAACAGAAACGGATCATCTTCGACCCGATCCCGCGCCTCGACGGGATCGAGCCCTCGAACGATCCGCTCCTCGAGCTGCGCGCCGCCATCTATCTCATGAGCGGCAGACGGCGCCGCTCCGCGCCCGATTCGTGAAGCGAACGCGTCATCGCGATTTGCCAGCGTGGCCAATGCCTGTCACTTCCGGGCGGCGAAGGGGAAGCGTCGCGATGGCGCATTGGTCGCGCGATGGCGCGTTTGTTCGCCTTGCGCGCGGGTTGCGTGGTGCGGCACGCGGCGTGCTCTAGATGCGACCAAGGAGTCACGTTCATGTCATTTCGCAGCGTCGTCATCACCACCGCATTCATGGCCTTCACCGCTATCCCGATGGTCGAACCGTCGTTCGCAGCGCCGGAAGCGCCGCCGCAAACTCACAGTGAGTTCTGCCTGCTCAACAAGTTCAAAGTCACGCAGGTCGGCTCGTACTACGTCGAGGCTCGCGGTGGCCAAGGCACGTACGAGAAGCTGGCGGGCGCGCAGCTCTTCTTGCCGGCTCAACCCGGTCTGACGGCGGAGTGGATCGGCGCGAACCTCGCGCAACACAAGAAGGCGCCGCCGTCTTACAAGTGCCCGCTCGACGTCGATGGCGTCGAATACAAGGTGGCGCCGGCCAAGACGGGGTTCTGGGTGCAGCTCAGCGCGCCGAGCGCGGAGGGCGCTCAAGAGGTGCTCGATCGGTCGCGCGCCCTCATCCGCTAGAAACGGCGGTCGCGTGCGGGTAAGCGAAGGTGGGCTGGAGGCGGGCCTCGACGGCTAGCGATTGTCACGGTTCGGTCGGCAACGCGCACTGTTTGAGCCAGCGAGGGGTGTACGCGGAGAAAGACGGGCGAAACCGTTTGGCGCGTGGCCGATTAGCCGGGATGCTGTGCTATTCGCCCGAGCCTCTCCTTTTCGACCCGCCGATGAAAACCTCCCGCCACTCGCTCGTCCGCTACACGGCTGACCGTTACACCGTTTTTCACGTTCTCGTGTTCGCGACCATTCAGCTCACGGTATGGCGCTTTGCGTCTCCGCTCGTCGCCGCCCTCGCGGTGCTTCCGCTCCTCGTGCTGTCGTTGATGTCGGCACCGATTCACCACAATCATCAGCACGTGAACGTGTTTCGCGCGCCGCTCTTGAACCGCCTGTTCGAGATCCCGCTGGCGTTTCAGACGGGGATCGGCTCCTACGGCTGGGTCCTGCACCACAACCTCGGCCATCATCTGAATTATCTGTCGCAGGATCCGGAGAGCCCGACGGACGAGTCGCGCTGGATGCGAGACGACGGCGAAACGATGGGGCGCCTGGAGTACAGCGCGCGCCTGTTCCTTACTCACGAGATCGACATCTTCCGCGTCGGCCAGAAGCACCCGCGCATTTACCGGAAGTATTTGCTCATGAAGGTGCCGCTGTACGTGATCTTGGGAGCATTGTTCGTAGCGAACCCGATCAACACCGCGATTCTGTACGCGGCCCTCCCGTTATTCACCCTCCTCCACACGTGCTGGGTGACGTACGAGCATCACTCCGGCCTGTCGACGGGCGACCATCAGCTCGCGAGCCGCAATCGCAGTAACCGCATCTACAATTTGCTCTCGCAAAATCTCGGGTACCACACGGCGCATCACCTGCGCCCGGGCCTCCACTGGTCGGCCCTGCCGGCGTTTCACGACTCGATCGCCCACGAGATCCCGAAAGAGCTCGTGAACCCCGCGTTCTGGTAGACGCCCGCTCAGCTCAGGGACCGATCGCGGCGTCGAGCAACGTCGCGGCGACGTCGCGCGCAGCCCCGGCCGCACCGGGGTCACGGTCCATTTGCGAGGCAGCAGCGGCGCCGTCGTAGAGCAATACCAGCTGCTGCGCGAGGCGCTCCGGGTTGCGCGCGCCGGCCGAGCGCGCGAGTTCGACGAAGAGTGCCCGCCGCCACGCACGATACTCGTCACAGGCGCGCTTCACGCTCTTGTCCGGAGGCCCTTCGGCGCTGGCTCGCAAGAATGCGCACCCGCGAAATCCCGACTCCTCGACGACGCGGCCGAGGAGCTCGAACACGGCGAGGATGCGATCGCGCGGGCTGTCGTGGCGCGCGATGGCTTCCTCGATCCGGCCCTTGTGCACCTCGGCGCGTTCGCCGAGGTAGGCGCGCACCAGCCCTTCTTTGCTGCCGAACGCGCTGTACAAAGACGCCTTGGCGACGCCGGCCTTCTCGATCACGCGGTCGATACCGACCGTGTGAATGCCTTCGTCGTAAAAGAGCTTGCTCGCCGCTTTCAGGAGCCGCTCGCGCGGGGACGCCGACGTTTTCGAGATCATGGGCTTGACATAACAGACAGGTCGGTCTATTTCAAGCCCTGTTCAGACAGACTTGTCTGTCTTTCTCGACGAACTGGAGCCGCGAATGTCTTCGATCGGAACCATCCCGGAATCGACTAGAAATGGAGCAATATCAGGCACTAAGGGTGCCGCATTCCTGCGGTTTTCGCCGGGCGAATTCGACGCCGCGACTTCGGAGCGGGGAGCGAAACCGCGCGAGGAAATCGTCGGGAAGATTCGAACGGCGACGAGTCGAGCCCGCGCAGCGGCGCCGGCCGCGTTCACTCGCGACCTCACGGCGGCACAGTCGTTCGTGCTTCTCGCGTCGATGATCGTCTCGTTTCTCGCGGGGTCGAGCGCGCCGACGCCGCTCTACGCGCTCTATCAAGCGAAGTGGGGCTTCTCTCCGATCACCATCACCGTGATCTTCGGCGTGTATGCGCTCGCGGTGCTCGGGTCGCTGCTGACGGCGGGGTCCTTGTCGGACTACGTCGGCCGTCGGCCGGTCCTCTTCGTCGCGGTCGGACTCCAGGCGGCGGTCATGGTGCTGTTCGCGACGGCCACTTCGGTGAGTCACTTGCTCGTCGCGCGCGTCGTTCAGGGGCTATCCGCAGGCGCGGCGCTCGGAGCGCTCGGTGCGGGAATGCTCGATCTCGATCGCGCGAAAGGGACGGTCGCGAACTCGGTCGCGCCGATGGTCGGCTCGGCGACGGGCGGCGTCGTTTCCGGATTCATGGTTCAGTTTCTGCCGGCGCCCACGCATCTCGTCTATCTCGTCATGCTCGGCGTGTTCGTCGCGCAAGCGATCGGCGTCGTGAGAATGCCCGAGACGTGCGCGCGGAGGCCGGGTGCGCTCGCGTCGTTGCGGCCGCGGTTTCACCTGCCGAGTGAGTTGCGGGGACCGGTACTGCTCGCGACGCCGCTGCTCGTCGCCGCATGGGCGCTCGTCGGGTTCTACGGTTCGCTCGCTCCGACGTTGATCCGACGGCTCGTCGGGGGAAATTCCGCGATGCTCGGCGGCCTTTCGCTCTTCGCGCTCGCGGCCAGCGGCGCCGTCACGGTGCTCGTCCTGCAGTCGAACACGGCACGCGCGATGATGATCGCCGGCGCGTCGGGTTTGCTCGCCGGCAATGCGATCACGCTCTTTGCCGTGGGCCACGGCTCGCCGCTCGGGTTCTTCGTGGGTACGATGATCGCCGGAGCCGGCTTCGGTGCCGGCTTTCAGGGCGCGCTTCGCAGCGTCATACCGCTCGCGCCGCCCCATGCGCGCGCGGGCGTCCTCTCGGTGCTCTACGTGATCTCGTACCTCGCGATGGGCCTTCCCGCCGTGCTCGCCGGCATCCGCGTCGTGCACGGGGGCGGAGTGTCGAACGCCGCTCGAGAATACGGCGCGATGGTGATGCTGCTCGCGACGGCTGCGCTCGTCGGCGTCGTGGTGACGCGACGCCAGCCGGCGCGCGGTTGACGGTCAGATGCCGGAATTGCGGCTCATGTCCCGTCGGCGCGGGCGACACACACCCGCTCGCCCGAGCGGCGCTCAATCGAAGCTCAGCGCCATGCCGAGCTTCGCGGCTCGCTCGAGGAACGCGTCGTCGTCGCTCGAGCGGACGTCTTTCTCGAGATAGTCGACGAGCCGCGTCAGTCCGTCCGCGTCGAGCTGCCGTCTTCCGGCAGGGGGCATCGCATTCGGGGCCGTGCGCGGTAACCGAAGGCGCGCCAAGGCAACGTCGAGCTCGGCGCGGCTCATCCGCGCGATGTCGATGTTGAAATGGGCGCGAGAGATACTCTGGTCGAGCACGTCGTTGTGACACGTGCCACAGGCCTGGACCAGCGCTTGCGCCGGGGTCGTTCCGGGTTGGGTTTGCAGCCCGAGCTCCGCGCGCGTCTCCGGGTCGTCCGAGAAAATGTCGCTCAGGTCCGGCAGCTCGGCAGCGCCGATCTCCTGTTTGCGATACCGCTGATACGCCGCGGTGAGCGTCGCTTGCTTCGCGACGTCGGTCGGACGCGGATCGAAATACGGGAGCGCGAGCTGCTCGCCGCGCTTGAACGCTTCGTAGCCGTTGTACCAAGTGGCGCTTCGCTGAGGCGTCGCCGGATACCCGCCATCGACGTAGGGCCAGCGCTCGTTCATGATCGCCGACCCGTCGAACACCAGGGGCTGCACACCGGTGACCGACTCCTCGAGCAAGAACCCGGATGTTTGTCGCAGCAAGAGGGACGGAACCCCGGCGTACTCTTCGTTACCCTTCGCACTCAAGTAGTCGTCGAGGATCTGGGAGCCCGTCGTCTCGGGGAACGTCGTGGTATCTCCGTCGGGCTCGAAAAAGTGCGTCCACGGCCCTTCGAGCTCGCGCATGAGAAGAATCGGATCTTTGAGCCCGCGCTGGTGGCACTGACGACAATCGTTCGGCGTGTCCTTCAGGTCCTCGGCGTCTTGGACGTCGACGTGGGTCCAATTGGACTCGATGCTCGGCGTGTAGAGATCACCGGGAGTGCATCCACCCGCGGCGCGATTGCACGCTTGTTCGAACGACACGAGGTAGAAGTTGAACGTGAATTTCTCGCGGTCGAGAGTCGCAATTTCCACGCTCTGGACGCCGCGGTTGAACGCCAGGGCCGTGGGCGTGCCGAGGAGAATCGCGCGCGGATTGATCGGCGAGACCAGCGAACCCGAGAGCGACGTCGAGTGATCGAGCAAAGCGACCGCCAGATACCCCGCGATCCCGGGCTCGGCCGCGGCGGCTCCCGCCTCGGTGACGATGCCGCCGTCCGGTTCCTCGAGCCCGAGCCCGACGAGGCTCTCGAGATCGTGCAAGCTCCCAATTTCCGCCGGCTCCTTTGCGCAGAAGACGTCGCGGACGGCGTCGTTGGTTCCCCGCGTGCACAGATTCCCGGAAGCTACGGTGGCGCTCGACGAGCGCTCCGGTTGGCAACCCGCTAGCGGAGACGCGCACGACGCGACGAGGCCCGCGTGAAGGAGCGATCGCACGCCGCGCGCGAGCATCAATCTCTTTTAGCGGAATCCGACGGCAACGACGAGCAGCGAAAACGACAATGTTCGCACACTTCCTGCCAAGCCTCGCGCGTTTGCGGGACGATTTTGGCCGTTACGGCTCCCATCCGTTTCTCGAAACGCCGACCGTCGCGCGCTGCAGGATTGCAGGGAATGCATGCACGAATGCCGGGGAGCCGAAGAGGTTTCGGGGTAACCCGCCCCGCGACGCGCGCGTACCTGGATTACCATGAGCAACCAACACACCGGATCATGCTTCTGCGGAGCCGTCGAGATCAGCGTCACGGGCGCGCCCGAGGCGATGGGGTTCTGTCATTGCAATTCGTGTCGATCGTGGTCGGCAGGCCCGGTCAACGCCTTCACCTTGTGGAAGCCCTCGGCCGTCGCCATCACGAAGGGCGCCGAGTCGCTCGGGTCGTACAAGAAGAGCCCGACCAGCATCCGGCGATGGTGCAAGGAATGTGGCGGTCACGTGCTTACCGAGCATCCGCCGCTCGGTGTAACCGACGTCTACGCTGCCACCATCCCGACGTTCGCGTTCGAGCCGATGCTACACGTGAACTATGGCGAGACCGTGCTCCCGATGCGCGACGGGTTGCCGAAGCAAAAAGACTTTCCTTCCGAAATGGGCGGCTCGGGTAGGATCTTGCCGGAGTGATCTATTTTGCGTGGGGCCAGGTGATGGTCGGAAACGCCGGACCGGGCCGAGCGAACAAGAACCCCTGGAGGAGATCGCAGCCGAGGTCGCGCAGCGTCTGACTCTCTTCCACCGTCTCTACGCCTTCCGCGACGACGATCATGCTCAGCTCTCGAGCGAGTCCGATGATCGCCGACGCAACCCGTCGCTTCGCGTCGTTCTCGTGAATGTCGCGGACGATGCAGCTGTCGAGCTTGAGAAAATCCGGCTCGAGATGCGAGAAGCTCGACATGCCGGCGTCGCCGGCACCGACGTTGTCGACCGCAATGCGAAACCCCATTTTGCGGAGACCCTCGACGCGGAGCGACGCTTGCGGAACGTCGCGGAGCGCGTCGCGCTCGGACAATTCGAGAACGACCCGGCGAGACATCGCGCGGAGCTCGCCGCCCCAGTCGACGAGGAGCGGATCCATCAGGTCGGTCGGGTGAATGTTCAGGAAAAGAAGCGAGCTTCCTTCGAGCTCGCGGCTCTCGCGCAATGCCATGCTCCGCACGAGTCGCCCGAGCTCGCGCAGCCGCCCGAGTCGCGCCCCCGCGTGGACGAACGCCGCGGTGTCGGCCAGTGCCGCGTCGTCGCTCCGAAGGAGCGCTTCGAATCCCGACACACTTCCGCTCTTCGAATCGACGATGGGTTGATAGAGCAGCGTCGCGCTCGAGAGCGCGTTCGCGAAGCGTGCCTCGAGTCGCGGAAGATCCTCGGGCTCGGGGGCCACGGCGGCCGCCGGTTTCGCCGAGAGCGCTTCTTCGCGAGCCAGCCGCGAAATGCTCCCCGCTCGTCGAATGTTCTCGATGAGCACGAAGGGATCGACGGGCTTGTGCATGTACTTGAACGCGCCGTGATCGAGCGCCGAGATTGCCGTCGCCAGCGTCGGAACGCCCGAAATCAGGATGACCTGCACGTGCGGATCACGCCGGCGGATCTCCTGCAACAGCCGAATGCCGTCCATGCCCGGCATGGAGATGTCCGATACGATGGCATCGAACGACTCCGACTCGAGCCGCTCCAGGGCTTCGCGTCCGCTCGAGGCCTCGGTCACTTGCAAGCCGCGCATGCGAAAGACGCGCGCCGACGCGCGGCGCACGTCGTCGTCGTCGTCGACCAGAAGCAGCCGGAACTGGTCCTCGAGCTCCCGAGCCGGCGGGCCGTCGGCCGAGCCGGCTGGCTTCGAGTTCGAATGGACGGCCATCGTGCGGTGCTACGGCCCTCCTCGGAAGAGCGCTAACGCTGCTGTCACAGTATGACCCATTCACACGACAATTCGCAGGAATCCTGTCGCTCTACGCCGGTTCGATCCGGGCCGCCGTCGCGCTGCCGTCCCGAGTCATCGAGGACTGACAGGTTAAGGGTTGGGGCACGCGGCCGTACTGTCGGGCAGAGTGCGAACTCATCTGGTCAGCGCCGTCGAGTTCTCCCCATTCCCGCGTCTCCGCGCTGACGGGATCCGTGCGTCACGGGGTCAGTGGCCGTACGGCGCGGACGACGTTCGTTCGTCGTGCTCGTCGCAAGAGGCGCCGTAAATCGTGGCGATTCTCCTTCGAACCGACGCCGCAGACGTCGAGCTCGCCGCAGACGTCACGTCGGCGCTCACGGCGGCGGGGTTTTCTTGCGAAACGACGCCCTTGGGGGTTCGCGTCACCTTGCCCACCCACGTCGAGCCGGCGCTCGAGAGCGACCTGCCGGTCGTTGCGGTGGTCGCCGACGGAACTCCGGTGGCACCTTTCTTCGGCCAGGGGTGCGCGGACGTCGCCTCATGGCCCCATGACCGCGACGCATTTCCTTTCCGACTGCGCTCGTTACTCGACGCTCGGACGGTCCGAGGCGAGCGCGATCTCTACCGCGCCGTGCTCGATACGACTCCGTCCGTGATGTTCGTGAAGTCGAGGAGCGAGAAGCTACTCTTCGTCAACAAGGCGCTGGCCGCCGGTTACGGACGCGAACCTGAGGAGCTCGTCGGCAACTACTCGTCGGATCTGCAAGTAAGACCGGACGCACGCGCGGCGATCGACGCGGCTTCCGCCACCTTGTACGCGTCGGGAGAGACGCTCTCCTACGAGCTCCCGATCGAGACGAAGGACGGCCTGCGCTGGAAGCAGACGAGCATCGCGCTCGGCCCCGTTCACGACGGCGAACGCACCCTCATCGGCACGTCACAAGACATCACCATGGCCCGGAGCGCCGAGCTCGAGGTCCGCCGCCAGCACGGGCTACTCCGTCAAGTGATGGACGCGAGCCCTGGACTGATCTTCGTCAGAGACGATCAAGGACGCTTCGTCGTCGTCAACGCCGCCTTCGCCCGTCTCCACGAACGAACTCAGGAGGAGCTGATTGGTATGACGGCGTCGGAGCTCCTGACCGAGCCGACCGAGGCCGCGCAATGGCGCGAGGCCGAGGAGCGAGCGACGCGGGCACGGGTTCCCATCGTCAACGAAGACTCGCTGACGACCAGGGACAAATCCGTGCTGCGTTTTCTTTCGGTGCGGTGCGCCTTCGACGACGACGCCGGAAAAAAACTGACGCTGACGATCGCGACCGACATCACCGCTCGCCGCAAGGCCGAAGACAATTTCGAGCAATATCGCGCCATGGTCGAGATGTCGCGAACGCTCGGGCTCGTCACCGATCTCGACGGGGTCATCCTCCGCGCCAGCCGAGCCTGGTTTTCGTCGTTCGGTTACCCGGAATACGCACTCGTGGGGACTTCGATCCTCAGCCTGCTTCATCCGGAAGATCGCGCGCGACATTCGGCGGCTCGACAGTGGCCGATTTCCGTGGACGTTCTCGACGGCGCCGAAGTGCGTTGTCGCGCGCACGACGGGACCTACCTCAGGCTCGTGTGGAGCATCGCCGTCGACGAGCAAAAAAAGCGCGGGTTCGCCGTGGCTCACGACATCACGGAGCTCCGTCGCGCCGAACGGGCGGCAGAGGAGGCGCGCGCCAACGCGGTGCAAGCCTCGCGCATCAAGTCGCAGTTCGTGGCGAACATGAGCCACGAGATCCGAACGCCGATGAACGGCGTCCTCGGCATGCTCGCGCTCGCACTCGATACGGAGCTATCGCCGGAGCAGCACGGGTTCCTGCAAGACGCGTACGACTCGGCCGAAGCGCTCCTCGTCATCATCAACGATATCCTCGACATCTCGAAGATCGAGGCGGGGAGAATGGTGCTCGAGAAGGTGCCGTTCTCGATCCGCGACGTGGTGAAGGCCGCGGTCGCGCCGCAGTTCGCGCGAGCGAAGCAAAAAGGGCTCGCGACTCGGATTCTCGTGGACGATCTATTGCCGGACACGGTGCTCGGAGATCCCGTGCGTCTGCGTCAGGTGCTCGTGAATCTCGTCGCGAACGCGGTGAAGTTCACCGAAGAAGGCGTCATTTCCGTCCGCGTGCGGCTCGACGCGATCGAGAGCGAGGTCGTTCACGTCGCGGTCGCCGATACCGGCATCGGCGTTCCGCCGGAGAAGCATGAACGAATCTTCGAAGCCTTCCGTCAGGCCGACGAATCGACGACCCGAACGCACGGCGGCACGGGGCTCGGCCTCTCGATTTGTCGTGAGCTCACGAAGCTCATGGACGGACGCATCTGGCTCGAGAGCGAGGTCGGATGCGGTACGACGTTCCACTTCACGGCCCGCTTGCCGTTGGCGGACCGCGTTCCGGACGCGGCCCCTCCGGTAACGCAGCTCAAAGCAATCGACGCGAATGCGCTCCGGTTGCGCGTTCTCCTCGCCGACGACAACGCCGTCAACACCAAGCTCGCGGTGCGACTCCTGCAAAAGAACGGATGCGAGGTGTTGACCGCGCCGAACGGCCTCGTTGCGACCGAGATCGCGGCGCGCGAGCAGCTCGACCTGATCCTGATGGATCTTCAGATGCCGATCATGGACGGATTCGAGGCGACTCAACGGATCCGCGACGGCGAGCGCGGCAGACGCAGCGTGCCGATCGTCGCGCTGACCGCGAGCGCGATGAAAGACGACGAGCAACGGTGCCTCGCCGCTGGCATGGACGGCCATCTCGCCAAGCCGCTCGACGCGAGCAGGCTCGCCGAGGTCGTCGCGCGATTTCGCCGTGGTGTCGCGCCCACGCTCGCCGCGGAGGAGGCCCGGAGCAAGCGATCCGTCGACATCGCCGAGGTGCGGGAGCGGTGCGACAACGACCCGAACCTCGTCCGCGACGTCGTGGACGCATTTCGCGAAAGCTGCCGCGAAGGGTTCATCGAGATGGATGACGCGGTCGAGACCGGCGATCTCACGGTGATCCGCCGCGTCGCACACCGGCTCCGGGGCACGCTCCTGTATGTGGCCGCGGGCCCGGCGGCGAGCATTGCGTCTCAGCTCGAGCACCTCGACGAGGGCGCCAAGGGCTCGGTGCCGCTCCTCGTCGCTCAGCTTCGAAAAGAAATCGAGTCCGCGGACGCGATATTGCTCGCCGAGAGCCAGCGCCAGAGCGTGGCGCCGCCCGCCGCTTGAGCGGCGCTCGACGCTACGTTTCGGTTCGACAAGGAAATCACCCATGGAAATGCTCGTAGCGGACGACGACCCTCTCTACCGGAAGATTCTCGTGACCTTCGCGCAGCAGCTCGGCTACCAGCCGCTCGTCGCGCGCGACGGTGAAGAAGCGTGGAAAATCTATCAGCAGCAACGACCGCCGTTCGTGCTGCTCGATTGGATGATGCCCGGCTTCACCGGCGCCGAGGTTTGCCGGCGCATTCGCGAGCTCGCCAACGACGAGCGTCCTTACGTCATCTTGGTGACGACCCTCTCGGATGGTGAAAAAATGCTCGAGGGATTCCTGTCCGGGGCGGACGACTACATCGCCAAGCCGTTCGATCGCGAAATGTTCGAGTCGCGCGTCAAAGCCGCTTCGGACGGCATCCGCGGGCGTTTGGCCCGCGAAGAAGCGAAGCACAATGAGGTCGTCGACAAGCATCGGGAAGCCGGCGAGACCGAGAGTCCAGAACTGCACGAGAGCCTCGACGCTCTCTCTCGCATCTACAAGCAGCAGGGCGTGTACGGGAAGGCGCGCGCGTTCGTGAACCGGCAGATCGATATCTCCACGCGCGCGGGCGACCTCGGCACAGCCGAGCGGCTCCGCGCGTCCCTCGCCGAGATGGACGCGATGGAAACTCCAACGCGAGACACGCGATGAGATCGCCGCGCCCGTAGCGATTCCGATTCGCGTCGTGCCGCGCGCGGGTTCTCCGTGCTCTCGGGAGAACCCGCGTTTTCGCCGGCGCTAGCGACGGTTAGCGCTTCGGTTCGTGCTCCGCGCCGTGTGGCGGTGCGGCTCGAACGGCCGCAGCTCGAGGCGCCGCTTGATGCGGCGCCGGCGCCGCTCGATGCGCGACAGGCGACGCGGCACGGCGTTCGTTTACGGCGTGCTCCGGCGGACGCCGTTCACTCACGGCGTGCTCCGGCGCGCGGCGCTGGGCCGCGTGTGCGGCGACCTGGTGCTCGGCCGCGCGATGCTCGGCCTGTTGATGGGCGGCGCGTTGCTCCGCCTGGTTCACTGCGACGCGGTGTTCGGCTGGGCGTTCCGCGACGCGATGCTCGGCAGCGTGTTCCGTCGCGGCACGCGCCGCTTCCGGATGACGCAATCCCGCCGGGGGAGCGCCGCGCCAGCCGCCCCTGGGCGCCCCAGGAGCCGTGCGCCACGCGGTCATATGTGCCGGCTCGCGGCGCCAGTTATGAGGCTCGAAACGAGGGTGCGCGCGCCAGGCGAGCGGCGCGATGCGGCCGCCGCCGTACCGAAAGTCGCGATGTCCATCGGGACCACGCCAGTAACTTCGATAGTAAACCAAGTGTTCGCCTTCCCACATGAACCTTGGCCCCACATAGAGGTAACCCGCACGCTCAGGGATCCAATACCCAGCGCTCCATTCCCAATCAGATCCGGTCCAATCCCAATATCCGGGCACCCAGTGGTAACCCCCCCCCGGAACGCCGGGTTGGTCTTCCGGGATGGGGTCCGGTGGTGGGGCGGTCGGATACAACTCGGCGTCGGCGCTGACGTCGACCTGGACTTGTGCCTTCGCCGGCGATGAAAGCGACGCAGTCGCGGCGAACCCGAGGACGCTCGCGAGGCAAAGCGCGCCCGCTCGCGCGAACAGAGTGCGTGAACGGCGCGAGCCCACTCGGTGGTGACGCTCGGTCGCAGTCAGCGCGGAATTTCTTAGCTGCATGATCTTGTTCCTCTGCTCGGGAGACCGCTGCAAGCACCGCGCCGGACCCGCGTCCGTGACGTTGAGGCAATTGGTGGCACTTCACGCCCGCGCCCGACGGCCTCGCCGCGCGCGAGTTACGATAGGTTACCCGCGCCCGACCGCGCGTACCGCGACGCTGAACACGACAGCGTTGCGCGGGCCTGAGTCGATTTCAGACAGCTCGTCGTCATTTCGAGCAACGTCGCCGCACTTCGGTTCGGTCGTCACCGGCGTGGCGAAGGATCACGATCCGAGACCGTGACGGCGTCACATGCATTCGGTCGAGCAGAGTCCTCTGGCACAGGAACTCCCGCACAGGCATTTGAGGAGAGCCTGGAAGTTCGTGTTCGTCGCACATCCGGAGGCGCTCTTGTTCGCGAGACAGACGTTGCAGCCCGAGTCCGCGTTGCAGGCCTGTTCGCTACAGAGCCCGCTGATGCATTTTTCGCAACCCGCAGTGATCGAGACGCCGCTCGTGCCGCCGCTTCCGGCCGTGCCGCCGCTTGCCGTAGTACCACCCGATGACGTCGTGCCACCGGAACCGCTGGTACCGCCCGAGCCCGGCACGAACGGTGGATCGCTGGCCGAAGGACCTCGCGGCGTCATGGCCCAGATCCCGGACTGAGACGCCCAGACCAGGTGATCGCCGGTCAACGTCACGTAGTTCGGGGTCAAGAGCGTGGTCTTGGGGTTCATCGGAGGGAGCGACGCGTAAGTGACTGGATTGGCTCCGTCGAGATCGACGTAGTTCAACGACGTGGACGTCATGAAGTAGACGCCCGCCGGTGCGTCGGTGGTCGCAACGATCGAACCCATCTGTCCGCCGACGATGAGCTGAGGCTGTGTCGCGACATCGACGCCGCTCGGTCCCTTCATCAACCCGTCGCTCGTCGTCCAAAAAATCCCGGCGGGCGTCGCGCTCACGAACGTGGGTCCGTTCTGGTTCGCCGCGTACGTGCTCACTCCGTTGGGTCCGTAGACCATGACCGCGTTCGCGACCGTCCAGTAAACGCGGCCCGCGTCGATGGAGAGCGGCGCGCGATACGCATCGGGGGTCGAAATGGGCCCGAGATCCGATGCGATCGCGTTGTTGTTTTGCTCCCAGTAGACATGCCCCGTGAGTGGGTCGACGGCGAGCCCACGCGGAACCGGCAACCCGCTGGCAATCGCTAGCTTTGCGCCGCTCGGGGACAGCGACTCGATCGACCCGTTACTCCCCGAACCGAACACGCTCCAATAGACGGTGTCACCGACGGCAACGACATCGCCGCCGCCTCGAGTGTCCGTGGCGGCCGCCGAAATCGCTCCTCCGGCGAGCGGCGCGCTTTCGAGGAGACCCGAAAGCGATTCCCAGTACACCGTAGTTTCCGTCGCGGCGATCGACGACGTGGGACTCGTGTCCTGGGTTTCCGCCGAAATGGGAACGACTTGAACGAGACAGCGTCCGTCGGTGCACGTTCCCGTGCACGTGTGATCGGCACACGGGTTCGACGTCGACGAACCACCAGCGCCAGTGCCGCCCGTGCTCGTCGTGCCGCCCGTGCTCGTCGTACCGCCCGTGCCGGTGCTTCCCCCGACGCTCGTGCTCCCGCCTCCTGACATGCCACCCGCGTTGGTAGTTCCGCCGACATTCGTCGAGCCACCGACGTCGGTGCTCCCGCCGACATTCGTGGAGCCGCCGACGTCAGTGCTTCCGCCGACATTCGTGGAGCCGCCGACGTCAGTGCTTCCGCCGACATTCGTGGAGCCGCCGACGTCAGTGCTTCCGCCGACATTCGTGGAGCCACCGACGTCGGTGCTCCCGCCGACATTCGTGGAGCCACCGACGTCAGTGCTCCCGCCAGTGTCGGTGCTTCCGCCTTCGCCGCCGGACGCGCCGGAGGCCGTGTCGCCGCCGGTGTCGTTGCCGCTGCCACCACTTCCCGGGGCGCCACCGGTTTCGGCGCTGGTCCCGCCGGTTTCCGGTGCGCCGCCGGTGCCAGAAGAGCCGCCATCGCCGTTGGGATCGGCGCAGATGTGCGGGATCCCGCCGCCGCCGCACACCGCGGGCGCAGCGCAAACGCTGCACGTGAGACCGCCGAGGCCACACGCACCGTCCGTGTCGCCGGTGACGCAAACGCCGGTCGCGTCGCAGCAACCCTCCGTGCACGGCAACGTCGTCGGATCGCAGCATTGCATCGACGCCTTCGTGGTGACGCAGGCGTCGTAGGCGTAGGTCGCGTGCGTGAAGCTCGTCCCGAGAGCTGCCGCCGCTGCGAGCGCGCTGTAGACCGCGATGACTTCGTTCAACACGGTCACCTTCGCGCCTTCCGCGAGGAGCTGGCCGTACACGCCTTGCAGCGCGCTGTTGAGCCCCGCCGTCGCGAGCACCACCTTGCCGATGTCCTGCAACGTGGTGCTGACCGAGGCGCCGTCGACGTCGTCGAGCGCCAGATCACCGTCCGCGTCGACCAGCTTTCCGGCGTTGGAGATGGCGGAGTTGGTGTCGGCGAGGAGAGCGCCGCCGATCGTGAGGACGGTGTTCTCGATCGGGTTCAACGCCTTCAGCATGGTCGCGACGGCCGTGAGCGCGTCCTTCAGCACCGGTTTGAGATTCGGAATGCAGTTGTCCGTGCACTGGACCGGATCGGAAATGAGCGCCTGCGTGGTCGACCCCGTCGTGCTGCAGGTCTGCGCGGCC
>Ga0265320_10000431_pt1 | contig 33083 bp, 25 predicted proteins | sample 4827metaG_FD_202087 | JGI IMG/M metagenome (GOLD analysis project Ga0265320, IMG submission 202087) | Rhizosphere microbial communities from Carex aquatilis grown in University of Washington, Seatle, WA, United States - 4-8-27 metaG | ecosystem: Host-associated > Plants > Roots > Rhizosphere >... | reverse complement strand
GTTTGCGCCGCGGTGCAATCCCGCGGCGGCAATCGCGCCGAGGCCAATCATGCCGCAGCCAAATACGAGCACCGTATCCGCCTTCGTGACGCGGCCGCGCGCGGCGGCGTGAAAACCCACGGCCAGCGGCTCAACCAGTGCGAGCTCGCGGACGGCGAGGCGCGCGGTCACCACTTTTTGCCACGGCACGGCGATGTAGCTGGTGAAGGCGCCTTCCTGTTGCACGCCCAGCGTTTGATTGTAACGACAGGCATTTACGCGCCCGCTGCGACACGACGTGCATTTGCCGCACGCAGTGTACGGCATGACGGTGACTTCCAGGCCGACCTTAAGATTTTCCGGCACGCCGGGCGTCACTGCTTCGATAATCGCCGCGATTTCATGGCCCGGCACGCGCGGGTAGGTGACCAGCGGATTGCCGCCGCGGAAGGTGTTAAGATCTGTGCCGCAAAAGCCGAGGCGCTTGAGCCGCAGCAGCACGTCACCATCCTTCACGGTGGGTTGGGGCCGTTCGCCGTAGGAAAATTTTCCCGGCGCATCAATGATGAGGGCTTGCATGGAAAGTTAATTGCGGGCGGTAAAACGCGGCTAATTATTCTCCGCCCGGCCCGACGGCCAGGTGACATTGTGCACCGGGGCGAGAATTTTCTGCACCTCGGCGAGCAGCCCGGCGTCCGGCGGGGTCGCGCAATCCTGGATGTTTTGCAGCACACGGCGGGGATCGGCGGTGCCCACGATATGGGTGGGGATTTGCGGATTGGCCAGGGAAAATTGGAGGGCGAGGCGACCGAGGTCCGTACCGCGTGTGCGGCACAGTGCCGCGGCCTCCGCACATTTGGCCTTGAGCGCCGCGGGCGCCGGGTGCCAGGCGGGCGGGCCCTCGTTGCTGAGCAGGCGCATTGCCAGTGGCGCGGAATTGAAAATCGCGACGCCTTTGCTTTGCAGATACGGCAGCAGGTCTGCGAGGGCCGTGTCATTCAGGCAATAGTGGCAATACGACTGGATTTGATCCACCGCGACGCGGTCGAGCACAGAACGGAACAGCCGCAGCGGCAGGCAGGAAATTCCCACGAAACGCGTTTTGCCCAGCGCCTTGAGTTTGAACAGCGCGGGTATCGTCTCCTGCACGATTTGCTCCAAGTTCCCGAATTCCATGTCGTGCACCTGGATGAAATCCACGTAGTCCACGCCGAGGCGCGCCAGACTTTCGTCCACGCTTGCGGTCACGCGTTGCGCAGAAAAATCGAAATCCTTGATTTCCGCCCCGTAGCGCGCGACCTTGGTGGCGAGATAATATTTGTCCCGCGGCACGGTGCGCAGCGCCTTGCCCAGCACGGTTTCCGCGGTGGTCGCGCCATAATAAGGCGCGGTGTCGATCAGATTGATGCCCTGGTCCAACGCCACATGCACCGCGCGGATGCCCTCGGATTCGTCGATCGCGCGAAAGGCCGAGCCTAACGACGACCCGCCAAAGGCGAGCGCCGAGACTTTTAGACCGGTTTGGCCGAGCGGGCGGTATTGCATCAGGGAAAAAGGCGACGCGTTGGCCGTGGCGCCAGCGCCACGCCGCGAGCCTGCGATGGCGGGAGATGGCCGTTTAATCAAGCCGAAACGTGCGCGAGCCCAGCACTTGCAATAGCGGGCATCGTGCTTAACCTTGGACGATGGACTTCCGCCTCCAGGCCGAATTCAAGCCGACGGGCGACCAGCCCACGGCCATCGCCGCGCTCGAGCAATCGCTGCGCCAGGGGCACCGTTTTCAAACCCTGCTGGGGGTGACGGGCTCCGGCAAGACGTTCACGATGGCGAACCTCATCCAGCAGCTCCAGCGGCCCGCCCTCATCATTTCCCACAACAAGACCCTGGCCGCCCAGCTTTACAGCGAATTCAAGGGCTTTTTCCCCGATAACGCGGTCGAGTATTTTGTCAGTTATTATGATTACTACCAGCCTGAGGCCTACGTGCCGCAGACGGACACGTTCATCGAAAAGGACTCCTCCATCAACGAGGATATTGAACGCCTCCGCATTTCCGCCACCAGCGCGCTCATCAGCCGGCGCGATGTGATTGTGGTCGCCAGCGTGTCGTGCATCTACGGCCTGGGTTCGCCGGAGGATTTTCGCGAGATGATGATCCCGCTCGTGCCGGGGCAGGAACTGGCGCGCGAAACTTTGCTCGAGCGCCTCGTCGAAAATCTGTACGAGCGCAACGACGTGGCCCCCGAGCGCGGCAAGTTTCGCGTGCGCGGCGAGGTGGTGGACGTTTTTCCCGCCTACATGGAAAGCGCCATTCGCATCGAATTCTGGGGCGGCACCATCGATTCCGTGCGTCCGCTCGATCCGCTGACGGGCGAGACCGGCCCGCCGCTCGAGCGTTTCAGCCTCTATCCCGCGAACCAATACATCACCCCGCGCCACAAGCTCGAGAGCGCCATCGCCGGCATTCGCGCCGAATTGGAGGAACGCGTGACGTACTTTGAAAAGCAGAACCGCCTCGTCGAGGCCCAGCGCATCCGCACGCGTTGTGAATACGATTTGGAAATGCTTTCCGAAATGGGCTTTTGCAGCGGCATCGAGAATTATTCACGGCACATCGCGGGCCGCGCTCCGGGTTCGCGGCCGTGGTGCCTGGTGGACTTTTTCCCCCGCGATTTCATGGTGTTTGTGGACGAGAGCCACGTCTCGGTGCCGCAAATTGGCGGGATGTACGCGGGCGACCGCTCGCGCAAGCAGCGGCTCGTGGATTTCGGTTTCCGCCTGCCGTCGGCCCTGGACAACCGTCCCCTCAGCTTCGACGAATTCCTCGAAGTGACGGGCCAAACGGTCTTCGTTTCCGCGACGCCGGGGCCGTACGAACTCAAAGTTTCAAGCGCTGTGGCCGAGCAGTTGATCCGGCCCACCGGCCTGCTCGACCCGGTGATGGAAATGCGCCCGACGCGCAACCAGGTGGAAAATCTCCTCGGCGAAATTCAAAAGGCCGTTTTGCAAAAGGAGCGCGTGCTCGTCACCACGCTCACCAAACGGATGTCCGAAGACCTTGCCACCTACCTGCGCGAGGCGCACGTTAAGGTCGAGTATTTGCACAGCGACATCGACGCGCTCGAGCGAGTCGAAATTTTGCGCCGCCTGCGCGCGGGGGAATTCGACGTGCTGGTTGGCGTCAATCTGCTCCGCGAGGGGCTGGACCTGCCCGAGGTGGCGCTCGTGGGCATTCTCGATGCGGACAAGGAAGGCTTCTTGCGCAGTGAAACGAGCCTCGTGCAAACCGCCGGCCGCGCGGCCCGCCACGAACGCGGTCGCGTATTGCTCTATGCCGACGTGCTCACCGGCTCGCTCAAGCGCGCCATGGAGATTTCGCGCTACCGGCGTGAAAAACAAATCGCGTACAATGAGGCCCACGGCCAGGTGCCGCGCAGCATCATTCGCGGCGAACAGGCGAGCCTGCTGGCTTACAAACCGGCGGAGGACGTCGATCCCATCTCCGTCGCCGAAGCCCACGGCGACCGCGATGTGGCCGCCGTGCTCGCGGAACTCGAGGAGGAAATGCTTGAGGCCGCCGGCAAGCTGGAATTTGAGCGCGCCGCGATTTTGCGCGACCAGATTGACGCCCTCAAAAGCGGCGGCGCCCTCCGCCCGGCGGCGGGCAAAACCGGGCGCGGGGCGACGCGTTACCGGCAGCCCGCCAAGCCACGCAAGGCGAACAAAGTGAAATAAAGGCTGTCCGTTGTGCCGTTCGCCCGCCACCTTTCCTCCCAAAATGAAGCGCCTCTTTTCCTGGCTCGCCGATGTCTGGCTGACGGCGACCGTGTTATCCCTGCCGTTCACCCCGGATGGCTTGGGTGGCAGGCTTGGGGTGTCAGTCGCGCGGATAGACACCCTGGGGCTGCTGCTCGTGGTGGGGCTGGCGGCGAAATTTTTGCTGCGGCTGGACGACGGCATGTGGGCCTGGCTCGCGCGCGCGGGCGTGCCGGGCGCGGGACTCGTCACCCGGGTGGGCGCGGCTATGCATCGGTGGATGGCACCGCGACGCCTCGGCTGGTGCGTGTCGGCCTTTACGCTTGTGCTCGGACTTCTGGCCGCGGAGATTTTTCTGCGCGTGGGGTTCAAGCTGGTCGATCCCGATCTCGCCAATTACTTGACGAATCCCTACCGAGACACCGGCACCGGCATTTATCGTTTTGATCCTGAGCGCAAAATGGTGCGCATGCGGCCCAATTACGACCGCACGATGAATTTTAACGGTTACCAATGGCAGCATCACGCCGACGCCCGCGGCTACCGCAATCCGCCCGGCACCGACCAGGCCGATATCGTCCTGCTCGGGGATTCCTTCGTCTATGGCCATGGTCTCCCGGAGACTTCGACCCTGCGCCATTACCTCGCGCAGGACACAGGCCGGCCCGTCGCGAACCTGGGGGAGCAAGGCGCGGATTTGCATTTCGAGTACCAGATTCTCACGCACGACGTGCTGCAATACCACCCGCAACGCGTGTACCTGTTTTTCTTTTTCAACGACATCTCGGATATCGTCGCGCACTTGACCGCGGAAGACCGGGAACGCTTCTTGAATTCGTCCGTCACCGACCACACCGTACACTATGCCGTGGCCGAGCCGCCCCCGCGCATCCTCCTGCACCCGCTGGAGTCGTGGTTGGTGGAATCGTACCTGGTGCGGGCGTGGGATTTCGGCTGGCGGTATTTCAGCAAACCCGCCGCGCAACGCAAACCCGGCATCAAGGAAGGCGCGGACATGGCAGCACCCGCGTCCCGGGCCGCCGCCCGCACCGGCGCGGAGCAGGCCAAGGCCGGCCCGCCGGGCGAACGCGATTTGCCCGAAAACTGGATGAAACTTCTGCCCTTTAAAAATAATGCTGACATGGCGCAGGCCATGCAGTTTCACCTCTACGCCCTGCGCAAAACCCAGGATTTTGCCCAACAGAATCACCTCGAGCTGGTCATTGTTTACCTCTGGCTGGACCGCAATCTCGACCGCGTGTACGCCCCCATTTTGGAGGACGCCTGCCGACGCATTGGCCTGCCGTTCTACAACATGAAGGTCGATTACATGGCCGGCGCGACGGTCAACGCATCGCTCTTCCTTCCCGGCGACAACCACCTCAGCGACGCAGGCACGAAATTGACGGCCAAAGTGCTGGCGGAAAAATTTCCGCTCGACCGGCCCCCTGCGCCCCTGCCCCCCGTGACGGCGCCCTGACGGCCTGCTTGCCAAGCACCCGGTTTCCGCCTAGGATTTGTCGCAGCCAAATTACCTTTAATATGCCGAGTAGTATTCCATGGATTGCTCCGCGCGCCGCGCAACCCGGCGTCGCCCCGCTGGAGCGTCCGCGCACCGCCACCGCCCGCGAACCCGACTGGCAGGTCGTCGTTTTGAACGACGACGTGAATCTGATGATTTACGTCGTGCACGTTTTCCGCCGCGTGTTTGGCTACGAAACGGAGCGCGCCCGCCGGCACATGCTGGAGGTGCACGAGTTGGGCAAGTCCGTCGTGTGGTCGGGCAGCCGCGAGCGCGCCGAACACTACGTCCACACGTTGCAGCAGTGGCATTTGCAATCGGTCCTCGAAAGCCATGTTTGAAAGCGACGGCCCTTCCTCGCCCATTCCGGGCGGGCCCGCCCCCGTGCGGTTGCAACTGCGGCTTTCGCCGTCGCTGCGAGAATTGCTCATGCGCGTGATTGACCGCGTGCACGTCGCCATGGCCGCCGCTCCCGGCGAACCTTCCACGCCCGCCGTCATTGGCGAGCAGGACACCGAATTGGACCACGCCTGGGAACAGGGATTGCGGGAGTGCGAGACCGGCGACGCCGCGGAACTCCTTGGCTTGTTGAAAGCGGATGGCTTTGGATTGGGCGACCTCGCGCTCGATGCCGCCCGCGCCGAAGCCATCATGCGCTCGAGTGTGCATGTGCGCCTGCATTTGCGCGATACCCTGCTGCGCGACTTGAACACGGCGGAACTGGAGGGCGAACTGGACTTTTTCCGCCTGCCCCAAGCCGAGCAGCAAGGCTTCGCCTGCTACCGCCTGCTGCTGGCGATCGAGCAGGATTTGCTCTTGCAATTGGACCCCGGTCTGGGCGTGTAAGAGGCCCGCCATGCTGCAGTTTCTTCGCATTCAAAATTTGGCGCTGGTCGAGCGCGCGGAGCTGGAATTCGGCGCGGGCTTCACCGCCGTGACCGGCGAGACCGGCGCGGGCAAGAGCGTGCTTCTCGGCGCGCTGAGCCTGCTCGCCGGCAATCGCGCCGACAAAAGCATCATCCGCCAGGGCGCGGAAACGTGCGAGGTCGAGGGCGTGCTTTCGTTCAATGGTCCGGCGTTGGCGCGCGTGAATGCGCTGCTCGAACGGCTCGGTTTGCCGCCGTGCGAGGAGGGCGTCTTGGTGCTGCGCCGCGCGCTTTCCCGCACGAAGGCTCCGCGGCTGCAAGTGAATGGGGCGCTGGCCACGCTGGGCGCGTTGCAGGAAATGGGGGAGGCGTGGGTGGATTTTCACGGGCCCGGCGAACCGCAAAAACTTTTCCAGGAAAAATACCAGCTCGACCTGCTGGACTCCTTTGCAGAAGTGGAGCCCGCGCGCGGACATTTCGCCGAAGGCTATCGGGTATGGCGCGATGGCCTGCGGGAGGCCGAGGAACTCACCCGCGCCGAACGCCTGTCCGAGGACGAACTCGAATTCCTGCGTCACCAAATCGCGCGCATCGATCAACTCGATCCCACGGCGGAAAGCATTGCCGCCCTCGAGCGCGATTTCAACCGCCTGACCCGCGCGCGTGAACTCGGTGAACTCGCTACGCAATTGGAAAACGGCCTGTCCGGTGAGGAAGGGGCCGCGGCGCAATTTCCCGTGCTGGTGCGGGCTGCCCGCGAACTCGCGGCGCTCGATGCCACCGCCGCGCCGCTGACCGCCCGCCTCGAAGCCACCGTCGTGGAATTACAGGACTTGGCGGGCGATTTTGGCCGCCTGGGAGCGGGATTGGATTTTGACGAGGAAACCACCCGCGCGCTCCAGGAGCGCATGAGCCTGTGGCTCGAATTGCAACGGCGCTACGGCCAGGATGCGAGCCTGCTGCGGGCCAAGTGCGAGGAATTGCAGCGCAAAGTCGCCGCACAATCCGACATTGAGGGCACGCTCTCGCGGTTGCAGGCCGAGTCTGCGGCGCGGGAGAAAAAATTGCGGGCCGAGGCCGCGAAGTTGGGCGACAAGCGCGTAGCTGCCGCCCGCGAACTCGAAAGGAAAACCGCCAAGCTCCTCAAGGGCCTTGGTTTCAAACAGGCCGGCCTAAAGCTCCGCGTCACCGCCACCGGCGAATTGCGCGAACACGGCGATAGCTTGGTGGAGATGCTCTTTTCACCCAATCCCGGGCAGGAGGCCCTGCCGCTGAATAAAATCGCCTCCAGCGGCGAAACCGCCCGCGTCATGCTCGCGCTCAAGGCCGTGCTCGCCGCTGCCGATGCCACGCCTTTGCTCGTGTTTGACGAAGTCGACGCCAACATCGGCGGCGAAATCGGCGTTGCGGTGGGCCGCGAGCTCGCCGCTCTCGGCGAACGCCATCAAGTGCTGTGCGTAACCCATTTGCCACAAGTGGCGGCGCGCGCGCAGCAGCATCTGGTCGTGGAAAAGAAACAGACGGCCCGCGAAACCGCCATCCGCTTCCTCTCCCTGCACGACGAGCCGGATGCCCGCATCGCCGAACTGGCCCGCATGTTGGGCGACCGCTCCGCGCAATCCGCCCGTGAGCACGCCCGCGCCTTGCTCAAAGGCGATTAAGCGTCCGCGGCCAGGTGCTGCCGGTCGGCGCGCGCATTGTCGGCTTGCCTGCCGGGCCATTTTCGGCTGAGCTTAAATCCCCCTGTCCCTCGACCTCTTCCCGTCATGACTCGCTTGAACATCGGTGTCTCCATGCTGCTGACCGTGGCGGCGGTGATGCTTTTTGCGCCCACCATCGTCTTTTGGAATTTGTACGGCTTTGAGGCGGTTTTGCATTATTGGGCCTGGGTCGCCTACTTGCTGGTGCTGACGGCGGTGGGCACCGTCCTGGTATTTAGCTCGCGCCGCCCCGTGGAGCGCCCGGTGCCGGTGGCGGGCCAGACGCTGGACCGCTTGCGTCTGGGCTTGGCGGTTTACGGTCTGGTGGCCGCCATTCTGGTCATCGCCCCCATCGTGGCCTTTGGCAAAATTTACGGTTTCGACGCTGTCATCGCTTATTGGGGCAGCGTGATATTGCTGGTGGTGATGACTTTCAGCGGCCTGTTTCTTATCTTCACCGACAAGGGCCGCCGGGTTGTGCAGCGTTAATGACGACGTGCTCGGCGCGTCAAACATACACCGCGCCGCCGAGCAAAACGTGGGCGTCGTTTTCGGCCCGATAAAAGGCCGCGATCTGACCCGACGCCAGCGCCCGCTGGGGTTCCGCAAAAACCAGGGTGCCACGATTAGCTTCGTTCGCCTCCAGGGTTAATTCCGCGCGCACCGCCGGATCGCGATAGCGCGGGCGCACGAGCAAAGCGTGCGGACCCGCGCCCGCCAAGGGCTCGTTGATCCAGTGAAAGTCTTTGAGCTGAAAGGTCGTCGCCCACAGACCCGGTGCTTCCGGCGCGTCGAAGGCCACCACGAGCGCATTGCGCGCAATGTCTTTGCCCACGACGACATAAGCCTTGTGGTCGGTGTTCGACGGCACGCCAATGCCGTGGCGCTGCCCGAGCGTGTAACGATGCAAGCCGCGATGTGTGCCCAGCGTGGCGCCAGCGGGGTTAACGATCGGCCCCGGCGCCGCGGGGATGTATTGATCCAAAAACGCATTGATGGGTACGCGACCGAGAAAACAAATGCCCTGGCTGTCCTTGCGGTCGGCATTGGGCAAGCCCGCCTTGCGCGCGATTTCTCGCACTTGCGGTTTAAGCAAATCTCCGACGGGAAAACGGGCGCGTTGCAGATTGGATTGGTGCACCAAGGCGAGAAAATACGATTGGTCCTTGTTGGGATCGGCGCCGGTGAGAATTTCGGCCTCGCCGTCGGGGCGCTCGCGCCGCCGCACATAATGGCCGGTCGCGAGGACGCTGCAGCCCAGCCGTTCGGCGTGGCCCGCGAGCACCCCGAACTTGATTTCCCGGTTGCACATGGCATCAGGATTCGGCGTCTGCCCGGCGGCGTAGCCGGATACCAGATAGTTCACCACCCGGGTCCGGTAATCCTCGATCAAGTTGAGCACATGAAAGGGCATTCCGAGCGTTGCCGCGACTGCCCGGGCGTCCTCGACATCCCGCTCCCACGGGCAGTCGGCAAACAGCGCCGCGCCTTCCTCGTGCATCCATGTGCGCATGTACGCGCCGACGATCTCGTGCCCCTGCTCGCGCAAGAGCAGGGCAGCCACGGCGCTGTCCACGCCGCCCGAGAGTGCAACCAGGATGCGGGCCATAGAAACGCTGATTTTCGCTCCGCCGGCGATTAATTTCGAGGCAAAAGGCACGCGGATTTTTTCAGAAAACCGTTGCGCGCCCGGAATTGGCGTTTGAAATGCTGGCAGGCGGGAGCGCGGCTGTGCCTTTTTTGCCGCGCCCACGCCCGTCCACCCTTTGGCATGAGTGACCGTCGCATTTTGGAGGCTTTCTGGGAAACCCGCGAACGCGGGATGGTGGTGCTGGCCAGGGACTGGACTGACGTGACGAAGGTGCCTCCGCTGCGCCTGGACCCCGGCAAGAAACCGCTCAAGCTCATCCGTCGGGTGTCGCCGCTCGTGTTTGGCCGGCGGGCGGGCTATTGCATGAATGGCACCGAAGTCGTTTTCATCCTCTGGCCCCTTTATTACCCCAATTTGGATTGGGAGGACGAGACGCTCTATGTCGGCGGCGACTTCAACGGCTGGACTGAGGCCGTCGGCAAACCTGAATGGCAGATGTTTCGCGAAACACACGACGGCCAGGGTTGCCTGGTTTTGCGGGTTCCGAGCGAACGCTGCCTGCTGCACGGTCCGATGCGGTTCAAGTTCGTGACCGCCGAAAAGCGGTGGCAGGAACTGCCCGAGCAAGCCACGAACCGCGTGCAGGACGGTGATTTCACCAACTACCAGCTCGAGCCGGAGCGCACCGGCCTGCATCTGTTTCACTTTTGGCCCGAGGAGCCCCACGGCATTCTCGGCCGCGAGAGCCTGGCCTGGGTCGAGGATTGGGGCTGGGAAACCTGCCCAATCACGAATAGCGAGTATTTGTTAAGCCTGGGCACGACCCGGCCGCTCGGCGCGCTGGTCGAGCCGGAACGCACCACCTTCCGGCTGTTCGCGCCGCGGGCCTCGTGCGTCACCGCCTGTCTCTACGCTGAGCTCGGCGGCCCGCTCACCCAGGCGCTGGAGATGCAGCGGCAGGACGATGATTGCTGGGAGGCCGTGGTGCCCCAGAATTTGCACGGTTACTATTACGATTTTCGCGTTGAGGGGGAAAATATCCACGGCACCCGGCTGTTCGACCCCGCGATGCGCATTCTCGACCCCTATGCCCTCGCGACGGTGAGTCGGACCGGCCCCGGCATCGTGCTCGACCCCGCGCGCTGGCCCGCGCCGAACCGCTGCTTCATGGCTCCGGCCTGGCATGATCTCGTCATCGTCGAGGCCCACGTCCGCGATTTGCTGGCCCATGCGCCCATTGAGCTGACCCCAGTCGAACGCCGCGGCTTTAAGGGCCTGACGAAATGGCTGCGCGACCCGGATTGCTACTTGCGCGACCTCGGCGTCAATGCCGTCGAGCTCATGCCGGTGCAGGAGTTTGATAGCGTGCGGCCCGACGAATACCACTGGGGCTACATGACGGTGGATTATTTCGCGCCCGCCGGCGCCTACGCGACCGAGCCCGAGCGCGGCACGCAAGTCGAGGAATTTCGCGAGATGATCGAGGCCTTTCATGATGTGAATCTCGCCGTCATTCTCGACGTGGTGTACAACCACGTGGGCGAGCCCAACCACCTGTTGGGCATTGACAAATATTATTACTTCAACTGCGACCGCGAGGGCGTATTGTCCAATTGGAGCGGCTGCGGCAACGATTTGCGCACGAACACCCCGATGGGCCGCCGCCTCATCATCGAGAGCCTCTCGCACCTTGTGCGCGCCTACGATGTGGACGGATTCCGCTTCGACCTCGCGGACCTCGTCGGCGTGGCCACACTCAAGGAAATCGAGACGGCGCTCAAGGCGCTGAAGCCTTCCATCATCCTCATCGCGGAGCCCTGGAGCTTTAAGGGCCACATCGGCCACGCTTTGCGCCACACGGGTTACTCCTCGTGGAATGATGGTTTTCGCGAGTTTATCACCCAGTACATTCTCGGCCAGGGCAATGCCGAGGGCCTCCGCTACTACCTCACCGGTTCGGCCGGCAATCTGGCCCTCTGGCCCGCGCAGACGGTCAATTACGTCCAATCGCACGACGACCGCGCGTGGATCGACCGCATCACCGAAAATTCCTGGCATCGCGGCGACCGCCCGACGCACAACGACATTCGCCGCCACCACTTGATGGCCGCCATACTTTTGGCCGCGCTCGGCATTCCGATGTTTGCGCAGGGCCAGGATTTTCTGCACTCGAAGCAGGGCGTGCACAACACCTACCTGCGCGGCGACCTCAATGCTCTCGACTACCGGCGCATCGCGGAATTTCCCGGCACCAACGAATATTTCCGGCACTGGATTCAGTTCCGTCTCTCGCCCGCCGGGAAACTATTCCGCCAGGACCGGCATCCGGCGCCGGGCTTCTTCGGGCATTTCGGCGCCGAGGGCACCTCCGCCGTTGCAATGCTCTACAACGCGAATTTTTCGCAAGGACCGGAGCGCCTGCTTTTCGCGGTCAACCCGCATGGTCATCCGGTGACGATGGACACGTTTGAATTGAATCCCGCCGAGTTCATGCAAATCGCCGACCATGAACGCTTCCATGCCGACGGCCTCGATCACGCGCTATTCTCTTGGCATCGCGGCAAGCTGGAACTGCCGGCAATGAGCGTGGGGTTGTGGCGGCACGTCGTGGCGAAGGCGTGAAAAACGATGGCCTTTCGCCCCCCGATACGGCATCGATGAATTCGCATGGGCCTGTCTCCCCGCCGACCGTCGTTCAACAGCCGCCCGCTCGCGCGCCTGCAGGTCCTCGCGCGCAGCCGTCTCGTTCCCGCCATCGCGGCGTTCGTGAAGGAACTGGCCATCGCCCACGGTTTTTCCGACGAAGAAGGTCTGGGCCTCGAGCTGGGCACCGAGGAATTATGCGTCAATGTCGCCGAGCACGCCTATGAGGGCGATGAGAATGCGGAGTACACCGTCGAAATAATTCTGGAGGCCGAGGCGCTGGTCGTCGCCGTCGAGGACCAGGGCGTGCCCTTCGATCCCGCGGCCATGCCCGCGACCGGCAAACTCGGCACCACGCTGGCCCGCGCCTTTGCCGATGATTTGCGTTTTCTCTATCGCGGGCGCAAGGGCAAGCGCGTCGAGTTGCGCAAACATCGGAAATTTGCCGCCATCGAGGCGGCGGATGTTACCGATACCGGTCCCGTGGCGGTCCCGGCCGACGAGCACCTCGACATCCGCCTCATGCGGCCAGAGGACGCCCCCGCGCTCGCGTGCTGCGTCTGGCGCGTGTTCGGCTACTCCTATCCCAACGACGACCTCTACGAGCCGGAGCGCCTAGCCGAGCGTTTGCGCAGCGGCGCCTGGCAATCGTGTGTCGCGGTGCGCGCTTCGGGTGAAATTCTCGGACATATCGGCCTCGTTTTTCACTCGCCGGATGACCGCGTCCCCGAGAGCGACAACGCGATTGTCGCACCGTATGCGCGCGGCCACCGCCTGATGGAGCGGATGAAGTCGTTCCTCGCTGAACACGGCAAGGCGCGCGGCCTCGCGGGCATTTTCAGCGAAGCCGTCACCGCGCACATCTATTCGCAGCGCGCGAATGTGCGCATGGGCGCGGTCGAAACGGGCCTCATGCTCGGCTACCTGCCCAAAAGTCTCGTTTTTAAGGACATGGAATTGCCGCCCGAAACCGTGCGCGTCAGCGCGATGATGTACTTCCTCGCGCTCACGCCCGCGCCGCGCCGCACCGTGCACGCGCCCGCGCGGCACGTGGAAATCCTGAAGGAAATTTTCCAGCACGCCGGCCTCGCGCGCGATTTTGCCGACGCCTCCGCCGCGGCCTCGCCGCTCTCTGCTCCCGGTTCCGTGCAGCTTGCTTCTGCCTCCGCTCCCCCAATTTCCGACTCCGTTCTCCCGGCTTCGTCCTCCGTGCTCCCCGCTCCTCGCTCCCCGCTCCCGGCTCCCGAATTCGCGCTCACGGAATCGGCGGACTGGAATGTCGGCACCATCGAGGCCCAGCGCTACGGTGAGGACTGGAGCGGCCATCTGCGCGCGCACGTTGACGCGCTCTGCCGGCGCGGCATGGCTTACATCCTGCTCGAGTTGCCGCTGGCAGATGCCTTTACGCCCACGGCCAGCGTGCAAGCCGAGGCTTTGGGCTTTTTCTTCTGCGGCGTCGTGCCGGAAAAACACGCCGACGGCGATTTGCTGCGTTTTCAGTATTGGAACAATTTCTCTGTGCCCACCTCCAGCGTGCAAACCGCCTCCGACTTTGGATTAAAACTCCGCGACTACGTCGGCCGGTGCGTTTCTTCTCAACCGTAGGCCTGCGCTGGCGCCGGGCTGCCTAACCCATCAACCGCGCCATGTTTGCCAGCTGGCCGTCGGACAGCGTCACAATGCGGCGGATGGCCTCAATGTTTTCCTTCACTTGCAACAGGTACGGATTCGGGCCGTTGGGGTAGGGGTCGGCCAGGTATTTGCTCACGTCGCCGCACTCGTCATGCAATTTGGGCACGACAAATTTATCCCAAAAGTGCGGCGTGTTGCGATACAGGTCGTCCACCGTTTTAAAAATTCGCTGCTCGGCCGGCACTTGGTTGACGCGGTCGCTCTCCGCAAATTCCGCGAAGAGTTCCGGGAGCTTCTGGACGTAGCCGGGGTCGCTCATCTGGCTGAGGAAATCCGCCGTGCACACCGATTGGCCGAGCAGGCGGTGGGCCGGGTTGCCGAATTTCGTGCCGCCGAGGTTGCTGCGCGGCCCCGTGCACAAGATGAGCGAGCGCACGCGGTCGATATCCCCCTGCTCCCATTTCTCCTCCTCCAAAAAATGCTGGGCGATCTCGCCTCCGCGCGGCTCGTGAATCAGCGTGAACTTCGCGCCGGTGCCCTCGTCGTCTCCGCGTACCTTGATATAACCGATGTCGTGCAGCAACATCGCGTAAAAGCCGATGCGAAAATCCTGCTCGCTGATGACCGGCTTGGCGCCCGCGCGCTGGTGGCCGTGGACGATGCGCAGGCAGCACAGCGTGGCCTGCAAGGTGTGTTCGAGGTCATGGTAAGCCGTGTCCATGGCCTGATAATTCGCGTACTGACCATTGAAAATGTCCTCCACCCGGTGCAGCGTCTTGCGAATGTAACTCACGTCCGCTCCGGGAAAGAGCGACCGGCTCAATGTTTCAATCGCGCCGCCCACCGCATCCGGGTTGCGGGTGTCCGGGTCCAAAAGCGTGTAGGTCGGTGGCTTCATCACCTAGAGCCGGGTGTTTAGCCCAGATTTTCCCGCAAAGGTTATCAAATTGCGCTAGATAGGCAACCCGAAAAGGCGGCCTTTTCCGGTTGAAAATGAGAGCCAAAGCCGGCCAAAAATACGGCAAATTTGGCTATGCTTAACGCGGTTTAGTGGCGAAAAAATGTGGAAAAGTTGACGAGGAGTCGTCGAGCAGACTCGACGGGGGCGCACCGTACTTTAACTACGCCATTTTGCCTTTGGGCGCCCGATTACGCCGGGCGTGAGGTTCGCGGTCGTCCTTCCCGGTTGACAAAGCGGGGCGTTGGGGCGAGCTTGCGCAACTATGGTCAACGAAGAATTTGTGCTGGCCCGCGATTGCCCGGCCACGGTCATTCCGGCCGGCGATGCCGTCGTTCTGCGCCACGGCGCACCCGTCGTGGTGACGCAGGCGCTGGGCGGTTCGTTGACGGTGCGCGACGCTCTGGGCCTTTACCGCATCGCGCCGCAGGATTTGGACGCCCTGGGCCCGCGTGCCCGAGAGTGGGCCGACCTGCAGGCCAAAAAGACCGCCGCCGCCGCGGCCGCCGGCACGGAGACCTTCAGCGAGGAGCGCGTGTGGGACGCCTTGCGCAACTGCTTCGACCCCGAGATTCCGGTCAACATCGTGGACCTCGGCTTGATTTACGATATGCGCGTCGAGCCCGGCGCCGCCGACCGCAAAAAGATATTCGTCAAGATGACGCTCACGGCCCAGGGCTGTGGCATGGGCCCGGTGATTGCCGAGGACGCCAAGAATCGCGTCGAACAATTGCCCGGCATCGAGGCGGCCCAGGTGGACATCGTCTGGGATCCGCCGTGGACTCCGCACATGATTTCGCCGGAAGGCCGGCTGAAGCTGGGCTTGGAGTAGAAGTTGGAAGCTGGAAGGTAGAAGTTAGAAGGCAGAACGCAGAAGTTTGCGACACCATCCAGAAGCCCATGAGTAAGGGATGGAACTTCCGCAATGAGCAGCCATCCATCGGGCTTCACAAGGCGTTTTCAACAAAAGTGTAGCCGTGGGTGGTGGCCCTTGGCGGCAATGCGAATGGAATCGTAGCCGTGGCTTCAGCCCACGGAAACCAGGTGGGGCAAGTGGCGTCGCGGCGCGACGCTTGCGGGAGGCGATCAGGGTCAAGCGTCGCTTCGCGACGCGACCCGGGCGCCTACGCCACCGTGGGCTGAAGCCCATGGCTACCTGGCGCGGCCTCGCTCCGCGAGACGAAGGCAATCCTGCTCCCGGCGCCGACGGCTACGAAATTATTGAAAATGCACTAACTCCCAAATCTGAAGTCATAAATTCTAAATCCCCAATTCCGCCATTGTGTCCGCCGGGATTTCTGCTAGGCTGTGATCGAGCCCAAGAAAACAAGGGGCCGGCCCCGGGTTTACCCGGCGGCCGGCCTTGTTACGGCAGGCCTTGCTCAAGGGACACTGCCTAGCTGCTTGGTTGCTTTGCTACGCTACTTGCCGTATTCCACTAACAGGGATTGCTCCCTGAAAGGGGCGGTTGGCGGGTGAAACCGGCTTGCGCCGGCTCTTTGCCCGCCAATCGCATGGCAGTATAAACATAGCATAAGAACTTAAGTTCCGCTTAATTTATTTCTTTTTCCTCAGCGCCCGGCAACTGTTGGAAGCTCCCGCAATAGCCGCGGACCCTAGGTTATCACCCTAGATTTCAAGGCGCGGCATCCGCCGGCTGTCAGCCCTGAAGCAGCGCACCCGGAATTATTATAACTTGCTCTAAAGGAGCTTCTTGCGGATTTTCCGGCCGGCCTTTTTGGCTGCGCCGCGGTAAGTTAAAAGCACCACGGCATGGGCGGCGATGGCTTGGCCGCCGCCGATGGCGTCGCACCCCTCGTTCGTGGTGGCTTTAATTCCCACCTCAGCGGGCGTAACCCCCAGTGATTTTGCCAGGCACACCTTCATGGCGGGAATATGCGGGGCCAGTTTTGGCCGTTCGGCCAGCAGGGCAATGTCCACGTTGCCCACCGCATAGCCGCGGGCTTTCGCTTCCGCCACGGCTTTTTTTAGGATATCCTGTGAATCCATATTACGAAAACGCGGGTCCGTATTGGGGAAAAAGTGGCCGATGTCGGGCAGGGCGAGCGCGCCGAGCAGGGCGTCGGCCAGCGCGTGGGTCAGGGCGTCGGCGTCGGAATGTCCGTCCAGGCCCACGGGGCTGGGGATTTCCACGCCGCCAAGCACCAGGCGCCGCCCGGCCGCCAGGCGGTGAATGTCGTAGCCCAGGCCGACGCGAAAAGGAAGGGACATGGCGCAAAAAGTATAAAGTAAAAGGTGAAAAGTAAAAAGGAGAAGCGTCGGAAAGTCTTTTCACCTTATACCTTACACCTTTCACCACGATTCAGTTAGGCCCCCGCGCCGACGGACGACTTCACTTTTTGCGAGAGCGCGGCCTTCACGAGGTTGGCCCCGAAATCCCACAACGGGCCGGTGACCGACCCGAGCTGCCCGACCACTTCGTCGAGCGCGGTGACGAAGCGCTCGATTTCGCGGTCGCCGATGACGAGCGGCGGCAGGGCCTTGACCACGTCGAGGTTGTGCGAGGCGACGTGCGTAAGAATGCGGTGGCGTTGCATGAGCGGCGTGACAACCATCTGCGCAAACAAGCCACGGTCCACCGCGTGCACCGCTTTCCAGGCCATCTTGCCCTTGAGCGAACGCGGCTCCTGAAATTCGATGGCAATCATGAGGCCCTTGCCGCGCACTTCCTTGATCCACTCGTATTTGGTGACGAGCGGCTGGAGGGCTTCGAGCAGTTGTTCGCCGCGCCGGGCGCAATTGGCCACGAGGTTCTGGGTTTCAATCACATGCAGCGTCGCCAACCCGCACGCCATGGCGAGGTTGTTGCGGCCAAACGTGCTCGAGTGCACCACGCAGCGATCCATGCGCGAAAACACGCTCTGGTAAATGGACCGGCGCGTGCAGACCGCCGCCGCCGGCACAAAGCCGCCGCTCAGGGTTTTCGCGATGGTGATGATGTCCGGGTCGAGATTCCAGTGCTGGAAGGCAAACATCTTGCCCGTGCGGCCGAGGCCTGTCTGCACTTCGTCGCAAATGAACAGCGCGCCGTATTTGCGGCACAATGCCTGCGCCTGCGGGAGATAGTCATCCTTGGGAATGTACACGCCCTTGCCCTGCACCGGCTCGACGATGAACGCCGCGACGTTGCCCTGGCGCAGTTTGGCCTCGAGATCTTCGAGGTCGTTGGGGCGCACCAATTCCGCGCCCGGCATGAAGGGCCCGAAGCCTTCCTGGAAATGCTTGTTGCCCGTGATGGACAGCGCGCCAAATGTGAGGCCGTGGTAAGACTGGTCGAGCGAAAGGATGCGCTGCCGGCCGGTCGAGCAGCGGGCGAATTTTAACGCGCCTTCCACGGCCTCGGCACCGCTGTTGCAGAAGAAAAAGGCATCGCGATCCGGGCCCGTGTGCTTGCTCAGGGCCTCGCCCAGCAGGCCGCTGAGCACGGAGCAATCCATCTGCACCATGTTCGGCAAGTCGAGGTCGAGGACATCGCGGATGGTCTGTTTGAGGACTGGGTGGTTGCGCCCAATGTTGTACACACCGTAACCGCTGAGAAAGTCGAGGTAATCCAGCCCATCCATGTCGTACAGATAGGCGCCCTCGGCCCGCGCATAGACCTTGTCGAACCCGATGGTGCGCAAAACCTTGACGAGCGTGCGGTTGAGGTACTGCTCGTGCAGGTCGTAATTGTCGCCCAGGCGCGTGTGAACCAACTCCTTGATGTCAAAATCCATATTTGGGACCCAAGCATATGCACCGCGGGCGGCGGCGCAAGCGCGATTGCAGGCCTCGTTTCGACCGGCCCACCAAAATCAAGGCGCAGGCGGGTGGCCCGGAGTCTCCGGCTCCGGCGCTGGCGGATGATTGAACGGCGAGCGGGTATCGACCTTGCCCAGGGTGTCGGCCAGGCGCAACCCGAGGATGCGCGCGAGGTTCAAATTGAGCCGGGCCGCCAGATACGGGCTGAACCGTTGCAGGCCGACGAGGCTGTTCCAATCCAAGGCGAGCAGCTTGACAGGCGTGAGGGTAGTCACATCCGCCGTGCGTTGGACGCGGGCCACAAGCGCAACTTCGCCGATGATTTGCCCCGGTCCCAGGCGGTTGAGTACCAGCCGGCGGGTTCCGGCGCCGCGCGAGACTTCGAGTTCGCCTTCGATGACGACGTACATGCGGTTGCCTTCGTCGCCGGCCCGAATCAACTGAAATGCGGCCGGATGCTCTTCCAGATTGGACGCGGCCACCAGGCGGCGTGCCTGCCAGGTCGTGAAGCCCGCGAGCACCGGCGAGGCCTTCATCAGGGCGCGGCGCAAGTGCACGTCGAGCACTTCCCAGACGGTGATGAGGCGGGTGTTGCCCAGCAGCGCGGGCGTGATGAGCATTTCCGCGATGATGCCGAGGAACATGACCAGGGCGCTCAAAGCGCCGAATTGCTGCATGGGCACAAAGCTCGACGTGGCCAGAATCAGAAAGCCGCCCGCCAGCGCGAGACTATTGAGCACCACGGGTTGAAACTCGGCTTCGAGCGTGTCGGCCAGCGCGGGCAGCTCCGTCTTGCGCCGCCGCAGGTTGGCATTGTAGCGCACCATCAGGTGAATCGTGTCGTCCACCGCGATGCCGATGCTGATGTCGGCAATCATGCAGGTGCCGAGGTTCAGGGAAATGCCGAACAGGCCCATGATGCCGAAGACCACGGCAATGGGGAAAAGGTTGGCCACCACCGCGAGCGCCGCCGCGCGCCAGGAGAGAAAGATGAAGCCCACAATCGCCAGCAGGATGAGAATCATGCTGCCCAGCGATTGCACCTGGCCGATGGCAATCGTGTTCACCGAGGCCGCCGCCAGCACCGCATGGCCGGTGATGGAAAATACGTGCGGCCCGTATTTGCCGCTATTGAGCGTGTTGGTGATCTCGGTCACCATGTCATTGAGCCGCGAAGTGTCATGGAGATTGCAGCGGACGACGAGGTTGGCCTGGGCAAAATTAGGCGTCACGTAGGGGCTCACTTCGGACGGGTGAAAGAGCAGGAGGTATTGGTGCACCAGGCTGGGATCTTTCGGGATGGCGAATTGCGCGCCGCCCTGGTTTTGAAATTCACGGTTCACCAGCGCCACGAAGTCGGGCAGGCCAATGACGGAATTCACCTCGGGAAACGTGCGCAGGTATTTTTCAATGTCGAAAAGCTGCTGCAACGTGCCGGGCTCGCGGAATTTGCCCGGGTCGCCGCGGAAGGCCACGTCGATGATGTCGGTGCCGGAGAGCCGGGTGGTCACGGTGTCGAGCTGGCGCATGACCGGGGCGTCCTTGCGCAGGAACGAGCTGAGGTCGTTGCTCAACTTGATGTGGGACGCCAGCCACACCGCCGGGATGGACAGCACAATCAGGCCGATGATGACGCGCCGCGGATGGTTTACCAGCCGGGCCATGGTGAAACGCACGAAGGGCCGCGACAAATGCTCCTCCCACCAGCCGGTGTGGTGCCCGGACTCATGGCCGCCGTCGTGCGCGTCCGCCGGGCTGGCGGCGGTCTGGCCCGCGGGTGCGGCGGCGGGAGCCTCCGCCGGCACGCGGACAATCCAGCGGCCCGCCACGCGCATGTAGGCGGGGAAGGCGACCAGGGTCACAATAAAGCGCAGCACCATCGCAGCGGCGGCGGTGGTGCCGAATTCCCGCAGCACGCCGATGTCCGTGATGCCCGTCGAGGAAAAGCCCAGGATGGTGGTGCCGCTGGTGAGAATCAGGCTGAGGCCGAGCATCCGGCCCGTTTCGCGCACCGCGGCCAGGCCGTCGAGCCCGCGCGCGCGGAGCTCACGAAACTCCACCACGCAATGGACGTCCGGCGGCGAACCGATGATGACCACGAGCGCGGGCACCACGTAGTTCAGCATGTTGAGCGGAATGTCCAGCCACGCCATGAGGCCGAGCGCCCAGGTGTTGGCGATGGCGGCATTAAGCAGCGGCACGAACGCGCCCTGCACATTCCCCATCATCGCGCCGATGAGCACCAACAGCACGAGGCACGACAGCGGCAGCAGCACCGCCTGGTCGCGCATCATGTACTGTCCGATGGCGACGTGCAGCACCGGCGCGCCGATCTGGAAAATCTCCTTGAATTGCCCGCTCGCCCGAATCGGCGCCAGCAGGTCCTCGACCTGCCGGCTGAAGTCGGGATCAAAATCTTTTTTCAGCACGTACTCGGGCTTGAGATAGAGCGAAATCAGCGTCGCCTGTCCATCGGCGGAAATCAACGTGCCGACCATCAGCGGATTATTGAGCGCCAGGGCGCGGGCCTGGTCGAGGTCCGCCTGCGTCTCGGGCAGCGGGTCGAGCACGGGGCCGGTTTCGATGCCGCCGTTCTCACTGCGAATGGTGCTGATGTTAAACAGGCTCTCCGTGCGCTCCACGGCGGGCAGGTTGCCAAGTTTTTCGGCGAGATCGGACAGGGTTTGCAGTTTTTCCCGGGTGAAAAGCTGCGCGTCCTGCACGTAAACCGCGGCCACATGGTCGGAGCCGAAGGCCTGTTTCACTTCCTCATAGCGCCGGTAGAGGTCGGTGTCTTGTGGCACGAGGCCCTCGGAGGACACATTGATGCGCAGGCCGCCTTCATGCACGAAAGCCCAGCGGCCCGGCAGTTGCCACAATACCGGCGGGCCTTCCGGGCCCGCGCGCGCCGTTTTGGGTTTCACTCCGGGCGGCAGTCGAAACGTAATGCGCGGCGCGTCGGGCGTGGCGCTGACCGGCGGCGGCGCCGGGAGCCGGGTGAGGCTGATCCCTGCGGCTTGCAGCCCCGCGATCAACGTCAACAGTCCCAACACCGACCAGACCCAACCGGCGCGCCGGTAGCAAAAGTCAAAGAGCTTGCCGATGGCGGGAGACACGGCGGCTCGGTGGGGGCGGGCGGCGCGCAGGCCGCCGAAGGGATTTGCGGAGGGAGAAACGCGTCGGCGGCGTTATTTGGCGGACGTCGCCGGCGTGGCGGCGGCGCCGGCGGCAGGCAGGACATCCTGCACCATCTTGTCCTGGGCCGGACCCCACTTCGTGATGCTATCCTGCGTGAAAAACGACGGGTCCAGCGGCTTGTTCACGCGCGAGTTCACCAGGGACATGATGGTGGTCGTCTTCTTGACGTTATTCGTCATCACGCCACGGGTGGGGCGCAGCGGCTCCTTGTCGGTGGACTTATAATCGTAAGCGTCGAAAATTTTGAGGCGTTCGTTCTTGGCGTTGAAAAATTCAATGCGCCGGATAATGAACGTGGCCTTGTCTACATAGAGGATGCGGTTGGTGTAGCCGGTGATTTTCTCGCGGTTCTTGTCAATCGGGGCGGACAAGATGACGTAGCTGTCCGCGCCTTCCACCTTTTCATCCTGCAAGCGGTCGTATTTCCATTCATTGGGTTTTTCCTTGCGCAGGTCCTCAAAGGTGAAATCGGAGCCCATGAAATAGCCCGCGCGCCCGTCGCCCTGGATGGGTTTGATTTGCCCGAGGCCGGGCAGGAAAAGAAATTGCTGCACGTCGCCATTGTCCTTTTCGAGCACGAGGAGGGCTGTCCCCTTCACATCATCCGGCGCGAGGAACCGCAGCACGTAATTGAAATTGCCCTTGGCGTCCTTTTGCACGGCGGAAACGAGTTGCCGGGTCTCCACTTCGCCGGTGCTCGACATCGTGACCATCTTCACCAAATCCACCTCGGAATCCGCACCGAGGGTGGTTTTGACCTTTTGCATCACTTCATCGCCAGTGAGAAAAGGAGTCGGGCGAAAGCCGGTGGCCAGCACCGCACAGGCGGCCACCGCGAACAAAGAAAGCAGACGTACAGGGCGCATGGGAGGGCGTCTTGTTCTCAGTCATCATAGACCGAAATAGGACGATAACTCAATTTCCTAAGGGGTTTCACCCCCGTTGCCAAGCGAAACGTTTCAGGCCGAAGCTGCGGCCAGACCGGGTTCTGGTCGGTGCGCTCAACTCATCCGCACACTGAGGTTGCCGGAATCATTTTCCCGGAGTAGAGTCCACCTTGTAATGGAGGAGGAAATTTGTCATTGGCGGCGGGCGGGCACCGTCTTGGCCGGACTTTGGGTGGCGGCGCAATGCACCGGTTGTCAAAGCCCGGCCGGCTCTGGTGAGTCGCATTCCAATGTCAGCGCGCAAGGCGCCATGATCACCGCGTACGCCTTGCAGGGGCGGGCAGACGGGCGCGTGGTGGCCAAGGGCGCGGGGCAATCCATGGATCCGATTTATGGCGAGAATACGGTGTTTGTCATCCAGCCCGTGCCGTTCGAATCCCTCAAACCCGGCGACCAAATCGCCTACCGCGCCCCCAATGGCGATATGATTGTCCATGCGCTGATGTACCAATCCCCCCGCGGCTGGGTGGTGAAGGGGTATAATAATCCCGATCCAGACCCCTATCTGGTCACACGCCAGAATTTTATCGGCTGGGTCGAGGCCACATTTGAGCCCGCGGCCGACCCTCCGGCCCATTGATGCGCGGATTTTCTTGCGCGCCGTGTGGCGGCGGATTTAATCGGAGCAACCTCGCCACCCCACGGAGGGACGCGCGTTTGCGTTCGCCGCACCCGCGAGGAACGTTGTGAATACCGCTGCCTTCTCCTGCGCGAAAACACTGGCTTTTGCGTTCACTGCGGTTGCTGTTTTTTGCCCGGCCTGGACTGCCCGCGCGCAAACGGCCGCGGGCAATGCCACGCCCGCGGCCCCAGCGGCCGCCACCAGCGGCGTGCCCCTCGGTGGCGAGATGCCCAACGTCAACCGCCAACAGGCCCTCGCGAATGACAATATTCCACTGAATCCGCCGCTGGCCAAGATTCCCGCGACCACCGGGCCAATCGGCAGCGACGCCTGGTGGAATGGGCCTTATGCGGCGGGCGATTGGTTCGGCTTGCGGCCCATCGTCGAAAAAGCCGACGGCGTGGATTTTGGCGCGACTTACCTTTCCAATCTGGCGGGCAATCCCTACGGCGGCGCGCGCCAGGGCTTCACCAACACCGGTTCGACCGGGCTCAATTTGAATCTGGATTTGGAGACCATCGCCGGGCTCAAGGACTGGGACTTCTATTCCACCGCGGTCTGGCGTTACGGCGAAAGTCTGTCGCAGCGGTACATTCAGAACCAATTCAATGTGCAGCAAAATTTCGGCGGGCAAAACCTCCGCCTCTATGCTGCCTATTTGCAAAAGTCCTGGGACGACGGACGCCTGCTGGTGAAGTTCGGCCGCTTTGCCGCCGGGGACGACTTTTTGTCCTCGCCGATTTACTGGCTTTACATGAACAACGGCATCGACGGCAACCCGGTGAGCGTGTTCCTCAACGTGCCGTGGACGGCCTACCCGAATGGCACCTGGGCCACCATGGCCAAGCTGAAACCGTCGCCGGATTGGTACGTCGAGGCGGGAGTGTACGAGGCGCAAACCGCCTACCAGACCCGCATGGCCGCGCACGGGGTGGACTTGTCCTTCGTCACGGGCCGCGGCGTGAATTTTAACGTGCAGGCCGGTTATACTCCCAATGCGGAAAAAGACGCCAAGGGTTTGCCGGGGCATTACTCGGTTGGCGCGTATGCGGTCGCGGCCTCGTTCTCGCGGTTGTCGGCGCCGGCCCAAATGGTCCAGAACAATTATGGCGTTTATGCGATGATCGACCAAATGGTGTATCGCGAAGGCGGGCCGGGCACCCAGCAGGGACTCACGCCATGGGCCGCCGTGCTGGTCTCGCCAACGCCAGATCGCAGCCTGATGCCGTACTACGCGGTCGGCGGAGCAGTTTATCAGGGCTTGATCCCCGGACGCGACAACGACGTGACCGCTCTCGGCGTCATCTACGGCAAATACAGCGGAGAACTAACCACGCCGTCCCGCAACAGCTACGAAATGGTCATCGAGGCCAACTACAAAATTCAGGTGAACCAGTGGCTTTTCGTGCAGCCCGCCATGCAATACATCATCAACACCGGCGGCGGCATCCATCCCGACGCCCTCGTGCTGGGCTCGCAAATTGGTCTGACGTTTTGAAAGCGAGCTCGCGGGCTAGCGTATCAACATCGCATCGCCATAGCTGTAAAAGCGGTAGTTCAGGCTGATCGCTTCGGCATAAAGTTCCTTGAGCCAGGCCACTCCCTCCACCGAGCCCGGCGTGAGAAACGCGCTCACCAGGCACATCAGGGTGGAGCGGGGGAGGTGAAAATTTGTCAGCAGCATGTCTGCTCCGGCGATGGCGCGCGGCGGCACGATGAAGATTCCGGCTTCGGCCATCCAGTCGGTGGTGTCGGGAGTGGGGTGGGGTTGCGCAAAATAATCTTCGAGCGCGCGCAGCGTGGTCGTGCCCACCGCGAGGCGCGGGCCGCCCTTTGCCTCGGCGAGCGCAGCGCGCGTGGCCGCTGGAATTTCGTACCATTCGCGGTGTATCACATGTTCTTCCAGACGGTCCACGGCAATCGGACGAAAAGTTCCCAACCCGACGCGCAAAGTGAGGTCGTAGGTGGAAAAACCTCGTTGCTCCAATTCCTTCAGCACCGCCGGGGTAAAGTGCAATCCCGCCGTGGGTGCCGCCGCCGCGACTTTCTTGGCGGGGTTCGCGTAAACGGTTTGGTAATCGGCGACATCGTGCGCCTCGGGTCCATGACGAGCAAGATAAGGCGGCAGCGGCATTTCGCCCAGCTTTTCGGTCAGGCTGAGCACCATTCCACCGCTGGAAATGACAAACCGCACGAGACATTGGCCGTCCGCACGCTTTTCGACAACGGTAGCCGAAAAAAGCGCCTCTTCGCCAAAGACTGCGCCCGGCGGATATTTGCGTCCGGGCTTGAGCAAGCACCACCACGTAAGACCCGCGGGATCCGCGCGCAACTCCGGGTGCAGCAACAGGCATTCGAGTTGACCACCCATGGGCCGGCGCAGGCGCAGGCGAGCCTTGAACACCGCCGCGTTGTTGCGGAAAAGCCGTGTGCCAGGCGGGAGCAGCTCCGGCAATTCGCGAAAGATGCGGTGCTCCACCTTCCGCGTCGCGCGATCCACGACCAGCAGGCGCGCGGCGTCGCGCGGCTGGGCCGGGGTCTGCGCGATGCGCTCCGGCGGCAGCACGTAATCGAATTCGGCGGTATCCACAAAGCGCAGTGTGACGGTTTCGGTGGAAATTGAAAATGTTGTTTCGCCAAAATGTTGTTTCGCCAAAAATTTGGGACTTGACGCGGGCCCGAAACACCCCCTTTCTAAAACTTGCGAATGGTGAATTTAAAGCTAAATTAAATTCACCATTCGCAAGTTTTTAATTGTCTGCTATTGTGCAGGGGGACAGGGCTTTTTAATGGGGTGTCCGCGACGGCTTTCGGCCGCTTTTTCAGGCGTGTTTCGCCGGCTGGCTCCAGTTATGGCCGGGATTAGAGAACGCGATAGCCGCGGGCCTTTTGGCTTGCGCCGAACAGCCATTTTAGGATGCTAAAAAATCCCCCCAACTCTCGACCCCGGTTACCGCCGGTCCTTTTCATGAGCGCTCCCGCCTCGCATATCGAAACCGTTTCCAAGGAAACCCGCGTCTTCCCGCCGTCGGCGGACTTTGCCCGCCAGGCGCACATCAAAAGCCTCGAACAGTACAAGGAAATGTACGCCCGCAGCATCGCCGACCCGGAGAAATTTTGGGCCGACATCGCCGGCGAACTGCATTGGTATCAGAAGTGGCACACCGTGCTGAATGAGCGCAACGCGCCGTTTTTCCGCTGGTTCGAGGGCGGCATCACCAATATTTGCTACAATTGCGTGGACCGCCACCTGCACGGTCCGAACCGCAACAAGGCGGCCTTCATCTTTGAAGGCGAACCCGGCGACCAGCGCGTGCTCACCTACGCGGATTTGTACCGCGAGGTCTGCACCTTCGCCAACGTCCTCAAAAGCCTGGGCGTGAAAAAGGGCGACCGCGTCGCCGTTTACATGCCGATGGTGCCCGAACTCGCCGTGGCCGTGCTGGCCTGCGCGCGCATTGGCGCCGTGCACTCCGTTATTTTCGGCGGCTTTTCGGCGGAATCCATTCGCGACCGCGTCAACGATCTCCAGGCCAAAGTCGTCGTCACCATGGATGGCGGCTACCGGCGCGGCAAAATTCTCGCCTTGAAAAACACGGTCGACGAAGGCATCGCCGAATGCCCGGGCATCGAAAAAGTGCTGGTCGTCGCCCGCGAGCCGCACAAGCAGTTGCACCCGTGCATGATGAAGCCCGGGCGGGACGTCTGGTATCATGACGCCGCCAAGGGCCAGCCCCGCCATTGCGAGCCGGAGCGCATGGAGGCCGAGGACCTTTTGTTCGTCCTTTACACGAGCGGTTCGACGGGCAAGCCCAAGGGCATCATGCACACCACCGGTGGTTACATGGTATACACCTATCTCACCGCCAAATACATTTTCGACCTGCGCCCGGAAGACGTGTATTGGTGCACCGCCGACATCGGCTGGGTGACGGGCCATAGCTACATCGTTTACGGCCCGCTGCAAAACGCCGCCACCGCGGTGATTTTTGAGGGCACGCCCAACTGGCCGGAAAACGACCGCTTCTGGTCCGTCGTGGAAAAATACGGCGTCACCGTCTTTTACACCGCGCCCACCGCCATCCGCGCGTGCATGAAGTGGGGCGACGAATTTCCCAAGCGCCGCGACCTGAGTTCCCTGCGCCTGCTCGGCTCCGTCGGCGAGCCCATCAATCCCGAAGCCTGGATGTGGTACCACCACACCATCGGCGGCGGGCGTTGCCCGATTGTGGACACGTGGTGGCAGACCGAGACTGGCGGCATCCTCATCACGCCCCTGCCCGGCGCCATCGCCACCAAGCCCGGCAGCGCCACGGTTCCCTTCTTCGGCATCGAGCCCGCCATCCTCACGGACAACGGCGAAAGCGTCCCCGCCGGCATCCTCGCCATCAAGAAACCCTGGCCCGGCATCATGCGCGGCATCTTGAACGACCCCGAACGCTTCAAGTCCACTTATTTCAACAAATGGGGCGGCAAGTATTATTTCCCCGGTGACGGCGCGCGCCTCGATGAGGATGGCTATTACTGGCTCCTCGGCCGCGTGGACGACGTGGTCAACGTCTCGGCGCACCGCATCGGCACGGCCGAGTTGGAGAGCGTGTATGTCGAGCATCCGGCCGTGGCGGAGAGCGCGGTCATTGGCATTGCCCACGAATTGAAAGGGCAGGCGCTCGTTTCGTTCGTGACGGTCAGGGAAGGTTTTAAGACGGACGACAAGCTCATCCATGAGTTGAACGCCCTCGTCACCCGCAAGATTGGCAAGTTCGCCATCCCCGACAAAATCATCTTCAGCGCCGACTTGCCCAAGACCCGCTCCGGCAAAATCATGCGCCGCCTGCTGCGCGACATCGCCGAAGGCCGCGCCCTCGGCAACGTCACCACGCTGGCGGATCCGTCCGTCATCGAAGCGCTCAAAGGCAAGTACGCGTCGACGGAATCGTAAAGGGGCCAAATCCTGGCTGGGCCCAAATCTGGTCCTGACTGCGCTCGCCTGCTTATTTTTGACGCAGCCGGCGCGTCGGCGTTCGGCGCTGGGGAATAACCTCTGTCAGTGTAATTGCGTCACCCCTTTTTCGAGCATGTAAAAGCGTGCCTGCCTTGGCGCAGCCGTTTGGTAAAGTAACAATTGTGTATCTACCCCTGCGGGTCGCGGTTACCCAGCCTGGAATTTCAGTTTTCATGGCAGAAAGTAGGCACTAAAGCACATTTCTCACTCCAGCCCCGCTTCCAACTCCACCTCGGCGTCGTAATTGACGCCGGGCAGGCCGAAGCCAAAGAGTTTTAAAAACTCCGCCTGGTAGCGTGGAAAGGCCGTGAGCGTGTCCAGATTGGCCGTGGTCACTTGCGGCCAGATTTTCTTCACCGCCTCCTGCACGTCGGGCCGCATTTCCAGATCATCGACGCGCAGGCGCCCGGCGCTATCCGGTTTCGCCGCCGCTCCCGCCGCCGGATAAAGCTGCGTGGCGAACAGACGCTGGATTTGCTCGATGCAGCCTTCGTCCACGCCTTTTTCCGCCATGACTTTGAGCAAAATCGAAATGTACAGCGGCACCACGGGGATCGCCGAACTGGCTTGGGTAACGACCGCCTTGTTCACCGACACCCACGCGCGACCTTTGAGATCGGCGAGTTTCGCCGTCAGCCGCGCTGCGGATTTCTCCAGATCTTCCTTCGCCAGGCCGATGGTGCCGTTGCGATAAATCGGGTAGGTGACTTCCGGCCCGATGTAGGAATACGCCACGGTGACGGCACCCGGCGCGAGCAGGTTGTGATTGCGCAGCGCGTCGAGCCAAAGCTCCCAATCTTCCCCGCCCATGACTTTCGTGGTGTTGCGGATATCCTCGGGCGTCGCGGGTTCGAGATTTACCTCGGTAACTTCTTTCTTGTCGGTATCGACCGATTTGGCGGCAAAGGGCGCGCCCACGGGCTTGAGCGTGGATTTGAAAACTTCACCCGTGCGGGGGTCGGTGCGGCGAGGGGAGGCGAGGCTGTAAATCACGAGGTCTACCGCGCCGAGGTCTTCCTTCAGGCGCGCGATGGTCTGGTTCTTGATGTCGTCGGAAAACGCGTCGCCGTTGATGCTCCGGGCGTACAGGCCCTCGGCGCGGGCCAATTTTTCCAACGCCACGGTATTGTACCAGCCCGCCGACGCCGGACGGCCCTTGTCCGACGGCCGCTCGAAAAACACTCCGAGCGTCGCCGCCTTGGCGCCGAACGCCGCGACAATCCGCGACGACAGCCCGTAACCTGTGGAGGCCCCGAGGATCAGTACCTTGCGCGGACCATTCACCAGCGGCGGCTGGCTCTTGACGTGGGCGATTTGCTCCCGCACGTGGGCGGCGCAACCTTCGGGGTGGGAGGTGACGCAGACAAATCCGCGCACCTTCGGTTTCACAACGCTCAATGAAGACATGGGAAAAAGTATTTTAGTGCTTGGTTTTCTAGTGCCTGGTGTGCCGAAGCTTGCCGAAATGAGATCGTGCCTCGGTCCCCATGCTTGTAGAAATGGTGGGGATATTCACTAAGCACTAGAACACTAAGCACTAAATCACTTCAACCCTATTTGCTTGCCCGTGCATTCGGACGCGGGGAGCGTGCGCCCGTGAATAAAACATCTGACGCAGGCGCCATCTTCGACTGGGACGGCGTCATCATCGACTCCTCGGCCGCGCACGAGGAAAGCTGGGAACTCCTCGCCCGCGAGGAAAAACGCATCCTGCCTCCCGGTCATTTCAAGGCCGGCTTCGGACGGAAAAACCAGTTCATCATTCCCACGATTTTGAAATGGACCGACGACCCGGCGGAAATCGCGCGCATTGGGCGCCGCAAGGAGGAGCTTTACCGCGAGATCGTCCGCCACAGCGGCATCCAGGCCCTGCCGGGTGCAACAGCATTACTCCAAGGTCTTGCCGCCGCCGGGATTCCGTGTGTCGTCGGCTCCTCCACGCCGCGCGAAAATATCGAAGCGATTCTCGACCTCGTCGGCCTGCGGACAAATTTTGTCGGCATCATCAGTGCAGAGGACGTCAGCCACGGCAAACCGCATCCCGAAGTTTTCCTGAAAGCCGCGGCGAAAATCAACCGTGAGCCGAAAAACTGCGTCGTGTTTGAGGACGCCTTTGTCGGCCTCGAAGCCGCCCGCGCGGGAGGGTTTAAGAGCATCGGCGTCGGCACCACCAACCCCGTCGAAAGCCTCCGCGCCCATTGCGACCTCGCGGTACATCGGTTGACGGAGATCGGCGCGGGGGATGTTATCGCGCTGCTCCCGGGTTGATAACTTTTCTTGCGCAGAGGCACAGGGACGCTGAGCGAAACCTTACTTGACGTTTTGACGTCATAACGTCAACCCTAGCCCATGAAACGCGCGACCGTTTATCTCGAGGCTGATTTGCACAAGGCCCTCAAGATTAGAGCTCTAGAAGAGGAGACGACTCTTTCCGGTCTAGTCAACGAGGCGGTGCGCACCTCGCTGGAGGAGGACCTGGAGGATCTTGCCGATTTGCAGTCTCGAAAGAAGGAGAAGCCAGTTTCCTATGAATCTTTTCTGAAGGAGTTGAAGCGCCGTGGCCAGCTATGAACTGGTCGTTCGTCCTTCCGTGCACAAGGACGTAAAAAACATTCCGCCTCCGGACTTGAAGCGAATTCTGGAGCGAATGGAGGCATTGCGCGTGGAGCCGCGCCCGGCGAACAGCGTCAAGCTTTCCGGCCAGGAGTCCTACCGTGTTCGCCAAGGTAGTTACCGTATCATCAACGAGATCGAGGATGCACGGCGGGTTGTTGTGGTCTCAAAAGTGGGTCACCTTCGGGAAATTTATCGGTAAAACCGCCGAAGCATTTTTTAACAGAAGAAACCAATGTAAACGAAGGCGGTCTTGGTTCTCTTCATTTCCTTCTGTTAAATTCTAATCCAATCCCCGCGCCTCCAAATCCCCTTCGCCTAGCCCGAGGTAATGCCCGAGTTCATGGAGGTAGGTGACGCGCACTTCCTCCTCGAAGGCGGCCTCGTCGCCCTCGACGTAGTCCCAGATATTGTCCAAAAAGATTAAAATTTGCGATGGCAGCGGATCCAGGCCCGGCTCTTCCCCGTGGGCCGGGCCGACGAAGAGGCCCAGCGTATCCTCCTCGATGCCATCGGCCACCGCCGCAGGATCGGGCACTTGCTGAAAAACGACCGGCACGGCGCTGGCCGGCTCCCGCAGCGGCGGCGGCAAGGCCCGCAAGGTGCGGTTCACCACGCCATCGGCGCGGAGCAAGAGTTGGTTGAAAGGTGCCAAGATTTTTTTGGACAGAATTAACGGAATTTCAGCATTACAGCAGCCTCTCCAATCGGTCATCAATTCCGTAAAATTCTGTCCATTCTGTCCAACCTCAGTTTGAAACTCAAATTGTGAATAACACCAATTGTGTGAATGGTGTGCAGAAGAAGAACAACTATCCGTTGCCCTTCCTCGTTTGCGCCTCATGGTGGTGAAATCCACGTGACTTTGGCAACGTTCGCGAAAATTCTGCTTTTCCCGCGCTTTTCTCCTTCGTCTTCGTCACTTCCTCCTCGCCCGGCCCAGCCGTTCGCACCTTTTCGCTAAATCATTCAACAAACCTATTTTAAGTCACGTTATTCACACTTTTCAACTCCTTTTTGCCCTAGCCCTCCTCCCTCGTAAAACCCCCAGCAACCCCTACCTGTAGGGGGGTCTTTAAAGATTTAACACAATATGTAGTGGATACCTGTTGACAGGCCTTTATTTCTGCCCCATTTATTCCTCTCGCCAAAGCCAGCAGCTCCTGCGGGTCCCTCCGACCGCTCCCACGCGGGCCTTGACGACGTTTTTTTTCCGCCTGCGGGCGTCGCTGTGCCGTCTTCGGCAAGCGCGCGCGAGGCACCACCGAGAATTCCACCATCACCACTTCCACCACCACCCGCCACTGCACCATGACTGCCGAAACCGTCACTTACCAGATTGGGAAAAAGTCCTTCGTCCTCGACCGCCAGAAAGCCGAGGAAGCCTTCGCCGCCAAGCGCATCATCAACGGCCGGCAGACCATGTTCTTCAACATCCTGCCGGTGAAGTACACCTGGGCCTACGAGTTGTACAAGACCATGAAGGCGAACCACTGGGAGCCCGAGGAAATCACGATGCAGAAGGATTGTGAACAGTGGCGCGACCCGTCGTCCGCCATTTCCGACGTGGACCGCTGGATCATTAAGATGGGCATCGGCTACTTTTCCGCCGCCGAGGGCATCGTCGGCGACAACATCATCCACGTCGTCCGCGAACTCGTCACCGCCCCGGAGCTCAAACTCGTGCTTGGCCGCCACGCCCATGAGGAAAACATCCATGCCGACTCGCTCGTGTACATGATTTCCTCCCTTGGCATCAACCCGCACGAGTGCGAGGCCATGTTCGACGACATCAAGACCATCAAGCGCAAAACCGAATTCGTCACCAAGAACTCCCGCGCCCTGCGCCGCGATATCGACTTGCGCGACCCGGCCATGAAGCAGGCCCTCGCCAAAAACATCTTCCTCTTCGGCCAAGTCATGGAAGGCACCCAGTTTTACGGCCTCTTCGGCATGGTCCTCTCGCTCTACCGTCAGAACAAGTTCACCGGCATCGGCCAGATGTTCCGCTACACCCTGCGCGACGAGAGCAACCACATCGAGCTCTTCCGCAACCTGTTCATGGACCTCGTCGAGGAAAACCGCGAGATCTGGACCCCCGCTTTCCGCCAGGAATTGACCGACCTCATGGCCGAGGGCGTGGCCATCGAAAAGGAATTCATCAGCGATTGCCTGCCCGTGAGCGGCGTCGGCCTGACGGCCGACGATTTTATGAAGTACATCGACTTCATCGCCGACCGCCGCCTGGAGGGCGTCGGCCTCAAGCCCCTCCATCCCGGCTGCACAAACC
>Ga0265320_10000430_pt1 | contig 33126 bp, 47 predicted proteins | sample 4827metaG_FD_202087 | JGI IMG/M metagenome (GOLD analysis project Ga0265320, IMG submission 202087) | Rhizosphere microbial communities from Carex aquatilis grown in University of Washington, Seatle, WA, United States - 4-8-27 metaG | ecosystem: Host-associated > Plants > Roots > Rhizosphere >... | reverse complement strand
GGAAGGCCTCCTGCGGCCCCTGGGAGGGGATCAAGCAGCGCATCAACATCATCGACACCCCCGGCCACGTGGACTTCACGGCCGAGGTCGAGCGCTCCCTGCGCGTCCTCGACGGCGCGATCGCCGTCTTTGACGCCGTGGCGGGGGTGCAGCCCCAGTCGGAGACCGTCTGGCGCCAGGCGAACAAGTACAACGTCCCGAGGCTCGCCTTCATCAACAAGATGGACAGGGTCGGCGCGGACTTCCACAGGTCGATCGACGACATCCGCACCAAGCTGAAGGGCAACGCGCACGCGCTGTTCCTGCCGATCGGCGCCGAGGAGAACTTCTCGGGCGTGGTCGACCTGGTGCAGATGATCGCATACGTCTTTGACGACGAGAAGGACCCGCTCGGGCTGACGCCCGTCACCGCCCCGATCCCGGCCGACATGCTGGACGAGGCGAAGGTGTACCGCGACAAGCTGATAGAGGCCGTCTCCGACTTCGACGACCACCTGGCCGAGAAGTACCTGGCCGACCACGACATCGAGGTGGACCACCTGATGCTCGCCATCCGCAAGGCGACGATCTCGCTCAAGTTCTTCGGCGTCATCCCGGGGTCGGCCTTCAAGAAGAAGGGCATCCAGCGGGTGCTGGACTGCGTGGTCAACTACCTGCCGAGCCCGATCGACGTGCCGCCGATGTCGGGCAAGGACAGCGACGGGAGCCACGTCGACGCCGTGGTCGACGACAAGGGCATGGTCGCCGGGCTCGCCTTCAAGCTCTGGACCGACCCGTTCGTCGGCAAGCTCGTCTTCTACCGGGTCTACACGGGGATGGTGAAGAAGGGGACCTCGCTCTACAACCCGCGGACGCGCCGCAGCGAGCGCGTCTCGCGGCTCGTCCTCATGCGCGCGATCGACCGCGAGGAGATCGACACCGCGTATGCCGGGGACATCTGCGCCCTCGTCGGCGTCAAGGACGTCATCACCGGCGACACGCTCTGCGACGAGGACTTCGACATCCGCCTTGAGCCGCCGTCCTTCCCGGAGCCGGTCATCTCGATGTCGATCGAGCCGAATACAAAGTCCGACCAGGAGAAGATGGGCGTGGCGCTCCAGCGCCTGGTCGCCGAGGACCCCACGCTCAAGGTGAAGACCGACGTCGACACCGGGCAGGTCATCCTCTCCGGCATGGGCGAACTCCACCTCGAGATCATCCTCGACCGCATGAAGCGCGAGTTCAAGGTCGAGGCGACCTCCGGCAAGCCCCAGATCGCGTACCGCGAGACCGTCAAGAGCCACGCGGACGGCGAGGGCAAGTTCATCCGCCAGTCGGGCGGCAAGGGCCAGTACGGCCACGTCAACATCAAGCTCGAGCCGAACGTCAAGGGCAAGGGCATCGAGGTCTTCAACGAGACGGTCGGTGGGAGCATCCCCAAGGAATTCATCAAGCCGTCGATCGAGGGCATCATGGAGGGCGCGAACAACGGCGTCGTGGCCGGCCACCCGGTGGTCGACGTCATCGTGCGCATCGTCGACGGCAGCTTCCACGATGTGGACTCGTCGGAGCTCGCGTTCAAGATGGCCGGGATTTTCGCGTTCAAGGACGCGATGAAGAAGGCGCACCCGATCCTGCTCGAGCCGATCATGGGCGTCGAGGTCACGACCCCGGAGGAGTACCAGGGCGACCTGATCGGCGACATCAACCGCCGCCGCGGGACGATCCTCGGCATAGAGAACAAGGCCGGCGCCTGCATCATCGCGTCGCACGTGCCGCTCGAGACCCTCTTCGGCTACGTGACGGACATCCGGTCCCTGTCAAAGGGGCGCGCCAGCGCCTCGGTAACGCCGTCCCACTTCGAGCAGGTTCCGAACTCGCTCCTCCAGAAGATCGTGGAAACCACCACGAAGGCACCGGCCCGCACCTAACCCACGTTCTTTTTACGTCATGAAAGGCCAACGAATTCGCATCAAACTCCAGGGCTTCGACTACCGGGTCATCGACCAGTCGGCCCAGGACATCGTCGAGACGGCAAAGCGCTCCGGCGCCCGAGTCTCGGGGCCGATCCCGCTGCCGACCCGCATCGAGAAGCTTTCCGTCAACCGTTCCCCGCACGTCGACAAGAAGTCGATGGAGCAGTTCGAGACGCGCACACACAAGCGCCTGATCGACATCATCGAGCCCACCGCGCAGACGGTGGACGAACTCAAGAAGCTCAACCTGCCCTCCGGCGTCGACATCACCATTAACGTCTAAAGTCCACAGTTAGCAGTTGCCCGTGTGCGCCGCTGGCGCACCTCCGGGTCCCTCTAATGTAGGTCCCAAACGGAACCCATCCACCTACCGCTTAGCCCATGATCTCCTCACTTATCGGCAAAAAAATCGGAATGACCCAGGTCTACGACGCCCAGAACGTCCTGGTCCCGGTCACCGTGGTTGAAGCCGGCCCCTGCGCCGTGGTGCAGGTGAAGACCGTCGAGTCCGACGGCTACAACGCCGTCCAGATCGGGTTCTCCAGCAAGAAGGACAAGAACTCGAGCAAGGCCGAGATGGCCCACGCGAAGAAGGCGGGTGTCGAGCACGCCCCGCGGGTCCTCTCCGAGGTCCGCACGCCGGGCTCCCCGGCCCTCAAGGTGGGCGATGTCGTCACGGTTACCGCGTTCCAGGAGGGCCAGCTCGTCGACGTGATCGGGATCACGAAGGGCAAGGGTTTCCAGGGCGTCGTCAAGCGCTTCCGCGTCGCCGGCGGCCCGGCGGCCCACGGGTCGATGTTCCACAGGCGCATCGGATCGATCGGCATGCGCCAGACCCCCGGCCGCACCTGGAAGAACCAGAGCATGCCCGGCCACATGGGCAGCGAGCGCCGCACGGTCCAGAACCTGCGCGTCGTCAAGATCATCGCCGACAAGAACCTGCTCCTCGTCAAGGGGGCCATCCCCGGCGCGAACGGCGACGACGTCCTCGTGCGCCTCGCGATCAAGGGCCAGCAGAAGAAAGCCTAACCCCCCAAGGAGAATTTGAGCGCAATGAAATTCACCGTCTTCAGCCCCGATGGCACGACAAGCCGCGAACAGGAGTTCGCGGGACTCCCCACGTTCGAGGGCGACAAGGGCCTCCAGGCCGTCAAGGAGGTCATCGTCGCGATCAACGCCAACAACCGCCTCGGCACACACTCGACAAAGACCCGCGCGGAGGTGAGCGGGGGCGGCCGCAAGCCCTGGCGCCAGAAGGGGACCGGCCGCGCCCGCGCCGGCTCCAACCGCTCCCCGCTCTGGTCCGGCGGCGGCGTCGTGTTCGGCCCGAAGCCGCGCGACTACAACAAGAAGATCAACGGGAAGGTGAGGGCGCTCGCCTTCAGCCGCGCCCTCTTTGACCGGGCGTCGGCGGGCGAGATCGCCGTGATCGAGAACTTCGGCTTCACGGTCGCCAAGACGAAGGTCGTGAACAAGGTCGTCGGGCTGATCGCCCCGAAGGGGAAGATCCTGCTGGTCGACGCCCCGTTCGCGGCAGAGACCCGCCAGGCCGCCCGAAACCTCGAACGCGTGTCCCTCCAGGAGGCCGCCAAGCTCAACACCCTGGATCTCTCGCAGTACAACAAGATCATAGTCAGCGCAAAGGCGCTCGAGGCGATCATCGCCCGCGTCGCCGGAGGGAAGAACTGATGAACGCCGACAAGGTACTCAAGGGCATGCTCCTCACGGAGAAGGCCAACAAGCAATCCGCCGAGCTCGGCCAGTACACCTTCGAGGTGGTCAAGGGCGCGAACAAGCACGCCATCGCCGAGGCCGTCGAGGCGACCTTCAAGGTCACCGTCCGGCGCGTGAACACCCAGAACTACCGCGGCAAGAACAAGCGAAGCCGCCAGGGCCAGCCGAGCACGACCTCCGACTACAAGAAGGCGATCGTTACCCTGAAGCACGGCGACAAGATCGAGCTCGTCTAGAGGAAGCGCCAAAGAATCAAGGAACTCCCGCCATGCCCATCAAACACTTCCGCCCGCTAACCCCCTCCCAGCGCTTCACCTCGCTCAACAAGCCCGTGGGCCTCTCGAAGGAGCGCCCCGTCCGCGCCCTCACCGAGCGCAAGCTCAGGTCGGGCGGCCGCAACGTGTACGGGCGGGTGACCTCGCGCCGCATCGGCGGCGGCCACAAGCAGCTCTACCGGGTCATCGACTTCAAGCGCGACATCCTCGACATCCCCGCGAAGGTCGAGGCGATCGAGTACGATCCCAACCGCACCGCGCACCTCGCCCTCCTGTTCTACACGAACGGCGAGAAGCGCTACATCCCGGCCCCCGAGGGCCTCAAGGTGGGCGACACGATCGTCTCGTCGAACGCGGCGACGACGAACGACTTCACGGTCGGCAACTGCTTCCCGCTCTCGATCATCCCTGCCTCGACCAAGCTCCACTGCGTGGAGATGGTGCCGGGTCGCGGGGCGCAGATGGGCCGCTCGGCCGGAACCAGCATCGAGCTCGTGGGCATCGAGGCCGGCAACGCCCAGCTCAAGATGCCCTCCGGCGAGCTTCGCTTGGTGAACGCCAAGTGTCGCGCGACGATCGGCGTCGTGGGCAACGGCGACCAGGTCAACCGCTCGCTCGGCAAGGCCGGTCGCAAGCGCTGGCTCGGGCGACGGCCCGTCGTCCGCGGCGTGGCCATGAACCCCGTCGACCACCCGAACGGCGGCGGCCAGGGCAAGTCAAAGGGCGGCGGCGGCCGCCAGCAGATCGTCTCCCCATGGGGCCAGCTCGCGAAGGGCTTCCCGACGCGCAAGCGCACCCTCATCTCGAGCAGCTTCATCCTCATCCGCAAGAACGGCCGCCCGCCGCGCAACAAGAAGTAAACCTCCCCGATCCGCACCATGGCACGTTCAATCAAGAAAGGCTTTTTCGTAGACTACCACCTGCTCGAGAAGATCGAGAAGGCGGTGAAATCGGGCGCGCGCAAGCCGATCCAGACCTGGTCGCGCCGCTCGACGATCACCCCGGACTTCATCGGGCACACCTTCAACGTGCACAACGGGAAGGCCTTTGTCGCCGTGTACGTCACGGAGAACATGGTCGGCCACAAGCTGGGCGAGTTCGCGCTCACGCGCATCTTCAAGGCCCACGGCGGAATGACCCGCAAGGAAATCTAAGGAAACCCGCACCATGGAAGTTCAAGCACTCACACGCAACGCCCGCATGTCGCCCAAGAAGGTGCGCGAGGTGGCCCGCACGATCCAGGGCCGCATGGCCAACGACGCCGTCGAGTACCTCACGCTCATCCCCCGCAAGTCGGCGCGCCTGATCGCGAAGACGCTCAAGAGCGCGATCGCGAACGCGGAGCACAACGAGAACATTGCGTCGGATTCCCTCACGGTGAAGAGCGCGGTCGTCGAGAACGGCCCGGTCCTCAAGCGGTTCAAGGCCGGCGCCAAGGGCACGGCGATGCCGCGGCGCAAGAAGATGTCACACATCCGAATCATCCTTTCGGACGGAAACCCCAACCAAGCTTAATCCATGGGCCAAAAAACCAATCCTATCGGTTTCCGCCTCGCCGTCCGCCGCGACTGGCAATCGCGCTGGTTCGCCAGCAAGAAGGAATTCCCGAAGCTGCTCCTCGAGGACCAGCTGATCCGCTCCACGCTGATGGAGAAGCTCAAGCAGGCGTCCGTCCCGCGCATCTTCATCGAGCGTGCGTCCAACCGCGTCCGGGTGAAGATCTACACCGCGCGCCCCGGCATCGTGATCGGCCGCAAGGGCCAGGAGGTCGAGAACATCAAGGCCCAGCTGATGAAGCTGACGGGCAAGGAGATCCTGCTCGACATCCAGGAGGTGAAGAAGCCCGAGATCGAGGCCCAGCTGGTCGCCGAAAACGTCGCGCTCCAGCTCGAGCGCCGCATCACTTTCCGCCGCGCCATGAAGAAGGCCGTCGAGATGGCCATGGCGCTCGGCGCCGAGGGCATCAAGATCCAGTGCTCGGGCCGCCTCGGCGGCGCCGACATCGCCCGCCGCGAGTGGCAGCGCAAGGGCCGCGTCCCGCTCCACACCCTCCGCGAGAACATCGACTACGGATTCTCGGAGGCCCTCACCGTCTACGGCAAGATCGGCGTCAAATGCTGGATCTGCAAGAAGGAGGCCGACGCAGCCTGACAGGGCCGCTTCCGCCGCAACACACACCTAGGAGAAACGATCCATGGCCGCCATCGCCCCCGCCCGCACCAAGTACCGCAAGTCCCAGAAGGGCTCCCGCGCAGGAAACGCCAAGCGCGGCAACACGCTCGCGTTCGGCGAATTCGGGCTGCAGTCGCTCACCCGCGGCCCGATGACCGGCCAGCAGATCGAGGCGGCCCGCGTCACGATCTCCCGGCACCTGAAGCGCAAGGGCAAGCTCTGGATCCGGATATTCCCGCACAAGCCGATCACGAAGAAGCCTGCGGAGGTCCGCATGGGCCAGGGCAAGGGCCCGGTCGAGTTCTATGTGGCCGTCATCAAGCCGGGCGCCGTGCTCTTCGAGCTCGCCGGCATTCCCGCCCGCGTCGCCAAGGAGGCCTTCCGCCTCGCCGACGCGAAGCTCCCGTTCCACTGCAGGTTCATCGTCCGCGAAGGCACCGTTGTCTGACGCGTTAACCCGAAGCCGCCGCACCATGAAAGCCAAGGAAATCAGAGACCTTTCGACACTCGAAATCACGACCAAGATCCGCGAGGTCCGCGAATCTCTCCTGCAGTCGCGCCTGCGCAAGCAGACCGGCCAGGTCGAAAAGACCCACGAGCTGCGCTCGCTCCGCAAGGACGTCGCCCGGCTTGAGACAATCCTCCGCCAGAAGAACAAGGCCGCGCCCGCCGCCGCCTGAGCTCCGCCGCATCCCCCGCCATGTCCACCTCCTCTTCCGAAACCCGCAACACGCGCAAGACCATAGTCGGCTTCGTCACGAGCCGCTCGGGCGACAAGTCCGTCAAGGTCACGATTCCCTACAAGACGCCCCATCCGCTCTACCAGAAGGTCATCAACCGCAAGACGGTCGTGCACGCGCACGACGAGAAGAACGAGACGAAGGTGGGCGACAAGGTCCAGATCATGGAGACCCGCCCGATCAGCCGCCTGAAGCGCTGGCGCGTCGTGTCGGTGGTGCAGAGCGCCGTCGGCGTCACGGCCGAGGCGATCACCGAGGCGGACGTCGCAGCCACGGTCCCGACAAAGACAACGCGCAGCGGCGCCGTTGCGGCCGCTCCTGCCCCCGCGCCCGCGTCGTGAGGTAAAACCCTTATAAACAATCCCTAACAAAAGGCCCGCCATGATCCAGCTTCGATCCATACTAGAAGTCGCCGACAATACCGGCGCCCGGCGCGCTGCTCTCATCAGCCGCATGGGCCAGAACACCGACACCGCAGGGGTTGGCGACATCGTCACGGTCCACATCAAGGAGAGCGCGACGGACGCCACGGTGAAGAAGGGCGAGGTCGCGAAGGCCGTCGTCATCCGCACAAAGGCTCCGGTCCGCCGGTCCGACGGCAGCTACCTGCGCTTCGACAGCAACGCCATCGTGATCCTCGGCCCGGACGGCAACCCGAAGGGCACGCGCATCTTCGGCCCGGTCGCACGCGAGCTGCGGGCCAAGAACTTCATGAAGATCATTTCGCTTGCGCCGGAGGTTCTCTGACCATGCAACGATACCACGTAAAACGCGGCGATCCCGTCGTCGTGATCTCCGGCTCCCACCGGGGCAAGGAGGGGAAGATCCTCGAGATCCTTCCCGCCAAGAGCCGCGCCCGCATCGAGGGCGTCGCCCTGATGAAGCGCCACACGAAGAAGTCCCAGGAGCACCCCCAGGGAGCCATCGTGGAGCGCGAGGGCTCCGTGCACATCTCCAACCTGATGCTCAAGTCGGTCTACGACCAGAGCAAGCGCAAGAAGGCGCAATGACATGAGCAACCTACCCTCGCTGAAGAAGCATTATATCGACCACGCGTATCCGGAGCTGGTGAAGCTCCGCGGCTACACGAACAAGCACGAGGTCCCGAAGCTCGTGAAGATCAGCCTGAACTCGGGCATCGACGCGGAGGCCGACAAGAACCAGATCGCCGACGTCCAGCGCGATCTTGGGCTCATCGCGGGGCAGAAGCCGATCCTGAGCCGGACCCGCAAGGCCATCTCGAACTTCAAGCTCAAGGAGGGCCAGATCACGGGCTGCCACGTGACGCTCCGGGGCAACTCGATGTGGGAATTCCTCTACCGCCTCCTCGCGGTCGCGCTGCCGAGCATACGCGACTTCCGCGGCGTCTCCCCCAAGCTGGACGGCCAGGGGAACTACAACCTCGGCATCACCGACTTCACGATCTTCCCGGAGATCACGGTCGAGAACGTGAAGAAGAGCATGGGGCTCGACATCACCATCGTCACCACCGCCGAGACCGACGACGAGGGCAGGGAGCTGCTCCGGCTCCTCGGGATGCCCTTCCGCCGCACTGAAACCAAGACGGCCTCCGCCGCCTGACCTAGAAGCCATGGCCAAGACCTCCGCAATCGAACGCAACAAGAAGCGCCAGCGCCTTGTTGAGAAATACGCCAAGGTGCGCGCCGAGCTGAAGGCGGTCCTCGCGAATCCCGCGACGACCGACGTGCAGTTCTTCGCCGCCCAAACCAAGCTCCAGAAGCTTCCCAAGAATTCCTCGAGGGCCCGCATCCGCAACCGCTGCTCGATGAGCGGCCGCCCCCGCGGCTACAAGCGCAAATACGGCGTGTCGCGCATCACGTTCCGGGAGCTCGCACTTGCCGGCAAGATCCCCGGCGTCATCAAATCATCCTGGTAACAAGCCCGGCACACGGGGGTCGGATATGACCCGCGCTGCCATCAAAATCCCTAAACATCCACAATGACTGACCCGATCAGCGATTTTCTCACGCACCTGCGGAACGCCAGCAAGGCGCGCCTCGAGGAGTGCCATTCGCCGCATTCCACGCTCAAGTACGGCATTGCCGCCATCCTCAAGGCCGAGGGCTACATCTCGGGCTACAATGAGGGCGCGGACGAGAACGGCCACAAGACGCTCGTCGTGAAGATGAAGTACGTCGACGGCACCCCCGCCATCAGCGGCCTGAACCGCGCCTCGACCCCGGGCCGGCGCCTCTATTTCGGGTATTCCGACATCCCGCGCGTGCTCAACGGCCTCGGGATAAGCATCGTCTCGACCCCGAAGGGCCTGATGAAGGATGCCGACTGCCGCCGCAACAAGGTCGGCGGGGAGCTCATCTGCAACGTTTGGTAAGGACCCACCCACCATGAGCCGCATCGGCAAACAACCCGTCATCATCCCCGAGAAGGTCAAGGTCGACATCAAGGACACGACCGTCCACGTCGAGGGTCCCAAGGGCAAGGTCCACAAGACCTTCGCCCCCGTCGTCACGATCGTCGTCAACGACAAGAAAGTCGTCGTCGCGCCCATCGGCGCCACGCGCTTCGCCAACGCGATGTACGGCACTGCCCGCTCCATCATCGCAAGCATGGTGAAGGGCGTGACGGTCGGCTTCTTCAAGGAGCTCGAGATCCAGGGCGTCGGATTCAAGGCCAACCTGAAGGGCAAGCAGCTCGATCTCGCCCTGGGGTACTCGCATCCGATCGTCATGGACATACCGGAGGGCATCAAGATCACCGTTACGGAGGGCACGCGCCTCAAGGTCGAGGGCTGCGACAAGCAGCTCGTGGGCGCCGTCACCGCGGAGATCCGCAGCTTCTATCCGCCCGAGCCCTACAAGGGCAAGGGAGTGCGCATCGTCGGCGAGCGCGTCCGCCGCAAGGAAGGCAAAACCGTCGCCTAACAACCATGAACACCATTTACAAAGCCAAGCTCCTGCAGAAGCGCCGCTGGCGGATCCGCAAGAAGGTCGCCGGCACGGCGGTTCGTCCGCGGCTGAGCGTCAGGTTCAGCGCGAAGAACATCTACGCCCAGGCGATCGACGACGACGCGGGGAAGACAATCGTGTTCCTCTCGAGCCTCGACGCCGAGCAGCGCAAGCAGAAGCTGAAGGCGAACATCCCAAGCGCGAAGATCCTGGGCGCGGCATTCGCCGCGAAGGCAAAGGCGGCGGGGCTGTCCTCGGTCGTGTTCGACCGCGGCGGCGCCCGTTACCACGGCAAGGTCAAGGTCTTCGCGGACGCCGCCCGCGAGGGCGGCCTTGTATTCTGAACCAAAGCACATGAGCAACGAAAACGAACCCATCGCAGACCCTGCGGCAGCCGCCGCGGCAACCGTTCCCGCCGCCGCCCCTGCCGCCGCCCCTGCAACCGCCCCCGCCGCAGCCCCTGCCGCCGCCCCTGCGACAGCGCCAGCTTCCACTCCCTATTCCAACCGTCCCCAGCGCCGCGACGGCCACGGCGGCGGCATGCGCGGCCCCCGCCGCGACAACCGCAGGGACCAGCCCCAGAACACGGGAGACGGCCCGTCGATGGTCGAGAAGGTCGTCTTCATCAACCGCTGCGCCAAGGTGGTGAAGGGCGGCCGGAGGTTCAGCTTCGCCGCATTGACCGTGGTCGGCGACCAGAAGGGCAACATCGGCGTCGGATACGGCAAGGCGAACGAGGTTCCCGACGCGATCAAGAAGAGCACCGAACACGCCAAGAAGAAGCTGATGCACGTGAAGCTCAAGGGAGACACGATCCCGCACGACGTCATCGGGGAATTCGACGGCGGCAAGGTGCTGCTCAAGCCTGCCTCGCCCGGCACGGGGCTGATCGCCGGCGGCGGCGTCAGGGCCGTCCTTGAGGCGGCGGGCATCAAGAACGTCCTCACGAAGTCGATGGGTTCCAAGAACCACATCGCCGTCGTGAACGCCACGGTCAACGCGCTGCTCCAGCTGCGTCTGGCCGAGGACTTTGCAAAGCTCCGCCAGGCCTAAAGTCATCCAATTTCAACGAATCCGAGTTCTGTCCCGCCCAATCGCGCGGGGTGGGGCGCCTCCGAGGAAAACACCATGAAACTCCACGAGCTAAAGAACGTCCCCGGTGCCGTGCACCGGAAGAAGAGAGTGGGCTGCGGCGAAGGCGGCGGCCACGGCAAGACCAGCGGTCGCGGCGGGAAGGGCCAATCCGCCCGTTCGGGCTCCAGCTTCCGCCCCGGATTCGAGGGCGGCCAGATGCCCCTCTACCGCAAGCTGCCGCACCGCGGTTTCAACAACTACAACTTCCGCACCGAGATCGCCGTGGTCAACCTGCGCGACCTGGCCGGGCTCGACGCCTCCGTGACCGAGGTCGACGCCGTGGCGCTCGCGAAGGCCGGGCTCATTCGCTCCGGGGAGTCCGTGGTCAAGGTGCTGGGCGACGGGGAGATGACGCGCGCCCTCAAGGTGACGGCCGCCAAGTTCTCGGAGTCGGCCAAGGCGAAGATCGAGAAAGCCGGGGGCAAAGCAATCGTCGGATAACGCGCTCCAAGCATGTTCTCCGCCTTCACGAACTCGCTAAAGATCCCCGAGCTTCGCTCCCGGATATTCTATACGCTTGCGCTGCTCTTTGTGGCGCGTGTCGGATGCGCCATCCCGCTGCCCGGCATCGATCCGCACCCGCTGCAGATCTTCTTCGACCAGCAACACAGCGGAGCAAGCGGCTCGATGATAGGCCTGTACAACATGTTCACGGGCGGGGCGCTCCTGAAGGGCGCGGTCTGCTCCCTGGGCATCATGCCGTACATCAGCGCATCGATCATCTTCCAGCTGATGACGGCGGTTGTCCCCGCCCTGAGCCGGCTCCAGCAGGAGGGCGACGTCGGCCGCCAGAAGATCACCCAGTACACGCGCTATGCGACGGTCCTGATCTGCCTGGTCCAGGGAACGCTGACGATCCTTGCCCTCGAGAACCCGGCCAAGCTCTTTCCGGGATATGACGTCGCAACCTACGGCAACATAGTCGTGGTCGGCCGCATCGGGTTCCTCATCACGTCGGTGGTCTACCTGACCGCCGGCACGATGCTGATGATGTGGCTTGGCGAGCAGATCACGCAGCGCGGAATCGGCAACGGCGTGTCGCTCCTGATCACGGTCGGCATCCTCGCGACCCTCCCGGGCGCGGCGGCCCAGACCTACCAGTTCTTCTTTGGGCCCGTCGGCACCAATGCCGGCCACAGCACGCCCCTTGCGGTGATCATGCTCCTCCTGTTCTTCGCGGTCACCATGGGGATCATCATGGTGGTCCAGGGCCAGCGAAAGATCCCCGTCCAGTACGCGAAGCGCGTCGTGGGCAACAAGGTCATGGGCGGGCAGAGTTCGTTCCTTCCGCTGAAGGTCAACTACTCGGGTGTGATGCCCGTCATCTTCGCGCAGGCGATCCTGCTCTTTCCGCAGCAGATCATGTCCCAGCTGGGCGCCGCGTTCAACTTGCGGTTCCTGAGCGAGTTCTCGCAGAACCTCCTACGCGGCCACTGGACGTACTACACCGGAAACGCGCTCCTCATCCTCTTCTTCAGCTATTTCTGGGTGTCGGTCATGTTCAAGCCGATCCAGATCGCCGACGACCTGAAGAAGTACGGCGGCTACATCCCGGGCGTGCGGCCCGGCGAGCCCACGGCCCAGTTCCTGGATTTCATCATGACCCGGCTCACGCTGGCCGGCGCGGTCTTCCTGACGATCATCGCCGTCATGCCGGACGTCCTGCTTTTCGAGCTGAACGTCCCCCCCAGGATAGCCTACTTCTTCGGCGGCACAGGGATGCTGATCACGGTGGGCGTCATCCTCGACACGATGCGCCAGATCGAGACCTTCCTGCTCCAGCGCCATTACGACGGGTTCCTGAAAAAGGGCCGGATCCGCGCCCGGAACACCGACGGCCGGCCGGGCGCCCTTGGCGACGCCCTGGACCTCAAGGCGGTCGGGAAGCTCTGCCTGGCGGTAGGATCGATATTCCTCTTCGGACTCGCGATCTGGGTCGCCCGTCACAATTGGGGCGGAAAATGATCGTCCTTTGGGCTTTACAAAGGTCTGGATGGAAGCGATATTTGACCTCTTTTCCCATTTAGGCGCTCCCGCCCAAACGAAACTCCTTCTGCTCGGTTCGATTGATTTTCGCACGGAAGAAACGATGAACCGGGCACGTTCTTTGCAGATTGAGCACGTCTCTCCCGCCGCCTTGGTGCAGCGGGGGATTTCGCGGTCCCGCGGCTCCGCCGTCGGGAACGAAGCCTCCATCCTGGCGCTCCTGCGCCGCTGGTTCTTCGCGCGCAAACCTGATGCGGGATTCGTCCTAACGGACTTCCCGGCTACGTTGCTCCAAGCTAGAGTGTTCGACGAATGGCTGGACGCCCGCGGCGAGGAAATCGACGCGGTGGTCGCCGGTCTCGGCGCCCCTGGGCCGGTCGTGGAGCACTACCGCACACTCGGTCTCCTCTCAGAGGGGGCCGGCGCCGCCCGATGATCCCGGTCAAGAGCAAGGAGGGGATCACCCGGATGCGCGAAGCGTGCGCCATGGCCGCCACGGTGCTTGAGTCGCTCAAGCCCCTGGTTCGGCCAGGGATAACTACAATGGACTTGGAGGAGGCGGGCCGTACGGAAATCGCGCGCCTCGGAGCGCAAAGCGCCTGTTACGGATACGAGCACGGTTCGCGCCGCTACCCGGCGCACACCTGCATCTCGGTCAACGACGAGGTGGTGCACGGAATCCCCTCGTATAGGCGCATCCTGCGCGAGGGTGACATCGTGTCGCTCGACATCGTAATCGAATACAACGGCTACATCGGTGACAACGCGTTCACCGTGCCCGTCCTGCCTGTTTCGCCCGGGGTGCAGAAGCTCCTGCGCGTCACGCGCGAGGCGCTCGACCTTGGTATCCACGCCGCGCAGGTCGGCAGCCGGATCGGGGACATCTCGCACACGATACAGGCCTACGTCGAGGGACACGGATTCAACGTCGTTCGCGACATGGTCGGCCACGGCGTCGGCGTCGAGATGCACGAGCCGCCCGAAATCCCGAACTTCGGGAAGCGCGGGACAGGCGAGCACATCAAGGCGGGGATGACCTTCGCGATCGAGCCGATGGTCAACCTTGGCGGCTACGCCACGCGGATACTCCCGGACGGCTGGACAGTCGTCTCAGCCGACGGTTCGCCCTCCGCGCACTTCGAACACACGGTGCTCACGACAGAAAAAGGCCCGGAGATCCTCACGATCCCCGGGCTGGTTCCGGCCAAGTCGGCCTGAGCCCCAGCAGATTTTTCCAAACCACAACTCTCCACAATCCACACACAATGCCTCGTCTCCTAGGTGTAGAAATCCCAGCGAAGAAGAAAGTCGCATACTCGCTCCGTTACATTTACGGCGTGGGTCCCACGCGCGCCGACCAAGTGGTCAAGGAGGCCGGCCTGAAGCCCGACATGCGCGCCCAGGATCTCACCGAGGAGCAGCTCAACAAGATCCTCCACGTCATCACGGAGCACAAATGGGTGGTGGAGGGCGACCTTCGCCGCGACATCGCCGGGAACCTGAAGCGCCTCCAGGCCATCAACTGCTACCGCGGCGTCCGCCACCGCAAGGGGCTCCCTGTCCGCGGCCAGCGCACGAGCACGAACGCCCGCACCCGCAAGGGACCGCGCAAGACGATCGGCGTCACCAAAGTCAAAGAATAATCAATCTAAGCCATGGCCGAAGAAAAGTCCGCTCCCAAGAAAGAAAAGGCGCCGAAGGCCCCCAAAGCCGGAAAGCCCGCAGACGCGCCTGAGGGCGCCGCCCACGCTGCGGCTCCGGGCGCCGCCCACGCTGCGGCTCCGGGCGCCGCCCACGCCGCACCCGCGGCGCCCGCCGCCGACGCAAAACCCGTTGAAATGATCGGCGGAGTCGCCAAGCAGCCGACGGCCGAGGACCTCCTCAAGGAGGAGCTGGGCGCAGTCAAGGTCCGCAAGGCCAAGGGCTCGAAGAACGTCACCTCGGGATTCGCTAACGTGCTCGCCTCATTCAACAACACGATCGTCTCCATCACGGACCCCAAGGGCCAGGTGATCGCGTGGTCGAGCGCGGGCAAGTGCAACTTCCGCGGCTCGCGCAAGTCCACGGCCTACGCCGCCCAGATTGTCGCCCAGGACGCGGCCCGCAACGCGATGTCCCACGGCCTCAAGGACGTTGTCATCCGCGTCTCCGGGCCCGGGCTCGGCCGCGACAGCGCCATCAGGGCCCTCCAGGCGATCGGCCTTGAGATCACCTCCATCGTGGACGTGACCCCCATTCCCCACAACGGATGCCGGCCGCGCAAGCGCCGCCGCGTCTAAGACCAACCCTTTTCACCTTAAGACAATGGCTCGTTACACAGGTCCCTCTACCCGCATCAGCCGCCGCTTCGGCGTCCTCCTGATCGGCTCCGGAAAGGCGCTAGAGCGCCGCAACTACCCGCCAGGCCAGCACGGCCCTAAATCCCGTCGCAAATCGTCCGAGTACTCGGTCGGCTTGAACGAGAAGCAGAAGCTGCGCTACACCTACGGCCTCCTTGAGAGGCAGTTCCGCCGGATGTTCGAGATCGCCAAGCGCGAGCGCGGCGTCACCGGCGAACGCTTCCTGCAGCTCCTCGAGACGCGCCTCGACAGCGTCATCTACCTGCTCGGCTTTGCGAAGAGCCGCGCGGCGGCCCGCCAGTTCGTGAACCACGGCCACATCCGGGTGAACGGGCGCAAGGTGGACATCGCCAGCTACAACGTCCGCTCGGGCGACGAGATCGACGTGCGCAACGCGCCCGCATCACGCCAGATGGCGACGCGCAACCTGGAGGAGAACCGAATCCGCACGGTGCCGGGCTGGCTCTCGCTCAACGCCGAGCAGTTCAAGGCGGGCGTCGTCCGCCTGCCAAAGCGCGACGAGATGGACCAGAACATCAACGAGCAGCTTATCGTCGAGTTCTACTCGCGCTTCTAAGCCGGATTTCACAACAACCACTCCCAACTCAACAAAGAGTTCCCGCCATGCCAAAACGCCTCGGAAAATTCGAACTCCCCTCAAAACTGACAAAGGTGGAGGACGGTGCTACGCCGACCTACGCCAAATTCATCGCCGAGCCCTTTGAAGCGGGCTACGGCCACACCGTGGGCAACTCGCTGCGCCGCGTCCTCCTGAGCTCGATCGAGGGGGCCGCAATCTCCTCCATCAAGGTCGAGGGCGTGAACCACGAATTCCAGAGCATCGACGGCGTCGTCGAGGACGTCACCGAGATCGTGCTCAACCTCAAGAAGATCCTCATTGTCTCCCATAAGCGCGAGACCATCTCGCTCGGGATCAAGGTCACGAAGGTGGGCGCCGTAACGGCCGCCGACATCCAGGCCGACGCGAACATCCAGATCGTCAACCCCGACCAGGTCATCTGCACGCTCGACACCAAGCGCACGTTCGAGGCGGAGATCGAGATCAAGACCGGCCGCGGCTACTGCCCAGGCGAGCAGAACAAGAAGGAGGAGCAGGCGATCGGTGTGATCCCCATCGACTCGCTCTTCTCGCCCGTGAAGCTCGTGAAGTACTCCGTGGAGAACACCCGCGTCGGCCAGATAACGGACTATGACAAGCTGATCCTCGAAATCTGGACGGACGGGCGCATCACGCCGGACGACGCCCTCAAGCAGGCCGCGTCGATCCTCAACCACCACCTTGACGTGTTCGACCGCGTTAGCGAGGAGGCCTATGAGTTCGAGAGCCAGCAGAGCGAGGTCAGCGAGGAGCAGAACAAGCTCCGCAAGCTCCTCAACATGTCGGTCAACGAGATCGAGCTGTCGGTCCGCGCCGCCAACTGCCTCAACAACGCGAACATCACCACGGTCGGGGAGCTGGCCATGAAGACCGAGCAGGAGATGCTCAAGTACCGCAATTTCGGCAAGAAGTCGTTGAACGAGATCAAGGAGAAGCTCGAGGCGCTGGGCCTGTCCCTTGGCATGAAGTTCGACGAGCGCCTGCTGGATGCGAAGAAGGAAGCCTGATCCATGCGCCATCAAAAACACCACGCCTCACTTGGCGTCACGCGCGAGCATCGGGAGTCGATGCTGTCCAACCTTGCCGCGGCGCTCATCACGCACGGCAGGATCCAGACGACGCTGACGAAGGCCAGGGTCCTGCGCCCGTTCATCGAGAAGATGATCACGAAGGCGAAGCACGCTGCCGGAAAATCCGAGAAGAAGGACGCCGTCCACCTGCGCCGCCTCGTGCTGCGCGATATCCGCGACGAGGATGCCGTGACGCTTCTCTTCAACGAAAAGTACAAGGAATTCTCGAACCGCGCCGGCGGGTACACCCGCATCTACAAGCTGGGCCCCCAGCGCCTGGGCGACGCCGCCGAGATGGCGCTGATCGAGTTCGTGAAGGCGGACGACACCGGCTACAAGAAATCGAAGGGCAAGCGATCCTCCAAGAGCCGCCGCAAGCCAAAGGCCGCGGCACCCGCCGAGGCGGCTCCCGCCGCTGAGGCGGCCCCTGCCGCCGAGAATCCTCCCGCTGCCGAGGGCCAGGCGAAGACCTGATCCCCCGACCGGCAGCCCCGTCCACCCGAGCGCGTCGAAGTTTACCTTCGGCGCGTTCTTTGCTTTGCTCATTGCCTGATGTTCGAGCTCACCACTGCCGCCGTCGTCTATTGCGTGCTCGTCGCAGTGGTCTTCCTGGGACTGTGGCTGTTCTACGACCGGCGGGACCACATGCGGTTCGACAGGCAGCGGCGCAGGACGACATTTCACTGCATTAAGTGCGACCGGCTCTATACCGCGCGCGAGGGGGCGGAGCTATGCAAGTGCCCGCGGTGCGGTCACGAGAACGCCCGCCTGAGGTTCTAACTTGCGGTCGGCCCCACGGCAGGATTCTTCTTATCCTCTTTTAGACCCGCACATGCCGCAGACCATCGCAGTACTTGATTTCGGATCGCAATACACGCAGGTGATCGCGAGGCGGATCCGCGAGTGCCAGGTCTACTCGAAGATCTACCACTTCTCCACTCCGGCGGAGAAGCTGCGCGAGGACGGGGTGATAGGGATCGTGCTGTCCGGCGGGCCGAGCTCGGTCTTTTCGCCGAGTGCACCGATCCCGGACCATAAGATCTTTGAGATCGGGGTTCCGGTCCTGGGGATTTGCTACGGCCTCCAGCTCATGGGCCACATGCTTGGCGGCAAGGTTGCAAGGGGTGAGCGCCGCGAATATGGCCACGGGGCCCTGGCGATCCACAGGCGCGGGAGGCTGTTTGCGGGGCTTCCGACGAGGCTCCGGGTCTGGAATTCGCACGGCGACAAGCTGATGAAGCTCCCGCTGGGCTTCACCGCAATCGGCAGCACCGAGAACTCGCCCTACGCGGTCATCGAGAACTACCGGAAGGGTTTCTACGGGATCCAATTCCACCCCGAGGTTTTCCACACCGAGCGCGGCATTGAGGTCCTGCAGAACTTCCTGGCCGGGGTCTGCCGCGCCAAGCAGGATTGGACGACAAAGGACTTCATCGAGCACGCGCTGCGCGAGATCAGGTCCGCCGTGGGGGACTCCCGAGTCATTCTTGGGCTTTCCGGGGGGGTCGATTCGTCGGTGGCGGCGGCGCTGATCCACAGGGCGATCGGCCGCCAGCTCACATGCGTGTTCGTCGACAACGGGCTCCTCCGAAAGGGCGAAAGGCAGTCGGTCGAGTCGCTCTACAAGAGGCATTTCAAGATCGACCTGAGGGTCGTCGACGCCTCGTCCCTCTTCCTGCGCCTCCTCAAGGGGGTCGGGGATCCCGAAAAGAAGCGCAAGATCATCGGCAAGACATTCATCGATGTTTTCGAGAAGTCCCTGATGAAGATCGGCCACGCCGACTTCCTCGCCCAGGGAACCCTTTATCCCGACATTATCGAGAGCGTGGCGATCGGCGACAACCCGGCCGCCCTCATCAAGAGCCACCACAACGTGGGCGGCCTGCCCGCGCGTATGAAGCTGAAGCTGCTCGAGCCGCTGAAGGAGCTGTTCAAGGACGAGGTCCGCCGGGTGGGAAGCGAGCTTGGACTTCCCCGCGAGGTCGTCTGGCGCCAGCCGTTCCCCGGGCCCGGCCTCGGAGTCCGGGTGATAGGCCCCATCAAGCCGGGCAACCTTGAGATCCTTCGCGCGGCGGACGCGATCCTCCAGGAGGAAATGATGTCGAGCGGGTGGTACTGGAAGGTGTGGCAGTCGTTCTGCGTCTTTCTCCCGGTGAAGTCGGTCGGCGTGGTGGGCGACGAGCGCAACTACGCCTATGTCATAGCGCTCCGCATTGTCGAAAGCACGGATGCGATGACGGCCGACTGGACCCGGCTTCCCTACGACCTGCTGCAAAAGATTTCGGGAAGGATCACCAACGAGGTGAGGGGGGTTTCGCGCGTCGTGCTCGACGTGAGCTCCAAGCCGCCCGCCACAATCGAGTGGGAGTGAAATTTCTTCGACCTCGCGCCGGTTTTGGATGTCAATGGTGGTATGTCTAAGGTTCTCGCCAGATTCCTCGCCTGCCTGATGGTGCTCCTGGCGCCCTCCGCGGTGCGGTCCGAGCCTGCCGTGGTCGGGCTCGCGCGAGCCTACCTTGGCCCCCAGTCGACGCTGGACGGCGTCAGGTCCATACACTTCATCGGATCTCTCGAGAGGCTGGACCCCGACCATGCCGACAAGGGCGCGGTCCGCACGTCGCTCGACATGATCTTCGTGAAGCCCATGAGGCAGCGCCTCGTCGTCCGCGACGCAAAGACGAGCCTCACCACGGTCCTCGACGGCTACGACGCGTGGGATCTGCTCCAGGACAACGCCGACCCCACGAGGTTTCGGCTGACCTGGCTGCAGGCGAGCGTCATCAAGGCGCTCCGGGCCAACACGTGGGAGAACCTCTACTACTACCGCGCCTCCGAGGGGGGCGTGGTCGAGGACAAGGGGCCCGCGACCGTCGACGGCGTGGAGTGCGAGCGCGTGGACTTCAACCACGGCTCCGGCACGGTCTTTGAGCGTTACTTTGACCGGGACACGGGCCGCCTCGTGTTGACCATCCGGGGCCCCGAGACCTTCCGCGAGACCGGTGAGATCCGCGTGGAAGGGGTGCGCTTTCCGAAGAAGATTGTGAGCCTCACGAAGACCGCCTCGGGCAAGGACCTGGTCTCTACGGCCACGTTTGACAGCGTTGTTCTCAACGAGCCGCTGAACCCGGCCCTGTTCGCGGTGCCGAGCATCCTGCCGACCAAGGGCGCCCAGCCGGCGGCCAGCGCTCCGGGAAAGTAGGCCGTGCGCACGATCTCATTCGCGTCGAAGCAATTCGACTCCGACCTGGCCGTGTTCTGCCGCGGCGCCTCCGCTTCTCGGGAGATCTCGCGCTCGGTCGCCGCGATACTCTCCGACATTCGCGCGAGGGGAGACGCCGCCGTCGCGCACTACGCGCTCAAGTTTGACGGGGCGAATCTCAAGCCGCGTGACTTCAGGGTTGGCGCCAGTGAAATCAGATCGGCGGCGAGGCGGCTGGCCCCGGAGCGCAGGCGGGCGCTCGGTGCCGTGCACGCCGCGGTCGAGGAATTCAACAGCAGGACGGTGCCGGGGGACTGGTCGGCGAGAAACCGCCACGGAGCCCGGGTGGGGGAGAAGTTCGACCCGATCCGGCGCGTCGGCATCTACGTGCCGGGTGGCCAGGTGCCGCTCGTCTCGACAGTCCTGATGACGGCGACTCTCGCGAAGATTGCGGGCTGCCCGGAGATCGCGGTGTTCACTCCCTGCGGCCCCGACGGCCGGATCGCGCCGGACCTTCTTGCCGCGCTCAAGCTTACCGGAATCGGGGAGGTGTATCGCGTCGGGGGCGTCCAGGCGGTCGGGGCGATGGCCTTCGGCACCAAAAGCATCGCCCCGGTGGACAAGATCTTCGGGCCGGGCAACGCGTACGTGTGCGAGGCGAAGCGCCAGGTGTTCGGCCTGGTGGGAGTCGACCTGCTTCCGGGACCGAGCGAGGTGATGGTCATCGCGGATCAGAGCGCCAGGCTGGATTTTGCCGCGGCCGACCTGCTGGCGCAGGCTGAGCACGGCTCGGGCCGCGAGAGGATCTACCTTGTCGCAACCTCGCCGAGGGTCATTGACGGGGTGGCCGCCGAGATGAGGAGGCAGCTGCCTCTCCTTGCGCGCTCCGAGAAGACGCGGAGGGTCCTGGAGAACGGGTTCCTCGCAATCCGGGTGCCGGGCCTCGCCGAGGCGGCGGAGGTCGCCAACCGGGTCGCGCCCGAGCATCTGGAGCTCCTGGTGAAGGGCGGAGCGGCGGCGCGGCTCGTAAAGTTGGTGACGACGGCGGGAGCCATAATGATCGGCAACTCGACGCCGACGGTGCTTGGCGATTTTGCGGCGGGACCGAGCCACGTGCTCCCCACCGGGGGGGCGGGCCGCTTTTCGAGCGGCCTTCGCGTGGCGGATTTTCTCCGGCGCACGAGCATCCTCCGCTACGGCCGGGCGAGCCTGCGAAGTGCCGCGCCGACCGTCGCGGCGCTGTCCGCGATGGAAGGGCTCGACGCGCACGGCCGCTCGGCGGCGATGCGCCTCGGCAGGTCGGGTTCAAGATGACGGGCAAGCCGTCCGGCCGCCTCGCGCTCGACCACGTGTCGAGGCTCCGGGCCTACACGCCCGGGATTCAGCCGGCGGAGCCCGGCTGGGTGAAGCTGAACACGAATGAATGCCCGTATCCGCCGAGCCCGAGGGTGGCGGAGGCGATCGCGCGGGAGGTGGGAAGGGACGGCGCGGCGCTGAGGCTCTATCCCGATCCCACAAGCGCCGCCCTCAGGGCCGCGGTTGCGCGCCTTCACGAACTGGAAGCGGCGAATGTCTGCATCGGCAACGGGTCCGACGACATTCTAAACCTGCTCGTCCGCTGCTTCTGCGGGCCGGCCGCCGCCGCGGCCTTCACGCTCCCGAGCTATTCGCTTTACCCGGTGCTGGTCGGCATCCAGGACGGGGTCGCGACCCCCGTCCAGCTGGACCGCAGCATGCGCCTGCCCGTCGATGCGATCACCGCCTCCGGGGCGCGGGTGTTCTTCCTCACGTCCCCCAACGCGCCCACGGGCGTGGGCTTCCCGAACTCCGATATCGGGAGAATCCTCGACGGCTTCGGCGGCATCATGGTCGTCGATGAGGCCTATGCCCCCTTTGCCCGCGAGAACGCCGTGGCGCTCCTCGCCGGTCACCCCAACCTTGTGGTCGTCAGGACCCTTTCCAAGGCCTACGCCCTTGCGGGGATACGAGTGGGCTACGCGCTGGCCGACACCGAGGTGATAGGCGTGATCGACAAGGTGCGCGACAGCTACAACGTGAGCCGGCTCTCGCAGGCCGCCGCCCTCGCCGCCCTGGGCGACCCGGACCATCACATGGGCATAGTGAGAAAGATAAAAGCCACAAGAGACTATTATTCAAATAGTTGGGTCACTGAGAGGGGATGGTTCACGTTTCCCTCCGAGGCGAACTTCATCTGCACCGAGCCCCGTGACAGCCTGGGCCGCACCGGACCCGCAGTGGCGAAGGCGGCCTACGATTTCCTTTTCTCACGCAAGGTGCTCGTGCGCCACTTCCCGAGCGACGCCTTGACCGCCTCGTGTCTGCGGATCACCGTCGGCTCCGATGACGAGATGCTCGTCCTCGATGACACCCTCGACGCATGGCTAAAGGCACCTCCAAACGCATAGCGACCGTCTCCCGAAAGACGGCAGAGACCGACATTTCGATTGCGCTTTCGATCGACGGCACGGGCGAGTCGAAGATCGGCACAGGGGTCGCGTTTTTCGACCACATGCTGAGCCTGTTCGCCAAGCACGGGCTCTTTGACCTCACGATCAAGGCCAAGGGCGACGTCGACGTGGACTACCACCACACGGTCGAGGATGTCGGGCTGGTCCTCGGGCAGGCCTTCAAGAAGGCGCTGGGGGAGAAGCTCGGGATCCGGCGCTATGGCTTCTTCCTGCTCCCCATGGACGAGTCGCTCGCGCGCGTCGTCGTGGACGTGGGCGGCCGCCCGCAGCTCGAATACAGGGTCGAGGCGAAGTCAATGTTCGTGAGGGACTTCAATCTTGTCCTTGTGAAGGAGTTCTGCCGCGCGTTCAGCAACGCGCTCGGCGCCAACCTGCACGTGGAGCTGCTCTACGGCGAGGAGCCCCATCACATTGCCGAGGCGATCTTCAAGGGCCTGGGCAAGGCGGTTGACGCCGCGACTCAGATCGAGCCCAGGGCGGCGAAGCTCCTGCCATCCACCAAGGGCAGCCTTTGACTTCAAGACGATGAGCGCGCCGATCGCCGTCATCGACACGGGCATCTGCAACCTGCGAAGCGTCACCAAGGCGCTTGAGGCCGTGGGCGCGTCGCCCGTCGTCGTGCGCACGCCCGCCGAAGTCGACGGTTCCGGGGCGGAAGGCCTCGTTCTCCCCGGGGTGGGCGCGCTGCGCGACTGCGTGCTTTCGCTGCGCTCGTCCGGGCTCGATGCCACCGTTCGCGAATGGATAAGGCTGGATCGGCCGTTCCTCGGCGTGTGCCTCGGGATGCAGGCGCTGTTCGACAAATCCGAGGAGGGCGACGTGAAGGGGCTCGGCGTGATCGCCGGCAGGGTGGTCCGCTTCAGGCTGCCCCAGCCCTTCAAGGTGCCCCACATGGGCTGGAACACCGTGCGGTTCCTGCAGAGGGGTAGCCCGCTTCGCGAGGGGCTGGCCGACGAGGGCGAATCGTTCTATTTCGTCCACAGCTACCACTGTGTTCCGGAGGACCGCGGCCTCGTACTGGCGGAGTGCGACTACGGCGCCCCGTTTGTGGCCGCAATCGGCCGCGGACAGCTGTTCGCGACTCAATTCCATCCGGAGAAAAGCCAGGCAAAAGGGTTACAAATCTACCGCAATTTCGCGGCAACGTCCACAGCTCCTCTAATCGAGCAATAAGACGGCCGATTTCATCGGACGGGACCGAACTTTCCTTTGCAAGCGGCTCGATTCTAGCTTCGCTCGTCTAGCCATGCCAAACACCGCCTCGCTCAAGTTGGATGACAAGGAATACCCGCTCCCGGTGATGGTGGGAACCGAGGGGGAGAAAGCGATCGACACCCGCAAGCTGCGGGCGGACACGGGATTCATCTGCTACGACCAGGGCTACGGCAACACGGGCTCCTGCGAGAGCGCGATCACGTTCCTTGACGGGGAGAACGGGATCCTCAGACACCGCGGGATCCCGATCGAGCAGCTGGCGAACTTCAGCGACTTCGTCGAGACCGCCTACCTCGTGATCTACGGCGAGCTGCCGAACAGGAAGAAGCGCAAGGAGTTTGGGATGAAGCTCCGACAGAATGCTGCGATCGAGACGCAGATGCAGAGGATCTTCGAGGGGTTCCCGACCAGCGCGCCGCCGATGGCGATGCTCTCTTCGATCGTGGCCTCGATCGCGGCCCATTACCCGCAGCTGGCGACGAACAACTTCGAGAAGGACCTCGCCAACTTCGACCTGGCTGCGGCGATCGCGATTTCGAAGATCCGGACCATCGGCGCGATGATCTACCGCTACCAGAAGGGCCTGCCCTACGTGTTCCCGAAGCAGGAGTTGCCCTTCTGCGACAACTTCCTGCACATGATGTTCTCCGAGCCGTACACCGACTACGTCGCGGAGCCCGAAGTGGCGCGGGCGCTCAACCTGGTGCTCCTGCTGCACACGGACCACGAGCAGAACTGCTCGACCTCGACCGTGCGGACGGTCGGCTCGAGCGCGGCCAATCTCTTCACGTCGCTGTCCGCCGGGATCTGCGCCCTCTCCGGGCCGCTCCACGGCGGCGCCAATGTCGCGGTGGTCCAGATGCTCCAGGCGATACACGACGAGGGCGACGATGGAACGCGCTTCATCGCCGCGGCGAAGATGGGGACAAAGGCGAACCGGCTTATGGGATTCGGTCACGCCGTGTACCGGAATTTTGATCCCCGAGCGAAGATCATCGGAAAGGCCTGCGAGGACGTGCTCAAGAAGCTGGGGATCAGCGACCCGCTGCTCGATATCGCGCGCAATCTCGAGCAGGCGGCCCTCAAGGACGACTATTTTCTCTCTCGCAAGCTCTACCCGAACGTGGACTTCTATAGCGGGATCATCATGAGGGCCCTTGGGATACCGACGAGCATGTTCACGGTCATCTTCGCGATCGGGCGCACGCCAGGCTGGATCGCGAACTGGCGCGAGGTCGCCTCGAACCCGAAGGGCCGGATCTACCGGCCGAGGCAGATATTCGTGGGTCCCGTCAAGAGGGACTACGTCCCGATGGACCAGCGGGTCTGAGCTTCCCGGGAGGGTCGCGCGGAAGCCCTTTCGCGATCCCCAGGGGCGGCAGAGCGCTTTATGGACATCAAGGTGCGCGCAGCGAAGCTTGGGGACGCGCCCTTCCTCGCGTGCCTCTCAAGGGAGCTGGGCTATCCCGCCGAGATGAAGGTGGTGCGCGAGAGGCTTCGCAGGATCCTCGAGCGCGACGACCAGCGCGTCGTCGTCGCGGAGACCCCGGACGGCCGGGTATGCGGCTGGCTCCAGGCCCACAGCAGCGTTGCCGTCGAGTCGGGCCTTCGCGTAGAGATTGTCGGCCTCGTCGTTTCGGAGTCCATGCGCCGGCGCGGCGTGGGCCGGTGCCTCGTCTCGGTCGCCGAGACCTGGGCGACCGAGATATCCGCGGAAACGGTTGTTGTCCGCAGCAATGCGAAGCGGGTCGAGAGCCATGCCTTCTACCCCTCGCTCGGATACCTCCCGTCCAAGACCCAGGTTGTCTACCGCAAAAGGACGGACATTTAGGTGTTTTTGAAGATTGGCCGGGGAGCCTAACTTTGCTTGGATGTGCGGATGATTCTCCTCGGGGTGAACATCGACCACTGCGCGACCCTGCGGCAGGCCCGTTATAAGGATGCCGCGGGCGCCCCGGGCGGAGCGGTGGAGCCGGACCCGGTGTCGCTCGCCGAGAGGGCCGAGCAGGCCGGCGCCGACGGGATCACGGTGCATCTGAGGGAGGACCGCAGGCACATCCAGGACCGGGACGTCTGGCGCCTGAGGGAGTCGGTCTCTACGCGGCTGAACCTCGAGATGGCCTGCACGCAGGCCATGACCGACATCGCCCTCAAGCTGCGGCCGCAGGCGGTCTGCGTCGTTCCGGAGAACAGGACGGAGGTGACGACCGAGGGGGGCCTCGATGTCGTCGCCGGCGCAGGGAAGATAGGGGCGTGCGTCGCGGCGATGACCGCCGCCGGGATTGAGGCCAGCCTTTTCATCGACCCCGACGAGGACCAGATCGAGCTCTCGGCGAAAGTCGGCGCGCCCGTGGTCGAGCTGCACACCGGCGCCTACGCGAACGCCTACGGCACCGCGCGCAGGACCGCGGAGTTCCAGCGTCTGAAGCTCGGCGCGGTCCGCGCCCACCAGCTTGGGCTCAAGGTGAACGCGGGGCACGGGATCAACTACGTGAACATCTCCGAGGTGAGGTCGATCCCTCACCTCCACGAGTTGAACATCGGGCACAGCATCCTGAGTCGCGCAATGTTCACAGGAATCGAGGAGGCCGTGCGCGAGATGAAGGCGCGGATGAACCCGTGAACCTGGAGATGCCCCCTGGAGGGATCCTCATCAGCCTCGGCGCGGACGTGATCGAGGTGGAGAGGATCCGCAGGATCCTCGAGCGCCAGGGAGACCGCTTCCTCGCCCGCGTGTTCACGGACGAGGAGCGCGAGTACTGCTCCCGGATGGCGTACCCGCACAAGCACCTCGCGGCGCGGTTTGCGGCGAAGGAGGCCGTGTCCAAGTGCTTCACCACGGGAATCGGCTCGGAGCTGGGCTGGCGGTCCGTCTCCGTGTACCACGGGCCGCGGCACCAGCCCTTCGTCCGCCTGGACGAGAAGGGCCAGGGGCTTCTCAGGGACGCCGGGGCGACCCAGGTCATCCTGACCCTCTCCCACACGGACCTGGTCGCCATCGCCATAGCGGCGCTTGTCCGGACGTAGGGCCGGAAGGAGATGCCAGATGGACGACGACACGCCACCGGAGCCGGCCCCGAAGAAGCCGTCGCAGGTCCCCTCCTGGGTGACGCTGGGATTCGTGCTCGGCGCGCTCTTCGTCCTCGCGCTGCCGAGGCGCGCCGCCGAGCCCGTCCCGCGCCCCGCCGCGGCCGAGGGGGCGCCGAAGTCCGCCAGGCCGCCCGAGGCGCCCAGGCTCACCACGATCGAGGCCGTCTTTGCGGCGTGGGACAAGTACGCGGTCTGGAGCGACGGGACGACCGAGGTGGCGCTCTGGAACCCTGATACGAAGAGCTTCTCCGACTGCTACGAGGTGGCCAGGGTCGGCGAGGCCGCCTATTTCCGATCGATCACGAGCCTGACCCGGCCGATCCTCACCCACGGGGTCGTCGAGGAGTCGCCGCTCCAGTTCACCGAGACCGCGCGCCAGCGCCAGGAATGGCTGGGCGAGGTCGGCAGCGAGAAATGGAAGGCGATAGGCGAGGGGATGCGCCGGTCGCTGGCGCCGCCGCCTGCGGCCAAGCCGGACGACGGGAAATAGGGTCCGCCATGCCTAACCCGGTCATACCAAGCCACCCGGTCCTCTCCATCGACGAGGCTCGCTCGCTCGAGTCCCGTCTCTTCGGCGGCGACGAGCGCAGGGAATGGGACGCGATGCTGGGCGCGGGGCGCTCGATCGCGGGCGCCGTGCTCGGGGATTTCTGGGAGATCGGCGGCTTCCCGGCCGCCGGCAGGCTGCTGGTCCTGGCCGGCAGGGGCAACAACGCGGGAGATGCCCTGATAGCGGCGCGCGAGCTGCTTGAGCGCCACCCCGGGGCCGCGGCGGACGTCGTGTTCGCATTCGGGACAAGGACGCTCAGGCCGCTTGCCAAGCGGGCATGGCGGGGCCTGTCCGAGGCGTGCCGCGGGCGGGCGCGCGCGGTCGATCCCGACGGCCTTTCTCCGGAGTACGACCTCTGCCTGGACGGCATCTTCGGCTGCCAATACCGGCCGCCCCTGCCCGCCGAGGCGCTCGCCGCAGTCGCCGCCGCGGACGGGTGCAGGATCCGGTTCCGGGCGTCCGTCGACCTCCCGAGCGGCCTGTCGGAGCCCGGCGCTTTCCGCGCGGACTTCACCTACGCCACCGGCTCGGTCAAGTCGCCGCTCATGGGCTGCGCGAACACGGGCCGCCTGCGCTATCTGGACCTCGGCTTCTTCCGCGCCGGGGAAGGCGAGGCGGCCTCTCCGAGCGGCGGGGACCGCGTGATCCTGCCGTCGGTCCTCGGGCCACTTGCGGGACTCAGGCCCGCCTCTTCCGACAAGCGGACGCAGGGCCACCTGGCCATCGTCGGGGGCTCCAAGGGCTACCCCGGGGCCGTTCTTATGGCGACCCTGTCGGCGCTTCAAAGCGGCGTCGGACTGGTCACCGCGTTTGTGCCCGAGCGCCTTGTCGGCGCATTTGCGGCGCGCGCCCCTGAGGCCATGTGGGTGGGCCTGCCGGAAACGCCGGCGGGCGGGCTGGCCCTCAGCGGGCTTCCGCAGATCCTGAACGGCGCCGAGCGAGCCACCGCGATGGCGATCGGCCCCGGGCTCGGCCGCGAGCCGGAGCCGCTCCTTCTCGCGATGGGCATCGTCGCGGCGTCAAGCGTGCCGCTCGTGATCGACGCCGACGCGCTGCGCGCCGACATCGTGCGGGCGGGGACCTCGCCGAGGATCCTGACGCCCCATGCCGGCGAGTTTGAGCGCATCTCCGGCGGGACGGACCTCCGCGGGCTCTGCGTGGCCACCCGGGCCGCCGTGATCGCTAAGGGACCCCTCACCCGTGTGTGCGCCGGCGAGGCGGTCTACCACAGCCTCTTCGGCGGCCCGGTGCTTTCCCGCGGCGGGAGCGGGGACCTGCTCGCGGGGCTGGCCGGAGGACTCCTGGCCCAGTCGCCGGGCGAACCCCTGGCGGCCGCCTGCAGGGCCGCCGCATGGCACGGGATGGCCGCGGACCGGCTGGCCCGGGCCCACGGGCAGGCGGCCGTGAGGACCCTCCAGCTGCTCGACTTTCTGGCGCCTGCCCTGCGAGAGTACGCGCCATGCCAAGCGAGCTGACCGAGAGGCAGGCACTACTGGCGCTCAACGCACTGCCGGAAGTCGGCCCGATAGGCCTGAACCAGCTCCTCGGCGCGTTCGGAGGCGATGCGCGCGCGGTGCTCTCGGCCGAGAGGAGGAGGCTTGATGCGGTGCTTGGGGCGCGACCCGCGGTGATCGCCGCGATCCGCGACTGGCGGGCGCACTTCGACCCCGCGAAGGAGGAGGGCAGGATGGAGAGGAGCGGCGTCGCGTTCCTCGGCCCGCGCGATCCCGGCTATCCGCGGCTCCTCGCCCAGATCCCCGATCCCCCGGTCGGCCTGTATCGAAAGGGTAATTACGCATTCGACAACCCCTGCATCGCGGTCGTGGGGAGCCGCCGGGCGACGACCTACGGGCAGAGCGTGGCGAAGCGGCTCGGCGCCGAGCTCGGGCAGAGGGGATTCTGCGTCGTGAGCGGCCTGGCGCGGGGCGTCGACACGTCGGCGCACGAGGGGGCGCTCTCCGTCGGAGGCAGGACCGCCGCCGTCCTCGGCACCGGCATAGACGTCATCCACCCGCCGGAGAACCTCGGCCTTTACCGGCGGATCGCGGAAAGCGGGGCGGTCCTGTCCGAGTTCCCGTTCGGGCGCTCCGTCGATCGGGATTCCTTCGCCATGCGCAGCCGCGTCATCGCCGGCATCTGCGAGGCCGTCGTGGTCGTGGAAAGCGACATGTGGGGCGGCGCCATGACAACCGCGAAGTTCGCGGGCGAGCAGGGTCGGCTCGTTTTCGCCGTGCCGGGCCGAATCGACCAGTCGACGAGCGCGGGGCCGAACCAGCTGATCAGGGACGGGGCGGCGCTCCTCACCAGGGTCGAGGATGTGCTGCAGGAGCTCCAGTACCTGGGGGGCCTGCGGCCGGCGCCAATCGCGGGCGCCGGGCCCGCCTGAAGTGGGGTCGCCCGGCGCCGGTCGCGCTCAGCCCGGGGGCCAGCCCATCTGGCGCCCGGCGAGCAGGTGCACATGCACATGGGGGACGCTCTCGCCCGCATCGGAACCGCTGTTGACGACGAGGCGGAAGCCGTTCTCCAGCTTGAGCTTCCTGGCAATCTCGCCCGCGACGAGAAGGAGGTGGCCGAGAACCGGCTCGTCCGCGTGAGCGGCCTCCGACAGGCGCGGGATCGGCTTCTTCGGGATGATCAGCAGGTGCACGGGAGCCTGGGGCCGGATGTCATGGATCACGATGCAGCGCTCGTCCTCGTGCTCAATCTTCGCGGGGACCTCGCGGTCTATGATTCGCTGGAAGAGGGTCTTTGTCATATGGTTCTCCGGCCGTTCGCGAGACTGCCCGTTTGGCCGCGGGTCACAAGAACAAGAGCGTCAGATCGGAGCCGGAGGGGGAGCGGGCGGCCGTGAGCTCGCGCAGGAAGGTGAGCAGCTCGTCGTATTCCTTGCGGCGGCGCTGGGTCTCGCGCCTCTCGGGGGGAAGGACGGCGGGCCGCAGGTTCGTTATCAGGAGCGTGGACTCCCGATAGGGGGCCAGCGTCCTGAGGCCCGCCATGACCTCGGCCCGCGCGAAGAGGGGAGTCCCCGACTGGAGCGTCTTCGAGGCGTCCCAGTGAAAGAAGCCGTGGCGCGGCAGCCGCGAATGGAGCTTCTCGAGCAGGCGCGCGGCGGCCGCGTTGAAGGCCTCGGAGTACGTCGACGCAAGGGCGGGGTCCGCCGCCGTCTGGGCCTCGAGATCGGCCAGCGTGAACGTGATCGCGGACTTGATCTGGTTCGCCAGGAACAGGTCCTTGCCGGTCACATGCGCGAAGAGCGCGTTTATGTAGTGCAGGCGACGAAGCTCGTCGCGGTCCATCGTCATTTCTTCGTCTTACCAAGGGAGCTGATCTCGCTCATGAACTCGGAGACGTCCCGGAATTCCTTGTAGACGCTGGCGTACCGCACATAGGCGACCTGGTCGACCGTGCGAAGCCGCTGCATGACGCCCTCTCCTATGGCCTGCGAGGGTATCTCGTTCTCGAACCTGGCCTCGATCGCGTCGATGACGTCCTCGACCAGCATCGTTATCTGCTCGAGGTCCACCGGGCGCTTGTGGCAGGCCGCGCGCACGGCATGGACGAGCTTTTCTCGGTCGAACTCCTCGCGCCGGCCGTCCCGCTTGAGGACCACCATCCCGTCGAGCACAAGGGTCTCGGTTGTCGTGAACCTGTGGCCGCATTCGAGGCATTCGCGGCGCCTTCGGATGGTGTTGCCCTCCTTGCTTATGCGGGAGTCGATCACCTTGTCCTCAATCGAAGTGCACTTGGGGCAGCGCATGGTGGTAAAGCCGGGTCAGTTGAGTTGCAGGAAATTCTCAAGGATCTTCATTCCGCCCACCGTCGCGATCGACTCGGGATGGAACTGCACCCCCCAGATGGGAAGGGACCTGTGGCGCAGGCCCATGACCTCGCCCTCGGCGGTCTCGGCGGTGATCTCAAGGTCCTTCGGGAAGGTCGAGCGCTCCACAAGGAGCGAGTGATAGCGCGTCGCCACGAAGTTCTGCGGCAACCCCTTGAACAGGTCGGTGTTCCGGTGCGCGATCGGCGATGTCTTGCCGTGCATCAGCCTGTCGGCGCGGACGACGTGGCCCCCGTAGAACTGCCCGACCGCCTGGTGCCCGAGGCAGACGCCGAAGATCGGCTTGCGCCCGGCAAAGGCCCTGATGATCTCGAGAGTGACCCCCGCCTCCCGCGGCGAGCACGGCCCAGGGGAAAGAAGGACGCGGTCCGGGTTCAGCGCCAGGGCCTCCTTGGGCGTGATCTCGTTGTTCCGGAATACCCTCTGCTCCACGCCCAACTGACCGAAGTATTGGACGAGGTTGTAGGTGAAGGAATCGAAGTTATCGATGACGAGGAGCACTTTCTTATAATTGACCCGTGATTGACAACAGGGTCAAGGGTGCGGGTAGGGTCTATGCCCGCCTATGGCAAGTCACTTTCAACTGCTTGGAAAGGACCCTTCCACCGGGGCCCGCCGCGGACGGCTCGCCACGCTTCATGGAATGGTCGAGACGCCGGTCTTCATGCCGGTCGGCACGCAGGGGACCGTGAAGGCCGTCACGCCGGTCCATCTCAGGGAGATCGGCGCCCAGATCATTCTCGGGAACACCTACCACCTCAACCTGAGGCCGGGGAGCGGGCAGATCCGCGACCTGGGCGGCCTGCACCGCTTCATGGGCTGGGACGGGCCGATCCTCACCGACAGCGGCGGCTTCCAGGTGTTCAGCCTCTCCAAGCTCCGGAAGATCGGCGACGACGGCGTGTCGTTCCAATCCCACCTTGACGGCGCCTCGCTCTTCCTGGGCCCGAAGGAGGTGATGGGCATCCAGGCCGACCTCGGCTCCGACATCGCGATGGTGCTCGACGAGTGCCCGCCGTGGCCGGTCGAGAGGGGCCCGTGCGCGCTCGCGTGCGAGCGCAGCCTGCGCTGGGCCCGCCGCTGCAGGGAGATCGCCACCGAGAGCGGGTTCCTCGCGTCCGGCCGCCACGTCTTCGCGATCGTCCAGGGATCCACCTTCGACGACCTCAGGCGCGGGGCCGCCGAGGCGCTGGCGGAGCTCGACTTCTCGGGCTACGCGATCGGCGGGGTCAGCGTGGGCGAGCCCGAGCCCGAGATGCTGAAGCAGGTGAGGGCGACCACGCCGTTTCTGCCCGAGGACAGGCCGAGGTACACCATGGGGCTCGGCACACCCCCGCAGATCCTCAGGATGGTGGCGCTCGGCGTCGACATGTTTGACTGCGTCCTGCCGAGCCGCGTCGCGCGCAACGGCCTCGCGTTCACACCGGACGGGCCGATCAACCTGAGGAACGAGAAGTTCCGGGGGGATCCGCGGCCCGTCGCCGAGGGCCTGGACAACTACACGTGCCGCAATTTCTCAAGGGCCTACCTGCGGCACCTGTTCACGGCCGGGGAGATGCTGGGCGGCACGCTCCTGACGATCCACAACCTCCACTTCTTCCTCAACCTGATGGAGCAGGCGCGCGCCCACATCGAGGCAGGCGATTTCGGGCCCTGGCACGAGGCGTGGATAAGGCGCTACGAGGCGCGGAATTGAAGCGCCGCATCCCGGCAGGGAGCGGTCCCTCGGCCGACCTAAAGCGCTCGCCATCCTGCCTGAATTAGGGCTCATTGCCGGGGTATGCGCATTCTTGT
>Ga0265320_10000429_pt1 | contig 33137 bp, 29 predicted proteins | sample 4827metaG_FD_202087 | JGI IMG/M metagenome (GOLD analysis project Ga0265320, IMG submission 202087) | Rhizosphere microbial communities from Carex aquatilis grown in University of Washington, Seatle, WA, United States - 4-8-27 metaG | ecosystem: Host-associated > Plants > Roots > Rhizosphere >... | reverse complement strand
GACCTTGCTGTAGTGGCCGGCGCCCGCTTCGATGATGAGCCCCGTCGGCGCGTTGGCGCTCGCGAGGAAGAGCACCGCGGGGGTGACGAGCTCGGGCTTCAGCTTCTTGAAGAACTCCTCGGGGATGCCGAGGCCTTCGGTCATGCGCGTCGCGGCGATCGGCGCGATCGCGTTCACGCGGACGTTCTTCTTCTCGCCCTCGATCTTCAGGGTGTTCATGAAGCCGATGAGGCCGAGCTTCGCCGCGCCGTAGTTCGACTGGCCGAAGTTCCCGTAGAGGCCCGACGACGACGTCGTCATGACGATGCGGCCGTAGCCCTTCTCGAGCATGAGCGGCCACACGGCCTTCGTCACGTACACGGCGCCGAGAAGATGCACGTTCACGACGAGCTCGAAGTCTTCGATCGTCGCCTTCGAGAACGACTTGTCGCGGAGGATGCCGGCGTTGTTGACGAGGATGTCGACCGTGCCGAACGCCTTGACGGCGTCTTGCACGATGCTCTCCGCGCCCTTCTTGTCGGACACGGACGCGCCGTTCGCGATCGCCTCGCCGCCGGCCTTCTTGATCTCCTCGACGACCGCTTTCGCCGCGTCGCTCGACCCGCCGGTCCCGTCGACCGATCCGCCGAGATCGTTCACGACGACCTTCGCGCCGCGCTTGGCGAACTCGAGTGCGTGCTGTTTGCCGAGACCGGCGCCGGCTCCGGTCACGATGGCGACCTTGCCCTTGAAATCGATGCTCATCTGTTCATTTCTCCCGTGGGTGAAAGTCCCGTCGGGTTAGGGCGAGCCAACCGATGAGTCAATGTTAAAGCGTTCCGTTTTGCGGCGTTCCGGCGTGAGGGGTCGCTCTCGGCGAACTCGAGGCGTGCGTCCGCAACGGAAAAGCCGCCGTCCGGGACAGAAACCCACCCGTCCGGGACACGAACTCCGCCGTCCGGGACAGAAACCCACCCGTCCGGGACACGAACTCCGCCGTCCGGGACAGAAACCCGCTCGTCCGGGACACGAACTCCGCCGTCCGGGACAGAAACCCGCTCGTCCGGGACAGAAACCCGCTCGTCCGGGACACGAGGTCACGCGCGCCCGCCCGCAAAGCCCCGTCGCGGCCGAAGTTTTCGGCGAGCACCGGAAGATCGTAACGCGACGGCCAAGGCTCGATTGCAAAGACCGCGCGCGAACCGTCACGCAGCGGGCGGTTGCAAGGATCGGCGCTGGACGAGGTCAACCATGCCCGCCCGCAAAGCCCCGTCGCGGCCGAAGTTTTCGGCGAGCACCGGAGCGGAGCGTACTTTGAGTACGTGAGCACCGGAGCGCAGTCAAAACGCAGGCCCCGGCGGGGATCTGCGGGCGTCCTTACGAGCGCCCCAACGCTACCCAGAAAACGCGCAGTCCTCTTGCCAGTATTTGTTGCTTAGATACCGCCGCGCGCGGCGCTTTGCGAGCGTGTTGCTCAGGCGCTGGTCGGGGAGCACGTCGCCGGCGTCGAGGACTTCGTTGAGCGCCTTGAAGTAGTTCGTCTTGTCGCTCTTCGGGCAGTAGTACCGCACGGCCATCGTCACTTGGTTCGTGAGGGCGCGGCCGCCGGAGAGCTCGGTGGCGCGATCGAAGTGTTGCTTCGCGGCCGTGTAGTCGTGAAGGCCCGCATCGGCGGCGCCGATCATGATGTGCGCGCTGCCGTAGTCGAGATTCTCGTCGAGGCGCGCGGACTGCTCGGCGAGGTCGATGCCGATCCAGAGCGTCGAGACGGTCTCGGGGTTATCCATGTCGAACGCGATGCGACCGACGATGGAGAACGCGAGCCAGAGGAGCTCCTCGGCTTGGTCCTTGTCGGTGTAGTTGTCCTTGAGCCACGCCGAGAGCGTGTCGTGATTGCGCTGCGCCTCTTTGAAGCCGGTCGTGTGCAGTCCGACGAGCTCGTCGCCGAAGAACCGGGCACGCTTGAAGCCGGCCCGTGCGCGTGCCTCTTCGTACGCCGCGAGCTGCTCGTCCTTGTGGTCGAGGGCGTCTTCACGCTCGTCGTCCATGAACGCGAACGAAATGCCGGACCAGGCCTTCTCGAGAAGCAGGAGACCGTCCGGGTCGTCGGGGACGAGCTTGTGCAGGCCCTCGAGCATGCCGATGCTCCCGTAGGCCGAATCTCGGGCCTGCTCGAAGTCGTGCATGCTCTGCACGGTGTCGGCGGCCTCACGCGTCCACGAGAGCGCGTCCTCGAAGAGCATGGGCGACGGGAAGATCCCCGTCTGGATCATGACGTAGCGTTCGGCGCAACCGGCAACCCCGAAGCAGGCCACGCCCGCGAGCAAGGCGCTCGCGAGGCCTCGTGATGCGACATCGAAAAGCCCCATGACGGCCAAGCCGTATACCAGGGTGTAAGTCCGCGCCACAAGGGCAGAAGGGGACAAGGGGGGCGCTTCCGGCGGAATCCGTGGAGGCCGTCAAATTGACGCCCTCGGTTTCGACCGGTGGGGGGTGGGCTCCCGCCGAGACGGGGCGTACCCTCCGTAACTCCTGTTCCGACCGAAGAGGTCCCCCGATGAAGATCGCCATCCTCTCTCGAGGTCCCGACCTCTACAGCACGCGGCGGATCCGGGAGGCGTGCGCCAAGCGCGGCCACACGGTCCGAATTTTCAATCCGCTGAATTTTTCCTTGGAGCTCGAGCAAGGGAAGCCGGCGCTCTCGTACAAGAGCAAGGCGTTCGGCTCGTACGACGCAGTGATCCCGCGCATCGGCGCGTCGGTGACCGCTTACGGCACCGCAGTGGTCCGTCAGTTCGAGCAAATGGGCGTGTTCTGCTTGGCGTCGTCGCAGGCGATCGTCGCTTCGCGCGACAAGCTGCGCTCGACGCAAATTCTGAGTCGCCATCGCATCGGCATGCCGAAGACGGTCGTCGTTCGCCGCCCCGACGGCGTCTTGCCGGCGATCGAGCGGATGGGTGGTCCGCCCATCGTCATCAAGCTGCTCGAGGGCACGCAAGGGATCGGCGTCATCCTCGCCGACAGCACCCGCGTCGCTCAGGCCATCGTCGAGACCCTCCAGGGGCCGGGCGGCAAGAACGTCCTTCTCCAGCAATTCGTCGCGGAGAGCCGCGGCCGCGACATCCGCGCGTTCGTGATCGGCGGAAGCGTCGTCGCGGCCATGCGACGCGTGGCGCGCGGCGACGAGTTTCGCAGCAACGTGCACCGCGGCGGCCGCGTCGAGCGCGTCGATCTCGACGGCGAGTACTCACGCACCGCGGTTCAAGCCGCGCAGATCTTGGGGCTCCGCGTCGCGGGCGTCGACATGCTCGAGGGCAAGGACGGACCGCTCGTCACCGAGGTGAACGCCTCGCCGGGTCTCGAAGGCATCGAGCACGCGACGCGTATCGACGTGGCCGACGCGATCGTCGCGCACGCCGAAGACGAAATTCAGTTCCCCGAGATCGACATCCGCCAGCGCCTCACGTTGAAGGCCGGCTACGGCATTCTCGAGATCCGCGTCGAGGAGGGCGGCGAGCTCGCTCATCGGTCGCTCGAAGAGCTGCGCCTCCGCGATCGCGACATCATCGTCCTCAGCATCATGCGCGGCGACATCACGATCCCGAACCCCAAGGGCGATCGCCGGCTTCTCCCCGCCGACACGCTCTTGTGCTTCGGGAACGCACTGCATTTGAAGGAGCTCGCGCCGCGGATGAAAAAGCGGGTTCGCCGCCGTCCGCCGTCGAAAGCGCACCTGACGCCCGGCGATTCCGGCGCGCTCCGCGGGCAAACGGGTCGGCGCGCCCGGCCGCCCGAGGCGTGAATAAGGCGAGATTTTGGTGGACAGCTGGGATAACCTGAAGTGCCGCCCGCGTTCGGGCGGCGCCTGGAGATGATTCGAAGCGACGCCGTCGTGATCGGCTTTGCCGAGTTCGTGGACCTGCCGAAATGGGGCATCGTCGGCCTTCGGGGAAAAATCGACACCGGCGCGAGGACGAGCGCCCTCCACGTCGAAAACATTCAAGAGGTCGGAAACGGCCGCGTCGGTTTCGACGTGCGACTGCACCGCAAGAAGGCGGACCGAACCGTCCACGTCGAAGCGAAAATCCTCCGGCGCGGCCGCGTGAAGCCGTCGAACGGGGACGCGCAGACACGGTTCTTCGTCCTTACGACGCTTCGCATCGGCCCGGTGGAGCGCGAAATCGAAGTCAGCTTGGTGGACCGCGCCAACATGATCTTCAGGATGCTCGTCGGTCGAACGGCGCTCGGCCACGGTCCGCTGGTGGACCCGAGCCGACGGTACGTTCTCACCCGCCCGAAAAAGCGCCGCACGAAGCGACCCAGCGCGCGTCCCTGAGCCCTCCCTCGAAACGGCGTCGACGCCGGCGCGCGTCGCTCGTTCCGCCGCCCGCGCCCGAGCACTCGCTTCCCGTGTCCATCTCGCGGCAGCCCGACGACACGACGTGCGGCCCCACGTGTTTGCACGCCGTCTATCAGTATCACCAGGACGACATTTCGCTCGAGGCCGTCGTCGCGGAGGCGCCGCGACTCGAAGGCGGAGGCACGCTCGCGGTGATGCTGGGCTCGCACGCGCTCAAGCGCGGATACGAAGCGACGATCTACACGTACAACTTGCAGGTGTTCGATCCGACGTGGTTTTCGCCGGGTGCACCGCCGCTCGCGAGCAAGCTCCTCGCCATGTCGCAGAACCGCGTCGATCGCAAGCTCGGCTCCGCGACGCGCGCGTACGTGGAGTACCTCGCGCTCGGCGGGAAAATTCGATTCGAAGATCTGACGGCGGAGCTCCTCCGCAAATACCTGAAGCGCGGCATGCCGGTGCTCACCGGCCTGTCGTCGACGTTTCTCTATCGGGCCGCGCGCGAGATCGCCGGTTCCAGCGAGGCCGACGACGTGCGCGGCAGCCCGGCGGGTCACTTCGTCGTGCTCTCCGGCTATCGCGAGACGACCCGCGAAGTGCGCGTGAACGATCCGTGGCACCCGAACCCCGTCTCCAAGGGCGGAACGTATTGGGTCACGATGTCGCGACTCGTGAACTCGATCCTGCTCGGGATCCTCACGTACGACGCGAATCTGCTCATCATCGAGAAAAAGACCGACGGAAAGGGCCCCGCCCGCGGCCGTCAAAAGGACGATTCTCGTGCGAACCCTCGTCGTCGTCAGTAACCCCAAGGACTGGCCGTTCGGCATCCCCGGCGTCGAGGTGTTGGGCGCGAAGGCCTATCTCACCGAGCAGGTCTACCTCGAAGGCCGTTCGACGAAGGTGTTCAACCTCTGTCGCTCGTATCGCTATCAGAGCATGGGGTACTACGTGTCGCTCCTCGCGTCGGCGCGCGGTCACCGCCCGGTGCCGAGCATCTCGACGATCCAGGACATGAAGGCGGCGGAGATCGTGCGCGTCCGCTCGGACGAGCTCGACGAGATCGTCCAGCGGAGCCTCGGGCACATCATCTCCGACACGTTCGTCCTCAGCATCTACTTCGGCAGGAACGTCGCGCGCCGCTACGAGCGCATGTGCTCGCGCCTCTTTTCGCTCTTTCACGCGCCGTTCTTGCGCGCGCATTTTTCTCGGCAAAAGGACGATCAGAAGTGGCAGCTGCAGCGCGTCGCGCCGATCAGCGCGGGCGAAATTCCGCCGCATCATCTCGACTTCGTCGTCAAGGCCGCGACCGAGTATTTCGCGGCACGACGTTTCAGCCCGGCGCGCGTGAGCGCGGCGCCGGCATACGATCTCGCGATTTTGCACGACCCCGAGGAAGAGGAGCCGCCGTCGAACGAGCGCGCGATCCGTAAGTTCGCGAAGGCCGCGCGCGCCTTCGGCATGGAACCGAAAATAGTCGACCGCGACGAGTACGCGCGCCTCGGCGAATACGACGCACTCTTCATCCGCGAAACGACGAACGTGAACCATCACACGTATCGCTTCGCGCGGCGCGCACAAGCCGAAGGCCTCGTGGTGGTCGACGACCCGGAGTCGATCGTCAAGTGTACGAACAAGATCTACCTCGCCGAGCTGATGCTCCGGCACGGCATCCGGATCCCGAAGACCCTCGTCGTCCCGCGTGACGGCGTCGAGCGCATCGCGGCCGAGATCGGGTTTCCTTGCGTCTTGAAGCAACCGGACAGCGCGTTCTCACAGGGCGTGGTCAAGGCCGAGAGCGAAGCCGCGCTCGAGGAAGAAACCGAAAAGCTGTTCGCGAAGTCCGAGCTCATCATCGCGCAAGCGTTTATGCCGACCGAGTTCGATTGGCGCATCGGCGTGTTCGACGGACAGCCGCTCTGGGCCGCGCGGTATCACATGGCGCCGGCGCACTGGCAGATCGTGCGCAATGTCGCCGGCGGCCCGAGCCGCTCCGGTCGCGTCGAAGCCATGGCCATCGACGCCGTCCCGCGCCACGTCGTTCGCACCGGCGTCCGCGCTGCGCGTCTCATCGGCGATGGCCTCTACGGCGTCGATCTGAAGCAAATCGGACGCCGCGTCTATCTCGTCGAAGTGAACGACAACCCCTCCATCGACGTCGGCTACGAAGACAAACACCTCGGCGACGAGCTGTACCAATCGATCATGCGCGTGTTCGCGAAGCGACTCGACGCGATACACGCGCCGCGGGCGGGGTAGAGCGGGCGAGGGGTAGGGCAAAGGGCAAAGGGCAAAGGACAAACAAAGGGCAGAGGGCAGAGGGGAAGAGGGGGCTGCATCGCGGGCGGGCGCGTGCACCAGTGTGGTGCGTCGTGCGGCGACGCGGGGAGCTTGAGGGAACGGGTGGCGAAATCGGGAAGTCCAGTCGCCTTTGCGACACGAAAGAGCGAACTCGCGTGTCCCGTTGGTCGCGCAGTGTCGGGGGCGCAGTGTCGGTGGCGCAGTGTCGGTCGCGAGTGGGGGGGGCTCGTCGCGATGATCCTAGATACTTTGATGCATCGAACTATTCGATGATCACAAGTATCTGCATTTGTCGCGGCCCCCCCCTTTTTTGACGATGCCGCGGAACGCTTCGACGATGCCGCGGAACCCGCTTTGGTCGACGACGCCACGGAACCCTGCGACGGCGCGCCCTTCGACGATGCCGCGGACGCTCCTTCGACGACGCGGACGAATTTTCCAAGGACTTGCCGTGCTTTTTTTTGCGCGGAAGCGCCTAAATTGGGTGGCAGGATGGCGAACGGACCGCGGGCGACAAGCGCGCTGCCAGACCCCGTGCCGCGACCGCGACCGCGACCGCGACCGCGTCATCGCTGCGCATCTGTGTGCGTCGCGTTGCTCTTGCTTGCGTGCAGTCGCGCGGAACCGTCGCCGTCTGTTGTCGAGCGTGCCGCGGCAACGACGAGGCGCTCGCCGAGTGCGTCGAGCGCGCCGAGCCCGTCGAGCAGCGTGCCGGCATTGCCGTCCGCGAGCGCCGCGGCGCCGCGTCCGGACGACTCGGCGCGGGCATTGCTCGCGGCGTGGAACGACGCGCTGAATGCGCACGACGTGGCGCGGCTCGCGACGCTCTACGGGGAGAGGGTGCGCTTCTACGGCAAGAGCCGCTTGCGGGCCGAGGTGAGCGACGCGAAGCGGCGCGCGTTCGAAAAGGCGCCCGGGTTCCATCAGACCGTCGACGCGGTTCACGTCGAGACGACCGAAACCGGGTTCGTCATTCGATTCGACAAGCGGAGCGGTCAGGGCAAGGGTTCGCTCGTCGCCGCTCGACTCACGGCGCAGACGACTCCGTCGGGGCTCGTCATCATCGAAGAAACGGATGCGGCCACCGATGCTCACCGCGCTCGCGCCGCGCTCGGCAGTTGCAGCGACGAGGCGTTCCGGGTCGTCTCCGCACATCCGGTGATCGTCGCCGACATCGCGCGGGTCGCGCGCGAGGATCCGGACGTCGTCCCCTCCGGCGTGGTCTACGACGCCGACGCGCACCATGTCGAAGCCGGCCAAGGCTACATGCACGCCGATCGCTTCGAGCTCCGCTGGTCGATCGACGTCGGTGGCGGCGAGCTCGTGGTGCACGACACGCTTTCGGACGAGCCGCTGGTGTTTTCGGCGGCAGACAGAGCGCTAGTCCGCGCCGCGTGCTCGCGGGTTGCAAACGACGGCGGCGCGGAACCGTGAATTGATGCTTGTTCGACCGCGTCGAGTCCGCGGTCGAACAAATAGCCGCCTCGCTGGTAGAGTGAACGCTTCTAGGCCATGCCCCCTCTCGCCCTCTTCGAAGCCTACGGCATAGAAATCGAATACATGATCGTCCACGCGGACGATCTGTCCGTCTTTCCCATCGGCGATCGGTTGCTCTTCGCGGCTTCGAACCGATTCGCCGGCGAGGTCGAACGGGGACCGGTGTGTTGGTCGAACGAGCTGGTGCTTCACGTCGTCGAGTTGAAGACGAATGGGCCGCGCCCGTCGCTCGGGGGGCTCGCGGCGGATCTCGTGCACGATACGCGGGCCATCGACGCGATCCTCGCGCCCCTCGGCGCACGCTTGCTCCCGGGGTCGATGCATCCGTTCATGGATCCGCTGCGCGAGAGCCGGCTCTGGCCGCACGAATACGGCGAGGTGTATCGCGCGTACGACCGGATTTTCGGGTGCAAGGGGCACGGCTGGTCGAATTTGCAGAGCCTTCAGATCAATTTGCCGTTCGCGGACGATCGTGAATTTGCACGGCTTCACGCCGCGATCCGGCTCGTCTTGCCGCTCCTCCCGGCGATCGCCGCGAGCTCGCCGATCGTCGAGGGGCGCGTGACCGGGACGCTCGACAACCGACTGGTCGCGTATCGGCAGAACCAGCGGCGCATCGCGAGCGTCGCGGGGATGCTCATTCCCGAACAGGTCGACACCGAGTCCGCGTATCGGACGCGGATCCTCGACGTGATTGCGAGCGACCTCCGTCATTTCGATCCCGACGGGGTGCTCGAGCCGGAATGGGTGAACTCGCGCGGCGCGATCGCGCGGTTCGTGCGGAACAGCATCGAGATCCGGGTGCTCGATTCGCAGGAGTGTCCGGCGGCCGATCTCGCCGTCGCGGCGGCGACGGTCGCCGTCGTGCGCGCCCTCGTCGAAGAACGGTGGTCGAGCTTCGCCGAGCAGCGCGATTTTCACGAGTCGCTCCTCGCGCCCTTGTTCGTCGACGCGACGGAGTGCGCGGGCGACGCGGTGGCGACGGACGCACGCTATTTGCGGTGCTTTGGCGTCGATCGCTCTCCGGTGTCGCTCGCAGAATTGTGGGCGCACTTGCTCGCATCGCTCGACGTAGAGATCGACGGGGGGCGCGCGCCGCTCGACGTCACGCTCCGGCACGGGTGCCTCGCGAAACGGATCGTCACGGCGCTCCACGGCGAGACGAGCGCGGGCGCGATCCGCGACGTGTATCGCGAGCTCGCCGATTGCCTCGTTCGCAACGAGCCGTTCGTGCCCTGACGGGGTTTCCGCGCCGGCGATGGCGAGCAGGGCACCCCAAAATAAGAGACCCCGATGGGCGTGCCACCGGCGCGCGCGTCGGTGAATGCGCGCTCGTCGGACGCGCCGAACGCTGTTACATCTTCGCGAATGCCGACGAACGAACGCCGCGTGGACGTCGCGCACGTCTTGATACTCGGCGCGGGATACACCGGCGCGGCGACCGCGCGGCTCGCGCGCGCGGCGGGGCTCGGCGTGAGGGTGACCGTGCGCTCGGAAGATCGCGCGAACGCGCTCCGCGCCGAAGGGTTCGACGTGATCGTGCTCCCGTCGCTCGACGAGACCGTCGCCGGATGGATCGACGCGGCGACGCACGTCGTCGTCGCGTTTCCGCCGGACGGCGTGACCGAGTTTCGGATCGCGCCGTCGCTCGCTCGCGCGGCGTCATCGGTGTTCATTTCGACGACCGGCGTGTACGGCGAGCGTCGCGGCAGGGTCGACGATCGAACGCCGCTTCCCGATGCGCCGGACGCGCGCGGCGCGCGCTATCTCGACGCCGAGCGGGCATTTCGAGAGCACGGCGCGACGGTGCTGCGGAGTCCGGCGATCTACGGGCCCGAGCGCGGGCTTCACGTGCGAGTGCTCCGCGGTGAGCATCGCATTCCGGGTGACGGCTCTCGGACCTTGTCGCGCATTCACGTCGAAGACCTCGCCGCGCTGCTGCTCGCCGCGCGTCGGGTGACGGCCGAGACATTCGTCGTGGGCGACGCGGAGCCCGCACCGCACCTCGACGTCGTGCGCTTCGTCTGCTCGACCTATGGCGTGCCGCTTCCGGAAAGCGTACCCCTCGGCGACGTGCACGACTCGCTCCGCGCCGATCGCGCGGTCGACGGCACGCGAGCGCTCGCGACGCTCGGCGTGACGTTGCGCTATCCGAGTTATCGCGACGGCATGGCGCCGTCCGCGATCGGCCGGGCCGTGTCCCCGGTGCGTGAATGACCCGGCCCCCCCTCAGTGCGAACCCAGGGACCCTCGGTCGATCTCCCTCGAACACTGCGGACCAAGGATCCCCGGGTGGGCTCAGCCCGCACCGTCCCAGGTATTCGTTCAATGTCGACGAGCCCCCTGAATGATCATTATTTCCGAAGTCGTTCGCTATTTTTGCTCCGACCGTCTGCGACCGGGCGCGCGCGACGACGGAGCCATGAGGATTCGTGGGTCGGCCGTGTAGACTCGGGCCGGTGAAACCTCAGGGGATCCTCGTAAGGTTGCTTTGCCTGGCCGCGGTGACGGCATGCCAGAGCCCGGAGACGAAGCAGTGCATCGACTCGTTCACCAGTGCGCAGGGCACGGTGAACAAGATCGACCCCGCCGATACGGCGAGCGTCGAGTCGTCGCTGGCGGCAGTCGATAAGGCCATTGCCGCGTGCAACACGGCGGGTCGCACGACCGAACGCGACGAGCTCACACAGGCGAAAAACCAGCTCGCGGGACACCTCGACGACCTTCGCGCGAAGCAAAATCGGGTCAAGAAGCCGAAGCTCTCGCCGGACGAGTTGGCCGCTCTGGTCCGAAATGGTGACCCGAATTGTCCGAAAGGGCAGGCGTACCGCGATGCGGACCTGAAGAAGGAGGTGCGCTGCACCGGGCCGGTTCCGATCGGCATGAACTTCGCGCAAGCGAAGGCGTATTTCGACGCGCGGAACTACAAGCTGACCGTCACCGACTCGCCGCCGGCATTGAGGGCCGAGTACGGCGCCGAGCTTCTCCTCTTCACGTTCGCCGCGCCGAACGATCCGAATCCGGCGAAGTGCCTGACCATCTATCCGCCGCCTGGCGAGAGCTGGGAAGAAGCGACCGCGCGCCTAACCGGCGTGCTCCCGAAGCGGCTCGAAAAAGCGACGACCGTTCCGACCGACCACGGCGCGCTCGCGCTTCACGTCGACAACTCGGACACGAAGGTGCTGATTCAAGTCGGCGATTGCGGCGCGGAGCCGGTGGGAGCGGGTGCGCCGTCCGCGGGAACGGCGCACTGAGCGGCACGCGAACGACGATTCGCGAGAGCGGTTGACGCGAGCCTCTGGCCGAAACAAACGACGCCCATGCCGATTTGCAAGCGCTGCGGAGAGGACGCCGAAGAGCTCACGACCGTGAAGATCGACGGCAAGTCGAAGAAGGTTTGCGAGGATTGCGCGTCGCTCGTCGAAGAGGGAAACGCCGTCGCCGAAGAGAGCGAAGCCGTCGTTCAAAAGATGATGGACTTCAAGGGTCGTCGCTGAACGACGACTCGCCTGAACGCGGGTATTTCACCGCGGCACGAACAAATTGATCGGCCGGATGTGGCCGCCCGTTCGTGGGAAAAAGGCGTCGCGGTCGCGGACGAAATTCGGTCGGACGGGACGGTAGTACCGATCGAGCAAGGGCTGGAGCGCGATATGGTCGTCGGTAATCACGGACGAAAAGCGATGAGCCGCGTACGCTTGCTCGAACGACGCGCTCAGGATCTTCTGGGCGTCCTGCCGGTCGTGCTCCATGCGAACGATGTCCATGACCGCCATTTCATGGGCGTAAGCCCGCTTCCCCACCTGCACGGCGAGGTTCGGATGCTCCGCCACGTACACGTCCCCCGGCGTTCGTCGGATCGCGGCGAGGGTCCGAGCGCCCTCGCGTGAATCTTCGGCTGAAGGGATCCACCGATGAGGATCGTCGACCAGGACGAGCAGCTGAACGACTGCAAGGATCGATGCGGCGGCTCTCCGGGACCGCGACGCCGGCGGACCCCAGCCGTTCAAATCTGCCATGCCGAGCCCGAAGAGGAGAGCCAGGCACGCATGCGCCGGCATCAGATCGTTCACGTAGCTCCAGGAGATGATTCGGGAGCCATAGGCGGCAAGCACCAGCGAGAGCGCCACCGAGCCGTAGTAGGCGCGCACGCTCCACGGTTTGCGTGCGCTCGACACGAGGAACATCACGCCGAGCGCGAGCGCGATCGGCAGGTGGGAAAACAGCTCCACCCGCCAAAAATCGACGTACAGTTCGGGGCTTCGAGCATGCTCGCCCGGCATGATGAGCGTGTAAAAGAGGTACCAACCTCCTGACGTGACGTTCATCGCGAGCACGGCGGCCCCGATCAAGGTCGCGGACGTCACGAGATAGATCGCGGCGGCGCGCGCCCCACGGAGCGCGAGGAGCCCACCCGCCAGGCCTCCGACGAGCAAGACTGCGTTCTGTTTCGTCAGGAACGAGAGGACGCTCAGAATCGCTGCGGCGACGAGGGCGCGTGGCGTCGTGGCCCAGCGTGCGACGGCCACCGAGGCGAGCGCGAGCGCGATGCAGAGCGAGTCGACGCGGGCGATATCGAACCAACCGCCGCTGAGCGAGTAGGTCCCGGCGTACAAGCCGACGCCGCAAAGTGCCGCGAGAAGGTTGCCGCCCTCGCGCCGGATCACGTAGAAAATCAGCCCGAACGCGACGAACGTCGAGGTGATCGAAACGACCCGGAGCGGGAGCGTGGTGGGCCCGAGAATCGTCGAGGCGACGCCGCTGACCACGAAGTAGAGCGGGTTGTACAGGAATGGGACGAACTCGACGGATGGCTCGACGTAGACTCCTTTTCCGGAAATCAGTCGACGCGCTTCGTCGACCAGGCCGCCTTCCATCCACTCGAGGTCGAACGGATAGCGGACGCGTCCGAACGCCACCCACGCGAAGCAGCCGATCAGGAAAATTGCCGTCGCGGCGCTGGCGAGAGAGAGCGTGCGCGACGCCAATCGCTCGACGTTTTCTCGAGTCGCGCTCGATGACGAAACACTCGCGACGCGAGACGCGTCTGCTTCGACGATCATGCCGCGCCGCGAATTGCAGACTCCGTGCCTGCGGACGTGCTGCTGAATCGGCGCCAGCGCATGCAGCGAAAACGACGTTCGTAGCTCCATTCGGTCGCCTGGTTGGGCCACGCGTCGCGCACGCGACGCTGCGTGAGGCGCCGGGGCGTGGCTCAATTTGAGCCAACGAGATTCGCAAATTCGCCGGAAACCACGCGACGGCGACTGGCCTGCTCTTTGCTGAAAAGCGAACCGAATACGGCTCTCTTTTTCGAGTTGCGCCTTGGACTTCGCCACCGCTTTCCCGTCGGTCGTCCCCGCGTTCGGGGAAATCCTAGAACGGTACACGCATGCCCTCGCGGGTATGGGGCTGCTCTGGGCGCTCTTCGCGATTCCTCTGGTCGTCCTGACCTTGCCGTGGACGCGGCGTCTCGTCGTCGCGCACCCGCGGCTCACCGTCGTGGCAACGGCGGTGCTCGTCGCGGTGGCGTGCTCCTTCGCCTGGAAGCTCATCTGGGCTTCCGACGACGCCTACATCTCCTTTCGCTACGCCCAAAACCTCGTGCACGGGGACGGCCTCGTGTTCAACCCGGGGGAGCGCGTCGAGGGCTACACCGACTTTCTCTGGACCGTGCTCATGGCGGGCGCCATCCGTCTCGGATTCGATCCCGGTCAAGCGGGCATCGTGCTCAGCATGACGAGCTTCGTGGTGCTGCTCGTCGTGCTCGCGTGGTGGGGCGAACGACTCGTGCCGAGATCGGGGCTCCTCATCGGACTTGCGCCGGTGCTTGCCGGATTCAGCTACGCGATCGCGTCGTTCGCGACGTCGGCGCTCGAAACGGTGTTTGCCGCCGCGCTCACCGTCGTGTCGGTCGAACGCGCCTCGGCGCGCCGCCCGCTCGCTGCCGGGTTGGCTGGAGTTTTCGCGACGCTCGCGCACCCCGACCACGGGATATTTTATGCCGCCCTCGCCGCTGCGCTCTTGCTCGATGGAGACACCCGGCGCGATCTCCCGCGCTATCTCTTCCCCTTCGTCGCGATCTTCGTCCCGTATTTCTTGCTCCGCTGGTCGTACTACGGCGACCTCATGCCGAACACGTACTACGCGAAGTCGGGGGACAAGACGTACTTCGAGCAAGGGGTCGTTTATGCGTTCGTGACGTTCGTCGGGAGCGGCGTCTGGGCCGTGCTTCCGCTGGCGGCGATCGGCCTGTACCGGCTGCGGCGCACCCTCTTTTCGCGATTCGTGCTCATCGGCGTTCCGATCTTCGTGATCTACGTCGCGAAGATTGGCGGAGATTTCATGCTCGGGAGGCTGTTCGTGCCGGTGTTGCCCTTCGTGTTCTTGGCGGCGGACGCCGGTTTGCGAAGCCTCGTGCTGTCGACGCGGCTGCCCGTCGGGGCCGCGTTCGCGTGGCTCGGCGCTGCGTCGATGTTGACCCTCCCCATCGTCGAACCTGCCGAGCTATTTCACGGCATCGCCGACGAGCGCACGTTCACCAGCGTGACCGACTTCCGGACGATGCGCGTCGGCGCCGCCGGATACGACATGGGACACGCCCTCTATCGCGAATTTCGCGCGCGGAGCCTCATGCCGCGCGTGGCGACGTTCAGCATCGGGATGGTCGGATATTACAGCCGCCTTCCCCTGTTCGATCTCCGCGGGCTCACGAACCGGGCCGTCGCGCACCAGCCGATCACGACGCGCGGACGACCGGGCCACGAAAAGGTCGCGTCGCTCGGACAGATCCTCGACGCCGACGTGGATCTTTCGGAGGCGAGCCTCTATCCGCCGGAGTACGACCCGCTCACGTCGGTCAACGTCGGCGGATTCACGTTCCACCTGAGTCGGTACGAGCCGGACCTCGTCGCGGCGCTCGGTCATCGAACGGGCCTCGCGGATTTTCGGCAGCATCTCGATCAGACCCTTCCGCGATTCGGTCAATCCGGCCCCGATCGTATGGCGTGCGATCTCTGGTTTGCGAAGGTGTACTATTTTTCGCGAAACGACGACCCCGTGCGCAAGGCCAGCATGGCGAGCGCCGCGGTCGTCGCCGACCCGAGCCTCGAGGGCGTGCAGTCGCTCCTGCTCGAGACGGGCGAGCTCGAAGAGCGCGGTTGGCAGCGCGTTCGTACCTTCGGGTTCGACTGGAGCGAGCCTCCGTGGTCGCCGGCGGACGGCGGCGAGCGGTTCGGGTCCACGCCGCTACTGCCCGAGCAGAGCGCGCCGTTTGGACAGCACGGCCTGTTCTTGAACACGTTCGCGCGGGAAGGCGGCGATGGCGCGAAAGGGATCGTCACGTCGCCGGAGTTCGTCGTGCAGGGCGACGTGCTCACGTTCTTGATCGGCGGCGGCTACGACCCAACGAACCTCCGCGTCTCGCTTCAAGTGGAAGGTGTTCCGGTTCGTACGGCGACCGCGTGCGGGAGTGAATGGCTCGACCGCCGGGTGTGGGACATCAGCCCGTTTCACGGCCTTCGCGCGCGGGTCGTCGTCGGTGACGAAAGCGACGCCGTGTGGGGACACCTCGTGGTCGACGAGGTCGTGGAGTGGCGATCGCGCGACGTCGCCGCGCATGCGGGGTAACGCGCCGCACTCGCGCGTCGCGGTTCAACGCGCCTTGCAACTGACCGGCGCGGCGACCCAGGCAGCCTGTCCGTTTCCCCATTCGTCGGACGGCCGAAACCGAACGCGATACGTCGTCTGGAAGCTCACGAGACGGAGCTTGCAGTCCATGGTGAAGCGGCTGCTTCCGTGATGAATCGAGAAGTAATTGTCGAACGCCGGTTGTTCGAAGAGCCCTGGAATCAGGTACATCACGCGCTCGGTCGTCATGTACGGCGCGAGCTCGGACTGCTTGGCGACGGGAGGCTCCGCCGGCGCGCCCGAGTCGCGGAACGCACACTTAAAACCGCCGACCGGCTGATCGAGCGCGCACGCGAGCTGATCGCGGTCGGAAGGAACGAGCGTGAGCGGCGCGTCCACCAAATCGCCTGCGCCGGCGGCGTGACCCCGCACGGCGAACAGCGTGGCCGAAACGACGGCGGCGCCCGCGACGATCATCCACTCCTGCTTTCGCGACACGCCCGTTCGATAGCTCGAACCCACGCCGGCGGTCCACCCCCAAACTTGCCGCGATTCGAGCGCACGCACCCGTCGTTTCCGTCCCAACGTCGCGAGCGAGCGCTGTAGGCTCGCGCCGCATGTCGAGCGACGGTGCCATCGGAGAAACGGCCGCGCGCGCGCGCGCGACGACGCGCGACGCCATCGCTCGTTTCTCGACCGTTCTCGAGGACGACGGACCGCTCGCCGTGCTGTGCCTCGCGCTCGTGGTGTTCGGCGTCGTGCTGCGCGTCCAGGACCTCGGTTTTCCGGACGCGCTCAGCTGGGACGAGCACCACTTCGTGCTCAACGCCCGGAACTACATCGCGCACCAGCACGATTGGAACGACCATCCGCCGCTCGGGAAGCTGCTCATCGAAATAGGAATGCTCGCGGTGGGCGACACGAGCGTCGGGTATCGGCTCTCTTCGCTTTTTTTTGGTTTGGTCGCCATCCTTGTCGCGGGGGGCTTGGCGACGACGCTGTTCGGCGATCGCAGAGCGGGCTGGATCGCCGCGGCATTCGCGGCGTGCGACGGGTTCTTGATCTCGTACTCGCGCACGGCCCTGCTCGACGGCGTGCTCACGACGTTGATCCTTCTCGCGGCGTGGCTCGCGCTGTCGTCTCGCGCGATGTGGCGGACCGCGCTCTCCGCCGCGGTGATCGGCTGCGCCGCCGGCGTGAAGCTCAGCGGGTTCGCGATCGGGTTTCCCCTGATCGCCCTCTGCCTCGTGCGTCCGCGTCCGTGGCTACGGCTCCCGTTGCTCGCGCTCGCGCTCGTGACGTTCGCGGCGCAGTTTTCTCTCGGCCTCTATTTGGCGCGGGAGCCGCATGATCTCGCCGCCGTTTTTCGAGGCACGAGCGACATCGTCAAACATCACGCGGCGCTCACCGAGTTCAAGCATCCGCTCACGTCGCACTGGTACACGTGGTGGTTACCGGTGCGCCCCATCGTGCTCCGGTTCGACCGCGTGGGCCTCGATCAAGTGCGCGTGATGTCGACCCTCGGCAATTTGCTGCTCTGGTGGGCGGCCGCGGTCGCGCTGGTCGTCGAGGGCGTCGTGACCGTCCGCGCGGCGCTCGAATTGGCGCGGCGCCGCGGGCGCTTGGACGTGCTTACCCGGGACGAAACCGCGACGATTGCGCTATTCGGGTTCACGCTGGCGATGCTCCTTCCGTGGATCATCGGTCACCGCGATTCGTACATTTATCACTACCTCCCGTCGTACGCGTTCTTGCTGATCTTCCTCGGCGGGGCTGCGGCGCGTCTGTATCGCCGGAACCCGAGCGCCGGGGTCGCCGTCGTTTCGGCGGTGATGGTCGTATCGGCGTTCTATGCGCCGATCTGGGGACAGCTGCCCCTGACGATCCCCGCCTACGAAGCCCGATTGTTCCTGCCGATGTGGCGCTGAACGAGAGTCGACTTAGATTCGCTCAGGCGATGACCCAAAAAGGCCCCGTTCGTCTTTCGGTCGTCGGTGCCGCGCCGCCGAAACCTGTCGGCACCGATCCGGTGTGCGGCATGACGGTCCCTCTCGATGGAGCGCATCGGCTCGAGCACGACGGCGCGACGTACGTCTTTTGCTGCGACGGATGCCGAAAAAAGTTCGCCGCGGCGCCCGCGCAATATCTGACGAAAAAGGCGGAGGCCGCTCCGCCGACGGCGTCGCATGGTGGCACGCACGAGCACAGCGCACGCAAGCACGAACACGCCGACGCCCACGCGAAGACGGCGCGCGTCCCCACGGCGACGGAGAGCGTCCTCTACACGTGCCCCATGCATCCGGAGGTGACCCAGCGAGGGCCAGGGGCGTGTCCGAAATGCGGGATGGCGCTCGAGCCCCAGGGGTTGCCCGTCGACGACGACAACCCGGAGCTCCGGAGCATGACCCGGCGGTTCGTCGTGGCCGCGGCGCTCGCGGTTCCGCTCTTCGCCATCGGCATGAGCGATCTCTTGCCGGGCGAGCCGATGGCGCGCTGGCTCTCGGCGTCCATGCGAAATTTCGTCGAGCTCGCGCTGGCGACGCCGCTCTGTTTGTGGGCGGGTTCGCCGCTGCTCGCTCGTGGCCTCGCGTCGGTGAAAAACCGGAGCCCGAACATGTTCACCCTGATCGGGCTCGGGGTCGGGGTCGCGTACGGGTTCAGCGTGATCGCGACGTTCTTCCCCGGTGCGTTCCCGTCGGCGTTTCGCGACGCGAGCGGGAGCGTTGCCGTCTATTTCGAAGCGGCGGGCGTCATCGTCGCGCTGGTCTTGCTCGGGCAAGTGCTCGAGCTTCGCGCGCGCGGCAGCACGACTGCGGCGCTCCGCGAGCTCATTGGTCTCGTTCCGACCCACGCGCGCCGGGTTCGCGTGGCGGCAAATGACGAAGACGTCGCGCTCGGCGAGGTCCAGGTCGGCGATCTCTTGCGGATCCGCGCCGGCGAGAAGATGCCGGTCGACGGTGCGGTCGTCGAAGGGCACGGCGCGGTCGACGAATCGATGCTCAGCGGCGAGCCCACGCCGGTCGAAAAACACGCGGGCGATCCGGTGGTGCAGGGAACCGTCAACGGCACGGGAAGCTTCGTGATTCGAGCCGAGAAGGTCGGCGCGGAAACCCTGCTGTTTCGTATCGTGCAGCGGGTCGCCGAGGTGCAGCGCACGCGCGCGCCGATCCAGCGACTCGCCGATCGCGCCGCGACGATCTTCGTGCCGGCGGTGCTCGCCGTCGCCGCGCTGTCGTTCGTGGCCTGGTCGCTGTTCGGGCCCGAGCCGCGGATGGCGCACGGGATCGTGGCCGCCGTTTCCGTCCTGATCATCGCGTGTCCGTGCGCGCTCGGCCTCGCGACGCCGATGTCGATCCTCGTCGCGACCGGCGCGGGCGCACGACAAGGGGTGCTCTTTCGCGATGCGGAAGCGCTCGAGACGCTGTCGTCGGTGGACACCATCGTGTTCGACAAGACCGGGACGCTCACCGAAGGAAAACCGGAGCTCGTGGCAATCGGGGTCGCCCCTGGGTTCGACGAGACCCGCGTGCTCGAAGCGGTGACCGCGCTCGAAGTAGCGAGTGAGCACCCGCTCGCGCACGCGATCCGGAAAGCGGCGGACGCGCGTGGGGTCCGTGCTCGGCCCGCGACGAACTTCGAAGCCGTTGCCGGGCTCGGTCTTCGCGGCACGGTCGACGGCGCTGCAGTGACCGTCGGCAGTGAAGCCTTCGTGCGGCAATCCGGCGCCGACCCGGGCGCGCTCGCGGAGCAAGCCCATACAGCGAAGGCAAAGGGGCAAACGGCGCTGTTCGTCACCATCGCAGGGCGCGCAGCGGGGCTCGTCGTCGTCGCGGATCCGCTGAGAAACACCGCAAAAAATGCGGTCCGCGCGCTGCGCGCCGAGGGGCTCCGGCTCGTGATGGCGACCGGGGACGACCGAGTGACGGCGGAAGCCGTTGCTCGCGAGCTCGGGATCGACGAGGTGATCGCCGGCGTCCTTCCGACGGAAAAGCTCGATCTCGTCCAAAGGCTCAAGGCCGAGGGCCGCAAGGTCGCGATGGCAGGCGACGGTATCAACGACTCGCCGGCCCTCGCGGGCGCCGACGTGGGCATCGCCATGGGGACGGGCACCGACGTGGCGATGCAGACCGCGGGAGTGACGCTCGTAAAAGGCGACCTCACCGGGATCGTACGGGCGCGGCGGCTCAGCGAGCGGACGCTGTCGAACATCCGTCAGAATTTGGTCTTTGCGTTCGCCTACAACGCGCTCGGCGTCCCGGTGGCGGCGGGTGTCTTCTATCCGCTGTTCGGGCTCCTCCTCAGCCCGATGCTCGCCGCGCTCGCCATGAGCGTGAGCAGCGTCTCGGTCATCGCGAACGCGCTTCGGCTGCGAAAAACCGCTCACTGAGACGAGGACGAGGCTTGCGCGACCGATCGCGAGCTGCAACCCTCACGCGCGACGGCCGCTCGATGCGGTCCCTTTGCGGAGGACGCCGCCATCTTCGACCGAGGCAGGATTGTCAGACTTGCAGCGAGATACGCGGAGCGCGGGCGCGCGACGGACGCCATTCGCGAATATGCAAAGCTCCTCAAGCTCGATCCGACCGATCTTCATGCGCTGCACAAGAAGGCAGACCAGGAGATCGCGCTCGGACGAATCGGCGTGGCCGCCGAGACGCAGGCCGCGATCGCCGCCGAGCTGATCCGACGCAACTGGAAGATCGCGGCGCTGTTTCGCCTCCGGCACTTGCTCGAATTTCTCGAGGGCTCCGGACAAAAGGTGCGCGCGCCTCGCGCGGAGATCGACGAGCGCGTCCAGCGCATTCGCGGCGAGCTCGGCGAGCATCGCCCGCTCGTCGCGTCATACGACGAGGTCGCGACGGCCCTCGAGAAAAATGGCCGCGACGACGGCGCCATCGAGATGCTCGAGAAAATGCGCGCGCTCGAGCCGGACAATCCGGTCTTTCACGCGCGGCTCGCCGAGGCGCTTTGCCGTCTGGGACGGAACGAAGCGGCGATCCCGGTGTTTCGCGCGGCGGCGAAGTCGCTCGTGGAGTTCGATCGACGCGCCGACGCGCTCCGCGTGCTCGAACGGATTCTGTTCTTCAAGAACGCGCCGGAAGACGCGCTGGCGGCCGCCGAGCTCTATCTCGAACGCGACGACGAGCCGACGGACGCGCTCCGCGCCGTGGAAAAGCTGCAGATCTGCGTCTCCGCCGATCCGGAGAATCTCGACGTCCTCGCGCTCCTCGCGCGCGCCTTCGATCGGATGGACCAGAAGCAGCGCGCCGTGCAGGTGCGCACCGAGATGGCGCGCATCGCGCGTGAAAACGGCGAGACCGAGCTATTTCGCGACCTGATGAAGGAACTCGCGCCTCCCGTTGCCGACCAGAGCCGACCCGGCTCGGGTTCGAGCGCGCCGTCGCTGTCGGTTCGCAGCTTCGTGAGCGTCACCGACTCGGACATCGCTGCGATTCGTGAAGTCCTCGCCAAGACGCGCTCCAACACGTCGGTCCTCGAGGACCTGGCGTTCGAGGAAATTTCGGTCCTGTCCGAGGTCTGGGTCATGCCCACGATTTCGAAGGAAGCGCAGCGTGCCCTCGAAGAAGCCGAGACCTTCGCGAAGCTCCGGCTCTTTGCGAAAGCGGAGTACGTCCTTCGCGACGCGATCGCCGCCGACCCGGTCTGCTCGGAGCTTCTCGAAAGTTTGCGCGGCGTGCTCAAAGCGAAGGGCGAAATGTCCGGCTTCGTCGCCGAAACGATGGCGCTTGCCGATCTCTACAATCAGCGTCGATTCTTCGCGCGGGCCAAAGACCTCGTTCAGGAGGTGCTCGAGGTCGATCCCGCGAACGCCGACGCGAAGGCCCTCGCCGCCCGGCTGCCGGAAAAAGCAGTCACCCGCGGCGCTCGCTCCGCGTCGCCTTGAGAAATCGCCGGGGTGATCGACCCAGGTCTCCCGGGGGTCTACGCTGCGGAACACATGGCGAAAAGTAGTCTCCGCGAGTTCGAAAAGAAGATCCGCCTCCGGCGTCTCGCGAACGCCGATTTCGAACGCATCGTCGAGCTCCAGACCATCTGTTTTCCGAAAATGGAGCCCTGGACGCAGGAGCAATACGAAAATCAGATCACGACGTTTCCGGAAGGCCAACTCTGCATCGACCTCGACGGCGAGGTCGTCGCGTCGTCGTCGGCGCTGATCGTCGACTTCGATCTCTACAGCGACTGGCACGACTGGAAGCTCATCGCCGACAACGGTGCGATCCGTAACCACGATCCGAACGGCGACGCGCTCTACGGCATCGAGATCATGGTGCACCCGAAATTCCGCGGCATGGACTTCGCGCGCCGGATGTACGACGCGCGGAAAGCGCTCTGCCGTCAGATGAACCTGACCCGGATGATCCTCGGGGGTCGCATCCCCGGTTATCACGAGCACGCGAAGAAGCTCTCCGTGCGCCAGTACGTCGCGAAGGTCGTGAAAAAGGAGCTCTACGATCCGGTGCTCAGCGTGCAGCTCGCCAACGAATTCACCCTGCAGCGCCTCATTCCCGACTATCTGCCGTCCGACGAAGACTCGGCGGGGTTCGCCACGCACATGGAGTGGGTGAACCTCGCGTATCAGCCGAACGAGCGCCGGCGCATCGACCCGGTGCAAAATATCCGGCTCGCCGCGGTTCAGTATCAGATGCGGAAGGTCGCGTCGTTCGAAGAGTTCGCCCAACAAGTCGCGTTTTTCGTCGACGTCGCGAGCGACTACCGGAGCGACTTCGTGATGTTCCCCGAGCTGTTCACGCTGCAGCTCCTCTCCATCACCAAGGCGCGCGAGCCCGGCAAGGCGGCGCGAAAGCTCGCGGAGCTGACCCCGAAGTACCTCGCCTTGATGACTCGGCTCGCCATCAAGCACAACGTGAACATCATCGGCGGCTCGCAGTTCACGCTCGACAACGGGCACCTCTACAACGTCGCGTACCTCTTTCGCCGAAACGGGACGATCGGCAAACAATACAAGATCCACCTCACGCCGGACGAGCGCAGCACCTGGGGCGTCGAAGGCGGCGATCGCATCGAGGTGTTCGACACCGATCGAGGCCGGATCGCGATCAACATCTGCTACGACATCGAGTTCCCGGAGCTCGCGCGCGTCTGCGTGAAGAAGGGCGCGCAGATCATCTTCGTGCCGTTCAACACCGACACGCGGCAAGCGTACTTGCGCGTCCGTCATTGCGCGCTCGCGCGTTGCGTCGAAAATCACGTTTATGTCGCGCTCTCGGGCTGCACCGGCAATCTCCCCGACGTCGAGAACGCCGACATTCACTACGCCGAGTCGGCGATCTTCACGCCCACCGACGTCGGTTTTCCGCGAGACGGCGTCGCCGGTTCCTGCGAACCGAACCTCGAAACCTTGGTCATCCAGGACGTCGACGTCGAGCTCCTCCGCCGTCATCGCTACAAGGGCACGACCCAGAACTGGAACGATCGCCGCCGCGATCTCCTGTCCGTCCACTACAAGAATCCGAACGGCGAAGACATCAAGGTGTAGAGCCCTTCGGGAACAGCGCGTCGAGGCCGTCGATGAGCAAGCGTGCCGCGTCGAGCCATCCATGGGGATTTGGCGCGCGCGCCGTCCGAGCTCGGCGGAGATACCCCGCCGCGAGCGCCGGGTCGCGTACGAGCCCCAGAAAACCCTCCGCGAGCGTGGAAACGCCGTCGAAGAGCATCCCGGTTTCGCCGGGTTCGACGTGAGCCCGCGCGTTGCCCGCGTCGCACGCGAGGATCGGCAGGCCGAAGGCGCGCGCCTCCTGGAGCGCCATGCCGAAGGTCTCCATCGCCGCCGCCGACACGAACACCTCTGCGCCGCGATACACACGGCCCATTTCGTCGTAGGGAACCGTACCGACGAAGCGGACCTTGCCGGCGAGAGCTCGCGAGCGACGACAGCCGTCGACCGCGCGGCGCGCGTGCTCGACGTCGATGTCCGACCGTCCCACGACGTCGAGCGTGAACGCGTCGTCGACCGCCGCGCGTTCGTCGAGTGCTTCCAGAAAATCCGCGACGCGCTTTATCGGAGTCAAATTGCCGACCATGACGGCGCGAAGGGGTCCGTCGAGGTGTGGCTTGCGGTCCGGCGCGCGGTCGGCGTCGGTCGGCGGAGTTTGCGTCGTTGCCCTCCCACTCGCCGGCTCTACCGTCACGATGCGTCGCGCGTCGACGCCGGATGCGACGAGGTGCTTCGCCGTGAACGCGCTGGTCGTGAGAAAGCCGTCGAAGAGCGAGAGCGCGCGCCGTTCGTCGTCGAGCGCTGCGGCGGAAACCGCGCCCGGTACGAGGCTCGGCAACAGATGCACGATGAGCACGAAGTGCTGGCCGGGGCGTCGCGATTCGAGCGCGCCCGCGTCCCTGAGCAATAAAGTGTCGACCAGGTACGTGCCGGGTTCGCCCGCCGCGACTCGGATTTTCCAATCGTGAACCGTTTCGGTCGCAACGCGGACATCGTTTTCGACCGCGCCCGTCACGCCGGCAGCACCGAGCAGAGCGACTGCGCGAGCGAGCTCGGCGTTGTAGATGTTGCCGCCGGACGGGAGCGCCGCGCCGTCCGGGAGTACGAAAACGACGGAGCGAGTCATCGGGTCATCCTCTGTCTACGACTCAGAACGACGTCGTGCGCGGCGAGCGCGCCGGAAAATCGAAGGGGACCGAGACGCAACGCCGGCCGCCGCCTTCGATGCACTGGGGAGCACCGATGCTGTCGATGGTCCGCGATCCGCGGAGCCCGCACCATTCCGCGACGTAAGGGCCGTCGCTCGCGTGTCTCTCGGTGACACAAGGAACGCCGGCGCCGCACGTCGAGGCTTCGTAGTAAGTACCGTCCCACACGAACTCGGTGTCCATCATCGGCAGGCCCATCGACGAACAGGGACGGGTTGGACAGACGGGTTCGCGGCAATCGGCGCACGATCTCGCGCAACGTCCGGGCGTGAGGGCGAGCGGCTCCGTCGAATCGAGGCGGCGGATGGAGACCGGGGGCGTGCCGTTGCAGTCGTCGCTCCGACAATACGCGCTCGGGTCGTTCACCTGCAGCTTCAACGTCGCGGTTCGCTGGGCCCGACCTGGTTCGGTCGCGGTTCCGAGCGCGCCCGTCGATGCAGGCGCCGTCGTCGTCGAGGTGCTCGCGGACGGTGACGTGCCGTCGTGCGCCTTCGAGTCGTGACACGCGGACGACGCCATCGCCGCGAGGACGAACGCCGCCGGTCGAGTGGCGCGCCAGCGGTTCTTCCCGTTTTCCATCGTCGCGCGTCCTTGCCGCGAATGATGAACCGCCTTTCCCGGTTGGCCCAACTCGGGTACGAAACCTCGCAACATGGATCCCATCGTCGTGTCGCCGCGCGTCGTGGTTCCCGCGAGCGCCGTCGCGTTCCATGCGGCGCGCGCGAGCGGTCCGGGGGGCCAGAACGTCAACAAGGTGTCGTCCAAGGTCGAGCTCCGGGTCGTGCTCGACGAGATCGCCGGGCTGACGCTCGCCGAACGACGGCGGCTCGACGTGATCGTGAAAGATCGCCTCGACGACGAAGGGCGCCTCCTGGTGACGAGTCAGCGCACGCGGTCACAGCCGCAGAACCTCGACGACGCGAGGGGAAAAATTCGCGAGCTCGTCGCTCTCGCGCTCGTGGCTCCTCGACGCCGCATCGCGACGAAACCCTCCAAGGCGCAGCGCCGGCGCCGGCTCGACGAGAAGAAGCGACAAGGTCAAAAGAAGCGCGAGCGTCGTTTCTCGTCCGACTGAGCGCGCTCAGCGGATCAGGAGACGGCTGACGACACTGAGGAGGCTCAGCACCGCGGAAGCAATGAGTGCCGTGCGAAAATTGACGATGGTCAGACTATCGGTCAGGGCGTCGGTCATCTTGAGCACGATCGCCGTGACGATCCACCACGTGATGAACGCGAAGATGAACCCGATGAATAGCGTCGCTACCCCGATGACGGTGAAGATCAGCCACCCGATCGCCCAGTGCAAAATGCCGAACACGGCGCCCACGACGAGCGCCCCGCCGAACCCTTTCACGTGAAAGCCGGGCACGAGCAATCCCGTGATCCAGAGCCCCACGGAAAGGGTGACCCAGGAAACGATGAGCTGCATCGACCGGATGCTATTGCGCTTTTCGTTCCCAGGGAACACTCGAATGGTCCAAGGGAGGGCGGGACCGGGGGTCCGGTGAGCGATCGCTGAACGGAGCGCGTCGCTCGAGCACCCAACACGCATGACGTACCGCGTCTCGTCCTTCGGATCGTCCAGGGTCGTTCGGTTTTTGGCGCTCGCGCTCCTCGTCGCGTCCTGCGAAAAGACCCATTCGTCCGAGGTGCGCGGCGTGTCGACCACCGGCGACGACAAGTCGAGCACCGAAGTGAAAGTGTCGGTCGACGAAGACGGCCCCTCGAACCCTTCGTGCGAAACGTTTTGCAAGCGCCTCGCGCAATGTTGGTACGCGGTTCCGAACGCGGACCCGATGTTGTCGGCCGCGCAGGTGATGGCACGTTGTCGCACCGAGCAGCACGGCTGTCGAGGCGATACGACGACGACGCATTGCTGCGCCGTGAAGGTCGACTGTCACGATTTCGCGCAGTGTTACGGCGCCGCGAACGACGCGCCGAGCACGTGCGGCGCGGAAACGGCGCCGTGAATCGTTCAACTACCGAGCGCGACGCCGAGCGGCAGGTAAGGCGGCACCGCTCCCGAATCGCCGCAGCATTCGGCGAGGGCGCGAACGAAGACCGAGAACAAGCCGGCGTGTTGCACGACCGCTGGCTGATCGGTGCCGAGGACCAACCCGTTCGAAAACCCCCGCTTCTCGAACTCTTCGAGGAGCTTCCGGTCGCGGGCGAACACGTGGACCGGGACGTCGAAGTTCGCCATTTCGGGTGACACCACCGGCGGCTGGTGATCGCCCATCACGACGACGAGCGTGTTGTCGTCGCGGCGCGACAAGAAGTCTTCGATGACGCGAAAGTCGTAAAAGACGCTGCGCTCGTACGCTTCACGCAACGTCGCGGTGAGCTTTCCCATGTACGGATAACGCGTGACGAAGTGAGAGTACCGCTCGAGACGTTCCTTCGCGCCGTTCTCCTTGAGCGTATCGACGACCGCGTGGCCCGTCCCGTTCAACGTGTGCCAGTCCTTCACGTACTCGGGGATCGTCGCCCACGTGGCGTGCGACGAGACCATGTGAAAATTGAAAAAAAGCGGGTGACGAGCGCTACTCAGGAAATGTTCCTCCGTATAGCCGAGCGCGTACTGGTCGGGGACGATGCCCCAGCCCATCTTGGGCCCGCGGTAATCGAGCTTTTCGAAGCCGATGTACTGGTCATAGCCGTACGTATTTTCCTCCGTCACGCCGGGTCGCGGCCGATCCGACGGCGCGAGGTGCATCGCGTCGTAGCCTTGGTTCTGGAAGAATTTCACGAGCGTCGGCGTGTGGTCCATCCCCAACGTGAACTGCCGATACACGGCTTCGTACTTCAGCGTCGTGCCCGTCCAGATCGAGCCGACGGCGAGCCACGAGCGACTGCCGCTGACCGGCGCGGTGCTGTAGCCGCTCACCATGTTCCACCCGCTGTTCGAGAGCCGGCCTTCCATGCCCTGGAGCTCGTCGACCCAGATCGGTCGCATGTCGGGTTGCTCCGCCATGACCTTGCCGTAGCTCTCGATGAAGAAGACGAAGACGTCCGGTTTGCGACGCAAATGAAGGCCGTCGTAAGCGGCGTACGGCGACCGGGTGAGGCTCTGTTGAACCGATTGATAGAGCCGTCGTGATTCGCTCAGATTCCGAGCGATCTCCGGCGTCATCCAGCGCACCCAGGGCCGGTCGCCGGTCGACGGAACGATGGTGGCGACGAGGACGATGACCCAGGCGACCGCGCCGATCTGCGCGGTTCTTCGAAACCGCCCACCCTCGAACAGCGGCGCCGTTCGACGCATCAAGGCGCGCGCCAAAAACCCGAGAGCGACCAGCCCGGCGGTCACGCCGAGGAACGCGAGCGCGAACGAAAAACTCCAGAGATCGCCCAGCAGCACCAGAAAATGCCGCACCATGAACATCTGGTCGTAGAGCAACGGCTCGGACCGAGTGATGCCGAAAAACAGCGTGCGATCGAGGCGCACGACGAGGAGCGCGACGACGAACACGGCGAGCAACCACCGCACGGGCCGGCCGAAGCGCATCCGGAGGCTCAAGGCGTACGCCGTGAGCAGCGCGAGCACTTCGCCGGTCGGTCGCATCGCACCGGGCGAAAACCCGTCGGGAACGAACGCCATCGGCAGTTCGAACACGAGCCACAGCACCGCGAGGGCGACCCACGGATTCCGCGCCACTGCGGCGAGAGGGTTCTTTCGCGACACAAACATGAAAAACTCTGGAACTCACGTCGTGAACCCGCGGGGTTTTCCGGGGCAACGCGCGTCGTGAAGGTACCTCAGCTCACCGAAAGAACGATCTGGTAACCGCGTTCGGCGTGAGTCCGTATTATGTTGAGCGCGACGCGGTTCGCGACCCGAGGCCCGGAGCGTCGAGCGCGTCGTTGGTTTCGAGGAGACTCGGGTGACTCGAATGGACGGTTCGTTACAGCGCGCGATCCCGGCGCTCGATGAAAGCGACGCTTGGAATCTGCTCCTCGCGCTGTCGCACGAGGCCCGTCGTGGCTCGCCATTTTCCGCCGGCACGGCGCTTTCACTGCGCGACGGGCAAGCCCATGTCGCGCCCCCCGACGAAGCCTGGATCACGCTCCGGTCCGCGAGCGGGCTCACCGCGGGACACGGCCGTTGTTGGGATTCGCGACGAGAAGTGCGACCCGCGGCGGCCGAGCTGTTCGATTTGTATCTGCCGCTCTGCATCGGGGCCGCAGCGAGCCACCTCGTCGTCGCGCACCTGGGGCAGAGTCTCGACGGCCGTATCGCGACGCCCACGGGGTTGCCTCGCTTCATCACCGGTGATGAAGACATCGTGCACACCCATCGCATGCGGGCGCTGTTCGACGCGGTGCTCGTCGGCGCCACGACCGTCGAGGTGGACGACCCGCAGCTCACGACCCGGCTCGTTCCGGGCCGGCACGGCGCGCGCGTCGTGCTCGACCCTCGTGGTCGCGTCACCCACGACCGGCTCGTATTTTCCGATCGTCAAGCGCCGACCATCGTGGTGGTCGGACAAGAGCACCAGGGTCGCCATCAGGCGCTCGCCGCGGACGTCGAGCTGCTCTCCGTCGACGTCCCCGACGGCCGGTTCCCGCTCGGCGACGTCATCGACCGGCTCGCGGAGAAGGGCCTCCGGCGCATTTTCATCGAGGGCGGCGGCGTCACGGTGTCGCGGTTCCTCGAAGCGCGCCTGCTTGATCGACTGCAAGTGACGGTCGCGCCGAAGATCCTCGGTGCCGGTGTGCCGTCGATCCGCGTCGACGCACGGCTCCGCATCGCCGAGCGGCTCGCACTTTCGAGCCGCCGCTTCATGCTCGGGCGCGACGTGCTGTTCGACTGCGAGCTCGGCGGTCGCTCGGGATTCGACGGCATCAACGTCTCCTGACGCGCGCTCGGCGCCGCGCGCGGCGCGATTCGACGCGATTTCCCCGCCGTGTCGCTGTACGACCGCGAGCGTGCGCGACCGCTGGACCCTGATTCACTCTCTCGCGATGCTCGTCCTCGCGGGCGTTGCCGTGGCGCTCTCGGCGCCGCTCGTCGTCGCGCTGGGCGGCGCGGTCTCCCTTTCGATCCTCGTCGCGAATCATCGCGGTCGCTTCACACCGCGGGGACGCTTCGGCGTCGCGAACGCGATCACGACGCTGCGCCTCGGTCTCGTCGTGGCCCTGTCGACGCTCGGCGGACTCGGCCCTTCCGGTTCCCTCCTCGTTCTTTGTAGTTTCGCCCTCGACGGCCTCGACGGCTCGGTGGCGCGGCGTCGCGGCGAGGCCTCCACGTTCGGCGCGAAGTTCGACATGGAAACCGACGCGCTCCTCGTGTTGGTCGCCGGCCTCGTGCTGGCGCTTCGCGGCACGCTCGGCGCGTTCATCGTCGTCCCCGGGCTCTTGCGATATGCGTACGCTTCTGCCGTCGCGATCGTGCCGTCGCGCAGCGAAGAGCCGCGGTCGCGGTTCGGGCGAACGGCGTTCAGCGTCATGGCGACGAGCCTCGCGGTGAGTCTCTGGCCCATCGAACCCTTGAGTAAACCGCTCGCAATCGTCGCGACGGCGCTCATCGTCGTTTCGTTCGGAAGGTCCATCTATTTTTCATTTTTCCGCGGTTCATCGCGAGCTTGAGTAGACTCGCGCCGTGTCGTCCGATCCGCCCGCGAGTGCGACCTCCGCGGCGCACGAAGCGCGCGCGTTTTGGATCGTCGAACGAGAGCGCGGGGAGCTCCGCACCGAGTCGCTCCCGGCTCTCGCGAACGGCGAGGTGCTCGTCGAGGCGCGATTCGGCGCGATCAGTCGCGGCACCGAGCTCCTGGTCTTTCGGGGTCGCGTTCCGCCGTCCGAATACGAGCGGATGCGCGCGCCGCATCAAGCCGGCACGTTTCCGTGGCCGGTCAAATACGGGTACGCCACGGTCGGCGCCGTGCGATCGGGCCCGCATGAGCTCGTCGGGCGCGACGTGTTCTGTCTTCATCCGCACCAGACGGCCTTCGTCGTCCCAGCGGCGTCGGTCGTGCCGTTGCCGCCCGAGGTGTCGCCCGAGCGCGCCGTCCTCGCGGCAAACCTCGAGACGGCGATCAACGTCGTCTGGGACGCCGGCGTCAAAGCCGGCGATCGCGTCGCCGTGGTCGGTGCCGGCGTGGTCGGCGCGTTCGTCGCGCTACTCGCGAGCCGCCACCCCGGAACCGACGTCGAGCTCGTCGATACCGATCCCGTTCGCCGCCGCGTTGCCGATTTATTGGGGATCTCCTTTGCGCATCCCGGTCGGGCGCGTTCGGACGCGGACGTCGTGATTCACGCGAGCGGCGCCCCCGACGGATTGACCACCGCGCTCGCGCTCGCCGGAACGGAAGCGACGGTCGTCGAAGCGTCGTGGTTCGGCGACCGGTTGGTGACGCTCTCGCTCGGCGGCGCGTTTCACGCGAAGCGCCTGCGGCTCGCGTCGTCCCAAGTAGGACAACTGCCGCCCGACCAGCGCGCTCGCTGGAGCCGACGGCGGCGCCTCGAGCTCGCGCTCCGTCTACTCGCCGACGTCCCGTTCGACGAGCTCGTCGTAGAAACGCCGTTCGGAGAACTCCCGTCGTTGATGCAGCGCATCGCGGCCGGTGGAGACTCGACGTGGTGTCACCGGGTCCGCTACCCTGACGGCTGAGGGCACATGTACGCCATCTGCGTTCGAGACCACGTGATGATCGCCCATAGCTTCCGCGGCGAACTCTTCGGCCCCGCGCAGAAAATGCACGGCGCGACGTACGTCATCGACGTCGAGTTTCGACGACCGACCCTCGACGTGAACGGCGTGGTCGTCGACATCGGGCGAGCAGGCACGGCGCTCCGTCAAATTCTCGCCGCGTTCGAATATTCGAACCTCGACGAGCACCCGCAGTTTCGCGGCGTGAACACGACGACCGAGTACCTCGCGCGCCACGTGTTCGACCGGGTCTCCGACGCGGTACGATCGGGCACCTTGGGGCCGGGAAGCGAGGGAATCGTCTCGATGAAGGTCGTCCTTCACGAATCTCATGTCGCCTGGGCGTCCTACGAAGGCTCCCTCCGCGACGGCGCGAGCTCCTAGAAGAGAGGCGGAAGACATGTCTTTGAATCTCGCAACCATTCTTCGCGAAAGCGCGAAGCGGTCTCCCGAAAAGCTCGCCCTCGTTCTCGGCGACACGACGCTCACCTATGGCGCGTTCCACGAGCGAGCGCGTCGATTCGCGGCCGCGCTCGCGAAGCTCGGCGTGCGCCGCGGCGATCACGTCGCGCTGATGATCCCGAACGTGCCGCAGTTCTCGATCGCGTACTTCGGCGTGCTGTACCTCGGCGCCGCGGTGGTGCCGCTCAACGTGCTCCTCACGCCCGACGAGATCGCCTATCACCTCGAAGATTCCGGCGCTTCCGCGCTCGTCGCGTGGGAGGGATTCTGGGAGCCGGCGCGCCGCGGGTTCGAACGCGTGGCGTCGTGCGCGCACCTGATCATGGCGCGGCCGGGCTCCGACGGCGGGCCTCCCGATGGCGCTCACGACATGGCGGCGCTCATCGCAGGGAGCGAGCCGGTGATCGATCTTCCCGACACGATGCCCGACGACACGGCCGTCGTGCTCTACACGTCGGGCACGACCGGGCGGCCCAAGGGCGCCGAGCTCACCCATTTCAACTTGTTCTACAACGCCGAGACCATGGCCACGCGCGTGCTCCCGGTCTCGTCGAAGACCGTCGCGCTCGCGGTCTTGCCGATGTTTCACATCTTCGGTCAGACCTGCATTCAAAACGTGGTCACTCGCGTCGGCGGGACCCTCGTTTTCTTGCCGCGCTTCGAGCCGAAGGCGGCGCTCGAGCTCATGGCGCGTCACCGAGTGACGTACTTCGGCGGCGTGCCGACCATGTACTTCGCTCTCCTGAATCTCCCCGGCGCCTCGGAGTTCGATCTTTCGTCGCTCGAGTTGTGCGTTTCCGGCGGCTCGGCGATGCCCGTCGAAGTCATGCGCGCCTTCGACGCGAAGTACGACGTGAACATTCTCGAGGGCTACGGGCTCAGCGAGACGTCACCGGTCGCGAGCTTCAACGTGCTCGACAAGCCGAAGAAGGCGGGCAGCATCGGGCTTCCGCTCGAAGGCATCGAGCTCAAGCTCATCGACGCCGACGGCAACACGATCGAACGGCCGATGGTGCCCGGAGAAATCTGCATCAAGGGCCCCAACGTGATGAAGGGCTATTACAAACGGCCCGAGGCGAACCGCGAATCGATCAAGAACGGCTGGTTCTCGACCGGCGACATCGCCCATCGCGACGAGGACGGGTATTACTTCATCGTCGACCGCAAGAAGGACATGATCCTGCGCGGGGGCTTCAACGTGTACCCGCGCGAAGTCGAGGAAGTGCTCTACGCGCATCCCGCCGTGGCCGAGGCCGCCGTCATCGGCGTGCCGCACCCGAGTCACGGCGAAGAAGTGAAGGCGTTTCTCGCGCTGAAGCCTGGGCAGACCGCGACCACCGAGGAGATCATCGTCTATTGCAAGGAGAAGCTCGCCGCGTACAAGTACCCGCGGTCCGTCGAGTTTCGCGACGCGCTCCCGAAAACCGCGACCGGCAAGATCCTGAAGCGCGAGCTCCGGGATCGGTAGTTTCGGAGCTAGCTCGGAAACCGTAGCGATAGGTTCATGAGCTAGCTCGATTGCGCGTGCGGCCGACGAAGAAGAACCCGGCGGCGACTCCCGCGCCTCCGATGGCG
>Ga0265320_10000427_pt1 | contig 33257 bp, 19 predicted proteins | sample 4827metaG_FD_202087 | JGI IMG/M metagenome (GOLD analysis project Ga0265320, IMG submission 202087) | Rhizosphere microbial communities from Carex aquatilis grown in University of Washington, Seatle, WA, United States - 4-8-27 metaG | ecosystem: Host-associated > Plants > Roots > Rhizosphere >... | reverse complement strand
GGCATCTTCGTTTGCCGAGGGTTGGAGGGAACATTACTGGACTCTTTTAAAGAAGTATTTTCAAGAAGAGAACACTTTGTAGTTGTCTTCATAGATTTACACAAAGAGGCAATACCTTCAAACGGGATTGCCTCTTTTCTTTTTATTCTCCGGCGAAACGCGGATAAGCAGCATTGCCCTTTCAGCGCCTCAATTGACTTTCTATCTTCCAGTTGGTAGTTTAGATCAGCTTTATTGTGAATGACAAGCGAGGCGGAACGCGGAATTCAAATATGAATGACGTCCAAACCATTCTAAAAGAATTGAAAGCCCTCGGCAACGAAAAAAATCGTTCGGGAATGGCCAGGTTTGGAATTGAAACAAAAAGAGCTTACGGCATTTCCATTCCTGCTCTGCGACAATTTGCCAAGAAAACTGGCACAAACCATCGCCTGGCATTGAGGTTATGGGATAGCGGGTTTCATGAAGCGAGATTGTTGGCGAGTTTTATCGACGATCCAAATGAGGTCACACAAAGGCAAATGGAACGATGGGCAAAAGATTTTGACTCGTGGGACGTATGTGATCAATGCTGCAGCGTTCTTTTTGACAAAACAAAATATGCAGAAAAAAAAGCAATTCAATGGAGCAGACGCCAAGAAGAGTTCGTTAAACGGGCAGGATTCGTACTCATGGCAGCGCTATCGGTTCACGATAAAAAAGCCGATCATTCCGTTTTTGAGAAGTTTTTACCGCTTATCGAAGAACAATGCAGCGATAAGAGAAATTTTGTCAGAAAAGCCGTCAATTGGGCTCTGAGGCAGATCGGAAAACGAAATATATATTTGAATAAGAAAGCGATTGGATCAGCAATCAAAATTGCGCGTATTGATTCGCATACAGCAAAATGGATCGCTTCGGACGCCTTACGGGAACTGAGAAATAAGAAGCTCCAAGCCCGGCTGCGTTAGGCAATGCCGTTTCTCAAAACAATGCGACCTCAGCGTTCCTTGCGGTTCAATACAAGATATAATATCGGAAACGGCGCGAGGAAGTCTTTCAATAATCCGAACATTCGTTCTTTAGGTTGAAACGATGAAAAGTAGAATTAATAAAACAATTTCGATTTCTCACCTTCGAAAAGAATACACATTTGCCGGTTTAACAGAGAGTGAACTTGAACGGAATCCATTTGAACAATTTACAAAATGGTTTATCCAGGCGATCGAAGCAAACCTTCCCGAACCGACCGCGATGACTCTTGCGACCGCAACGAGAGCCGGGAAACCGTCTGCACGAGTTGTTCTATTGAAAAAATTCGATGACAAGGGGTTTGTTTTCTTCTCCAACTACAAAAGCCGGAAGGGGAGGGAATTATCCTCCAATCCGATTGCTGCCCTGGTTTTCCATTGGATTGAACCCGAACGTCAGGTCCGTATTATCGGGGCGGTGACAAAAGTGCCGCGGGAAGAATCGGAAGAATATTTCCAGTCGCGTCCAGCCGGAAGTCAAATTGCAGCGCTGGCATCGAAGCAGAGCGAGATCATTGTGAGCAGAACGCTTCTCGAAAAAAGAGTCAAAGAATTGACAATTGAATACCGGAACAAAATAATTCCGCTTCCGCCAAACTGGGGAGGCTATCGAGTTGCGCCTACGGAAATTGAATTTTGGCAGGGAAGGCAAAATCGATTGCACGACCGCTTTCGCTATTCTCTCAGGAAAAACAAAACCTGGAAGATTGAAAGACTTTCTCCATAAATTGGCAGGAATTCAGAAGAATAGCTGCTTGGTGAATTTTCTATTCACAAAATCTTAAACATTTCCAAATACTTTTTCTGCGGTTATCCCATTGCCTTCTACTGATTTTGAAATTGCAATTATTGGCGCCGGCGTCGTCGGTTTGGCAATTGCAGCGCGGTTTTCGGAGCGGCATCCCAACATTGCCGTGTTAGAAAGAAATGATAAATATGGAATGGAAACGTCGAGCCGGAACAGTGAAGTGATTCATGCAGGGATCTACTATCATCCCGGAAGCTTGAAGGCTACGCTCTGTGTTGACGGGCGGGAAGAGCTCTACACGCTTTGTAAAACGCACAATATTCCTCATGCTCAAATTACAAAAATAATAAGCGCCGGTTCGCCCGAAGAGCTGCCAAAGTTAGAGGGGATTGCAAACAACGCGGCGAAAAACGGAGTGGAGTTGCTGCCGCTCGATGCCGGTGAGACTCAACGCCTGGAGCCGAACATACGAACCTTCGGCTCATTACTTTCGCCCCGCACTGGAATTATCAGTGCCCACGGTTTGATGGATTATTTCTTTCGCAGCGCCGATCGCTGTGGAGCAGCCGTTCAACATCGTTGCGAAGTGATTGGAATCGACAAGACGTCCGCTGGATATATCCTTACAATCAATGAATCGGGAACGATAAGCAGAATCACAGCGGAGAAAGTCGTCAATGCCGCAGGGTTGTTTTCAGACCGTATCGCTGCAATGACTGGAATTGATATTGACAAAGCGGGATACCGGCTGCACTTTTGCAAAGGTTCGTACTTCACAATTTCCTCATCGAAAGCAACATTGATTTCACGGCTTGTGTATCCTGTTCCAACCCAAGACAGTCTCGGTGTTCATGCGCTGCTTGACCTCGGCGGCAGATTGAAATTCGGTCCCGATGTGGAATACCTCGCGCAGAACAAGCTGGACTATTCGGTTTCGGAAGAGAAACGAACAATCTTTTTACAATCCATTCAAAAGATACTTCCAGCGGTTCGTAATGAAGACATCGCTCCCGACATGTGCGGCATCCGGCCTAAGCTTCAAATGGAGAAGGGTCTGGCAAACGATTTTGTGATAATCCATGAAAAAGAACGAGGGCTTGAAGGGTTCGTGAATTTAATTGGAATCGAATCCCCGGGATTAACCGCCTCCCCCGCGATTGCTCGTTATGTAGAAAAGCTGCTCTTCGCTTAGGGCGGAATTCGGAGATTTGCTTCGACACCATCACCCTGTCCGGGCTTCGTCAGGCCATCCCTTTCCGCAGAGAGAGGGATAGAAGGTGAGGGCATTATAAAATCATACCCTCCTCTGCGTTGACTTGCCTTTGTAAATTCCGTATCTTTTATTACGTGAGATTTACGTTAGAGAATAGAGAATCGTCGGCTCGAGCCGGCAAAATCGAAACCGACCATGGCGTTATCGAGACGCCAATTTTTATGCCCGTCGGTACGCAGGGAAGCGTAAAGGCGATTGAACAGCGTGAACTGGAGGAGTTGGGTGCCCAGATTATTCTCGGCAATACGTACCATTTGTATCTTAGGCCGGGAATAGACGTTTTAACAAGAATGGGCGGTCTTCACAGCTTTATGAATTGGAAGAAACCTATCCTCTCCGACAGCGGCGGTTACCAGGTGTTCAGTCTTTCAGACCTGAGAAAGATTTCCGAAGAAGGCGTGATTTTTAAGTCTCATCTCGACGGCTCGACTCATTTCTTTACTCCGGAAAAAGTAGTTGAAATCCAGAGAGCCATCGGTTCGGATGTAATTATGGTGCTGGACGAATGTACGCCGTACCCCTGCGATCACGAATATGCCAAACGGTCGAATCAACTGACGGTTCGGTGGGCAGTTAGATGTCAGGAAGCGTTGAAGAATCTGCCGGCCCTGTATGGCCACCGGCAAGCGATGTTTGGAATAGTGCAAGGAAGCACATACAGGGATATCCGGATTGAAAGCGCCAAGGCACTGACAGCGTTGGATTTTGACGGTTATGCGATCGGCGGATTGGCAGTAGGCGAACCGATTCAAACAATGTATGAATTGACGGAATTGAGTGCCTCGCTGCTCCCCGCAGATAAACCGCGATACCTTATGGGTGTGGGGACTCCGGAGAATCTTCTGGAGTGCATTGAGCGCGGTGTCGACATGTTCGATTGCGTCCTTCCAACCCGGAACGGCAGAAATGCAACTCTGTTTACGCGCCAGGGAAAACTAAACATGACGAATGCGCAATTCAAGAACGACAAGGATCCTGTAGATGCAGAATGTTCTTGCTATGCTTGCAGAAATTTTTCCCGCGCGTATATCCGGCACCTGTTTCACGCGAAAGAAATCTTCGCGTTGCAGCTTGCATCGCTTCACAATCTCTCATTCTATTTGTGGTTAGTAAAGGAAGCTCGAAGCCATATTCTTAGCAATGACTTTTCATTTTGGAAAAAGGATTTTGTTTTTCGGATGCAAACAAATCTTGCTCGCACATAAACCAATATCTTCTATCATTTTTATCTATCGGAGTATTCTCGTATGAAGTCACTATTACTAGCAATGGCCCCATCGCAAGGCGGTCAAGGAGGCGGAGATTTTACGACCACCATTTTAATGTTTGCAGTAATTATCGGGATCTTTTATTTCATGATCATGCGTCCCCAGCAGAAGAAACAAAAGGAACGTCAAAAACTTCTGGAGTCGATGAAGAAAGGGGATAAGGTCGTTACGGCCGGAGGGATTCACGGGACAATCGTAGGGATTGAAGATAAGACTCTTTTATTGCAAATTGCGGATAACGTAAAAGTAAAAGTTGAACGAAGCTCAATTTCCATGGTAAACAAAGTCGGTGAAATTGAAACGCCGGCAACATAATCAAAAGCACGTGTATGAGTAAATTCAATACAGTAGAAGAAGCCATTGCCGACCTCAAAGCCGGCAAAGTTATCATCGTTGTCGACGATGAGGACCGCGAGAATGAAGGCGATTTCGTTGTTGCAGCACAATTTATCACGCCGGAAATAATAAATTTTTTCACGAAGGTCGGACGCGGCATTCTGTGCACTCCCATTACGAGCGATCGAGCTAAAGAACTCGGCCTCGATTTGATGGTTGATTCAAATACGTCGCTTCACGAAACTCCGTTTACGGTTTCAATTGATTACATTCACGGCACAACAACTGGAGTGTCAGCCGCAGACCGTGCTGCAACCGTAAAATCTCTGGTCGACCCTGCAACGAAACCGAGCGACCTGGCTCGGCCGGGACATATCTTTCCGTTGAAATCTTCGCCGGGAGGTGTTTTGCGAAGAGCAGGTCATACGGAAGCGGTAACCGACTTGTGTCTCCTTGCGGGGCTGTCGCCGGTAGGTGCATTAGTGGAGATCATGAACGACGATGGCACGATGGCCCGGGTTCCTCAGTTGGAGCAAATTGCGAAATCTCATGCGCTAACGATGATCACCGTAAAATCGGTGATTGAACACCGCATGCATCGAGAAAAATTAGTATCCCGTGTAGTCAGCACGACGTTGCCGACGCGCCACGGCACGTTTCTCGTTCATATGTACAAATCTGAGACCGATCAAAAAGAGCACATTGCACTCGTGAAAGGAACTATCGAGGGTACGAAACCGACGCTCGTCCGCGTTCACTCAGAATGCCTGACGGGAGATGTGTTCGGCTCCCTGCGGTGCGATTGCAACGATCAATTGATTTCTGCGATGGAAAGGGTTGAGAAGGAGGGGAACGGCATTGTTCTATATATGCGTCAAGAGGGACGCGGCATTGGCCTGATGAATAAGCTAAAAGCCTATAAACTTCAGGACGAGGGAAAGGACACAGTAGAAGCGAACGAAGCATTGGGATTTCGCGCCGACTTACGGGATTACGGAATCGGAGCACAAATTCTTCGCGACCTCGGAGTTTCCAAGATGCGCCTGCTGACCAACAATCCTAAAAAAGTTGTGGGACTCGATGCATATGGTTTGACAATCGTAGAGCGCGTTCCTATTGAAATTGCAGCAAATACGAACAACGAACGATATTTAAAAACAAAGCGCGATAAACTGGGACATCTTATTCTCATAGGGCAAGGGGGAAAGAAATAAGAAAGCCCCGCGTCGGTTTTATATTTTTTTCTTGCATCTAGCAGGAATTTCGTCTACATTTGTGAAGAGAAATTCTACAGCCATTGTTCATTCGAACGATGGCTTTTATTTTTAGGCAGTTAACCATAATTGATTCTTTGGGATGTGTGTATGAACGAAGCGAACAACAATGGTGTTGTCTATCTGACGCGCGAGCGGTTGGTCGAGCTGGAGCAGGAATTGCGTCATTTAAAGGTGCACGAGCGAGTTGAAATTGCTGCAAAGATTGCGGAGGCGAGAGGTCACGGGGACTTGAGCGAAAATGCGGAATACGATGCAGCCAAAGAGGCGCAGCAGCATCTTGAATTGAAAATATCGAAGCTTGAGCTGACACTTTCACGGGCAAGAATCCTCGACAGTAAAGACCTTCCGAATGATAAAATATATATTCTCTCAAACGTGACTTTGAAAGACGTAAAGACGAAGAAGATCCTTAAGTATAAACTTGTCTCTCCCGAAGAAGCAAATTTTGACGAAAACAAGATTTCCGTTACATCCCCGATAGGAAAAGGGCTGATTGGCAAAAAAGTCAATGATGTTGTAAAAATATCCGTTCCGGCTGGCGAATTTTCATACCAGATAATTGATATTTCTCGATAGACCTCTTTTTATATCTTTTCCTCATCCTCTTGTTCCAGCTCATCTTTTCTCCACTACGGAATAGTTAAAGAATGCCCGTCAATCTCGAATTAAAGGCCAGGATTCATTCCCCAATGAGCGTGATGCTAACGTTGAGGAAAATGGGGCGTGCAACGGAGACGCTGGTTCAAGTGGATACCTATTTCCGCGTAACTAAGGGGCGGTTAAAACTGCGTGAGTTGAAAAAAGGGAAAGGCGAATTGATTTTTTACAATCGGGCAGAGAATACCGGACGCCGTTGGAGCAACTTTAACATCTTGACGATCTCCGATACGAAAGGAATGAAGAAAATCCTGAAAAGCGCGCTAGGGATTGCTGCCGTCGTACAAAAGATCAGGCGGGTCTACTATTATAGAGAAGATGGCAGAATCCACTTTGACAGAGTTAAAGGATTAGGAACTTTCATTGAATTTGAAGTACTATGTAAAAAGGATAAAAAAAATGCAATACGACTCTACAATGAACTGGTCAATATCTTTGGAATAAATGAGAAAGACATCATTCGAGGCTCATACGCCGATCTAATACGGCAAAAACTCGGATCGAGGTAGTGTGGAGAGCCTTTGCAATTACCTATATCTATTGCATTTTACGACAAGTGTGTAATTCCTAATTGCTTGACACGTCCGCCCGGTATGGCTATGTTTTTTCTTGACTTGCAGCCATTGAAAGCGTATATTTGAAAATCCAAAGCGGGAATAGCTCAGTTGGTAGAGCGCAACCTTGCCAAGGTTGATGTCGCGGGTTCGAGTCCCGTTTCCCGCTCTTCGTTGCAAGCAATGGGGGTGGCTCTAGATGCAGAAATTGAGATGAGAAAGAAACTTCTCGCCCTGTTATTTTGGGCGCTTTTTTTTGAATGATATTTAAATTGTCCGGCGCCGTACCCAAGTGGTAAGGGAGAGGTCTGCAAAACCTTTATGCGACGGTTCGAATCCGCCCGGCGCCTCAACTTAGTACATAGTACGCGATGTTGTAGAATTCAGCGGGATAGTAAACCTGCCGGGGTGGCGGAATTGGTAGACGCACAGGACTTAAAATCCTGAGGGGCGCAAGCTCCGTGCCGGTTCAAGTCCGGCCCTCGGTACTTAAAAGTAGATATGGGACTAAAGAAATGCCGACTTTTTGTCGGCATTTTCCGTTTTGATCGGGAGGCCTCTTTACTATGATGATGTTGTCACCCATCATTATAGATAATGTACTTGAAATGCTATATACATAGTTGTTCTTGATTAGGAGATGGAGAACGGAAGCGCTTCCCACTATGTCCGGTCTATACCGTATTTCAAGAAATACGGTTAAAAACAGGAAGAAATGTCTTGCATCTAGAGCCATCGAAAACTATCTTATTAGTGGAAAAAGGGTAAAACGCTCATTAAGCTCAAATTGAGAATTTCGCGCAAAAAGATTTTTTCGACTCATAAGGCAGGAGAAACAAGTCATGACTGAAATACTCTTCAACACAATGGATGTTTCGAAGATGCTTCAGGTCGACAAATCGACAGTCAAGCGATGGACAGACGAAGGCAAGTTGAAATGTTTTCGTACTCCCGGCGGACATCGAAAATTTCGCGCAGAAGATTTATATCAATTCATGTCCGATTACAACTACGGCATTTCTCCGGTCAACTTGTATCCTCAGTTTGCGACCGATGACGCCATTCTCCGCCGCATCATAACGAGAAAAGAATTCAACGTCTTAGCAAATGTTTGTTTCTCTGCTGCCATCAACCGTAGAAAAGATGAGCTTGTAAAATTGTTTACCGAAGTCTACAAAAACGGTTTAACTCTTCCGCTACTTTTTGATGAGGTTCTTCGCCCCGCGTTGAAAAGAATTTCTGACCTCAGCGTCTCCGGCAAACTCTCCGCCGGCGAAATGCAGTTAGCCTATAACGCGCTCTCAAATGCGATCGTCCTCTTATCTGATATTGTCGTGAAGCCGGCGCCAAGCGGAAAGCGAGCCATCTGTGCAGCTGTCGAGGGAGAGACTCGCGACATCGAATTAAAATCGCTTGCCATTCTTCTTGAGAGCGAAGGCTATGAAGTTCTGAATCTTGGAGTCGGCGCATCAACAGATACCATCGCCCAGCTTATTGAAAGCCTGCGGCCGCAATCTGTTTATCTGTTCGCGTTTCATGTTTCCGACACCGATGCATTCTTTAAACATCATAACACGATATGCCAAACCGCGAAAGCATGCGGAGCGAAGCTCGTCGTCGGAGGCGCCGCATACACGATAAAACATTATCCGCCCGAAACCGATCTTACATTCGACAAGTACTGCGGCACGTTTAAAGAATTTGCCGATGTCCAGCGCGATATCGTCTCGGCTCATGCCGACACAAGAAATTGAATTATCAGAATTTAGAGCACACGCATGAACACTGAAAACAATATAGGAGATCTAACAATGGATACATTGCCCCCTTAAACTCTGTTTCCAGTCAAACGATTTTCTAAACGAAACTTCAGACAAAAACTTAAGAGTATCAAAATGAAAATAAGAAAAAGAAATAAAACAAATAACACCACAATCAACCACAACCCTAATATAGGAGATACAAACATGAGAACGAACAATCTGTTCTCTCGACTCGGAATAGCGATGGTAGCGATACTGTTGCTTTCCTCAATGCAGCATGTGTATGCCTACGGAACATTGGCAGGCACAGTAATTTCAAACCAGGCGACCGTGCAATACAACGCCGGCGTCAATGTTCGCAATGCCTCGTCCAATACGGTCTCGATGACGGTTGGATATAAAGTGTCGCTCAACATGGTCGCTTCAAGCTCGTCCACGACGACTGTTGACAGCACAATCCTCTATAAAGCATTTTACGTTTCGAACAACGGCAACTATGCCGACAGTGTCAACCTTACCGTTAGTCATCTGCCGACCGGTTGGGTTGCTCAGCTTTACAGAGATGTTACCAATAGCGGTGTCTATGTTGGCACCGACCCGGCAATTGCTTCCGGAAGCAATGTCTACACAGATACGACGATTGCAAACCGCATCGGGTTAATTTTAAAGATTGCCATCCCGCAAGGAGCAAACGCACCCGACAACATGAAAGACTCAGTGACGGTCTATGCACAATCATACGGTGGTCTGCCCGCAGTTGTTCTTGTCGGCGGAGTTGGTCGTCAGGTATACTTCGCTAACGTAACAATCGCGAAACCTGTTCTTTCGGTAACCGGTGCGCAACTTCCCGCTGGACCGACTGCTGCCCAGTTAATCCCGGGCTCGTCGTTTACATATACACTCTCGCTTCAAAATACAGGGCACCTTGCAATCCAGAATGGTGCGACACTTACGTTCAAGCTCGATACCAACTTCAATTTTACGAGTGCTACAAATAGCGGATCAAATTCCGGAGTTAATGGTTCTGGCGATGGCGGCACAGTATCATGGACATTGAATGCTGTCGATCTTCCGGCTGGGATGGGTTCACCAATCACGCGTCAAGTAGTTGTAACAATCCAGCAAGTGACGACAAATGGAACTGGTGCACATGTAGGAAATTCCATCTATATAATGGATTCGACCCACGCTACAACGACCCAGTTAATCTATAACGACGGATTGCATGCGTATACAAAAGGGACGGCAGCTTTGACGTCGCTGACCGTATCACAAGCTTCCGGCGCGTATGTTTCTCAATTGACTGCGAATCAAAATGGAAATCCTGGAGATTCGGTTGTCTACCAGTTTAGGGTGAAAAATCGAGGCAATGCCGCGATGACCTTCACGCTCAGCCAAGCTCAATCGGGCGGCAACCTTGATACGGTTCACTTATTCACGGCAACATCGGGCGTCGCGGGAAGTCAGCCGTTTACGACCGCCTCGGTCAACGCGGGTGATTCACTTACATTGTTTGTCTACCTGCGAGTGAACGTAACAGGCCAAAATGGAAACACTATCATTCGCCTGCTCACCGCAACTCCGGGAACTGCCGGTACGCAGCCTGTTGGCGTAAGCAATTACAATCCATCTATTACAATTACAACTACTGTTACTGCACCTAATCTAAGCATCGTCTTAACTCAGGCCTGGATTTATGGTGTAGGTACTCTTGCAAATCCTGCCCCTGGCGATACGATCGAGTATACGCTGACTATCACCAACAGCGGAACTGGAAATGCAACCAGCCTTACCACTTCGAATGCAATTCCAAGCAATACAACATTCGGCCCGAATTCTTATGGAGTGGGTAACGGGATTTTGGTCGATGGCGTTGCGAAAACGAATGCTGTCGATGCTGACGGAGCTTCCTTCAGCGCGAATACCGTGACGGTTGGTCCGGCTACCGTGAACGGCGGCGGCGGCACAAAAATCGTCAAATATCGTGTGGCTGTAAATTAAGTTCAATCTGTGCCGGGCTTACCAGGAGTGAAACCTGGTAAGCCCACAATGAAAGAGAAAGACCAAAAAAAGTAAATGCTCGCAATATTAAAAAAATACGCTGTTCTGATCCTGGGAAACATGCTTCTCGCCGTTTCTCTCGTTGATGCCCAAGTGGTCATCACTGAGCCGAAAGAAGGAACGGTAACTGTTTTCCAAAATCAGTTTGTTGCGGGTCAAGCTGCCCCGGGCACGCCCATTCTATTAAAAGTAAATGGAACCCCCGTGGATTCAACCTCCGTGCGTCCTGACGGTGTCTTTGAATTTTTGGGAGTTCCGACGCCTGAAGGTCCGGTAACCTATACAGTGACAGCGCGAATGCCGAACGGCAATTATTTAACACTTAATCGGCAAATCCACCGCATCGGCTCCCCTGATTCAATCATAGTCGCAATGCCTGAAAATGAAGTCGGCGCAGACGGGCGTACAATCGTGAATGTAACGGCTGTCGTTGTCGATAAATGGGGTGTGAAGGTCGGCGACGGATACTTTGTCACTGTTGAGGCCGACAGTATGGATATGGATGTTCAAGATGTGGATCCGAATACCCCGGGCATTCAACTCCGATTAAAAAATGGATTGGTTACAATTCCATTGCATGCCCCCAAAGAGGCTGGGTCGTATACTCTTAAAGTTTCAACATCTAATATTTCTACGAGCGTCACCAAAGAATTTACTACGCCTGTTGAACCGTTAATGCTTGTTGGCTCTGCCGAGGGTTCCGTGAATTCACTGAAAACCGGTGGATCGATGTCGGACAGTTCGTTCTCCCAGTTGCAGAGCGCAAATAAAATCTCAGATGGAATACATTCGGATGGCAGGCTGGCGTTCTACGGACGCGGTTCAATATGGAGCAATTATTTGCTGACTGCATCGTATGACAATCAGAGAATTCAGCAAGATCGGCTTTTCAGAGACCTGGATCCCGACGTGCTCTATTCGGTCTATGGCGACAACAGCAACGTTGACTACACAGCACAAACAAACAGCCCTCTCTATGTTAAGCTCGAGCGGAATCGTTCATTCCTGATGTTCGGTGATTTCAACACTGCTTTTGCGCAAAACGAATTGGCGCGGTACGACCGCAGCTTCACAGGTGTAAAGGGCCACTACGAAACAAAAACGGGGAAAGTTGATGCGTTTGGGACAGTAACAGACCGTAAAGTAGTTCAAAAAGAAATCCGGGGCGAAGGCATTTCCGGATTCTACTTCCTCAACAACAGCAACGTAGTGCAGGGTTCGGAAAAGGTCCGAATCGAAGTCCGCGATAAACTGCATTCTGAAGTCGTGTTGACCCGTGTTGACAAAACGAGAATCAACGATTATGATATCGATTACGAACAAGGCACACTGTTTTTCAAGCAACCCGTGTCGAGTATCGACAACGGCGGCAATCCGATATATATTGTCGTAACGTACGAATCACAATCCGGTTTCCCGGATAATTACGTTGCCGGAGCCCAAGGTGAAAAAGAAATTGTAAAAGGCTTAACCGTCGGCGCATCGGCGGTAACAGAACAACGCGACCCGAAGAATTACACACTGCTCGGCTTCAATACAGGATACAAGATCGGTAATTCGCTGAAGGTACTCGGCGAAATCGCTCAAGGCCAGGACAATGCCCAACGAGGCGCTGCATGGGATGTTGAAGTCGGCGGTTCGCCGGTTGAACAACTTAACCTCAAATCGTATTATCGAAAAGTTGAAGCAGGATTTTTAAACCCCACAATCGGCAGCGGCGGACTCAGCGACGGATTGGGCGGAACCAGCACACAACGCTATGGCGTCGGCGGGTCGTTTGAAGGCATTACTTCAACGAAGTTGGAAGGCGATTATTATCATACGACAGGACAATCGGGCAACGCAACGGTAACAACAAATTCAGTTTCCGGCGGAATCGAACATACGTTTGCCGATATTGTCACCTCTTCATTGAAAATCGAAAATGCACAGTATGAAAGCCTCTCATCCGACACACTCACACTCTCAGAAGAGAAACGTCAATCAACGCTTATCGATGCTAAGACGACGGTGAAAGCATCAAGCCGTCTCAACGTGTCGGGTGAATATGTGGACAACATAAGCTCCTCAAGCCAAGACGCAATTCAACCTTCGGTTGGCACAGTTGGTGTCGATTATCGCATCATCGACCCGGTGACGATAACGCTGCAGGAAAAAATCTATGAAGGTGCGGGCAATTCATCCATCGTCGGGTTAAGTTCTTCGATGGGATTTGGAACGACGGTCACAGGCAAATATGAAGTCGGAAACGGGATCAGCGGAAGACGCAATCAGGCGAGCATCGGCTTAAAGAATACGACAAAGATCACGGACGATCTCACATCCGAACTGGCATACGAAAAAACCAGAGACCTTAGCCGCAACGTTCTTGAGACAGCAACGCCCGATCACAATGCCTTCTCAGCCGGTTTAGAGTATTTGCCGAAGGCTTCATACAAAGCGACGATCAAAGGTGAGATTGCCAGCGACGGACAGAGCAACAAGCGCAACCTTACCTTTGGCGGAGACCTGCGTTTGGCCAGAGATTTCACTCTCATAGAAAAATTATCTTACTACGAAGAAGTGCGCAACGGGGCCACGGATACAAATAATTTCGCAGGCGGGACATTGGGCTTGAATCAAATCGGTTCTGGCCTTTCCGACGGGACGCTGAAGAACTTGCACAACACCATCGGCATCGCATACAGGCCTGTAGCATGGGATTGGTTGAATGCGATAGGCAAGTTCGACCAGAGAATGTCGTACAACGGATTAGTATCGCCGGAGACCTACGATAATGCCTCGATCGTTTCTCTGCACACTTTCATTGAGCCGTTTCGCAGGCTGGAACTGGGGTTAAAATATGCCCTGAAAGTGGACAATGCAACATCGTATGGCCTCGAATCAAAGACTCTCACAGATTTCTATCTGCTCCATGCAGAATACGATTTGAACTGGCACAGTTTCGACGTTGCAGGCGAATACAGAATTCTAAGCCAGCACCAAGCAAATGACGCTAAGATCGGATACAGCGCTGAAGTCGGCTATGTTCTGCTGCAAAATGTTCACATCGCGGTCGGCTATAATTTCATTGGAAACAAAGATCTCGATTTGATAGATTACACGTATTGGTCAAAAGGGCCGTATGTGACCATGGGAGTAAAGTTCACTGAAAAGATCCTGAACTATTTTTGATGAGAACGTTGTTCACTGAACACAGTTTGACATCATTGGCAAAAATAATTATGAACCGAATATCTCGCTTATATCGTGGTTTGAAGAAGGAGGCTTGTGCGAAAGTCATCGTTCTGGCGGGACTGATGATGCTCGCGGGTTCTTCTATGCGAGGCCAGAGCATCGCGAACTACGCTCCCGTCACGCAAACGACGGGCATTATCTACTCATCGGACTCGCTAACGGGCAATGCATTTCCGGCATGGCGGAACAACACGAATGGTAATAGCAATCAGGACGACAACAGAAGCTATCCGGTCAACATAGGGTTCGATTTCTGGTACAACGGCACTCGCTATACGCAGTTTAGCGTTTCCACGAACGGGTTCATTGACTTTTCCTGGCAGACGTTTGATGGAGGGCCAAATTCACGCCCGTTCGGCCCGTATGACGCCGACCTCACTACGAATTCACAAGCCGGCGGAACGGTTCTGGCCTTGGCACCTTTATACTTTGATCTAACCACGCTGGGGGAGACGGATCCACTCGGAAATAGTATTATGTACCTGACCACCGGTACTGCCCCGAACAGAGTCCTGACGGTTGAATGGCTTGACATGTCTGTGTGGACCTATTATGCGAACGTAAATTTTCAAGTGAAGCTGTTTGAATCAACGGGTGCAATTCAGTTCATTTATGGATCGATGACTCCCGGGACCGCCGTATGGTCTTACACCCTCGGGATCAATGATTCGGTATTGAGCGCATCTCCAACGGCAGCTCAGCTTCTTAGTCAACAAACAGCAAATACGACTACATTCAGTAATGCTGCTCAAAACAATCTAACAACGCTGCCGACGGCGAACTCCATGCTCACCTTTACACCGCCGACACCTTCCAACCCGACGAACCTCACGTTCTCGAATATCCAGTTAACGTCGATGCAGCTCAACTGGACAGACAATGCAAACAACGAAGTTGGATACGTGATCTACCGCTCGGATGATGGCGGCGCCACCTATAATTTCATCCACCAACTCGCAGCAAATTCGACCTCTTCTATTGAGACAGGTCTGCTCCCGGGCACGACATACTACTGGAAAGTCTATGCAGTGACCGAAGGGAGACTTAGCGCTGCTTTGCTGGGAAGTCAAGCGACCAGTCCCGCTCCCAATATTATTTCTGCACAGACCGGGCCGTGGAACACCGGCTCGACTTGGATAGGCGGAGTCGTTCCCGCTGCGACCGCAAATGTAACCATCGCCGATAATACAACGGTGACCCTTGATGGCAACGACACTACAAACAGCGTTACGGTTGGGCAAGGAGGCATCGGAGCAACATTAATTATCGGCAACAGTGCTACCGCTCGGACTTTGACTGTCAATGGCGGCATTACGGTGAACACAGGGGGAAGTCTCAATGTAAACGGCGGATACTCTCAAACATCTCACGCAATTAATATCACCGGCGATATTATGAATGCGGGGACATTCAACATGGAAGCAAGCGCATCAAGCCGGTGTATCGTAACTTTCAGTAAGAACGGACCCCAAAATATTGAAGGAGCGGGGACAACGCGTTTTGGAAAAATCGTAATGAACATGGGATCCTCGATCTCCAATATTCTCGACGTGTCAGCCACGAACTTTGTCGACACTGTGGCAGGTTTTCTCACTCTTTCGAACGGGACGTTCAGGATTTCCACCGCGGCAACTCTTACGCCTTTCCTGGGGAACGTAACAATTCCGTCTTCGGCTGGACTATGGCTTTACAGTAATTCGCCGTCAGTCACAATCCCCGACAGTCTCATTGTCTCCGGATCGTTGAGGGTGAGCAGCGGTGTATTGACAATCGGGAATGCCGCCGACGAACGTTTGATGTCCAACGGCGGAACATTTACGATTGAAGGGGGCACCGTTAATATTGCCGGAAGGTTTGCGCCGTACAACAGTTTTGCGACAACCGTCTTTACAATGTCGGGAGGAACGCTCAACGTTCCTACGATCGGGTCAACGAGCACGACCGACGCTCCTTTTTCTATGAGCGTTGCCGGATCTTTTTTCGAGATGACCGGCGGAACAATCGTTATCAAGCAGTCGGGCGGATCGAACCTCGGGTTCCTTAACACAGGATCGACAACATACGCTGTTACGGGCGGCACGGTTCAGATTGGCGATGCTTCAACGCCGAGCGGGCAAATAATCGCCGTAAAATCCATTACACCGGTCTACAATTTGCTTGTGGCAGGAGCTACTCCCACGGCAACGGCACGGCTCGACACATTTCTCGTCGTAAAAAATAACCTTACCATTAATTCAGGGAACGTCCTGAATGCGAATACCAACAACATAAGTGTGGGAAACCTCTGGAACGATGCAGGTTCTTTTACGCCGACGACGGCAACTGCAACGTTTAACGGGACAGGGGCACAAACGATCACGAAAGCTTCAAGCGCCGAGACTTTCAACAAGCTCACGATAAAGAATTCTGCCTCGGTTTCTCTTGGGGCAAGCACGAATGCCGCCGTCGCAGACTCGTTCCAGATTTTACAGGGAACCTTCGCGGTCGCAGCGAATACCCTCACTTTGAACGGTGCTGTCACCAGCAGCGGGACTTTGACATCTGGAACAAGCGGTACTGTATCCTATAATAAAAGTTCGGCGGGGCAGACTGTCCTTGCTGCAAATTATGGAAATCTGACATTCAGCAATTTTACAAAGACTTTACCGTCCACCGGAACTGTCGGAGTCGCATCAACTTTCACTCCAGGAACAGCGGCCGGACATACGATCGCAGGAAGTACTGTAGATTTCAACGGCGCCGGGGCGCAAACAATACCGTGGTTCTTGTTCAATAATCTTACTGTCAGCACCGGCGGAACGAAAACGCTTTCTGTCCCTGCCGCGGATACAGTTCAAGGCAGCTTCACCATCAACTCAGGAGTAACTTTTGCGGACGGCGGATTCACGCTTCGGGTTGCCAAGAACTCTGCAAACAGCGGCGCACATACGGGAACGGGAAGCATAACGTTTATCCCAGGCTCTGCGGCACACGTGCTCTCGGGGACAGGATCCTATACAAACCTTGTTATGAACGATGCCAATGGCGCAACCCTTTCGAACAATCTCTCGGTGAACGGCGTACTGACATTTACAAGCGGCATTATTACAACTTCATCTGCCGATACGGTAGTGATCTCATCGACCGGAAGCGTCAGCCGAACGAGTGGCCATGTCAACGGCAATTTAGGGAAATATTTCCCAACGGGAAGTAACGTACTCCGGCTCTTTGAAATAGGCGACGCAACCACATTTGCACCCGACACAGTGACCTTTGCCTCGGTAACCACAGGAGGCAACCTTGTTTCTTCTGTTACAGCCGGAGACAACCCAAACATCGCAAGCTCCGGTGTCGACCCAAATCATAGCGTTAATCGGTACTGGAAGATTTCAAACAACGGCATCGTCTTCACTACCTACACTGCGACATTTGATTTTGTCGCGGGAGATATCGATGCAGGTTCCACGACCGGGACGTTTATCGTTGCCAAGTTTGACGCAGCATGGACCCTGCCAACCGTGGGAACGCGTACCGGCACTTCGACTCAAGCGACCGGAATGAACAGTATTTATTCTTCAGGATCATCATTCGCTGTTGGGAACGTATTTACGACTGTTACAAATTCGTACCAGTCTGTCGCCACCGGAGCCTGGAACGCACCGGCAACATGGCAAAGGTATAACGGCGCCGCATGGGTGGCAGCAGCAGTCGCGCCCGACAGTACCGCTCAAACCATAACTCTGCAAAGCGGATATGCTGTAACCGTTACAGCCAGCACGAATGCAGATCAACTTGTAGTGAGTGCCGGTGCTGTGATGGTCATTAACGGCGGCGTAACATTTACCCTCCACAATGGAGCCGGTACCGATCTGGTAATCTCCGGAGCGCTCATGAACGGCGGAACCTTGGCCCAAGGCACCGCAACTGCGACCGTGACAAGCACAGGCCTTTACGCTCACAATACCAACAACACGGCAAACCTTGTAGCGACATGGGATCCTAATTCTACCTGTCAATTTACGGGGGTGACTAATGCGTTACCGGTAAACTTAGCCCAGACATTCGGCAACTTCACATGGAATTGCCCGGGTCAGACTACCATTCTGAATATCGCCGGTGTGTTGACGACGATAGCCGGCAACTTCACAATGACATCGACCGGAACCGGAGAATTGGATCTGGCCGCAGCGCAGAGCCAAACAACAACCGTTGGAGGCAGCTTTTCCCAAACGGGAGGAACATTCGGTTTATCAACGGGAAATGGAACACCAACATTGAGCATTGCAGGTAACTTTTCGATGAGCGGCGGAATACTCCGAATGAAAGGAAGCGGCGGGGCAAATACGGGCGTGTCGACGATGAATGTTGCAGGAAATTTTTCATTTACGGCCGGGACGATCAGCGAAAACTCTTTAAGCAATGCAGGAAAAGGATTGGTGGTATTTAACGGCACCGGCAACCAGACGTACACCTCCGGAGGCACGATTGCAAACACCGACAGCATCGGCTTTACCGTGAACAACGGGGCTTCCCTTTATGTCGGCACCAGCACAATTATCGGAGGAGGAACATTTACTCTATCGAACGGTGCTACGCTCGGAATAGGTTCAACGAACGGAATCACGGTGAGTGGTGCAAACGGAAATATTCAAACCAATGGACTCAGAACCTATAACGCCGGGGCAAATTATGTATACAATGGAATTGCGCTCCAGAGTACCGGTAATGGACTGCCAAGCACCGTGAATAAGCTTACGATCAATAACAGCGCCGGGGCGAACCTCACGAACTCTGTTCAAACAGATTCGCTCTATCTTACTGCCGGCGCATTCAACGTAAACGCAGCTGTCACGCTAACGATCAACAACCTCGTAACTGTGACAACCGGCTCGCTCACGAGCGCAACAACGGGGACTGTTAACTATAGCAAGGCGTCAAACGGTCAGCCCGTCCTTTCGGGAAGTTACGGCAATTTGACGTTTAGCAATTTCAACAAGATTCTACCGTCGTCGGGGACAGTAGTAATCGCCGGAACTTTTACGGCTGGGACCGCGACGAGCCACACTGTTACAGGAAGCACCGTATCGTTTAACGGGACGTTGAGCCAGGTTATTCCTGCATTTACGTTTAATAATCTCACGCTCAGCAACGGTTGGAAAGGACTTGGGGGGAATGCAAGCGTTCAAGGAATTGATTCGATTTCCTCAGGTATCTTTTCAGACAGTGTGTTTATTCTCACGGTCAATGGGAATGTTGTGAACAAGGCTCAGCACAGAGGCTCCGGCGAGATGTATTTCAACGGGAGCTCAAGCGCTCACATCGTTTCGGGAGGAGGAACGTTCGGCAATATAGAGATCAACGACGGAAACGGCATCACGACAAGCGGGAATCTCAATATTAACGGCACACTCATGCTGACACGCGGAATTATCACTACAGGAAGCGACAGCGTTGTCATCAATTCAGGAGGTAACGTCAATCGGGCAGTGAGCGGATTAGCACGCCATGTCTTTGGAAACCTGAAAACCTACGTGCCAACAGGTTCACCCGTATCGATGACGTTCCATATAGGCGATGCCGCCAACTACGCGCCGCTGAATGTTACGTTTGCAAGTGTATCAGCTGCGGGATACCTGGTGGCAACGACGACAGGCTCGAATCATCCGAATATAGGAATTTCGGGATTTGATATAACCAAGAACGTGAGCCGGTACTGGACACTCAAGAATCTCAACATTACCTTTACAACGTATTCCATCACTGCCAATTTCGTGTCGACCGATGTCGCTCCGGCAGCTAACACTGCCAACTTCTTTCTTCGGATGTACTTAGGCGGACTCTGGAGCGGACCGACGACAACGGCGCGAACTTCCTCAAGCACACAAGCCGTCGGCCTCGCCGCGTTTGGCGATTACGCCGTTGGGGATCTTCTCGGATATTTTCGTTGGACAGGATTGGGCGGCAACCCATATTGGAATACTCCGAACAATTGGTCGCTCAACGCTGTGCCGACAACGGCGAACGACGTTGTCTTAGATACCGCAGCAGTCATCTATAATATCTCCGCAGATTCATGCAGGAGTCTCACAATTTCCAACAGCGGAATTCAGTTGACGGACAGCATAGGCAGTTTAGCGGTTCTCGGAAACCTGAGCATGACTAACGGAACGTTGAACACCCGCCTTGCATTTCCAAGGGTCAGCGGAACGACAACGTTGAGCGGCGGCATTGTAGGTTTTACGGGAACAGGAGCCCAAACAATTCCGGCACTGAATTTTTACAATCTGAATGTTACCGGAGCCAGGACGACAAATAATATGACATTGGCGGGCGGGACAATCACGATCGCAAACAGCGCAACGTCATCGGCCACATTCACGACCGGGCAGTGGATCAATACCGGCAACTTGGTTCAGTATACAGGGTCCGGCGCGCAATCAATCGCAGCAATCGGGTACAACAACCTTACCATTTCAAATGCTCGCAGTGCGAACAATATCACTTTTTCCAACAGCGACACAATACGAATCGCAGGGACGTTCACACTTGCAGCTACTTTCAACAGTGGTTACGGGTACATCACGTCAGGAACATCGTTTGATTTTAACGGGACCGGCTCGCAGACGGTGCCATGTTTGGCGTATAACTCACTTCGCATCAGCGGGGTGAGGACGACCAATACCGTCACGCTTTCTTCGACGGACACAATACATGTCGCAAGTGTGTTCAGTCCGGTCGCAACATTTTCAAGCGGCGGATATCAATCCACAGGAACAATATTTGAATACAACGGCACTAGCGCACAAACGATTGCTCCATTTAATTACAACAATTTGCTAATCAGCGGCGCAAGAACAACGAACAATGTGACGTTTGCAAGTTCCGGAACAGTCGGTATTGCAGGAGCAATGACGATGTCGGCAACATTCACGTCCGGAGCATATGTTACTACGGGCAGCACCATAAACTATAATGGAACAGGCGCCCAAACCGTGAACGCCTTTTCGTACAATAACCTGACAATCAGCGGCGCGCGAACGAGCAACTATGTTACGCTTGCCTCGTCCGATACGATTAGAATTGCCAATGCATTTTCTCCCTCTGCAACATTTACAAGCGGCGATTACGTAAGAACCGGAAGTACCATTAGTTTCAACGGAAGTGGCGCTCAGACAATTCCTTCATTCCGATACAATAATTTGCAAACAGCAACAGGAGGAACAAAAACTTCCGGTGGAGCCATAACAACATATGGAAGCATGATTATCGGCGTTTCGTCAACATTTGACGGCTCATCAAATATCGATACCCTCTATGGTAATTGGATAAATAATGGTACATTTACTCCGACGACGTCCGAAATAGTTTTTGCCGGACCGTCGAATTCAACTGTTTCGGGAACAACAAGTTTTAATAATTTGACGATAAACAAGAGCTCCTCCACAACAAATGTAGCTCTTGGCAGCAATATCCAAGTCGTCAACCTTTCCATGACAGCCGGGTCAATGGGAACGAGTTCCAACGGAGTTACCATCACAAGCACCAGAACAGGAAATGGTATTATCCTGGGTACAATAACCAGGACACACGTCTTTACTGCGGGAACATCGTACGCGTTTGAAGGACCGAACACGACACTCAATTTCAATTCGGGTGGAACATTGCCCACCTCGATCACGGTATTCGTAGACACGGTCTCACCCGGAGCGAATACATACATGCAGCCTATCAATCGCTATTATACAATTTCGCAAACCGGCGGCTCAGGATTTACATTTACCATGCGATTACATTATCAAAATTCCGAAGTAGTACCGCCAAACATAAAATCTACGTTGAAAGCGTGGCAGCGAACATCGACCGGACCGGATGTGTGGGCGAGGCTGGGTGCAACATCAATCGATTCTGTAAATTATTGGGTTGAAAATACAGGAGTGACGACAGTAGGAACTTGGAGTTTATCGAGTACCACGGTCCCCAATATAGTTCTGACTCTCGCGGCAAGTGCGGCAAATCCTGTCCCCGGCGATACGGTCACGTATACGATCTCCTATTCAAATACGGGAGACGGAAGTGCAACGAACACCGTTGTTTCGGCAAGTACGCCGTTTCATACGTCCTATGTTGCCAATAGCGTCACGGTCAATACGGTTCCCAAAACTGATGCAGCAGATGCCGATGGAGTTTCAGTTTCATCAGGAAATATTACTGTGAATCTTGCAACGGTTGTCGGAACCATCGCTCCGGGTGGAAACGGCACGATAACGTATAGAGTAACTATTAATTGATCGCTTACACTTATTTCCTATAGGAGTCATCATGAAATATTTCGTATGGATGGTATTTTCCCTTGTCGTTGTGTCCTCATTGCTCTTTGGGCAAAAGACTCAGCAAGCACTTACAATGACGTATGGTCAATTCAGTATTTCATATACACCACAGCAGCAAAGTGATGCTGTCATGCTTCCTTTCATTGAAGGAAAATCGCTGGCTGGATCGAAAGAGCGGTTTGGAATTCTATTCCGGCAGTCGCAAGGAACCAGTGCGTTGATCGAAATTCTCGATGAAACGGGGAAGACTATTAAAACTGTTTCGTTGAATGAGTTTCTGGGAAAAACTACATCAGGCGGAGTGAAACTGCTCTCCAATGTCATCTCAAGCGGAAATCGTACCGCTGAGACAATCCATGAGGTTGCATTACCGACCGGAACAGTGAAACTGCTTACAAGAGCATTGGTGACCGGTGATAAGGACAATGCAAAGACTCCGGAGCAACTCGTCGTCACGTTTTCCCTTTCAAGCGACAAGGCACAGAACATAGCGCTTCGTCTTCTTCTTCCGGTTGAAGGAACTTCAGGAATAGAAAAGAACGGCGTCATCCTTTCGGGAAAAACCTCAGTTCCCGTTATCGCTCTATCTGTAATGCCGAGCTCTGAACACGTTGCAGTTCAAAAGAATATTCTTTCAATAAAATGCCCCGTTGTGAATCTGTCAGGCGAAACTCCGATGCTCTGGTTAATCGCGCGCGTTGCAAACGGCGCAACGCAAAGTGCATCGAAAGCGCTTGCAGCTGAAATTATTGCCAATTCAGAAAAAGTGAAAGCCGACCCGAATATTGTCGTGGTCAATATGGTCAGTAAAGCCAACGCCCAGCCGGGAGATACGGTGACGTACACTCTGACCTGCAAGAATATAGGTTTAGGCGATGCAACCAATATACAATTGTCCAATCCGGTCCCCAATGGAACCGTTTATCTTGAAGGATCCGCAACAGGAGAAGGCACAGAAATAAGTGTGGACAGAGAGGCTGCAGGCCAGCCGCAAGCCGGCGCCGCAACATTGCTGCGATGGAAATTGAAAGATGCACTCAAGGGCGGGAAAGAGCAAATAGTGACATTTAAAGTAGTTGTTCAATAGTCTATGAACGGAGTTTTACGCGTGAAAAATATCAGGCTCGCGCTATTCTATAGCATTGCTTTTACGGCGACACTCACAAATGCGTTTGCCATGGGAACGCCTGCCGGCACTGTTGTGCAATCGCGTTCGAAGGTTGTGTACACAACGGCGAGCGGCGGGGTTAGCGATACGTTGTTTTCAAACACCGTCAGCTTTACGGTCGCTCAGGTTGCAGCGGTTAACCGGGCGCCATCAAGCAATGCAGCGACAACTTCAAGCGACAGCGTCAACGTCGACTACGCTCTCGCGATTACAAACTCCGGTAACGGCACCGACAACTTTAATCTTACAAAAAACTCCACCAAAGGGTGGACGGTAACAATGTACCACGACGCAAACGGGAACGGTGTTCTCGAAGCGGGCGAGATTGCCGCGGGAGCCATTACTGCGACCGGTTCACTGCCTGAAGATTCAACGTTCAAGATAATTGTCAGAATATTTGTCCCGCACATCCCGTCCCTGAACGGCCAATTAGATACTACGACCGTAACGGCAGCGTCGCTGTTTGACAATTCCAAAGCTGCCACCAGCACTGAAATGACGACGGTCCATACGGTAAACTTCAATAATATCGGAACGGGATTAACCGTTGATAATGCCAACCCCGGTGCAGGACAAAACGTTACCTATACCTTTACAGTGACAAACAATGGGGCCGTTCCAGCAACGGGAGTGGACTTTTCGGATTTTCTATCGGGATTCGGTTTTATTTCTTCAACTGCATCACAAGGGACCATTAATTCTTCGGGCAACCCTGTGGTTTGGAACATCGGAACAATTAACAGCGGCAGTTCCGCAACAGTGACAATCACGTTGAACGTTCCGATCAGCGCAGCAAGCGGCACGGTATTTACGAATGCTTTTAACGTGACTTATACATCTGGAGGAAACACATTCACTTTGTCAAGCAACAGCCGCTCGGTGACGGTAGGATTGGCGTCTGGCGTTTCAATCACTCCGGACAGCGTAGCATCGGCAAAAGAGCCGACCGACTCCGTGAAATATTACTTCACGGTAAAAAACAACGGCACAATTAAAGATGTGATTGAAATGTCCGCAACATCATCGCAATCGCTTGCATGGAAATTCCTCAAGGATGTGAATAATAATGGCATAGTTGACGCGGCTGACATTCCGTTGACAAATACGAATGGCAAGGCGGACGTCGATGTTGATTCTGTTCTTGCGGGAGACAGCGTCCATGTCTTTGCAGTTGCCATCCTTCCGATGGTAGGGCAGGATCAAACAAAGGATATCACAACCTTTACCGCAACGTCTTCAGCCAATGCGCTGAAGTTCCAGGGTGCGGTTGCAACCACGACTACAAACATTCCGGTGGTCGCGGTGGCGATTTCTGTTTCTCCGCTGGCAAGCCAGCCGCAGCCTCCTGGAGGAGTCCTGACGTACACGATTTCATACACGAACAACGGACACGCCGATATTGACACTTCATATACGATAACTGCCCGAGTTCCTGACAGCACTTCTTTCGTTCCGGGAAGTGTAAAATTAGGCACACTTTCGCTCCCCGATTCGATCGCGGTACGTAGCGGCACCGTCTCCATAAAAACGGCTGGTTTAAAAAAATCGTCGGCGGGAACTGCTGAATTTAAAGTAAAAATTAAATGACAGTGAGCGAGATGTTCAGACATAAAATATTTATGAAATATTCCATCCCATCGTACCGGAGTTTTGCATTCATCGTTTGGAGCATGATTGCAGTTGCGTTCTTGGCGGGTAATTACTCTCTTGCTCAGACACCTTCAGGAACTCACATTTCCATCCAAGCAGCTGGGAAATACGTCTACAAGAATGTGCCGATTTCGGTACAAAGTCCTGTGGTTACTGTAACCGTTGGAAGCCTGCCGAATTTCGAGATTCATTATTCGGTAAGTGATTCGAATGTCATTTTTGGCGATGTTGTAAAACTATGGCTTAGTTTCAAGAATATCGGCAATGCTTCCGCTGACACTGTTACCATCCAAAGTATCTTGCCAGCGTCGGCGTCAAATATTGTAAGCGTTTCGAACAACGGCAGCGTCAATGGTAACGTGATTACGTGGAAAGAATTCAATTTTCCGTCTGCAAAGCAGGATTCATTCCTCGTCCAGCTTAAGATTGACACCACGACGGCCGGACACGCGACTCTTGCACTTAGCGGACTCATTTCCTGGCAGGGAAGAACAGTCACCACGGCTCAAAATCTGGTTGTAGGGAATTTCTCACGCCTCGCATTGACAAACTCGGCAACCGCTGCATTTGTAGGCTCAGGACGACAGATCGACTATCAACTGATGGTGGCAAATACGGGAAATATAAAATCCGATTCTACCGTTCTCGTTGATACGATTTCTTCAAACGGCACATACGACCATGCTGATCTGACACCGACAAATGTCAGCGCAAACAAACGAATCATTACCTGGAACCTTGGCACTCTTTTGCCGGTCACCGGAGTGCAGAACATAAAACTTACGGTTTTGGCAGCCTCGAATCTCGGCTTGACTCAGTTAAAGAATGATGCAAACGTCCACTCATCGAGTGTTCCAATAATATCCGCCGCAGAGATCGTGACGCCGATTGTTCCCGTGCGTCCGGCAGCGATGAATTTATCGTTGTCTCAAAAATATGTTTGGGGTAATGCAAATCGTGACAGCTCGAATATTATCGCTAATGTTTCGGACTCTCTCGGAACCGCAGTCCCCGACGGTGTTCCGGTGACATTCTCAACGACCCTGGGACTCTTCGACAACCACACAAGGTCCATCACCGTCTTCACAAGCGGAGGCGTGGCACAAACATACCTGGTTTCAGAAAACGTAAACAATATTGTACAAAAGGCCGTTGTTACCGTTGTTGCTGGAGCCGCTCAGTCCGGGACAATAACCGGAACCTTGTCGGTCATAATGTACCCGGGAGCTGTGACGGGTATTGTCCGTGCTTCTGTTCTCGTAGGATCCAATATCCAACAGGTTCCGTATAAAGGGGCGATCGCAGAAGTGTTTGACAATACCCAGCAGATCGTCGGAGGCGACACAACAGGAACCGACGGTGTTTTCTTTATCGCGTTGAACAAAGAGACGATGATGTTCACGCTCAAGATCTTTGTTGTAGATCAGTTTGGCGATACGTTGTCGACCTCGACCGCCATGGCATCCGATACTCTATTCGACCGCAAAGCGGTCAAAATTCTAAACACGATTGCGGGGCGGCTTCAATACGCAACGGTAAATTCGCCCATTTCAGTCCAAGGAGTTGACATTTATCTGGATTCACTCTCTGCTGCGCCGTCGGCTAAACAGGTTTCCCGAAAGATCCAGGGAAAGTCTGCTCCGTTAAATATGTATAGCCGTATTCAATCAACAAAGACTGACGGTCTTGGAAGATTCAAGTTTGAAAATCTTCAGCCTGCAGTGTACGAAGTCAATGTTGACAGCGCGAAGTTCCCGAACTATTCCGGGGCAGTAATCGTGTACGACACCCTCGGCGGAACGTTTACGATCAATCTTAATATCCTCGTAAAACCAAATTCGTCCCTGAGCCTCTCGATGGCGGCGCAGCCCTCGGTGTATGCCGGAGACACAATTAAGTATTCGATCAAATACCAAAATCAGGGGAACATCTTTCATACGAACGCGGTCATGCTCGATACGCTTCCGCGCTACACCTCGCTCGTTGCAACTCAGAAAGGATTGTTCAAGGCAGTCACATTCGATACGTCACAACGGATTGTCCGCTGGTCGATAGACACCATGGCGGTTGGGACAACAGACTCGGTAGGATTGACGGTCGCCGTGACAAGAAATGTCCCTGACAGTACGTACATCCTGAACCGTTCCTGGTTTAGCTCGAACCAGCTTGCATCCCAGAACAGCCAGACAGTTACGCTTGTTCGGTCTGCGCCGGTGATAACGATGGGAAATTTTGTTCTCGGGAGTAAAGATTCGGTGGTGGCCGGAGACAGCGTTAGATTTGAGATCTGGTGCCGCAACGCCGGTACTGATTCGCTCCGCGGCGTCAAGATTGTCGATTCTATCTATAACGCCGGCAGAAACATTCTGAAGTATACACTTTGGACAGCAAACGGAGCAGGCCATGATACAACGGTGGTTGACAGCGCGGCTGTGTGGAATATTGGGAGTATACCGCCTGGGAAAACCGATTCGCTCATTCTTTATATGGGAACAGACTATTCGCTTAACTCCGGAAGAAGAATTCAAACCACGGCGTCTATACTGCGAAACGGGATCGCTGTGGAATCATCTTCAGCTTCGGTTATTATCATGGGCAACCCGCAATACTCGACCTCGCTCCAGGTGGTTAAGTCTGCGGACAAAAATGTTGCAGAAATTGGAGACGTCGTAACGTATCAGGTTGCGATTACAAATACCAGCAGCGCCCCTCCCGTGTTGATGAAAGGGCTGAGGATCATCGATTACCTTCCTCACGCGTTCAAGTATTATCCAAAATCCGCCCGTTACAACGGCGTGCCAGTGGATACTAAATCATCCTCGAATGGAACTGTTTTGCAGTGGGATCTGGCATCCGTTTCTCGAGATACGCTGAGAGCAGGGAGTACCGGAATACTCGTCTATCAACTTGTTCTCGGTGCCGACGCATTGGAAAGCCAGGGGTTGAATACGGTGTATGCCACCGCTCAAGATTCGGTGGGAAGGCCGATTACCTCGGCGCCTTCACAAAAACAAATTACGGTTCAGCCGGGAGTGTTCACAGAAAATGGTTTGATCATCGGAAAGATTTTCTATGACGATGACCGTAACGGATACCAAAGCGAGGGCGAGGTGGGAATAAAAGACGTGGAACTTTGGATGGAGGATGGCACTCGCATCACAACGGGGGATGATGGAAAATTCTCGCTGCCGAACGTAAAGCCCGGGCAACACGTGTTGCGGGTCAACGAACGATCGCTGCCTCCCAGAACGGAATTACTTAAGGGCGGACGTGACTTTGCAGGAGACGCAAGCTCCCGGTTCGTTCGCCTCACGGAAGGGGGAATTGCCCGTGCGAACTTTTTTGTGAAACGGCTGCTGAAAGACAGCATCAGTCAAAAGGTCGGAAAAGTGAGCAAGACTGCAGCTGTGAGATCCGGTTGGCCACGGGTTGTGTATTTGCGCAACCGCATAGCGGCATCCAACAAATCAAACAGTGTAGAGTTTAACGTCCAAATAAACTATTCCGGAGGCACATGGCTGCAGCGAATAAAGATTTTTGACGAGCTCCCAGCCGGATTCACGTATGTCGAAGGCTCAGGGACTTTTAATGGAAAGGAAGTTGCTCCAGCCTTGTCCGGCCAACATCTGACGTGGGCTTTAGGGCGCGGTTCATCTCTCTTTGAAGGAACACTCCGCTACAGCGCCGAAGTCGATGATTCGATGCCACAGCAAGCAGGTTTGGAGTCTCAGTCGTATGTTGAACTCATGACATCGGACAGCGTCTTGATTCAAACGGACACTTTGAAGACTTCAACAAATATCGAAAAGATTCCATTTATAGAGACCTCTCTCCCGATAGAAAAGCTAATATTTAATCCCGGAGAATCTTCGCTCCGCAAAGACGCGCTAATAATTTTCCAGCCGATCATCAATGCTATTAAGAAATACCATTTTGCGGATATCGTGGTTGTCGGCTATCCAGATATTCCCGCCAAACGTGGAACATCTGCCGCCGCAATGCTGAAACTCGCGGAAGAACGCGCAAACGTAGCAGTGGATTTCTTGTCAAGAAGGATTAAACTCGATTCAATTCATATTTTCCCGTGCAGTGTATTTCGCTGCGATACAAATCAGAATCTTCTGTCAATAATGATGAAGGGCGAGTCCGGCGGAAAAATGAAGGCCCGTCATCTGGAGCTTCGAATACAGAATTACTTTACCAACGGCCTCGTTATTCGCGACACGGGCTCGAGCACGTCCTCAATTGCGTTGGTGCGAACGATGCCTCGTTCCGAAAAGGATTTCGCCGACTCGTTGTACGTCATTCCCGGCGATGAGTTAATTTTCAGGTATAATCTTTTCTCCAACCCCTCGGCTTCGGTCCTTTTGGCGGACATCATCGATTCTACTGCACGCGGTCTTTCCATCGGAAACGAAACATTTACGCTGAACGAAATTCCAATTATTTCTGCGGCACAATTCAACGGCATTTTGTCGACTACCATTACGCCGTTGGTAAGAAAAGGAAAGAACGAAATGGCATTTGAAGCAACAATCCCCAAAGGCGAACAAATTAATCGCATCAACCACTCGTTATACTACGAGAGAGTGAATGCATTCGGCGAAACATCTATTGAACGATCTAATGTGGTCAGCCTCTCTGTAAGAGGAATAACACTTTCGCTGCTTGAGAATGCACTCAAAAGAGAAAAAGAACTTGCCGGAATCGGCGGAAATCGGAAAGCAACAACATCAAAATAAAGATCACTTTTCATTTCATACAGAAACAGAGAAAGTCCCTTGGCCCGCTTCGGTGAATTGCTCAGATTGTTCTTTGAGCGAACAGTGTGCGGGTGGACTTCATTCACAACCGCGTCACATTTTTATCTTCTATTGCTGAAAGTTTATAGCTTCCACGCAGCCGCAAATGTAAACCGCAGTGCATCTTCGACCGGAATCATCAACAGGGAAGGACGTTCGATCTTAAAGGCAGTCAGACTCAGCACAAATCCTCCACGCACCTCAATTTTGTCGGGAGACCATTGTGATTTTGCCATAGCAACGATGTCCTGAGTAACGCCGTGAAATGTCAACTTTCCCAGCACTTTGAGGCTGTCGCCGGACTGAGTAACCGACGTGCTGACAAAAGAAACCTCGGGGTAACTTATCGCATCGATCACTTCCATCGCGTGTGAATCGCGGTTTGAGTTGCCGCTGTCGAATGTCATCACGTCCACTGTTGCCGCCACGCTGACAATTTCTTTTTTCACGGGATCGATTTCGAGCTGATACGTCGCATCTTTGCTTGTAGCTTCGATTTCATGAAGAGGGTGCACGATACGGTACGTTATTGACGATTCATCTTTCAACAATTCAAGCTGCTTGGTTTGTGCCCCGGCTGCGGCAATCGAGACCATAAATAAAAAAGCAACCACATTCACTCTTGTTACCATAATTCTCCCGTTAAAAAGTTACGACAATCATCGAGGCGGCAAATGTTGCCGTTGTGATATACGCAGATATTTGGTGAATTCGTTCGCTTTGCATCGCCGACTGTGATCGCCGCTTGATCATCCCGCCAAGAATCGGGGTAATGATCATACCGGCGACATGAATCCATGCAAGAGTTTTGTGTATCGTTGTCGTGCTGACTTCATTTCGGCGGATCAAAGGAGGCGGGGAAAGAATTGCCAGTAGCCCGGTTGCAGAATACGAAATTATGGTCGCTGTCACAAAGTATTGATGATTGCGCCGGTACTCGGGGTGCCCGTCAATAATTTTCTGGCCGAAATATACCGCTCCTCCCATCAATCCAAGCGTCACAAATCCTCCGATTTGATGCGTCGTCAGCATCGTTCTGCGAAGAGTCAGTTCACTCCTCCGTTCGTCGGGGGTGAGCGCTGGCGCTAATCCGATTCCTCTAACTATTCCGTCCTCTCCCCACAATGCTTTCTCCATAAAGCTAATATTATTCGGAAGAAGTCTTTGCCGGGGCGCTGCTGCAACAGAATCGGATGAAGGGGGATCGCCTGAATCGGCATACAATTGATTCTGCAGACTAAACTGCGATGGAACTTCTTGCGCGTTCGCAACAGGAACGGTAATTGCCAGTACCGCTGCTGCAAAGAAAATATTCTTCATAGTGAATTTATCTTTCGTCGTTGAAGTTTTAAAAATGGGGAATTGAACAATGCTGATTGTGCATAATCATGAGTATACCCTCAACGAGGTGCCGGTCAACGCTGTATGGTACGTCCCGAGGGAACTCGTCGCCGGGCCGTTAAGAACCGAACCGTTTGTCGCAAAATTGGAGCCATGATTCGGGCAATAGAATGAGTTACTGCTCGGAACGTATTGAACGGTGCCCCCTGCATGTGTGCAGAGCTGACTCACCGCAACGTATGCCCCGCTCGTGGTTCGCGCAACGATTATGCCGCCATTGTAAACATAACCGCCGTTGGTTTTCAAAGCCGCGTTTGCAGGAACATTAAGGTCAAGCGTAAAATCGACGTTTGTTGGCGCCGTGATTGGATTACTCAAAGGGCTGCAGCCATTGAGACAATAACTGCATGCGACAGCCGCTGCTCCGAGCCCAATGGTCGACAAAAATTCTTTTCTATTCATGGATGCTGCTCAGGATTGTTATAGAGTTGAATAATTTCCCACACATATCGCCATCAACGATCATTAAAGTTATACTGAACACCAAGGGAGTAGGAAGAAAGGATAGTTAGGACACAAAGTGCTCACTGAATGTCAATCGGTTTAAGAATTATCGTATCAATTCAGAATGACTTTGTCTCCTTGTGAAGCGATGGTAAGAGCAAAACTTCTAGGCTGAGAAGATTATTTTCTTGATTCTTGGCTGGGCTATAGCGACATTTATCGCAGAACCTTAACAATGGGCCGATCTGCGATTCCTTTGGATATTAGACATTAGAATTGTGCCCTTTATTCCATTTGTAGTACTTTTATTTATTTCTGGTTATTCCGTTTTCATCATCAAAAGGCGGAATCAATTGCTCTTTTAGACTGTCTAATCTATTGAATAATGACATACGACATCGGGCGGACGAGGAGCTGCTGAGGAGCTCCCGCGAGGGAGATATCGTAGCTTTTGGGGAATTGGTAAGACGCTACGAATCAAAAGTCGCCGCTACGGTAATCGGCATGCTTGGGCAGTGCGACGAGGCAGATGATATTGGACAGGAGACCTTTATACGATTCCACAATGCCCTGAAGAGTTTCCGTGGTGATTCCTCTATCGGAACATATATTACCCGCATTGCTATGAACCTGTCATTAAACGAAATACGCCGGCGTGAGCGGCGCAGGTCATTCTTTAAAAGCATTGATTCCGTAAATGAGATAGAAGAGCCTTCGGACCACAATCGTGCAGATAATTTTGATGAAAAGGAAATTATCCGCCGCGCTATGGATACGCTGAGTCCGAAATTCCGCGCTGTCGTCACTTTGCGGCTTGCGGAAGGATATTCGACCGAAGAAACAGCGGAGATATTACACATTCCTATAGGCACGGTATTGTCCCGCCTGCAGCGGGCGCAGAAAAAATTGCAATCGGTACTTCATAATTACAAGGAGGGTTTTTGATGGATCATACTCTTTACAATTTGCTGATTCGATCTTTTGATGCCCCGTTGGCAGAAGATGAGCTTCGCCGGCTAGAAAAAGCTCTTGCTTCTTCTGAGGAACTCCGGGCGGTGAAACAAGATTTTATTAATCTGCGTCGCAGCTTTCAAACTGTGAATGGCCAGAGTTTTAAACCATTCTTCGCGGAGCGAGTGGTGGAACGATTGGGCAACTCTCAGCAGTCGATCTCTGAATATTTTGTGTCGGTGTTTCGAGGTGTCGCCGCAGCGGCGGCCGTCCTTGTCATCATCTGCAGTGCATATAACATCAGCCGCGAGAATGCCTTCACAGTCGAATCAGCGCTTGGTATTCATC
>Ga0265320_10000426_pt1 | contig 33268 bp, 22 predicted proteins | sample 4827metaG_FD_202087 | JGI IMG/M metagenome (GOLD analysis project Ga0265320, IMG submission 202087) | Rhizosphere microbial communities from Carex aquatilis grown in University of Washington, Seatle, WA, United States - 4-8-27 metaG | ecosystem: Host-associated > Plants > Roots > Rhizosphere >... | reverse complement strand
TCACTCGAGCACGCGCCCGCGACGAACAGGACGAAGAGCACCAGGGCCGAAAGGCGCCACAAAGAAGCCATCCTCGGGCGTCTGCCTGCTCCACACTCGAAGGTCAAGCGGGCGCGCATTGTGCGCGAATGCGCGCGCGAATTCATCGCCGCGAACAAGCGCACACTCGGTGTGCGCCGTTTTGCGGCGTCAGGGCGCTGAGCAAGCTCGTTCCAGGTGGGGCAAAGCGCGCCGCCACTCGGTTCAAGAGGCGGCTCAGTCCACTTTCTTCAGCGCAGCGAGGAACTGATCGGGCTCGACGAAGTCCGTGTAGCGGAGCGCTTCGCTGCCCTTCGAGTCGTAGATGACGACCGTCGGCAACCCGACGACTTTGAAATCGGACAAGGTCGACGAGACGACGGGATCGTCGTCGTGCGTGGCGTCGACCTTCACCGCGACGAAGCGCGACGCTTCGCGCTTCACGTCATCACGCGAGAACGTCACCTTGTCGAGCTCTTTGCAGGCGCCGCACCACGTCGCGCCGAAGTCGATGATGAGCGGACGCTGATTGCCGAGCGCCTGCGCGCGCGCCTCTTTGACGGGCACGTGTTGCCACACGAGCGCGCCCTTCGGCATGGTCGCACCGATGACGAGGAGCGCGCCGGCGACCGTCGTCAGGAACACGCCGATCCCTTTGGTGACCTTGTCCGTCGTGGTCCCGTCGAAGGACTTGTGCAAGGCGCCCGCGGCGAGCCCAAGGACGACGATGCCGAGCATGGTCCCCAAGAAACCCGGAGTGGGCCTGGCGATCTTCGAGAAAAAGCCAAAGGCGTTGTTCAAGAAGTAGAGCGCGACGATGACCAGGATCACGCCGAGCGCGGACTTGACGTGCACCATCCAGCGGCCGCTCTTCGGAAGCTGAACCGCGAAAGTACCGACGACGAAGAACGGAACGCCGAGGCCGAGCGCGAACGCCGCCATGGCGAGCCCGCCCATCAGCGCGCTCTGCGTCTTGGTGATCCACGCGAGGATGCCGGTGAGGAAGGGTCCGGTGCACGGCGCGGCGATCGGACCACACGCGAGACCGAGCGCGAAGGCGCCCGCGTAACCGGTGCCGCCGATCTGCGCGAGGCGGTTCTTCAGCCCCGACGGCAGATCGAGCTCGAACGCGCCGAACATCGCCGCCGCCATCACCAGGAACACGACGCTGATGAACGAGATGACCCAGACGTTCTGGAGGATCGAACCGGCGATGCTTCCGGTGAGCCCGGCGACGACGCCGAGGGGCACGAACATCGCGATGATGCCACCGACGAACGCCGCCGAGAGCGCAGCGCCTTGGAGGCGACTCGACACCTGACGCGCGCCGAAGACGCTGACCGTGATGGCGACCATCGGATAGACGCACGGGGTGAGGCTCACGAGGAGCCCGCTCGCGAACGCGGCGAGGCCTGCGTAGAGCGGACCGTGCGCGAGCGCCGTGGAGAACGCGTCCGGGGCTGCGCTCGCCGGCGCGGCGAACGACAGCACCGCGCCGAAACCCAGGATCAACTGAAACCACTTTTTGAGCGAGAACATGACGTGCGGGATTATAGGACGCTCGCGGGTTTTCGCATGTCACGGAGTAAGCGACGCGCTTCTTCGACTTCGGCGCGCAAGGCGACGGCGAGTGCCACACGCCCCTCCGTCGTCCGCTTGACGAACCCTTCGAGGTACCGCTTGGCTGCAAGGTAATCGCGCTGTTGAAAAGCGATGGCGCCGAGTACGAATTGGCCGTAGCCCTGACCGCACGGCGCGTCTTCGAGACGCTCGCGAAGCTCGACGAAATCCTCGACGTCCACGTCGTCGCCCGCCGCCTGACGAGCCAGCGCGAGCTGCGCGAGATAGAGTGGCTTCGCGGTCGTTCCCCAGCGCGCCGCGCGCGCCAAAGCACCGGCGGCTTCGCGATGGCGCCCGAGGAGATACAGCGTGCTCCCGAGGGTCCAGAGGTGAAACGAGCGCCGCGACGCCGGGCCCACGCGGCTCGCGATGCGCAGATGCTCGAGTGCACGCTCCGGTTCGTCGAGACCGAGGCAGGCGCGGGCAGCATCTTGGCGCGCCACATCGGTCATGACGCCGGTGGCGATCATCTGGTCGGCAACGACGAGCGCCTCGTCGAAGTGCTCCGTTTCCATGTGCGCCAGGTAAAGCTGCCGGAGGAGCATCGCCTGCGTGGTGCGGTCGGCGCCGTTCTTCGCCAGACCGCGCGTCGCGTACTTCGCACGCAGGCCGGAAGTACGCGCCAGCGTCGCCCGTTCGAGGAGGTCGACGGCGCTCACTTTCGTGGCGGCGGCACGCACTTTCGGCACCCCTTCGAGGTTAGCAGCACCTGCACACTCGTCCAGTTTTCGGCGATCCGGCCATCTCGGTTGCACTCTCGCGCGCTCGCCCTTACCTAAGCCGCGGTGCGACCTCGTTCATTCCTGTTTCTCGGCTGGTTTGCCCTGCTCGCGTCGGCGTGCGGAAGGCCCGCCACTCAGCAAGATTGCGACGACATCGTGTCGCGCATCACGGAGCTCGAACTGAAGGAGGCGCCGAGCAACGACCCGTCCGATGTCGCCAAAGAGGTCGCCGAGACGAAGGAGACGTTCCGAGCGAAGGAAAAGCGCGAATGCGTGGGCAAGCGCATCACCGACGGCGCGCTCCGTTGCGTGAGGAACGCGAAGACGGCCGAGGAGATCGTCCGCGAGTGCCTCAACTGAGTCGAGTTCTCGTGACGCTCACCGCGGCGACGCTCGCCGTCGGATGTGGGCGCCGTCTCGACGACGCGGAGTGTCACGATCTGCTGGACCACTACACCGCGCTCCTCGCGCGTGAAGAGGATCCCGACGTATCGCCGGCGCACATCGCCGAACTGCAGACGAAGGCGCGCGCCGTCGCTCGAAACGAGAAGCGGTTCGACTTTGCGGCGTGCCCGAGCCGGGTCTCGCGGAACGAATACGAGTGTGCGATCGCCGCGCCGAGCGTGGACGCGGTCGAACGCTGCTTGGTGTTTTGAGGGCGACCGTGGAACGCCGCTTCTTCATCTGGTCCGGGTTTTTTGGCGCCCTCGCCGTGGGGTTCGGCGCGTTCGGCGCCCATGGGCTCCGAAACTTCTTCGCGGCGCTGCCCGACGGCGCCGAACGACGCGCCGTCTGGGAAACCGCGTCGCACTATCACCTCGTGCACGCGCTCGCGCTCGCCTTCGCCGGCGTGCTCGCCGGTCGCACGAAGAGCACCGCCGCGACGATCTCCGGGCTCGCGTTCGCCGCGGGCATCGCGCTGTTTTCCGGAAGCTTGTACGCGCTCGCGCTCACCGGCGTGCGCGCGCTCGGCGCGATCACGCCGCTCGGCGGCCTCCTCCTCATCGCGGGATGGGTGGCGGCGGCGATCGCCGCGTTCGCGATTCGCTGAGCGGTCATGCCCGGCGCGCCGTTTACCCTGTCGCCGATCGGCGTCATCCGCACGCCGTTTCCCGACCGCGCGAGCGCTCCGCGGCAGCCCACTGCCGCGAACGGCGCGCGCGGCGTCATCGAGCTCGACGCCGACGGCCGCTACGAGCATGCGCTCGCGGACCTCGAAACCTTTCGATACCTGTGGGTGCTCTTCTGGTTCCACTTGAACGACAGCTGGAAAGCGAAGGTGCTCCCGCCGCGCAGCACCGAACGTCGCGGCGTGTTCGCGACGCGCTCGCCGTATCGTCCGAACCCGCTCGGCATGAGCGTCGTCCGTCTCGAGCGCATCGAAGGCCTGAACCTTCACGTTCTCGACGTCGACATGGTTGACCAAACGCCGGTGCTCGACGTGAAACCGTACCTTCCCTACACGGACTCGATTCCCGACGCCGGCCACGGCTGGCTCGGCGAAGAGTCGCCGCTCGGCATGCCCATTCGCCCGCGCGATCCGCGGCGCGCCTTCGAGGTCGTGCTCACGCCGCGCGCCGAAGCGCAGTTTTCGTATCTCGCCGAGCGGTTCGCCATCGATCTAGCGCCGCGGGTCATCCAGGCGCTCGAAGAAGGGCCATCGCCTCATCCATATCGACGCATCAAGAACGACGGCGACGGCTACCGTCTCGCGATTCAGGAATGGCGCGTGCGCTTTCGAATCGACGGCGCCGTCGTCACGGTCGAATCGGTGTTCAGCGGCTATCGCCCGCGAGAGCTGTTCACGGACGAGAACCCCGCCCTCACCGCGCACCGATCGTACACCGAGCGCTTCGGCGTCGAGGGCGAGCGCGAGCCATGATAGCGTCATGAGTTACGGTCGCGTCGCCACTGCAGCCCGGCGGCACCCGAAACGCCTCTGACGTTCCGATCCTCAATGCCCGACCCGAAAGCGAGCGAGCTCGACGTCAAGCTATGGACGCCGCGGCGCTTCCGCACCCTGGTCGGCATCTGCATCGCGCTCGGCACGTTGCTCCGGCTCGAGTCGCTCGGCACGCCGTGGATCCTCGACGACTACATGCAGCTCGGCATGAGCAGTCGCGTGTTCTGGGCCGAGCGCGCGGCCTGGGATCGCTATCGATTCATTTCCGGCGATCCCATCGAGACGCGTCACTTGATGGACAGCGGCGCGCTCCCCTGGTGGACCGAACCGCACCTCAAGCTCGTGATGTTCCGTCCGATCGCGAGCCTCGTCGGCGCGCTCGAGCTCTGGCTCGTCGGGCCGAGCCCGGTGGTGTCGCACGCGGTCTCGCTCCTCGCGTGCGCGCTCGTCGTGTTCGCCGTCGCGCTCGTCTATCGACGCCTGCTCCCCTGTCGCACCGCGTGCATCGCGCTCCCGATCTACGTGCTCGGGCGATCGCACGACATTCCGGTGGGCTGGGTCGCCAACCGCGCGGCGATCTTCGCGGCATTGTTCGGCGCGCTCGCGCTGCACGGTCACGTGCGCTGGCGCGAAAGCGGCGCGCGGTCGGGGCTCGCGCAGGCCGTGCTCTGCCTGTCCTCGAGCGCGCTGTCCGCCGAATACGGCCTCGCGACGTTCGGGCTCTTTTTCGCCTACGAAATGTTCGGCTCGCGGCCCTCGCGGCTCCGCGCGCTCTTGCCCGCGTTCGCGGTCGGATTGTGTTACGTCGCGGCGTATCGCGGTCTCGGTTTCGGCACTCGCGGCACGAGCGTGTACGCGGATCCGACGACCGAGCCCGGCCGTTTTCTCATGACCGCGCTCACCAACGTGCCCTTGCTCGGCGCCGAGGTGCTCTGGCCGTCGCCGATGCGCGGCGCGACCATGGTCGCGGGCATCCTTGCGGTGGCGCTCGGCATCTCGCTCCTCGTCCCCGCGCTCTCGCAGAAGGCGCGGCGCACGGTGCTCGGCGCGACGATCGCGGGGTTCATCGCCTGCCTTCCGCTCACCGTCGCGGCCGTGCCGAATCCGCGGCTCCTCGAGATCCCCAACATCGCCTTCGCGGGCGCGCTCGCCGTGCTGCTCGACGAGACCGCGGACGTCACCGGGCGGGTACGGTGGTTCGCGGTGCGGCTCGTCACGTCGGTGCAGCTATTTCTCGCGCCGGTGGTGGCGTGGCTCGAGATGCATCTGACGCGAACGACGTCGAGCTACCTCTACGAAGAAGGCGCGAAAATGCCGCTCGAGGGCGAGGCGAACGAAGACGCGATCCTCGTCGCAGCACCGGAAATCTTCAGCCTGCACGACCCGCCGATGGTGCGTCACCTGGAGTCGAAAACGATGCCGCGCGCGTGGTGGGTGCTCTCGGTCGCCGATTCGGCGCACCGTCTCGAACGCGTCGCTGCAGACACTCTCGAGCTCCAAGTGCTCGGCGCGGGGCTCTTCGACACGCCGAATCGCGACGCTTATCAGCCTCCGAAGCCGCCGCTCGCGGCCGGCAGCGTCGTCGACACCGGTCGTCTCCGAGTGACGGTGCTCGCCGTCGGGCCTGCGGGACCGACGCGCATCCGATTCCGATTCCCGGAGAACCTGGACGCGCCGAACGTCACCTTGCTCACCGCTGGTGCGAACGGCTATCAGCGCATGACGCCGCCCACGATTGGACAGAGCGTGGTATTGCCGAAAGCAACGCTGTCACCGGTCGTCGCCCCGGCGCTTCGTTATTGAATCCGCGAAACTCCGGAACATGAATTCGCGACGCGGAAGTGAAGCCCCCGACCGAGCGCCCCCGAGCGACGGCGAGCGCACCCGCCGCGCGGCGGCGTTCTTCGAGTTTCTCGAGCGACCGCGCCTCGGTCTTTGGCTCGCCGGGCTCGCGGCGCTGCTCGCGGCGCCATGCCTGTTCATCGGCTTCTACCTCGACGACTTCGTCGGCCGTTACATCTACTCGGATCTTCCCGGCGCGAAGAACCTGTTCCGGATCTACGCCGGCGGCTACGCCGTCGCCAATGGCAACCTCGCTGACAATCGGTGGCAGATCGAGAACGGGAACGCGCCGTGGTGGATGTACCCGAAGCTCCTGGTCTCGACGTATCGCCCCATCAGCGAGCTCACCCACACCCTCGATTTCTCGCTCTGGCGCAACACGGCGTGGCCGATGCATCTGCAGAGCATCCTGTGGCTCGCGCTCCTCGTCGCGGTCGCGACGCGGCTGTACCGCGGGTTTCTCGGGCCGCGCGTCGGCGGACTCGCCGCTCTCCTGTTCGCCGTCGATCACACGCACGGGTTCGAGGTGGGCTTCATTTGCAACCGCCACACCATCGTCACGGCCGTCTTCGGCGTGCTCTGCCTCGACGCCCATCGTCGCCATCGAGAAAATTCCGATGCTCGCCCGAGCGTCGTCGCGCTGGGTTTTTATTTGGTTGCCCTGCTCGCCGGGGAGTCGAGCTTGGCCGTCCTCGGGTATCTCTTCGCCTACGCCCTCTTCGTCGACGAAGCGAAGCTCGGCAAACGCGTCCTCGCGTTCGCTCCGTATCTGCTCATCACCGCGATCTGGCGCGCCGCGTACAATCACGCCGGTTACGGCGCGAAGGGCTCCGGCCTCTATATCGACCCCGTTCGCGAGCCGCTGCACTTCTTCTCGGCGTTCCTCGAGCGCGGCCCGATCCTGATCCTCGGGCAGTTCTTGACGCCGCCTCCCGAAACGTACCCGCTCTACTCGCCGGCGACGGCGCACGCCGTGCTCGTCGTGGCCGTCCTCTTCGTCGCGGCGTTCACGTTCGCGTCGTTCGAGCTCTTGAAGCGCGACCGCGTGGCGAGGTTCTGGGCCGCCGGCTTCTTCTTCTCGCTCGTCCCGGCGGCGGTGACGCATCCGCACAGTCGCCAGCTCTTGCTGTCGAGCGTCGGCGGAATGGCGCTGGTCGCACAGCTCTGGAATCTCCACACGGTCACGTTCCGCGACGCAGTAGTCACACCGGCCATCGGCCTCGCGCGGTTCGTCGCGGCGCTCGTACTGTTCGCCCACCTGGTGCTGTCGCCGCTGGCATCCCCGTTCGCCACGTGCAGCGTCGCGCTCACCGCGCCGATCAACCGCGCCGTCGATGGGATCGGCCCCGAGATCGGCGGCCAAGACGTCGTGTTCGTGACCGCGCCCGACTACTGGATCCCGCGGCTCGTCCAATTGAAGCATCGCATCGACGAAGCGCCGCTCGCGCGGCGGTGGCGCGGGCTCGCGTACGGCCCGGAGCGGGTCACCGTGCACCGCATCGACGATCGGACGCTCGTCCTCGACTACGAGGGGGGCATCCTGAGCACGTCGTTGATGGAGCTCTATCGCGACCGGCGGCTCCGCATGGCCCCGGGAGATCGCGTGGACCTCGACGGACTAGCGATCCAAGTCGTCGCAACGACCGACGACGGCCGCGTGAAGACGGCGAGCTTCTCGTTCGACCGCTCGCTCGACGACAAGACCTTCTCCTTTTACTACTGGACCGACAACGCGTTCGCCCGCTTCGCGCCCCCGGCAATGGGCGCGAGCACGACGCTCCCCTCCGCGCAGATCCGGCTGTCGCTTTAGCTCGCGCCGAGGCGCTCGAGGAATGCTTTGGCGTCGGCGTAGTCCGCATCTTGGGCGAGTCCGCGCTTCGCGAGGAACACGGCCTTCTTCAGATCGCCCTTCTGCTCGGCGATGATGCCCTGCCGCAAGTACGCTTCGGCTTTCGACATCGGCGCGTCTCCCTTCAAGAGGGTGATGGCCTGAAGTGCCTTGATCGCGATATCGAGCTCGCCGCGCTCCATCGCGACGACGGCGAGATCCGAAGCCGCTGCGCCGTTTTGCCGATCGGTCTGCACGGCGGCGTCGAGCCAGGCGAACACGGCTTCCCAATCGCCCGCCGTGCGTCCGACTCGCGCCATGGCGTGCTGAAGCTCGGAGAGCTCCGGCGATCGCCGCTTTCCGAACGCGTCGATGGCTCGGTCGAGCACGTTCGCCGCGTCTTCGATTTCGCCGACCGACGCGAGGGTGTCGCTGAGCTTGATGGCGATGCGATGGTCGTCGGGCCGCGCCATGTACGCCCGCCGATAGGCGTCGATCGCCGTACGCTCGCCGCCTTCGACGCGCAGGGAAAGATCCCCTGCTTCCTTCAAGCGCTCGAACTTGACGTCGGGATCGCCCGATTGCTCGGCCTCGACGATCATGATCGCCGCGAGCTCCGCGAACGCGCCCGCTGCTTCGTACATGCGCCGGAGCCGTGCGCGCACGAGCTCGTTGCCTGGCGCCTTCCGGTGCACGTGCTCGAGCGCCGGCCGCGCCTCGAGCGGCACGCCGGCTCGCTCGGTCGCCTCCGACAAACGGATCACCGCGTCGATCTGATCGGACCCTTCGGTGATGTCGACGAGGCGCTGATACGCCTTGGCGGCCGCGCCCCACTTCTCGGCGTTCACCGCGAACACGCCGAGCCCGCGCACGGCGTCCGCGTCGCTCGCGTTGCGTTTCACCCAGCCGACCAGGAGCTCGAGACCCCGGCGCTGATCGCCGGTCTTCGGCAAGAGCTCGGCGAGTCGCATGGTCGCGGCGCGCTCGACGCCGTCGTCACCGTGCTCGTTCGCGAGGAGGCGCTGCATCTCGAGGTATTCGACGAGCTCCGTCTCGCCGTCGGTGCTCACGAGAGAGAGCGCGCGATCGATGTCGGCGATGGACGCCCCGAGCGACGCCAAATTGCGCCCCTCGACGCTCTGCCGGAGCTTCGCGCGAAGGACGTACAAGCGCGCCTCGGCGACCGGCCCGAGGCCGCCGCGCGCGATCGCGTCGGAGATCATCGCGAACGATTGCTCCGGGTGCGCCGCGTCCGCCGACGCCGACGCGAGCTCTTCGACGAGAGAGAGTCGCTCGGGCAAGAGGGCGTGCGCTCGCGCGAGCGCCTCCGCGGCTCGGCCGGGATCGCTCAAATTTTCGCGGTAAATGCGGGCCGCTTTGCGGAACTGCTCCACCGCCTCGCCCGCGTTCCGTCGCTGCGCCGCGTCGGTCACCAGGACGTCCGCGAGGCCGGAGTAATCCTGCCGGTCCGAGTACCAGGCGATGAGACGGTCTCGAAGCTCGGCGTTGTCGGGACACGCTTCGTAGCCACGGCGGAGGGCGCGCTCGGCGGCGTCCTCGTCGCCCAGACCGCGCGCGATGTCCGACAGCTCGATCGCGAGACGCGCCGCGGCGGGACCGGTTTCGAACTCGAGGAGCCGCTCGCGAACGAACGCGCGATCGCGCGGATCGTCGTCGGGCCCGTACAAGGAGAGGAGCGCCTCGAGGAGGCCGCGATCGGTGGGCGCCGTTTCGAGTGAGTCTCGGTAGATCGCGATCGCAGCATCGCGATCGGTGTTCTCGAGATTCTTTCCGATCCGAAGCGACAGCGCGGCGATCGCCGAGCCATCGTTCCGCTCTTTGGCGGCAGTGAGCTGGCGTTCGAGCAGCTCGTTCAGCTCGTCGATGCGACCCGTTCGTTCGAACAGCTCGGAAAGGATGACCGAGGCCTGCACGTGGTCCGGATCTTCGTCGAGCACTTCGCGGAGCAGGGTTTCGGCTTCGGGAAGCCGGGACGGATCTTCGAGGAGAATGCGTCCCCGCTCCATTCGGAGATGGTTTCGTTCCCTGGGATCGTAGACGGCGTCGACGGTTCGCGCGATGCACGCTTCAAGCTCCTGGAAGGCGCCGATCTTCCGGTACGCCTCGAGAAGCGGTTTCCAAACGCGGGCGTCGGACGGCTCTTCACGGAGCAAGAGCTCGTAAGTCGCGATCGCCCGGCGGATGTCGTCGAGACGAGCCGTCGCCATTTCGGCGACACGAAGCCGGAGCTCGAACGACTCCGAGCCGCTCGTCGCGTCGGCGGCTTCGTCGAGGAGGGTGAGCGCGCCGGCAAAGTCTCTTTCTTGCTCGCGGATCGCGGCGAGATCGACGAGGGCCCACGCAGAATCCGGTAGAGCGCCGTCTCGCTTCGCGCCGGCGATCAGCCGCTCGAGCAGGAACGGGAGCAAGCGCGCGGCGTGCGGCGCGTTCCGGGCGAGCTCGACGCCGTCGCGGAGCAACTCGACCGGGGCGTCTTCGAACCGGGCCCGCAGCGCGATCGCATCGAGCAACAAGGCGTCACCGCCGAGCGCCCGCGCGACTCGTTCGTAGGCGCGAGCGATCGCGTCGCTGTCCGGGCTCTCTCGCACCGCTGGGTTCAGGAGCGACAGGGCGCGCTCGTAGTCCGGAGACCGATCCAACGCCTGTTCGAGTCGACGCGCGCCTTCGTCACGCGTCTCGGGAGAACCGAGCTCGATCTGCGCGAGACGATAGAGCGCCTCGTGTCGCGCCGTCCCGTCCGCGTCGTCCGCGTCGACGGACTCGACGAACCGGACGAGCACCCGAGAGAGCCGCTCGACGTCTTGGGCAGGGACGACGCGCAGGAGCGACGTGTACGCGCGCACCGAGCGACGTCCGGTCGCGAGCGAATGCTCGTAAGCGTCGGCCGCCCGATTCAAGTCCATGATCTCGTTCTCGAGGGTCGTCCCGGCGCGCATGTAGAGGTCGCTCGAGAGCCCGGGGTCGGTGTCGTCTCGAGCGGCGAGCGCGAGGATCCGCGTCACGTAGCGCTCGAGCGCCGACGCTCGCACCGCGAGGTCGTGCGCGGAGGCCACGAGGGCGAGAGAGCTCGGAGTCTTGTCGAGAGCGTCGAGCAAGCTGTCGAGCGCCTCGCCGTGACGGCCGATCTCGGCGAGCAAATCGGCGCGCGCGATGAGGATTTCCGAGGTCGCGGCGACGTCGTCGATCCGTTCGAGCCGCGTGTCGAGAACCCGGAGAACGAGCTCGGTCTGACCGGCGGCGCGGAGCGCGCGCTCGAATCGGAGCGCTTCGTAGTTGTTCGACGACGCCGTCTCGAACGCCGATTCGAGCAGATCGTTCGCACGGTCGCTCTGACCCTGTTCGTGGGCCATCTGATAGAGGTCGTACATGACCTCGCTGGTCGCGACCGGCTCGTCGGCAACGTCGTCGCCGGGAACGGCGGGGGTCTGCCGCCGAACGATGAGCAAGAGAGCACGGTAGGCGCGCTCGGCACGTTCGAGATCGCCCTTCTGGCGCGCGACGTCACCGAGCAGCTTCAGGATGTTCGGATCGGTGCGCTCGATACTCGACGCCGCTTCGAGCTGCGCGAGCGCCTCGTCGAGGTTGCCTTCGGCTCGGGCGATGTGCGCGAGGTGATAGTGAACCGCGGCGCGTTCCGGCGTCCGCCGGCGACCGAACTCGGCGAGCATCGCCTCGAGTCGCGCGCTCGCCTCTTCGAGACGCCCCGCGCTCCGAAGCGCGTCGGCGAGGCTGAGCCGGACCGGGCGGTCCTCGGGCGCGAGCGACGCGGCGAGCTCGAGCAGCGGGATCGCGGCCGCGAGCGAGCCGAGCTTTCGCCGTTGCACGTGAGCGGCCTGGCTGAGCAAGAGCACCTTCGCCGCGGCGTCCGGCGCGTACCCGACGCCTTGAGCGAGGAGCGGTGCCAGCAGGGAAAAATCCTCGGCCTCGCGATAGAGCTCCGCCAGAAAGCCGCGGAGCTCCGTCGCCGCCGGATCGTCGTCGAGCGCGGACGTGAGCACGCCCCGCGCGAGCTGCTCTTGATGACCCTGGTGATAGCCGCGCGAAAGCCGGAGCACGACGGCGCGGCGCACCTCGACGTCGGACGGCGACGTGAGCTGGAGTCGTTTCTCGAGCCACCCCACCGCCTCGGCGTGCTCACCACGAGCGCTGTGAATGGACGCGAGCGCGTCGAGCACGTCGACGGAGGGCTCGAGCGCGACCGAACGACGGTAAGCCGTGAGCGCCGAGTCGACGTCCGCGAGCGCCTGCTCGGCGACCCTTCCGGCTCGAGCCCACAAGCGCGCCGCCGCCCGCGAGTCGCCGCTCGCTTCGACGAGACCCGCTTGTTTCACGAGCTCGGCGTGAAGCTCGCCGTGGCGCCCTTCTGCCTCGAGGATCGATGCGAGCGCGTCGACCGATTCCGGCTCTCCGGGAGCGTCTTCGAGATTTTCCCGCAGCGCCTCGACGCGCTCGTCGAAGCCGCCGCCGAGCTCGCCGAGAACGCGGGCGACGTCGAGCCTGAGGCTCAGACGACGATGTAAGGGCGGATGAAGACCGAGCTCGCGCCGGCGAAGATCGAGCAACTCGTCTCGTCGATTGTCGCGCGCATAGAGACCCGCGAGGAGCGCGATGGTGACCGCGTCGTCGGGCGCCTCTTCGAGGATGCCGCGGCACAGCGCGACGGCGCGCGTCGTGTCGCCGACGAGCTCCGACGACAGCTCGGCGGCTCGGTAGCGGAGCTCGCGCGACTTCTCGGGGGCGAAGGGAAGCTTCGCGCCCTTCTCGAGGAGCGCGACGGCCGCCCGCGGATCGTTCGAGTCCATGCGGATCTGAACGAGTCGTTCGAGCGCCCAGAGCGCGTAGCGCGAGAAGACGTCGGTGTCGGCCTCGCTCGAAAGCGCAGTTCGAAAGCGCGCGGACGCGATGCGCAGCAGCGTCTCGAGGATGGGCTCCGACAGCTTGTGGTCTTGGACGGACTGGAGCGAGACGGTCGCCGCTTCGTAGAGAACGTCGAGATCGTCGTCGGTGACCGCCGCGAGCCGGAGCAGAGTTCGCGTCAGCTCGCGGCCGGGGGCGCGGCGTTCGAGCTCGGCGAGCATCCGGAGTGACCCCGGATCCTCGCGGTAGTCGACGGCTTCGCGGAGCGCCTCCTGCGCCGCGTCGAAGTCGCCGCGTCGATCTCGTTGCCACGTTGCGAGCTGTCGCTTGAGGTCGTGCGCGACCGGAGGCGGGAGCGGCGAACCGCGCCGGATCGCATCGTCGAGCGCCGACGCGGCGAGGTCCCATGCTTGCCCTTCGTCGGCGAGAGATTCGAAGGTCGTCACGATCGCCTCGTCGACGGCCTCGCGCGCCTGGGCCGAGCGAACGAAGGCGTTCGACGCGACGTCCCAGCGTCCGATCGACCCCGCGACGCGGACGAGGGCCACCGCGGGGATCAGCTGGCTCGGTTCGAGCTCGGTGACGCGCGCGTACGATTCGAGCGCCGTCGCCCGATCGCCCAGTCGATGTTCGAGGATGTCACCGTGCGCGAGCAGGAGCTCCGCGCGACGACCCGGCTCTTTCGCGGTGAGCACCGCTTCGGCGTAGCCGTCCGCGCAGGCCCGGAAATCGTTCGTCTCTTCGGCGAGGCGAACCAGCTCCTGCTCGATTTCCGGTTCGCGCACGAGCGCGAATGCACGACGAACGTAAGAGAGCGCCGAGCTCGGGTCGAAGCCCTCGTTCTCGAGGATGCGCGCCGCTTCGAGCAGCACGTCGCGGCGAAACGCGTCGTCGACGGCGAGCTTGAGCCGGCGCTCGACGAGCTCGAGCAGGGCCTGCCATTCGAGGGCACTCGTGTACGCCTTCGCGAGCGCCTCGACGGCGGACGCCCCCGCCTCCGCGTCGTCGAGGAGGGCGTGGAGCCCTTCCCTCGCGCCTGCGTGAGCGGGCAAAATGTCGAGCGCTTCGCGATAGGCTTCGACCGCGCGAACCGGTTCGTCGCGGCGAAGACGATAGACGTCTCCCATGCGCGCGAGGTGATTGGCCCGGCGATCATCGTCGTCGGTTTGCTCGGCTGCGGCGCGGAGCAGCGCGGTGACGTCCGACCAACGCCCGGCGCTCGCCGACAGATCGGCCAGCGCGTCCATCGTCTCGACGTTCGCGCCGAACTCCGATTCGACGCGACGAAACGTGTCGATCGCCGCCGGCAGGTTGCCGAGATTGGCGCGATACACCTCCGCGATCCGCACGAGGTCGGCGCGACGCCGAGCCGCATCGGTGATGGCGTCGTGGCGGCGCTCGAGCGCGGCGACGAGGGCCTCCCATCGTTCGTGCGCTTCGAGGATGTCGACGGTCGCGCCGAGCGCTTCTTCGTCTTTTCCGTCCTGACCGAGCCTGCGGCGCCAGAGCTCGAGCGCGTGATCGGTGTTGCCCAGCTTCTCGGCGAGCGTCGCGGCCTCGCCGAGGGCGTGACGCCGATCGGCGGCCTCTGGCTCGAGCACCGAGAGGCGCTCGATGACGTCGAGGCGCTGTTTTTCGTGCTCTTCGCCGACGAGGAGCGCGGCGAGCCGGCGCGCGACGTCGAGCAGCGACTGGTCATCGACGTCGGGATCGTCGAGCACCTGCGTGTAGAGCGCGATCGCGCCCGTCGCGTCGTCGAGCTCGCGAGCGCGAACGTCCCCCGCGCTCGTCAAGAACTCCACGCGAACGGAGCCGTCGGTCGTCGCGGAAGCGGCGCGCACGAGCGCGTCGGCATATTTCTCGTGAGCCCCGGCGCGCTCGGCGAGGTCGGCGAGTTGCTCTTTGACGTCTCGAACCGGCGACAGCACGAGCCATTCCGCGGCATGCTCGACGGCCTCGGCGTAGCGCTCGGCGAGCGACAATCTCCGCGTGGCTTCGGCTCGAAGGGCGATCCGCTCTTCCGGGAGCTCGGCGACGTCGAGCGACAGCGCGATCGTCCGAACGACGTCGTCGGAGCGATCCGCGGCGGCGAAGCGTTCCTTCAAGAGCGCGAGCGCTTCACGACGCGTTTGCAGGGGCGCCGTCGCGTGGGTGCCGATCCGTTCGAGAAGCTTCGCGGCGGCGATCTCGCCACCCTCCGACGCGAGCACCTGTCGAACGACGACGAGCGCGGTGCCGGCTTCCGACAGCCGCTCGAGCCAGGCTTCCGCGATGCGGACACGCGTGGCCAGCACCTCGGCCGGCGAGAGCACGCCGAGGCGCGCCGTCCACACGTCGATGAGATCCCGATAACGCTTCTGCAGGGTCAGCCGCCGTTCGAGCGACGACGCGAGCTGCGCGTCCTCGGGGCGGAGTGGAACCAGCTGTTTTAGATAAAAAATGGCTCGATCGGTGCTTCCAGCGAAGTCTTTCGCGATGCGAGCCGCCTCGTCGAGCAAGGCCTTTTTCTTTTCACGGTCCGTACACGTCGCGAGCGCGGCGTCGTAGACCGCGAGTAGGTCGTCCCAGCGCTCGGCCATCGTGAGCAGGAGCGAGAGCCGCTCGAACGCCCACTCCGCGGACGGCACCGCCGTGAGAACGCGTTGCAGAATGCCGATCGCGTGTTCCGGGTCTTCGTACCACTCGTCGTGAAACGCGACCGCGCGCTTGCCGAGAGTTTCGAGCAGCTCGCCGGGGAGATCGCGGCGCAAGATGTCGCGGTAGACGCGAGAGACGCTCTCCGGATGCTCGGTCGACCTCGCGACCTCGTCGAGTTCTTCCCACGCGGCGTCGTCGGATGGGTCTCTTTCGACTCGCTCGCGTAGCTCGTGCGCTTCTCCGGGTAACGCCGCGGAGGTCGGAGCGCTTTTGTTTTCTTCGGTGGCCATGCCGAGCGGTGAGGAGTCGAGGGTCGTCTGTGCGGACTCGCGTTTCATTCTTCTCGGACCCTTTCGGGCGGAGCCAATAAGATTCGGGCATTTATCCGTCCGAGACAAGCGTCGGTCGCACCCCTCCCGGGATTCGGGCGTATCTCGCCACGCCGCGCCCGCGAGTCCCGCCACCGAGACACCGCTGTGCGTCGGCGGCGCACAGCGTCATTCCGCTGCGTCCGTTCAGTAAAAGAGTCGCTGAAGTTTGTCGCTCAACGGCCGTTCGATGTGTTCGGGACCATGGCCAAACCGAGACGTACTCCTCAGGTCGATGCGCTTCCCGGCGTCCCGTTTTCGGAGCCGAAGATGTCGGGGACGCGCGCAGCGCTACCGCGGACCTCGCCGGTCGATAGCGTGCTGCTCGAGTATCTGAACAAGCCGACCGTGCCGGAGTTTCCGGCAGTGCAGCCGATGGTTCAGCCGCTGCCGACGTTACCGTCGCCGCCCGACGAGACCGACTACGAAGACGAGCGCCCCACGGGACGCTGCGACGCGCCGCCCTCGAATCCGCTCGATCACGTCCGCGACCGCGCCGTGCTCGTGCGTCTCGACGGCGAAGCGAGCGGCAACGTCGTCTCGCTGCCGCGGCATGCGGTCATCGTGGGCCGCGCGGCGCGCGCGGAGATTCACGTCGCCGATCCGAGCGTGAGCCGCGAGCACGCGCGCATCGTGTACGAGTACGGTTCCTACCACGTCGAAGACATGAGCTCGCGAAACGGCACCCTCCTCGCGGGACGCGTCGTCACCCGCGCCGAGCTCCGCGACGGCGATCTCCTTCAATTCGGACACCGCATCGCGTTCCGCTTCGGGCTGATGGATCAGGCGCAAGAGCGCGTGATGCAGAAGCTCTACGACTCGAGCATGCGCGATCCGCTCACCGGCGCCGACAATCGCCGTCACCTCGACACCCGGCTCGCGAGCGAGATCGCGTTCGCCGAACGTCACGTGAGGCCGCTCTCGGTGATCCTGGTCGACATCGATTTTTTCAAGAACGTCAACGATCGCTACGGGCATCCCGTGGGCGACGAGGTCTTGCGTGAAGTGGCGGCTGCGATCCGCGGCGCGCTCCGCACCGAAGACGCCTTCGCGCGCTACGGCGGCGAGGAGTTCGCGATCGTGCTCCGCGACACCTCCTTGCTCGAGTCGGGCGTCGTCGCCGAGCGGGTACGCGAGCGCATCGCGCGAACGCCCATCGAGGTCGGCGGCCAGGCGATCAACGTCACCGTGAGCGCGGGGTGCGCCTCGCTCGAATGCTGCCTGGGCACGACGGTCGAGGAACTCATCGGCCTCGCCGATCGCCGCCTCTACCGCGCCAAGCGCTCGGGTCGAAACCGCGTCGTCTGCCGCGAAGAGACGTAGGCTCCGTCTTTTATTTTTTGGCGGGGCGGCTCTATCTCGGCGCGCTCGGCGCACGCGTCATTGCAGCGTCCCCCCGACGACCTTCGCCGCCGGGGGTTCCGCCTCCACGCGCCTTCTTTTCTACTGGCAGGCGCCCGTGGTCATACCCGACATGAGCGGGTTCAAGCACGGCGCGCAGAGCTCACCGGCACTGCACGTGCTCTGAACGAGCGCGGCGAGCGCAGTCGCACCCTGCGAGGCTCCGACGATGTAGATCGGAACGCACGCGCCGTCGTTGTACTGCGCGCCGAAGCTCGAGAGGGTCGTCGACGCGGTCTGGCACTTGGGGAAGCAGCCGTTCAGATCCTGCGCCTTGAGCTTCGGGACGCAGAGATCGGTCCCCGTGCAGGTGTCCTTCGGAAGGTTGGCAACTGCGGGGTTGTTCGAGCGCATGACGGAGGCCGAGGGCACGCAGATACCCGAGGGCGCTCCGCCGTCGGAAACGCCGCATGTCTTGAACGACGCGGGAACCGGCTCTTTCGGCGAGTCGCCGGCTTTCTGTGAGCACGCGCCGGTCACCGTGCCGTCGATCGGGTTATAGCAAGGCGCGCACACCTGCGGTCCGGCGCCCGCGTCGGGTCCGGCACAGTTGCCTTGCGTGAGGAGCGACGCCTGGGGATTGCCCTGGACGAAGCATGACGGGAGACACCGGCCTTCGAGCGTGATGCCACCGCCGAAGTCGGCCTGGCACGTGTTGAAGATCCCGGCGGTGCCCGCGTCCGCGAGCGACGCGGTGGTGGGCGAGCATTTCAGATCGTCGGCGCCGGTGGATGCCTTGCAGGTGTCGTGGGCGTACGAAGACGCGGACGGACCCGTGAGCGAGCTCGACAGCGTGCACGTGCCGAGGCCGCTGCAGCACGATCCGCCCTTGGCCGCGCTGCCACCGGGATCACGCGGCGGTTGCGAGAAGCACGAGTAGAGCGCCGCCGCATCGGGCAGCGCGACCGTCGTTCCGCCGGAACCCGACGAACCACCGGGGCCGTTCAACGAACCGCCGGTGCTCGCCGTCGAACCACCGGTGCTCGTGGAACCGCCGGTGCTCGACCCGTTGCCTGCGTCGGTCGACGACGATTTATTGTCGCTCGAGCACGCGAACATCGCGATCGAGACGACCGCGGAACCAACCAACGAAATACCCAAAGAAACGATTTTACGGGACATCAAAACCTCCAAAAACGAACACACGATTCAACCGCAAGATCATGGGTGGGCACGACGACGCGCATCCGGGCGGAGCGCTCACTTGCGCGAGCGGTTCGCGGGCGCGCCCTTCGCGGCCGAATTCGCCGCCAGTGGTTTCGTCGATTTGCCGATCAGCTTCGCGAAATTCTCCGCGGTGGCTCGCGTCGCGGCCCGCGTGATCGTCTCCGCTTTGTCGGCGTCGCCCGAGGCGATCGCCTGGGCGAGCACCATGCGCGAGCCGTTCCGCCGGATCTCTTCCACGGTCCAGTGCCGCGACATGTCGGGGATGGCGAACACCCCCTTGAGGAGGGTGTTGAACGACAGCCGATACGCGAGGTTGTCGGCTCCCTCCATGACCACTTCCCAGAACCGGACCTCGAGCGTGAAGAGCGCCTGCTCGTCGTTCATGCTCGCGTCCATCTCGGTCGCGATCTGGACGAGCTCGTCCCTCACCTCTCGGCTCGCGCGAAGCGCGCAGAGCCGCGCGATGTCCGCGGCGTTCGCCGAACGCATCTCGAGGACGGCGAGCCAGAGCGGCGCGACGTCGGCGCCTTCGCGCGCGTGCTCGGCCATGAACGCCAGCACGTCGAGTCCCGCCGTCCGACGATAATCGAGCACCTTCGTGCCACCGCCTTGCGACACCTTGACGATGCCGAGTTGTTCGAGGCGCTTCAGCGCTTCACGAACGACGTGTCGGTTGACCTTGAAGACGCTCGACAGGGTTCGCTCGGCGGGCAAGCTGTCGCCAGCTGCATAGCGGCCGGTCATGATCTCGGCGCCGATCTGCTCGAATACCTGGTCCGCCAGCGACTGGCTCTGAATGGCGCGAAGGGCCATGCGGAAGCTCTCTACCTCGAAACTGGTTGGACCGGAACTGATTACACCGCGGGAACATCTTGCAATTGAGCCAGGCATCCGGGATTCGCTCGTCCCGAAAGACGCCGGAGTCGCGCGAGGGGAAATCGAGCGCTAAGTATTGAAATAACTCGAGTTTAATGCAGCTCGCAGATCCGGCCGATCTATGGTCAATTGGTTGGACCAAGGCGCCGCGGAAAAAGGCGAAATTGAGCGAGGGTCCATCGATGTTCCGGACGACGAACGCCACCGAGCTTCACGATCTGTTCGCCGCCCAGAAGCGAGCGTCCCGAGAGCGCCCCTACCCGACGCTCGCCGAACGCCTCGAAGCGCTTCGGTCGTTGCGCGAGACACTTCGCTTCGTTCGCGCCGAGCTCGCGGGCGCGCTCGCGGCGGATTTCGGCCATCACGATCCGAGCATCGGACTCTTGTGGGAGCTCGGCGGCGTCCTCGCGCGCATCGGCGACACGACGACTCACCTCGAAGAGTGGATGCGAGCGTCTCCGCGACCCGTCGATCCGTCGCTCGGCGACGCGACCGCGGAGGTCCACTATCAGCCGAAGGGCGTCATCGGGAACATGGTGCCATGGAATTTCCCGGTCGATATTTCTCTCGGGCCCCTCGTCGATATTCTCGCCGCGGGCAATCGCGCGATCGTGAAACCGTCGGAGCTCGCGCCGAATTGCGCGGAGCTCGTGCGCCGCGCCGTCGAACATCACTTCGATCCGGCGCTCGTCGCCGTCGTCACCGGCGACGTCGATCTCGCCGAGCGGTTCGCGAGCCTCCCGTGGGATCACCTGCTCTACACGGGGAGCCCCGCCATCGCGAAGCGAGTGCTGGCGAGCGCCGCCCAGCATCTCACGCCGGTCACCTTGGAACTGGGAGGCAAATGCCCGGTCATCGTGCTCGCCGATCGCGTGAATGAAGACACCTTCGCTGAAATCCTGTCGGTGAAGACCGTGAAGGGCGGGCAGATGTGCATCGCGCCGGACTACGTGCTCGTCCCCGAGTCTGAGCTCGAGCGCGCCGTGTCGCTCCTGTCGTCCCTCGGGGAGAGCATGCTCGCGCCCGTCGCGGGAGGCTCACCGGTGACCGGCATGATTCACGACCGTCACTACGATCGCCTGGTTCGCCTCGTGAGCGAGGCCAGATCTAGGGGCGCACGGGTCGTCGAGCTCGGCAAAGACACGGCCGATCGCGCCCGCCGTCATTTGCCGATGACCCTCATCGTCGACCCCGACGACGACCTGCTCGTGATGAAGGAAGAAATTTTTGGGCCCCTTCTTCCCATCAAGCCGTATCGCTCGCTCGAGCAAGCCGTCCGCTACATCAACGAGCGCGATCGGCCGCTCGCTCTCTACGTCTTCACCGACGACGCGGCCGCCGCGACGCGCGTGCTCGCCGAGACGACGTCGGGCGGTGCCGCGGTCAACGCCATCGCGACGCACGCGGCCGTTCCGTCACTGCCGTTCGGGGGCATCGGACGAAGCGGCATGGGGTGCCACCACGGCCACGAGGGCTTCCTCACGTTCTCGCACGCCCGCGCCGTGTTCCGTCGCGGAAGCGAGAACGCCTGGGTGCTCATGCGTCCGCCCTACGGCGACGCACTCGCCGCGGTCGCCGCGTTCGTCGTGGACGGGCAATAGCGTGGCGCGCGGCGCGCGGCCCATCCGCGACGTTCGCGGCTCCGAGGGCGCCCCCCATTAAAATCGAGCAGCGCGCGGACCGTTCATCCTCCCGCGCCGGCGTCGCCGGAACACGTGGTCGGGCAGCTCACCTTGTCGGCGCATTGGCTGATCGCGAGAGCGCGGGTGGTGAGCAGATCGCCCGCCTTGGTGATGACCGCTCCGCAAGGCGTCAAGCAATCGAGCCCGCGGCAGTTGTGGACCTCGGCGCACTGCCTCACCGCGTCGCACTCGGCGTCGGTATGACACGCGGCGATCTCGCAGGCGCAGTGATCGCAGGCGCAGCTGCCGAGCGCGGCGCAGACGTTCTCCTGCGCGACTTCGGCGTGGCACGAGGCGATCGCGGTGGGGTCGGTCTCCGAACACACGCCGGCCTCGACGGACGGCGCGGCCGCAACGGGCTCGGCGCCAAAGGCGCTCGCGGCTCCGTGCACCATCCGCCCGGCGACTCCCTGGAAGATCGAGTTCGCGTGAGCCGACGCGTCCCAGGAACAGGCGCTGGTGTCGCCGCTCGTGCACATGTCCTTCACGAACGACGCCCAGAGATCGCCGTCGGGACCGTATCTGACCTCGATGATCTCGTTCAGGTCGGACCCGGTGAAGAGCCCGAGATAACCAGTCTCGAACCCCTTTCGATACAGGGGATCGGCCGGGTCGTCGACCGTCACCGACGTGAAGAGCGGAGCCGTCGCGAACGCGTTCGTCGTTTCGGCGACGTAACCGTCGAACGTCACTCCGCCGTCCGTGCTCCCGTAGTAGGCGATGGCGACGACGCCCGCCTTCTTCGCGGCGACCGAGCCATAGCGCACCGTGTTCACCGCGGGCGCCGCGACGACGATCGACGGCGACCAGGTCTTTGCCTGGTCCTTCGAAGTCGACAAACGGAGCGCGCCGGCGGCGTCGACCCACACGACGTAAAGATTGCCGTCCGGGTCGAGGGTGAGCAGATCCGTCGGCAGGACGTTGGGGTTCGCCACGATGCCGACGACGTTCGTCGTGTCGAACGGCGGGAGATCGCCCCCGGTGACGAGCTCGGTGGTGAACGTGGCCCCTTCGTCACGGCTCACCTCGACCACGAGCTTTCCGCACTGATTTCCGACCTGATAGACCGTGCCGTCCTTCGCGACCGCCCCGGCGCCGTAGATGATCCACTCGTGCGGGTCGCAACCGGCGATGTCGGAGGGCTTGAGCGTGAACGTACCGGCCTGCGCCCAGGTTGCACCGCCGTCGAGTGACTTGCTGACGATCTGATGATCGGGAGTCAGGCTGTAGAGCGGCGTCGAGATGGGGGACGGCGACGAGAAATAGACGATGTTCGGGTACCCCGTCGTCTTGCTGGTCACCGGCGGCCCCGCGAAGATCTTCGCCCAATCGAGCGTCCCGATGCCGGCGTTCACGTAGGACCACGTCTGGCCCTCGTCGTCGGAGTACGTGACGTTGAAACCGCCCGTCATCTTCCCCGCACCGCCCGGGGTCGTTCCGCCCAGCGAGAGCCCCGACGTCGCGAAGAACAGCCGATTCGTGGTCGGGTCGAGATAAAGATACGGCTGTGTGCGGCCGTGGACCGGGCTGCCTCCGTCCATCGGGATGGACAGATCCCAGGTCTGACCGCCGTCGCGCGAACGGATCACGCCGTTGCCGTTCGCGGAGAACTCCGGCGCCGTGAACACCGTGCCGTCGGACGCGACGGCGACGGAGCTCTCGGCCGACCCGTACCCGGTCAAGCTGATGCACGGCACGGGCGCGGCGCCGGCGGGCGCCGTTACGGACGCGCTCTTCGTCGCACCGCCCGTGTACGCGAACCCGGGGCGATCGACCGCGCAGTGTTCGGCCGCGAGCTCGGCGGGCGACGGAACGGGCGTCGATGCGCCTCCTTCGGGAGACGGGTGAACGCTCGCTGGTGCGTTCGAGCTGTTGCAGGCCATCGAGAAAGCCGAAACGGCGAGCGCGAGCGAGGCGCCCTCCCCCGAAGACGACATGGCTTTCCGCAGACGCGAGAGACCGGCGAACTTCGTTGAATGCATGGGCACGATTTCCTCGAACGACGACGAGCGACCCCGGTCGGCGTTCACGGCGCAACGGGTCCGTGAGGAGCACATCGATCGAACGCCAGGCCCCGAAATGATTGGCGTGGACAGATCGAAGTTACTCAATCAGTTGATGGTCAATTGGTTGGACCAACCTAGGCGAACGCGAACCCATGATCCACCCCCAAAGCGACAGGCGTGACGCTTTTTGACGTTCGCGTGGCGCGTACGGTCAAGAAACGAGCGCCGAATCCGAGACACCGATGAGCGCGGCAAGCGCGACGCCGTCTACCTCGCGAGCGGTCTCGCCGTCGTCGACGACCGCGCGCGTCACGGCGACGGCGCCGTCGCCCGTGCGAATGACGACGCCGCGCGCGTGGATCGCTGCCTCGCCGGGCGCGAGCACGACGGGAAATTCAGTCGAGGTCTCGGCGCGTGTGACGAAAAACTCGACGTCGCGGATCTGGAGCGCGAGCCCCGGCACCGGCGAGAGCGCGCGAACCCGACGGAGCACGCGCGCGGTCGGCCAGGTCCAGTCGACGCGAAGGAGTTCTCCCGACGGCTCGGGCGCCGACGTCGCTCGCCGTTCGTCCTGCCGCTCGCCGTCGAAGCGCTCACCCTCGGCAATGCGCCGGACGGCGTCCACGAAGAGACGAAGACTCGGTCGATCGAGGGCGCGAGCGAGCTGCCACGCATCGCGATCGCCGATGAGCAATGACTCGGTGAGCAGGACGTCGCCCTCGTCGTACGCTTCGACGAGGCGATGCACGCTGACGCCCGTCGTGACTTCGCCGGAATCGATCGCCCAGAAAAACGGATCCGGCCCGCGATGTCGCGGCAAGAGCGACGGGTGCGCGCCGATCCCTCCGAGCGGCGTTCGCTCGAGCCATTTTCGGAGAATACGGCGCGGCCAGTACCAGCTCGCGATCAGATCCGGCGGGGTGCGCTCGAAGGCGGCGTCGATGGCGACGTTCAACGTCGCTTCGTCCGCGCCTTTCGCGTCGATGACCGGATGATCCGACCGCGCCGCGATACGCCGGCGACCGGGCGCGTTCGTCGGCGACAGGATCGTCAAGGACGGCTCGAACCCGCGCGACGCGAGCGCGAGCGCACCGAGCGGCAAGCCGAAGAATGCGACGCGGATCACGCGGTCGCGGGAAGATCCGGCAACGGCAGCCGGCACTCGGCCATCGTCGGCCGGATGCTATCGACGAAAGCGGCCGCGGTTTTCTTCAGTCGAGCGCTTTCGGTTCGATCGAGAATGCCGGCCGCGACGCCGAACCAGCGAACGACGTGACGCGCCGCCATCTCGCTCGACGACGGATCGTTGCGACACAAGTCGCGCAGCGCCGTCTCGGCCGCCGTTTGATGCTCGTGCTCGTGCTCCAGAATTTCGTCGACCAGAATATCGAGCCGCGCGTCGCCGAGCGCCTTGTAGTCGAGGAGCTGCAGCGCCGCGGCGCGGTCCACCAGATAACCGGCGACCGCGGACTCGAGCCACGACTTCGGGAGCTCGACGCGATCGGCGCGCGACCCGACCACGTCGTACAGCGATTTACCCGAAATCTTGTCGTACAGGACCGAGACGACCTCGAAGTGTCCGAGCTCCTCGCGCGCGTGATCGGCGAGCATGTGCTTGTCGTCGAGCGTCGGAGCAAGCGCGACTCCCGACGCGAACAAGTGCGCGGTCACGAGCTCACGAAAGCCTTGGCTCTCGAGGATGCGGAGTAATTCGGGTTCGGCGAGCGCCATGAGGAACGATCCAGGCTCTGCCACGTCGGGGTGGTGGCGGGCAAGTCCCGACCGGGCCCCGCGACCCGGCGCGGCGACAAAGGCCTAGGAGTGCGTCGGGCTTTGCCCGACAGGCTCCTAGGCGCCGAGCTTCTTCCCGAGGCGGCCGACGACCTCGGCGACGTTCGGGCGCACGTCGAAGAACCCGTCCAGCGGATCGCCGCGCTCGTCCACGCGCTCGCGGACGGTGAACATCGTGAACTTTCGCGGGTCGAGGGCCCGGTGCACTTCGTCCCAGAGCAGGGGCATGCTCACCGTTGCGCCCGTGGCAGCGCGCACCGAGTACGGCGCCACGATCGTGCGCGAGCGGCCGGTCTGGCCCGCGTCGATGAAGACGCGATCGCCTCGCCCGGCGATGCGGCGCTCCATCGTCGAGATGTCCGGGTGCTTCGATTGGACGAGCCGGCAGACCAGCTCGACGAGGGTCTTCGACGTGTCGAACGCCACGCCGGGCCCGAGCGGCACGAGGACGTGGAGGCCCGACTGCCCCGACGTCTTCGGAAACCCGACGAGCCCGATCTCGTCGAGGAGCTCGCGCAAGGTGAACGCCAGAACGACGGCGTCCGAAAACGGGCGCGCGCCGATATCGAAGTCGACCACGAAGTAGTCCGACTCCTCCATGCTCGAGCTTCGGTAAGGCAACACGTGAACCGGGATGCAACCCAGGTTCGCGATGTGAATGAGACCGTCCACGTCGTCGACGACGAAGGTGTTCTTTCCGGGTCCCGTGCCGTCGGAGTCCGGATGTCGGAGCGTCCGGATCCACGACGGCGTGCCGACCGGGACGTTCCACTGGAAGAAGTTCTTGCCGAGGATGCCGTCCGGGTAGCGCACGAGGACGAGGGGACGCTCATGGATGAACGGCAAGAGCACGTCCGAGATCGCGGCGTAGTAATCGATGAGGTCACCCTTGGTGTAGCCCTCGTCGGGCCAAAACACCTTGTCGCGATTGGTGACGACCGCGCGCGTCTTCAGCGGCGCGGACGGCTTTTCTCGCGGGCGCGGAGCTTCGACGGGCGCGGCGTCGATCGGCTCTTCGTCGCGTGCGCCGGCCGGCGCCGCCGTGCACGACGCGGGCGCAACGTCGGGGCGGAGGCCGCGAAACACCGGATGCCGGACATGACCGTCTTCGGTCCAGCTCGTGAATCGGACGCTCGCGACGAGCTCGGGGCGCGTGAAATGGCGCACGCCACTGTCGCGAAACGGCTCACCGACGGCCGTGGGCTCGTCGACCTCGAGCGGACCGAGGCGCGCGAGTAAATCGGCAATCGTGCGCTCGTCGAGGCCGCTGCCGGCTCTGCCGCGAAACACGACCTTGTCGCCGACGTACGTCGCGAGCTCGACGGCGCCGAGCGATTTCCGATCGCCGTTTCCTTCGACCCAGCCGACGATCAGAAAGTCCTCTTCGCGCTCGCGCTTCAACTTCACCCAGTCGTTGCTGCGCTCGGGGCCCGGCTGATACGTCGACGCAGCGCGCTTCGCGATCATCCCTTCGAGCCCGACGCTGCGGCAGATCTCGTCGAGCGGACGGCCGTCACCCTCCAGGTGATCGAGCAGGCGAATGAAACCGGAGCGAGGCGCGAGGCTCGCCAACAGCTCTTTGCGGGCTCTCAGCGGCAAACTTCGGAGGTCGCGGTCACCGATAGCGAGCACGTCGAACACGACGTAGACGACGGGGACCTCGCTCGCCGCGAAGCGGACGTCGTGCGGACGCGTGAGGTGCATGCGGCGGCCGAGCCGGTGAAAGCTCGGTCGTCCCGCGTCGTCGAACGCGACGACCTCGCCGTCGAGGACGACGCGATCCGTCGCGAGCGCGCGCACGGCTCGAACCACTTCCGGGTACGTCGCGCTCATCACCCGACCGGAGCGGTACACGAGCGCGACATCGCCGCCACGCTTGTCGGCGAGGAGCCGCACCCCGTCGAGCTTGAGCTCGTAGAACCGATCCGGCTCTTCGAGCCCGACCGGCGCGGTCCCGCAGAGCATCGGTGTCAGACGGCGCGCGTCGACGTCGCCGACCGGCGCGCCGAGAGCGATGGCGCGCTCCTCGAGCGAGACGGCGACGTCGGCCTTGCGCAGCAGATCCTCGACCGTGAGCCCAGACAGCACGCTCGCCGGCTCTTCGACGAGGATGTCGCGCTCGGTGCTCGAAAACGCGTCGGCCTTCTTGAAGAAGAGCCAGTTGTCCTTCTCGTTGGGCTTCTTGCTCGCGCGGTCGCCCGTTCGAACGAACGCGTAGCGACCCCGAAGCTTGTGCCCTGAAAAGACGAGGTCTAGCTTCCCTTTCTGGAGACCTTCGGGCGCCGGTTCCAGGTAGCGCACGCGGCCGGTGTCCCAGACGATCATTGCGCCGGCCCCGTAATTTCCTTCGGGAATCACGTCCTCGAAGTCGAGGTACTCGAGCGGATGCTGCTCGGTGTGCACCGCGAGCCGGCGCTCCGACGGATCGAGGCTCGGCCCTTTCGGCACCGCGAAGCTCTCGAGCACTCCGTTGATCTCGAGCCGCACGTCCCAATGCCGGCGACGCGCATCATGAAGATGCACGACGAACGCGCCGTTCGTCCCGCTGCTTTCGCTGGTTATTCGTTCAGCCGAGAACGGCTCGTTGGTCTTCGCGGGATCGCGTTTTTTGCGATACCTCTCGAGCGCGTCGGCGTCCGGCGTCGGCGATTCGGGCGCGGTCTTCGAGCCGGCACCGGGCGTTGAATTAGCCGAACTCTTCCTCATGCGAAAACTGGCGGGTTAGCATACCGATTATGCCCGCTCGCGCCGTTGCTTCAGGAGTGATCTCGTTCGGTCTCGTGTCTATTCCCGTGCGGCTGTACACGGCCGCGTCGTCGGAACAGGTGCGGTTCAATATGCTCGACTCACGTCACGGCGTGCGCGTGAAGCAGCAATATTACTCGCCGGTCGACAACAAGATCATGGAGAAGGGCGACATCATCAAGGGCTACGAATATGCCCGCGATCAGTTCGTCACCTTCACCGACGAGGAGCTGAAGGCGCTCGAAGCGGACCGGAGCAATCACATCGAAATCGTCGAGTTCGTGCCGCTCTCGACCTTCGACTTCGTCCAGATCGAAAAGACGTACTACCTCGGCGCCGACAAGGGTGGCGACAAGGCGTACCGGCTTCTCTCCGAGGCGATGCGAAAGAAGGCGAAGGTCGCCGTCGGACGCTGGGCGGCGCGCGGCAAGGAACAGCTCGTGGTGATCCGGCCGTACAAGGACGGCCTCGCGCTCCACCAGCTCTATTACGCAAACGAAGTGCGCTCGTTCTCGGACGTCGACGACACGGCGACGTTCACGTTCACCGACAAAGAACGCGAGCTCGCCGAGCGCCTCATCGACCAGCTCTCCGAGGACGAGTACGACGGGGACAAGTTCAAGGACGACTACGCCGATCGCGTGCGCGCGGTGGTCGAGCAAAAGGTCGCCGGCAAGGAAATCACCGTGAGCACCGAGGCGCCGCGCGCCCAGATCATCGACTTGTTCGAGGCCTTGAAGAAGAGCGTCGCCGAGGCGAAGAAGCCGTCCGCGCGGACGCAACAGAAGGCAGAGACAGCAGCGGAACCCGTGGAAGAAGAGGCACCGGCCACGCCCCGACCGATGAAGAAGGCCGAAGCGCGCCGTCCGTCCGCAAAAAAGAAGCAGACCGGCTGAGACGTGTCGCCGACCGAAACCCGCGACGAGAAGGCGGCGCGGGACCTCGAATGGCCGGCGCTCGTCGAGCGCATCGCCGCGAAGTGTGCGAGTGAAGCGGGCGCGCGGCGCGTGCGCGCGCTCGTGCCGGCGGCAACGCGCGACGACGCGATCCTCCGCGGCACACGGAGCCGCGACGCGCTCGAGCTCTATCTCGAAGGAGAAACGATTCCCGTCGCGGCCGTCCCCGACGTGAGCGAGGTCGTCGATCGCGTGGCACGCGGTTCCGTCGCGACGGGGCGCGAGCTCCGCGATCTTCGGCGCATGCTCGACGCGGGGCGCGCGCTCCGCGGCTTTGCCAAACAGCACGCCGATCGGGTCGAGCTCGCGAAGGTGCTCGACACGGACGGCGCGCTCGACAAGCTGCTCGAGGAGATCGTCTTTGCCGTCGACGACGACGGGGACGTCTTCGATCGCGCCTCCGCCGAGCTCGGCCGTGCCCGAAAAAAGGTGGAAGTCGCGCGCCGCGAGCTCACGGGGCGGCTCTCGGAATTGCTGAATCGCTACGCCGACGTACTTCGCGATCGCTTTTACACCGAGCGTGACGGGCGCTACGTCCTGCCGATTCGCGCCGACGCGCCGTTTCGCGTCGACGGGATCGTGCTCGGTTCGAGCGCGTCGGGCGGCACCTTGTACGTCGAGCCGCGCGAGGTCACGGAAATCGGAAATCGGCTGAAAATGGCCGAGGCGGAGGTGGAGCGCGAGATCGCGCGTGTCCTCGGCGCCCTGTCGATCTCCGTCCGGGCGCACACCGACGGCCTCGGCGCGGCGATCGAAGCGTGCACCGCGGCCGACGTGCTCGCGACCCTGGCGCGCTTCGGCGCCGAGACCGACGCGGTGGTGCTCCTGGTCGACGACGGCGCGGAGCTCGACCTGCGCGACATGCGACACCCCTTGCTCGTCGGCACCGGCCCGGTCGTCGCGAACGACGTGCGCGCCGTAGCCGGTAGAGGGCTCGTCATCTCCGGACCCAACGCGGGCGGCAAGACGGTCGCGCTGAAATGCCTCGGGCTCGCGACGTGGATGGTGCGCGCCGGCATTCCGCTCCCCGTCGATCCGAAGTCGCGCATCGGTTGGTTCGAGCCGGTGCTCACCGACATCGGGGACGAGCAATCGCTCGCGCGCTCGCTCTCGACGTTCAGCGCGCACGCGGCGCACCTCGCCGACTATCTCGACCGCGCAGCGCCCGGCACGCTCGTTCTGCTCGACGAGGTCGCGGCCGGCACCGATCCGGACGAAGGCGCGGCGCTCGCGACGGCGGTGCTCGAAGGCTTCGTCGAGGCCGGCGCCGCGGTCGCCGTCACCACGCACTACGAGCGGCTGAAAGAGCTCGGCGCGAGCGACCCGCGATTCGACAACGCCTCCGTCGGATTCGACTTCGACACGATGCGGCCCACCTTCAAGGTGACGATGGGCATCCCGGGCGCGTCGAGCGCGCTCGCCGTCGCCGCGCGGTACGGCGTGCCCGAACGCATCGTGAAGCGCGCCGAGGCGCTGCTCCCGGAAGAAAACGCGCGCAAGAAAGAGCTTCTCCGAGCGATCGAAACGGACCGCACGCGCGCCGAAGCCGACCGCCGTGCGGCCGAGGCCGACGCTCGCGCGCAGCATGAGCTCCGCGCCGAGCTCGAAGTCGAAGTCGGACGCGCGCGGGCCACCGAAAAAACGCGGCTCGAAGGAGAACGCCGCGAGCTCGTGAGCGCCGTCCGCGAAGCGCGGGCGTCACTTCGCAACGCGACGGAGCGATTGAACAAAGGCGACGTCGGGCGCGACGAGCTTCGCGAGGTCGCGAAATCGGTGAACCGCGCCGCCAGCGCCGGCGCGCTCGGCAGTGCGCTCCACGAGTCGCTCGACGGCGGAAGCGCGAAAAGCGGACCCGCCATCGTCGCGTCGGAACTCAAACCCGGCGACGTCGTGACCGTGCCGAGGCTCGGCCTTCGCGCCGAGGTGCTGGAAGCGCCGGTACGCGGACAGGTGCGCATCGCGGCCGGTCCGATGAAGCTCACGGTGAAGCTCGACGAACTCGTTCGCGCGCCGCACGGCGCACAACCCACGCGACCCAAATCCCCCAAAAAAACCGCGGCGCCTCCGGTGCGTATCGACAGTACGCCGGTGCGCACGCCGTCGATCACCTGCGATGTGCGCGGCCTGCGCGTCGAAGAGGCGACCGATCGCATCGAGGCGTTCATCGACGGCCTGCTCTCGAGCGGCGAGCCCGCGGGGTTCATCCTGCATGGTCACGGAACCGGCGCCCTCAAGAGCGCGATCCGCGAGCAATTGAAGGCGCACCGCTTCGTCGAACGGTCCCGCGCAGCCGACGCCGAAGACGGCGGGGACGCCTTCACGGTGCTCTGGATCGCCGGCTAAGATCGTCGCGAACTGCGCGGCGCGCTCACGCGCCGAACACGTCGCCGAGCGCGACGTGAACGTCGGGAAATGCTTCCGGCGAAAGCACCTCGGAGGCGCCGTGACGGCTGACGGCTCGGTACGTTCCCGAATCCGGCGAACGATAGACCTCGACGACTCGGTCGCGCACGTTCACGAGCCAATATTCGGCGAAGCCCGACGCCGCGTAGAGCGGCGCCTTCACCTTGCGATCTTTGTTGATGCTGGAGACCGCGACCTCGATGACCAGATGTGCGTGCGCGGGGTGAGCCGACCGGTATTCACCGAGCGGGACGATCGCGACGTCGGGTTCCGGCTCGGATTCGTTCGCAGCGTAGAGTGGCAGTTGAACGCGCACGGTCGCGCGCCCGACCAACGCGGGCACGAGGATCGCGGTGAGCGCCTGGATCGGACTCGAGTGCGCGGGCTCGTTCGGGCTCATCTCGACGAGCGTTCCGTGAAGGAGCTCGACGCGCTCGTCTTCGAGCAGGCCGAGCGCGACGAGCCGATCGTACTCGGACCGCAGGAGCCCGCGAGTCTTCTCGGGTTCGATGAGCCGGGCGTCGAGCACGTGCCCAGTATAGCGCGGATCTACCGCTCCACCACGACCGCGACGGCTTCGCCGCCGCCGATGCACAGGGTCGCGAGGCCACGGCGATCGCCGCGATCTTTCATTGCGTAGAGCAACGTCGTGAGGACGCGCGCGCCAGAGGCGCCGATCGGATGGCCGAGGGCAACCGCGCCGCCACGGACGTTCACCCGCGCCGGGTCGATGCCGGCGAGCTTCGTGCACGCCATCGCGACGCACGAAAACGCTTCGTTGATCTCGAAGAGATCGATGTCTTCCTTTTTCAGGCCGAGCTTCTTCAACGTCAGATCGATGGCCTTGGCCGGCGCGGTGGTGAACCATTCCGGCGCTTGAGCGGCCGAGCCGTACCCGACGATGCGCGCGAGCGGCTCGAGCTTTTCGCTCTTCAGGACGTCTTCGCTCACCAGGACGAGCGCCGCGGCGCCGTCGTTGATACTCGACGCGTTCGCGGCCGTGATCGTGCCGTCGTCCTTGAAGGCGGGACGCAGCTTTCCGAATTTCTCCGGATCCCCGCGACCGGGCTCTTCGTCGTCGCTCACGACGAGGGGGCTCCCTTTCTTTTGGGCAAGCGAAACGGGCGCGATCTCGCCCTTGAAAAGTCCCTCTTTCGTGGCGGCGAGGGCACGGCGGTAGCTCTCGCGCGCGAACTCGTCCTGCGCCTCGCGACCGTAACCGTACTCCTTCGCACAGAGCTCGCCGGCGACGCCCATGTGCGAATTGCTGTACGGATCCCAGAGGCCGTCGAAGATCATCCCGTCGACGATCTTGTCGTCGCCCATGCGGTAGCCGGTCCGCGCTTTGGTCAGGTAGTACGGCACGTTCGACATCGACTCCATGCCGCCCGACACCACGACGTTCGCGTCGCCGAGCATCACCGTTTTTGCGCCGAACACCACGGCCTGGAGGCCCGAGCCGCACACCTTGCTCACCGTGGTCGTCGGCACCGTGTTCGGGATCTTCGCGCCGAGCGACGCTTGCCGTGCCGGCGCCTGGCCGATGCCAGCCGAGAGCACGTTGCCCATGAACACTTCGTCGACGCGATCGACGGCGAGCTTCGCGCGTTCGAGCGCCGCAGCGATCGCGACGGCTCCGAGCTTCGGAGCGCTCTCCGACGATAAGGCGCCGAGGTACGACCCAATCGGAGTCCGCGCGGCGCTGACGATGAAGACGTCTCGAGTGGTCGTGGCCATGCGGCCCTCCTGTTCTTCGCTCTTCGCTACGTCGGCAAATCGACGTCGCTGACGACGAAGACCAGAGCCGTCTCGTCGCCGGTGTTCTTCGCGCGGTGGCGCGTTCCTCGGTCCAAGACGCCGCACTGCCCTTCCGACAGCGAGGCGATTCCCTCGTCGAACTCGAGCTCGATCTGGCCCTCGAGCACGTACATGATGTGGCTGCGCTCACACCAGTTCGGATCCGAAAAACCGGGGGCGAACTCGAGCAGCCCGACGCCGCGCCCGCGCAGCGTCTTCTTCTTTTCGAGCCGATGGCTCCCCGGCTCCCAAGACATCGACCCAAACGGCACGCGCGTGAACGCCATGATCGCGACTCTTCCTACTCGGCCGCTCGTGCGGCCTCTTTGAGAAGCGGAAAGCCCAGCGCTTGTCGCTGGGCGTAATAAGCCTGGCACACTTCGCGGGCGAGCAATCTCACCCGCAAGATGTAGCGCTGTCGCTCGGTGACGCCAATGGCGCCCCGCGCGTCCAGCACGTTGAATGCATGGGCCGCCTTGACGACGAAGTCGTAGGCGGGCAAGACCAGTTTCTCGAGCGGCTCCTCGCTGCGGCCGAGAAGGCGTTTCACTTCGATTTCGGCGTGGTCGAACGCCTGGAAGTGATGCGGCACGTCGGCCTCGTGGAAGTTGTAGGTCGACCACTCCCA
>Ga0265320_10000425_pt1 | contig 33397 bp, 22 predicted proteins | sample 4827metaG_FD_202087 | JGI IMG/M metagenome (GOLD analysis project Ga0265320, IMG submission 202087) | Rhizosphere microbial communities from Carex aquatilis grown in University of Washington, Seatle, WA, United States - 4-8-27 metaG | ecosystem: Host-associated > Plants > Roots > Rhizosphere >... | reverse complement strand
CCCCCCCACGGAGACGTACTGGTCGGTCGGCTGGCCCTGGACGTTCGGGGCGCCGTTGAGGTTGCCCTCGCGGATCATGTTGTTGCCGAAGTCCGCAACATAGAGGTTGCCGCTTGCGTCCACGGCTATGCCGTCGGGCGTGAAGAACCGCGCGGCCGAGCCCGTCCCGTCGGTGCTGCCGGTAACGCCGGCCAGTCCGGCGAGCGTGGTCACGACGCCGCCCGGCGTGATCATGCGGACCTCCTCGTTCGCCCGGTCGGCCACGAACAGGTTGCCGCTTGCGTCGACCGCGACGCCCGTCGGCGTGTAGAACCGCGCGTTGGCCCCGGTCGCGTCCGCGCTGCCGGTGTAGCCCGCGGCGCCCGCCACGGTCGTCACGACGCCGGCGGCCGTGATCTTCCGGATGGTGTCGTTCGCGAAGTCCGCGACATACACGTTGCCGTTCCCGTCCACCGCAAGCCCCGCCGGCAGGTTGAACTGCGCGGCGCCTCCCGTGCCGTCCGAGCTGCCGATCGACCCCGCGGTGCCCGCCAGGGTCGTCACCTGGCCGCCCGAGGTTATCTTGCGGATGTCGTAATTGCCCTGCTCCGAGACGTACACGTTCCCGTTCCCGTCGACCGCGATCCCGACCGGGATGTTGAAGGACGCGCCGGTTCCCGTCCCGTTGGCGGACCCGGGGTGCCCCGCGTTGCCCGCGAGCGTGGTCACCTGGCCGCCCGACGTGATCTTGCGGACCGTGTGGTTTCCGGAGTCGGCGACGTAGATCGTGCCGCCCTGGTCGACCGCGATGCCAAACGGGGTGTTGAACTGCGCGGAGCCTCCGGTCCCGTCCGCGGTGCCGATGCTCCCCGCGGTGCCCGCGAGCGTGGTCACGGCGCCGGACGGCGTGACCTTGCGGATCGTCTGGTTGAGCTGGTCGGCGACGTAGAGGTTGCCGCCGGCGTCGATCGCCACGCCGGACGGGCCGTTGAACTGCGCGGCGCTGCCCGTGCCGTCCGCGCTGCCGCCCCCGGCCGTGCCCGCCAGCGTCGTCACGACAGCGGACGGCGTGATCTTGCGGATCGTGTTGTTGCCGGTGTCAGCCACGTACAGATTGCCGCCCGAGTCCACGGTGATGCCCGTCGGGTTGGAGAATTGCGCGCCGGATCCCGTCCCGTTCACGCTGCCCAAGGTGTTCACGACGCCGGCAATCGTGGTCACCGCGCCGCCCGACGTCACCTTGCGGATCGTGTCGTTCCCGGTGTCCGTCACATAGACGTTCCCGCCGCTGTCCACCGCGACGCCGAACGGGATATAGAACCGCGCTGCTGCCCCCGTCCCGTCCGTCGTGCCCCTGGCCTGCGGCGTGCCCGCCAGGGTGGTCACCGCGCCGCCCGACGTCACCTTGCGGATCGTGTAGTCGGCGGAGTCCGCAACGTACAGCGTGCCGCCGCTGTCGATCGCCATGCCCGACGGATAGCGGAACCTCGCCGCGGCTCCCGTCCCGTCCAGGCTGCCGGGGACCCCGACGGTGCCCGCGATCGTCGTCACGACGCCCCCCGGGGCGATCTTGCGGATCGAGCAGTTGACCTGGTCGACGACGAACAGGGTTCCGCTTCCGTCGATCGCGATGCCGATCGGGCCGTTGAACTGCGCCGCGGCTCCCGTCCCGTCGGCGCTGCCGGGCAGCCCCGCGGTGCCCACATAGGTGGTCACAACGCCGGCCGGCGTGACCTTGCGGATCGTGTCGTTGCCCGTGTCCGCGACGTAGACGTTGCCGCTCCCGTCGACCGTGAGGCCGGCAGGCAGGTTGAACCGCGCGGCGGCCCCACTGCCGTCCGCGGAGCCGGGTATGCCCGCCGTCCCCGCCAGGGTCGTCACGACGCCGCCCGGCGTGATCTTGCGGATCGTGTGGTTGGTGGTGTCCGCGACGTACACGTTTCCGCTTCCGTCCACGGCCACGCCGTCCGGGGCCAGGAACCGCGCCGCGATCCCCGCTCCGTCCGCACCCGCGGTGACGTACGGGGCGCCCGCGAGCGTGGTCACGGTGCCGCCGGCCGTCACCTTGCGGATCGTGTTGTTGCCCTGGTCCGAAACAATGAGGTTTCCGCTCGAGTCCACCGCGACGCCGACCGGGCCGTTGAACGTCGCGCCGCTCCCGGTCCCGTCCGCGCTGCCGGCCACCCCCACGGAGCCCGCCAGGGTGGTCACGGACCCGCCTGCCGTGATCTTGCGGATCGTGCTGTTGCCGTTGTCGGCGACATACACGTTGCCGCTGGAGTCGACGCCCACGCCCCTCGGTCCGTAGAACTGGGCCGCCGCTCCCGTCCCGTCCGCGCTGCCCGTCACGCCCGCGGTGCCCGCAAGCGTCGTCACGACGCCGCCGGCCGCGACCTTGCGGATCGTGTCCGTTGCCAGGTCCGTGACGTACAGGTTGCCGCCCGAGTCCACCGCGATCCCGTACGGATAGCCGAACTTCGCGGCGGCTCCCGTCCCGTCCGCGTGGCCCGCGGAGTTCGCGGTGCCCGCGATCGTCGTCACGTCGCCGGCCGGCGTGACCTTGCGGATCAGCTGGTTGGTCGTGTCCGCGACATAGATGTTCCCGCCCGAGTCCACCGCAACGCCGGACGGCCCGTGGAACTGCGCGGCGGGCCCCGACGCGTCCGTGGTGCCGGCGGCGCCCGCGGTGCCCGCGAGCGTCGTCACGACGCCGGCCGCCGTGATCTTGCGGATCGTGCTGTTGACGGTGTCCGCGACATACACGTTTCCGCTCGCATCCACCGCGACGCCGGTCGGCCCGCTGAACCGCGCGGCCGTCCCCGTCCCGTCCAGGCGGCCGGCAAGCCCGGCAGTGCCCGCCAGCGTCGTCACGACGCCGGCCGGGGTGACCTTGCGCACCGTGTTGTTGACGGTGTCCGCCACGTACACGTTGCCGCTCGCGTCCACAGCGACGTTGGAGGGGAAATGGAACCGCGCCGCGGCCCCCGTCCCGTCCACGCTGAAGACGACCCCCGGGACTCCCGCGAGGGTCGAGAAATTATAGGGCGCCGGGTAGCTGCTCTGCGCGTTGGCGGGCCCCGCGAGGAGCACCGCGGCGGCAGCCGCCAGCAATGAGGATGTAGCTTTGTTCATGGCCTTTTTCCGTTCTGGGTGGGTGGGGATATTCGACTCCGACGAAAGCGAACTGACAGGCTACTGGCCAACCGGTGCCTCGGCAAGCTGCGAGCATTGGTTTCCTTTGCCTGCGATTTGCGCGGGATTCGCCGCCGCAATCCACTCTCCAGCCGCGGCTTGCGCCCGGGAGGGGCCGGGGGCTACGGGCGCTCGACGAGCGCGATTTCGAACGGCTGCAGCGTGAGGGCCACCTCGACGCCGCCCTGGGCCCATGGGCCCCTGCCCTCCTCGACCTTGGCCGCGACCAGGCCCTCGCCGCGCATCCGCTCCCTCCACCCCTGGACGGGGGCCTCCGCCGGCAGGTGCAGGGCAACCTTCGCGGCGGCGTCGTTCATGTTGTAGAGGACATACTGCCTGTCGCCGAAGGGATAGAGCGCGACGCCCCCCATGCCGACCAGGCGCACGCCCAGCTCGTCGAAGAAGGCTCGGCGGATGGCGTTCAGCACGGGCTCCGGCAGCCGCAGGAGGTCGTAGCTGTTGTCGGGAATGTTGAGCACGTCGACCTTGCCCTCCATGTAGGGTGTGGACAGGAGGACCCCGAAGTCCCCGTCCTCGCGCACGAGGGCCACGTTCCGCACGTAAGGCCAGGTCGAGAGCAGGATCTTCGGGAAGGCGAAGGGGCGGTCCGCGGAGACGGGCTTCGAGAACCACAGCATGTCGCGGACGCGGAAGTTCGACGACGACACGGTGCCGCCGTCGCCGATCACGTTGAGCACCCGCCCGAGCTCGCTGCCCTTGAGGTCCCGCAGGAGCGGCCAGCTCAGGAAGACCTCCCTGCCCGCGCGGATCCGCGCCAGCAGCTCCGCGGCGAGCTGCGGGTCGCGCAGCGAGTGCTGCGTGAAGATGGCGGCCTTGGAGTCGGCGGGAAACGCCGCGCGCGGGGACATCGGCAGCCCGATCATGCCCAGGTAGCCGAAGATGTTGTACTCGCCGACGGAGCCCAGCGGAAGGTGGATGGGGATCCCCCGCGCGGGGCCGCTCAGCATGCCCGCCAGCCTGTCGAAGTCGCCCATGCGCCCGCAGAGCGCCGGGTAGACGTCCGAGGCGGGGATGGGGGGATGCAGCTGGCCCGCGCACCAGAAGATGATCTCCGGGGCCCGCGCAAGGACCGCCTGCCAGACCTCGGCCAGGTAGTCGTTGGAGTCGCCCTCCATGCCGTAGTTGTCGAGCCAGGCGCTGCGCCACTTCGGCCCCGCGTCGCCGCCGATCCACTGCTGGAAGACGTAGCCCGAGTAGATCGGGATGTGCTGCTCGTCGCTCGCCCGCTGGCGCGTCTCGATGCCGACGCTCACGCCGTCGAACTGCGGCGTCTGCCGCGCGACGTCGTAGCCGTGCTGGCGGTGCCCCTCGTACCAGTTCGGGTACTTGATGATGACCGTGGCCCTCGGGTTCGCCTGCTTGGCGACGTCGATCAGGTGCTTCTTCGACTGCTCCGCGACGAGCCTGCTGCGGTAGTCGGCCCAGGACTCGGCGCCGCGCTCCGCAACGCACTTCTCGCAGGTGCAGGTCGTGAAGAGCCAGTCGTCCACGATGATCTCGTCCACCGCCTGGGCCAGGACGCGCACCCGGCCCTCGAGGAGCGCCATGTCCTCGGGATTGTTGTAGCAGAGGGGGCCGCGGTTCGCCGGGACGACGGCGCCCGAGACCTCGAGCCCGCGGGCCCGGAGGTCAGCGGCGATCTCGCGAAGCGGCGCGATCGCGGCCGGCTCTCCGCTCGCGTTCTCGAGGTAGACCTTCGTGAGGCGAAGCGGCGCGAAATACGCGAGGGCCGCCTCCCGGTCCGCCGGCTTGGCAAGCAGCGCCTGCACGTCGTCGCTGGTAAAGAAGAGCGCGGTTCTTATGTTCTGCCACCGAGCCCCCGGCGGCGCCGCCTCGGCGCGCAGGGATCCCGGGGCGAGCCCGATTCCCCCCGCGAGCAGGATGAGGGCGAGGCGACTACGCATCACCGGATGGAGGCTGGCTCTGGGGGCGGGGCTGATGGGCATGGCCGGAGGGGTTTCTTGGGGGTTCCAGACGAACGTGTCCGCGCAGGAACGAGTGTCAAATCCACCCTTCCCGGACGCCGGCACCCGGATCGGGTGCGGTCCAACCCCGGGGCCCCGGCGTCGCCGGCCGCTCAGTAAATCTCGGGCACGATCATCTCCGGCCGCACCGGCTCGCGCCGGTAGTCCGGATGATGGACGCGGGACGGCAGCGTGACCTGCCCGTGCTTCACCTCGGTGTATTTCACCAGGGACAGCAGGTGGTGGATGCAGTTGAGCCGCGCTTTCTTCTTGTCCGCTCCCTGCACGACCCACCACGGCGACTCGGGAAGGTGCGTGCGCTCGAACATCACCTCCTTGGCCTTCGTGTAGAGCTCCCAGCGCTTGCGCGACTCGAGGTCCATCGGGCTCAGTTTCCACTGCTTCAGGGGATCGTTGATCCTGCAGCGGAACCGGAACTCCTGCTCCTCGTCGGGGATCGAGAACCAGTACTTCACCAGCTGTATGCCGGAATGGATGAGCATCTTCTCGAAATCCGGCACCGACCTGAAGAATTCCTCGTATTCGGCGTCGGTGCAGAAGCCCATCACCCGCTCCACTCCGGCGCGGTTGTACCAGCTGCGGTCGAAGAGCACCATCTCGCCCGCGGCGGGAAGGTGCGCGACGTACCGCTGGAAATACCACTGGGTCTTCTCGCGGCTCGACGGCGCGGGCAGCGCCGCCACCCGGGCCACGCGCGGGTTCAGCCGCTGGGTGATGCGCTTGATCACGCCCCCCTTGCCGGCCGCGTCGCGGCCCTCGCACACGATCACCATGCGGTGGCCCGTCTCGACGATCCAGTCATGCATCTTGACCAGCTCCCCCTGGAGCCGGAAGAGCTCCTTGAAATAGTGGTTCCTCTGTTCCTGGTCCGAGTCATGGGCCAGCGGGCGCAGGGGGGAGTCGGGGGCGAGCTTCTCCCAGTCGTCGCGCTCCATCTCGAGCTCCTCGTCGTAGTCGTCGATCAGCTCCCGGTGGACCCGCCTCATCAGCTGGCTCTCCTTGTTCGATAGGTCGTTGGTGTAGTCTGAAGGCATGGGAAGGGAGTCGGCGCGGGCAGGAAACGAAGTACTTTAAGCCGGTGGCCGCAAGCGACTAACGCCCCTGGGCCGCCGGATGATGCAATTGTAACCCCTACGTAATATTCACTGTCCGTCTGGAAGCAAACACCGGAGGAGGGAGCGGCGAGCATCCGTGCCACTCCTGAAGGCGAAATTCACAGGAAGACACGCAACTTGTTCGCATTCATTCTATTGCACTGCGCCTTTCCGTGTTCTCACCCCCCTTTCCCACGCGATGGCTCCGGGTGCTTTCCCGGGGAACCCCATGACCCAGGGCCGTGAATCCTACCGTCTTGCCTTCTTCGAATCGTAGGTGATGCAGGCGCAGAATTCGCCGCGGGGCTGCCTGCGGCAGTCGCCGACCCACTTCTTCATCTCCTCCAGGGAGCGGTACTCGAGGTACGGCGTGAGGGCCACGCGGAATCCGGGCTGGTCGAGGAACTTCCCAAAGCGGTCGATCCGGCCCTTTGTGTACGGGTAGGCCTCCTCCATGCACCGGGCCAGCTCCGGCCTCACAAAGTTGTCGGGCAGCTGGTCGAAGGGCCCGTCCCAATAGTTGTTGCGGCGGACGTTCCGGGCGGAGACGCCGACAAGGATCTTCCTGCGCCTCCCTCGGTCGTTCACGAACGCGAACCCGCTGACCGGGTCGACCGACAGCTCCCGGTGCACCTTCTCCAGCCGCGGCGCCTGCAGGCGCTCGTCCAGGATCCACATGAAGTGCCTGTGGCCGGCGGCGTACACGAGGAAGAAATGGATCCCGGACTCGTCGCAGGTCCGCCCGAGGTACTTCTCGTCCCGCGCAAGCCGCAGCGACCGCGGCCTGCGCTGCGAGAGGTTGTTGAGGCGGAAGACGACCCTCTTGCCGCGATAGGTGGCCGCATAGCGCAGGGGGCCCAGCCTGCGGAGCGACAGCCCGTCCCTGGCCGAGAAGGCCCGCACCCACGAGGCCGAATCGTCGGGCCTTCGGGGATCGTCGCTGTACGGCCAGTAGACGAAATGGAGGATGCCGCGGTCCCTGTCCTCCACGCCGAGGCGGAAGTTTCCCCAGTAGCAGCGGCCGCCGGCGAAGAAGGAGAAATAGAAGTAGTTCTCAGTCGGATAGACCTTCACCGACCGGGGAAGCTTGGAGAAGACCCACCCGAACACGGCCTTCACGTTGTTTGGATCGAACGTGGAGCGCAGCGACTCGATGAACTCCTGGTTTGTCGTCAGCCGCGCCCCGGGTCCCGGACCGCGTCCCAGCGCCACCCTGCCGCGCCCCTCCGTGACCACGCCTGTGAAATAGCCGCCGATCACGTCGCTGGGCTACCTTCCCTTCTTCTCCTCGTCCCTTTTCCTGGATGCGTCAAGGGCGTGCCCGTCGCGCCTCCATTCCTCGCTCGTGTACACGCTGTGGCCCTTGTGCCTCCACTCGTCGTGCTGCTTCACGCTGCTATCGAAGTAATGGTCGAAGTCCCACCAGACGTCGGAGGTCGATTCATCGTGATAGTCCCTCTCCCACCTCTCGCGCTCTGAGCCCGAATCGGCCTTCGAATTGTCGTACTTGTGCTCCGGATCGGTCTCCTTCCAGCGCCTGGTGTGCATGTACAGGTGGTTGTCGCCCTCCCAGTCGCGCGTGACGTCGTAATTGTGGTTATATTTCTTATGCTCGTCAAAATCCTCCTTGATGCTCCAGGAATACCCGTGACCGTCGCCCCACCACTTGCGCGACTCCTTCTCGTCGTGATCCTTGCCCTTCCAGTACTTTGAGAGCGCGACATTGTGGGGAAACCATTCCTTCTCCTCGCTCTTATCAAAGCCGTGCCCGTCCTTTTCCTGCTTCTGGGTATCCGCAGTCTTGTGGGAATGACGGCGCCATTTGCGGCTGTCCTCAAAGCTGTGATGCTTGTCGCTGTCCGCCTTTGTAAGGTCCACCCGGTGCCCGTGGCCGTGCCATTTCTTGGACTCCGCGTAGGCGTGGGTGTCCTTTGCCCAGTCGCTCGAGTCCCGGAGGCGATGGCCGTCGCCGTACCATGAGGTCGTCTCGGATTCGGAATGCGCCCCCCATTCCTTGGAGATGGTCTCGAAATGGGCCAGGAACATCCGTCCGATCCAGGACGCGATCGCGAACGGGCCCGCCGCCCTAGCCACGAACTCGATCTGCCTGACCACGCGGCCGTCGCGGCCCACGTGCCCGGGGAGAATGGTGATCTTCTTCAGGTTGCCCCCCCGCAGGCTGACGATCCTTGGCGAGCGGTTCTGTATCCTTAGGGCCAGGGGCTTGGCCAGCCTGGGAAGCCCGGTTATCTCGACGCGAACCTTCACCCTTTCCCCCTTCCGAAAGGTCTTCCTCGCGCTGGAGAAGCGGACCTCGACATTTCCGCCTGGGCTTTCTCGGGGGTCATTCATGGGTGTTGGCGAACGGGGCGGCACCGGGAGGCCGCGCTTCATTTCTTCGGGTGCTGCTCCTTCCACTCCTTGTCGGACACGTCGTAGTCGTGGTCGTCCCTCATCCACTTGTTGGAGGTCTTGGTGCCGTGCTTGTCCTTGTCCCAGCGCTTCTCGAATTTCCGCGTGATCGCGTACTCGTGCTTCTCCACCCGCCATCCGTCGGACTCCCATTCTTTGTGTCCGTCCTTCTGCCACTCCCCGTTGTGCTCTATCGAGGACTCGTACTCGTGGCCCCTGCCCGGCCACTCCTCGGAAAGCCATTCGTCGTGGCCGTCGCCGCCCCAGCGGTCGCTCCTCTCCCCCTCCTCCGCCTTTGAGACCTCATACTTGTGCCTCGGCCCGGACTCGTCCCATTTCTTGCTCAGCTTGTAGTCGTGCTGGTCCCCGTGCCACACGCGGGTCGCCTCGTACTCATGGGTGAAGGAACCCCCCTTGGGGGGGGTCTCCTCGATCGTCTTGTCGACATAGTGCCCGTCGCCGGACCACTTCCGGGATTCTCCATAATCGTGGCTCTTCCCATCCCAGCTCATTGAGCGCCGGTAATCGTGGCCGTACCAGTTCTCCTTCCTGCTATCCTCGAACTTGTGAACCTTCTCTTCCTCCAGGGCCGTGACGCGGTACTCGTGCCCGTAGCCCTTCCATACGCGTGTCGCGTCGAAACCGTGCTTCGCCCATCCGTGGAGAGTTTCGTTGACCGAGTGGTGTGGCGCCCACTGCTTCGAGACCTCGAAGCTATGCCCCTCCCTGCGCCAGTATTGCGTATCATCCATCCGGTGCTTGGAACCCATCCATTCGATTGTCTCGGCGACCTTGTGGTCGCCCCATTTCGCGCTGAACGCCTCCACGTGCGCGAGGAGCATGTGCCCGAACCAGGACGCGATCGCGAACGGCCCCCGCTTCAGGCCGACGATCTCGATTTCGCGCACCACCGTGCCCTTCGGGCCGACGTGCGACGGAGCGATACGGAGCCTCCTGACATTTCCGCCGGTGAGCGCGATCACCCTGGGCGAACGGTTCTCGATCCGGAGGATGGCGGGCCCGGTCAGCCGCGGCAGCCCCGTGATGACGATGCGCGCCTTCACCCGCTCCCCCTTTTGAATGACCTCCTTGGGCGTGACGATTTGGATCTCGACACGCGGCTTGGAGTTTCTGGGGCGCCGTTTCATCGGGAATGTCAGCCGGCGCCTATACCGGATGGCCGCGGTTGCCGCAGATCGGGGAGATCCGGGCCGGGCTGAGAGATTGGTCCAGGATCGTCATGGGCGCGCCGACCTTGCGGCTTCAAGCCGGCGGGACTATGCAAATATTGCTATGCTGCTCCGTCAACGAGCAAAGCTCGCGCCAAGAAATGCGGCGGCATTCCCGTGGCCGGATCTTCCGCGCACGACGGGCTCCCCTTCCCTCGGGGACAGACCGGATGCACCGCGGTCATTCCATCGCGGGCTCCGCCATGGATGCCTTCATTCCTATAAATATATGCCGCAATCCCTTGCGTTGTCGTCCGGAAACGGGCGGGTTTCGGGCGCCCAACGGCGCAATCGCGGCCACGTCGGCGCGATCGCGGGTTCAACCGCCTCGATGCCCCCCCCCGATCGGCTCCGGTCAGGCCGGCGGCATCTCCGTCTGGTTCCTGGCTGAAAGGCCGGTCTTGACGACCAGCACGCTGCACTGCGCGTGATCGGCTATGCGGTCGGCCGTGTCGCCAAGCAGCCGTCCCCAAAGGGCGGAGTGATCGCTGTGGCCGACGACGATGAGGTCGTAGCCGCCCTCGGTGGCGAACTTGATGATGGCCTTGGCGGCATGGCCGCGGGCGACCTCGCAGCGGACCGGCAGGCCCGACTGTGCGGCGGCCTCGGCGACCTCCCTCTGCCGCGCCGCGAAATACTCGTCCGCTGCCTCAGACTCCTCCTCGATCTCGCCGGGCAGGTCCGAGTGGCGCGGGAGCGGCTCGCGCACCCAGAGCGCGGTCACAGCGCCGCCCAGGTTCTTGGCAAGCGTGGCGGCGGCGGCCAGCGCGGCCCTGCCGCCCTTCGAGCCATCATAGCCTACGAGGATATTTGCGTACATTGGGGTGCTCATTTTCTTGGCGGCGCCTGTTGGCGCGGGGGTTTGGAGTTGATTCTTTCGGCGTAAATGCGTCCCCACTCGTGCATCGCCTCAAGCGTGGGCTGATAGAAGCGCTGCGCGATGAAGGTCGGCACGAACGCGCTGAGGATCACGACGGTTACGAGGATGGTATACTGCCTCTCGTCGATGATCCTGTTCTGCAGGCCGAACAGCGCGGAGATCGTGCCAAACGTCAGCCCCGTGGACATGAGCAGCGTCGTGTAGTTCGCCTCCCGGGTTCGCATGTAGAATCGCCTCGTGAGCGGCCAGACGCCTATGAACTTCGTCACAAGCTTCATCAGCAGAAGGACCACGATGACGCCCAGCGCCGCCCATAGCGCGGGGATCGAGACGAAGAGCCCGGCCTTTATGAAGTAGAACGGCGTGAAGATCGTGAAGGCGATCGTCCGCATCCTGTGCACGAGCGTCTTGTCGCGCAGGAACACCCCGGCGACGACCAGGCCCACGAGGTACGCCGGCAGGACGGCCTCGCTCTTCGCCGAGGACGCCAGTCCGCCGAGGAAGAACAGGATGAAGAAGATGAACTTCACCTCGGGCTCGCTGACCCGCGTCGCCCCCAGGTGGGTGATGATGTACCTCGTCCACCTCGGCATGTACCAGAGCGTGACGCACATCACCGTGACAAAGGCCACCATCCACAGGTTGAAGTCGGCGAACAGGGTGCCGAGGGCCAGCACGGTGCCGAAGTCGGTGATGAAGCAGGCGGCGAGGATCGTCTTGCCGAGCGGCGTCTCGCTCAGCTTGCCCTCGATCATCACGGCGTAGACCACGGCGACGGACGTGGTCGACAGCGCTATCCCGGCAATCTGCGCCTGGTGGAGCGGCCATCCCAGGACGTACTGCGCGAAGAGCCACACCGCCCCGAACGGGAGGGCGAACGAGAGGATGCCGATCGACAGGCTGGCCCGGAGGTTGGCGCGCAGCGAGGCCGGGTCTATCTCGGCGCCGGCCAGGAAGGTGAGGACCCCGCTGCCGAGGAGCGCCAGGAAGTTGGTCCACTCCGTCGTCTTCAGGGCATGGTGGCCGCCCCCGAAGTCTATGTTGCCCGCGACGACGCCGACGAGGATCTCGATGAGGGCGACGGAGATCCCGGTCCGGATGGAGATCAGGCTCGCCGCGAAAGCCAGGCCCATCCAGATCGCGGCCACATACCAGATGTTGTCGAGGATCATGGCGAGGCGACGGGCGGCGGTCAGCCCGCGGCGGGTTCGCCCGGCGCCGAGGGCGCCCGGGCCTTTTCGCCCCGGTAGAAGATGACACGCGCCCTCTCAAGGGTCATGAGGCCGCTGTGCATCATCTCCTCGAGGACCGGCAGGAACGCATTGATCTTCTCCTCGCTGTCCACGATCTCGATCACGACCGGCAGGTCGTCGGACAGGCGGATGATCTTCGTGGTGTGGAGGCGGCTCGACTTTCCGAATCCCATGCTGGCCCGAATCACGGTGGCGCCGGCAAGATGGACCTCGCGCGCCTTGAGGACGATGGCCTCATAGAGCGGCTGGTGGTGCCAGCGTGCGGATTCGCCGATGAAGATCCGAAGGAGGATGGCTTCCTGGGGTATTTCCATGGTCGGGGCGTTTGGGTCGGCGCTTCGGCGTCACATGGATCCGGCGTGGGAAGAACGCCGCTAGAACTCGGGCGCGTTGTTCGCCGGGTCGCTGAGCAGCGCCTCGAACCGCGGGTCGCCCCGCAGGGACCTGAAGGAGGCGCCAAACCAGATCCCGTTCCGCGTCGCGCGGGCGTTCGCCCCGAAGGGAACCTTGAGCAGACGGGAGAGTTCCGCCAGTGCGCGGTCCTTCTCCCCCACCTGCGCCAGCACCGACGCGTGGAGCAGGGCGTTGGTCGGTCCGTCGAGGGCGTCGCGCGCCTCCGGAACGAGCTCCATGGCCTTCTCGCTGCAGCGGATCGCCTCGTCCTTCTCTCCCTTTATGGCATGCGCCTCGGCAAGGCACGCCCACAGCGAGGCATTCGACGGCTGCCGCGCCACCTCGGCCGTCAATACGGGCATTGCGGAATCGACGCGCCCCCTGGCCGCGCTTGTGTCACCCGCCTCCGACAGAATCTGGGCGGCGTCCACGTCCTGCTGCCAGTGCTGCAGGCCGGTTCCCTCGACGTAGGGATGCTCGCGGTCAAGGCGCACTGCCTCGGCCAGGTTTCCCAGCACCCGCGCATTGATCTTCAACATCCACGCCACGAGCTCGGATTCCGAGGGCGGAAAAGTCTTCCTGGAGAAATCCTCGATGCCCGCGGTTGAGCCGCTGTGAAGATAGACGGTCGCCGCGAGGAACCCCGCGGGAAGGACCTGGTCGGGATGCTCCTGCACGAGACGGCGGCCCAGGGCCTCGGCCTCGTCGTAGCGGCGGGTGCTGAACAGGAACTGAAGCAGCTGGGCGCCGTGCTGGAGGTCGGCGGGATCGAGCTCCAGCGCCTTCCGGAAATTCAGGAGCGAGTCCGCCCAGTGGCCCTGCCTGCGGTGGATGAGCGCCAGAGAGTAGTACATGCCGGGGTCGTTGGGCTTGAGCTGCGCCAGGCGCATGTACTGCTCGACGGCGCTGGCGTAGTCCCGGTACCCGTAGTAGTAGTAGTCCCCGGTGCTCTCGATCACGGACGGATCGTCGGGCGCGAGGCGCGCCGCCGTGTCAATCGCCTCCTTCGCCTTGGCGAGGCGGCCTTCGGTGTGGTCCGTGTCGGCAAAATAGGCGTGCGCCTGCAGCGATCCGAGCTCGGCCCAGGCAATCGCGAATTTCGGGTCGAGCCCGACGGCCGAGCGCAGGAGGGGCTCGGTGACCTCGAGCGGCGCGCCGTCCCTCCGCAGTTTGCGGGCCTTCAGGTAGAGGTCGTAGGCGTCGGCATTCTCGGTGGGCCGGCGCTCGATGAGCGTCTTCTCCTCGGGGGAGATGGCCGCGCTCAGGGCGCCCGCGATGGCCTGGGCAAGCTCGCCCTGTATCGCGAAGATGTCGGTGACGTCCCGGTCGTAGGCCTTGGCCCAGATGTGCTCGTCGGTCGCCGCATGGATGAGCTGGCCCGTGACGCGGACCTTGTTCCCGGCGCGGCGCACGCTGCCCTCCAGGATGTAGGACACGCCCAGCTCCCGCGCGATCTCGCGGATGGGCTTCGTCGTGGAGCGAAACTGCATCACCGAGGTGCGCGACACGACCCGCAGCCCCTTGACCAGAGCCAGGTTCGTCAGGATGTCCTCGTGGATGCCGTCGGCGAAGAACGCGTTGTTGTCCTTGTCCTCGCTCATGTTCTCGAAGGGAAGGACGGCGATCGACTTGTCCGCCTTGGCCGGGGCGGCGGCGGGCGCGGCCTCGCTCCATTTGCCTGCGTCCAGGACGGCGGAGTCAGCCGCCGCGAGCAATTTCGCGACCTCCTCGGGGCTGCGCCTCGGCCGAAGCACGAGAAGCGCCACCACTCCCGCCACCAGGACGGCAAAGCCGCCCAGAACGATGAGCGGCAGGGCGCTTCGGTGGCCGCCCGATGCGGGACCCCCGGCAGCCCGGCCCTTCGCAGGCCCGGCCGGAGCGCCGCCCGCGCCCTTCTTCGGCGCCTCGAGCAGGCTCTTCACCTGCTCCACGAACTGGGAGCTCGGCACGCCGTGCTTCAAATGGGTCCATTGGTACCGCATGAACTCCTCGGGCACCGAGGCCTCGTCCGAAGGGGTGTCGTCGATGACCACGGGCACGATGAAGGGCATTCCCGCCGCCATGTCGTGGGTGCGCTCGACCCCGATCTTCCATTCGCGCCGGAAGTAGCCCTCGCCCCGTTCCTGCGTCGCGGCGGAGATGATCGGCATGAAAAGGGCGCAGTCGCGGATCTGCCTCTTTATCTTCTGGTCCCAGGAGTCGCCTCCCCGCAGCTCGTTCTGGTCAAACCAGACCTCAAGCCCGAAGGCCCTAAGGGCGTCGGCGACGCGCCGGGCAGCGTCGGTGTCCTCCCTGGCGTAGCTCAGGAAGACGGCGCGGCCCTGCTGGGTTGAGGTGCTCTCCGGCATTGGACTCGTAGGTAGGTGCCAGACAAGCCGATGCCTTGCGAGTAGAAAGCCGAACGGCGTCGTTGCCAGTACCCCTCTGCCCCGCCGCAGGCGAACGACTTTCAGAAAGCCGCGGGTGGCGGGTTCTCACGGAACGTGGCGAGGTCCGCTCTTAAACGAGATGCCGTCGCGATTGATGATCCATGGTTGGTTCAGCGCCTCTGAGACGCCCTTTGCCGAGGCCATGCCCCACCCGACTCTTCCAGCGTTTCCGTCCCACCATTGCACAAAGAGGACCGTCCTTGGCATCTTGTTCTGAAACGCCGACACCAGGGTTCTCTCGTCAAAGTTGGGATTTCCCAACTCCGGGGACCCTGCGCCAAACTCGCACATGCAGACCGGCTTACCCGTGGAGACCAGCTTCGAGTAGCCGTCGACAACGGACGCATCAGCCGGCTGGTCCATGTACACGTCTTGCCCGACGATGTCCACGTACGCGTCCCCGGGATAGTTGGTAGTCGTGGGAATTCCCGGCTGTCCGGATTCAAAGAGCCAGACGAGATTGTGCAGCCCCTGGGTTTTCTCCATGTAGGCATGCGTGAAGCGCCAGAGCTCGATGAACTGCTCAGAGGAAAGGCGGAAACGTGTTCCCCACCAGAACCAGTCGCCGCCATTCTCATGAAAGGGCCGAAGGATGACGACGACGCCGGCGTTCTGAAGCTCCCTGATTCCGGCCGCGACCAGCCTAAGGGAGTTCATGAACGCGGCGTTCGTCGGCGTTCCGGACTTCAGCAGGCCGTCGGCATCGAGGCCGGACACGCTGTACACCGGGCCGCCCGTTGTCGGATTGGGCATGTGCAGGTTCAAGACAACCAGGCCGCCGGCATTCCAGTAGGCAATGGCGCTGGCGTTGAACGATGTGACCGGCACCCCGGAAACCTGATCATAGTGAAAGTAGTCGCCGCTGATCAGCCCCAGCCATTTGCCTGTGGCGGCATGGATGGCGTTGATCGGCGCCATGTCGCCGGTCTCGACGTATTGCCCGGAGATGGTGTGGGTTCCGGATATCTGCCTCAGATAGGCGAGCAGGTCAGCCGGTGTTTGAATGCCGTGCGGATTCGCGAGGAGAGTCGGCAGTGTGAGGAGAAACAGCGCAAAGTGGATGCAGCGCCTCGGCAGGACGAGATTCGTACGTCCGCCGCAGGCCATCTCACCCAGGGTTCCGTGACCTTCGTCTTGAGAGGGAATCGGGTCCATGACTGAGGGGTCAGTTTGGCAAGTGTAAGGATTCACGGACAAACAATACTCAATCCATCGGAATAACATCCGTCATTGGTTTCAAATCCCCTGGACACCATCAATGGCTAATCATTCGTACTTGTTGCCCGGGTCCTGCCGACCCCGTCCGAGGCCCTCTCCTCTTCCTTATGATACCTGCACAGCCGGGCCTCGTCGGCGAAGGCCGCGAGCAGGTCCGGCTCCGCGTCGAAGAAATGGTCGGACGGCGAAAGGATGAACCCGCCGCCGGCCCCGGCCTCGGCAAAGCAGCGCCGCACTTCGGCGCGCGTCTGTTCGGGGGTGCATCCCGTGAAGAAGTGGAGCTGATCAAAGCCGCCGATCATGCACACCCTGCCGCCGATGCGGCGCTTGGCTTCGGCAAGGTTTACGTCACCCCCCATGCCGACCGGCGTGAACGTCTCCATGGCGTCGGGTCCCATGGCCGCTATCCGCTCGAGCAGCGGCATCATCCCGCCGCAGGTATGGTAGACAATGCGCTGCCCCGCGGCGTGCGCCGCAGCAATCACGGGCTCCTCGTAGGGCGCGACGAAGCGATCGAAGATCGCCGGCGAGATCACCGTTGACGAGGCCGCGCCGCCGCCCAGCTCGATCAGGTCGTACCTCGCGCCCTTGAGGGAGCGGGCGTAGGCGAGCTTCCTCCGCTGGAGGATCCCCAGGAATTCATGGACCCACGCGGGATCATCGTACGTCTCGAGGATCAGCCGCTCGATCTCCACGAGGCAGGCCGCGTCCTGCCAGCAGCCCGGCTGGCCGAAGACGTCGAACGTGCACATGTGGCTCCGGATGATCCCCCGCTCCCCAAACCGGTCGGCGGCGCGGTTGACCGCGTCGACGTCGCACTTGGGCGCCGGCATGAACGCGCCCAGGAGGTCGATGTCCCGCTTGTCCTTTATCAGGTGCTCGGCGACCCACGAGGTGTGCTCGTTCGACTGCAGGACCATGGAAAGCTCGCCTCCCGGCGTGAAGAACCTGAACCGCTGCGTCCGGAATTCGCCGCCGGGAAGGTCCTCGGTGGAGATGCGCCACTCGTCCGTCACCACCCGGCGGGCCTCCAGGAAGCCGATCTTCCCCTGCGCCGGGTCGCAGCGCTCGCCTGCAGCCTCGCCCGGCCTGTGCGCCACGACCCAGTCGATGGCATCCAGGCCCAGCGCGTCGAAGAACCCGCGGCTGTCCGCGCCCTTGAAGAACTCCCTCAGGTAGGACTCCATCAGGTGGTGGGTGGTCACGGGAAGCCGGTCGGGGACCCGCCGGTCGAGCGCGCACAGCATCCTCTGTCTTGAGGTCATGGGGCATTCCTCCGGGTTGCGGGGTCCGCTTCGCTGCCCTCCAGGTGCTCGGCGGCGAGGACCAGGAACACGTAGTCCGAGGTCGGGTAGCCAAGGCAATATTCCCGCTGCTGCCAGAGGAAGGGCCAGTCGACGAGCTCGGGGAAGTCCGGGCGGATGAGCGCCGTGCCGGAGGCGATGCCGCCGGGGATGTAGGACGAGTCGGCGCGGTTCTGGCCGTAGGCGGGGATCACCGACCTGGCGCCGACGCCGGAAACGAACGACGAGGTGTTCGGGCCGGGGTGGCAGCCGAGGACGAACGCGATCGCGTCCAGCATGTACTCGTCCGTGAAGATGTCCGGGGCGCCCGCGTGGAGGAAATACTGCTGCACGCCGAAGCGCTGGATGTCCCATCCGGCCCCCCAGATCTCGGGCGTGTAGGGGATGCCGTACGGGTTCATCCTCCCGAGCGCGTCCACCTGGACCCGGTAGGCGCGAAGGGCGCTCCTGATCTTATCCGTGTAGGACGGGTCCTTCACCAGGCCCAGGGAGCGGGCGCCGAGCCAGCCGTAATCGGCCACGTGCCCGGTGATCGCGTCCCGCAGGCCCTGGATCGCGTCGGCGTATTTCTTCTCGCCCGTGGTCTGGAGGAGCTCGATCGCCGGCAGGAGCCGCTCGAGCGATGTTTCCGGCGCCTTGGCGTTCGTCCAGAGCTCGCGCGCGATGCGCAGGCAGTCGGCGGCCAGGGGATCGTTGAACCCCTTGAGCGCGCGGTGGGCCGCGGCCAAGCCGGCCGCCGCCTCCAGTTCCCGGGCGGGATTGTCCTCCGTGAAGACCCAGCGGTCGTCCGCGGACCCCGGGATGCCGAGCGGCGGGAGATGGTCGATCCTCGGCTGGGACTCGTCGCCGTTCACCGCCATCTCCGCGAGCGCCTTCATCGCCTTCCCATCGGTGTCGTGGAACACGAGGTTGTCGGTCATCCCCCCCGCGTCCCCCATCAGCGTGTGCTGGTGGAGCGTCGACTCCTGGATTCCCCTGTACAGCCGGCCGAGCGCATTGTAGCCGCCCACGACCGTAAGGGCGCCGTGCTCGATCTGCTGGAGGACGTCCGGCCTGCCGTCGGGCTGGTGGATCTCGACCGTGCGGGTCTCCTGGTCGATCATGGTGTTGTCGAGGTCGGGATGGAAGAGCTCCCAGGCGAGGGCCAGCTCGTGGATTGTCTCGACCTGCGACTCGATCCGCAGGTCGTGGTCCCCCGCGTCGAACCAACCCCCGCGGTCGAGGCCCGGGACGTGCTCGCCCGGCTTGTATTTTGTCAGCGTCGACGGGCCCTGCGCGTAGTCGTCAAAATGCTCGTGGTTCACCGGCGCCATGAGCGCGTCGTCGATGCACGAGAGGCCGTGCCAGACCCGGTACTTGTCGCCCACGCGCATGTGGCACATCTGCACCGGCAGGAAATACTCGACCGTCGGCTGCCAGACGTCGCGCGCGAACACGCGGCCGTCGATCCGGAAGACGCCCGAGGCCCGCCCCCCGTACCTGACCTGGTACGTGCCGGGCTCCCTGACGTCGGTGAAGTCGAACTGGAGGTAGTGGTACCGCAGGAAGCGCCCCCAGTCCTTCGCGGGGCGCCGGGCGACCAGCTCGGCGCCGTCCTCCGTTATCCGGTAGAGCGCCGCCGGCTCGAAGTCGGTCTCGTGCCGGTCGAGCTCGATGACCGCGACCTTCCGCTGCCCCGGGAAATACCCAACCTGGGAGACCTGGACGACCGGATCGGACCTCCAGCCGGGGATCGCGTGCGGTGAGACAAGCCACTCGACGGCGCCCTTCGTGGCGCCGCCCGGGACGAGCGCCCGGACGACAAACCAGCCGTCGGTGTGGTTGGCCCGGCCGTCGAGAAGCCGGAGCTCGCCCCCGCGCACGGCCTCGATCGTCATGCGCTGCTCGTCCGATTCCGGCGCGACCGTGAGCCTCGGCCCATGGCCTAGGGGATCGACCTCGTAGTCTCCGTCGGCGACGGAGCCGGGGCCGTCCACCTGTCGCGGGAAGACGCCGGTCCCGCCTCCAATGGCGTAGGACTTGCCGAACAGGATCCCGGGAAAGAGCTCCATGTTCAGGCCGACGCGCCCGACCCATTCGGCGGGGAGCGGTTTGTCCAGGTCGACGATGATCCGGAAGGCCGCGCCCGCCGGCTTCACCGTGACCGTGTAGCCGAGGTTCAGGTCGGGGTATCCGATCGGGCTCTCCCCCTTCCGGTTCTTCGTCTCATCCGGGTAGGACATGTGCACGCTTATCTCCTGCGCCGCGCGGTCGACCCTGCGCGGCCCGACAACCGGCGTAGGCTGCCACTGTCCCGGCGTGGGCTCGAGACGGAGGTCGCCGTTCGTGGCGACCCTCTGGCCGTTCTGGATTATGCCGACGCCGCCCTGGTGCCCCTCGGGATAGAAATCATGCGCCAGCATGACGTTGAGCCCGGTCATCTCCAGGTACTCCTGGTCATTGATCACAAGGGCCTCCGCCGCGGATCCGGGCGGTGCCGCCCGGGAATTGAGCGCAAGGGCCAGAGCCAAAGGCAGGAGCATGGCGGACGGGTGTTTCATGTTAATTGGATCTGGGGGCGGCGGCGGGAGGCGGTGTTCCCCGGCCTTTCGGCGCCCACAGGCCCTCGATCTCCTCGAGCGAGCGGCCCTTGGTCTCGGGGACGCAGCGCCAGGTGAACCACGCCTGCAGGAGCGCCATCGCGGCCAGGAACCCAAACGTCGCCGCCTTGCCCGCCTGCTGGAACGCGAGGGGAAAGAGCAGCACGACCATGGCATTCGCCACCCACTGGGTGAGCACCGGCACCGTCATGGCCTCGCCGCGCACGCGGTTGGGGAAGATCTCCGGGACCAGGGTCCAGAACACCGGCCCGATGCAGGAGGCGAAGCACGCGATGTAGGTCAGGATCAGGGACAATACCAGCCCGCCCGTGAAGTGTCCGCTCGCGGCCGCGGCCATCAGCCCCAGCAGGGCCGCCGCCATGCCGAGCGAGCCCAGGATGTAGGGGGGCTTGCGGCCGTGGCGGTCGATCACGCGGAAGGAGACGAGCGTGAAGAGGAGGTTCGTCACTCCGATGCCGAAGGTGGAGAAGAGCGCCACGTCCACCGCCCAGCCCGCCGACTGGATGATCTGCGGGGCGTAGTCGATCACGGTGTTGATGCCGGAGACGTGGACGAGTATCGCCAGCGTGAACCCGACCGCGAGGGGGCGTCGGAGGGCCGGCCGGCGAAGCTCCACCCATCCCGACGACCGGTGGGCCACGCTCTCGCGGATCTGGGCGAGCTCCGCGGCGACCTCCGCGGGGCCGAGCCAGCGCGACAGGACCGCCTGCGCCTCGGCCTCGCGCCCGGCCATGACGAGGTAGCGGGGGGAATCCGGCGCCCGCTTCAGAATGATCCAGAAGAACGCGGACGGGAGCGCGCCCGACAGGAACATCCACCGCCAGTTCCAATCCCCGAGGTCGCGCAGCGCGTAGTTGACCGAGTACGAGACCAGGATCCCCACGACGATCGCCAGCTGGTAGAGCGTGCCCATCTGGCCCCTGTTCGGCGCCGGGGAAATCTCCGAGACGTACATCGGAGCCAGAACGGAGACCGCGCCAACCGCCAGCCCGCCGGCAAAGCGGGCGACAATGAAGAGGGTGAAGGTCGGGGCCAGGCCCGTGGCGACCGAGGTCACCGCGAAGAGCGCCGCCACCCAGAGGAGCGGCAGCCGGCGGCCGTGGTGGTCGGAGATCCATCCCGTGACCGCCGAGCCCAGGACGCACCCGAAGAGGAGGGAGCTGAAGGCCCAGCCGAGACCCAGCGCGCCAAGCTGGAAATGCTTCAGTAGAAACGGGCCCGCCCCGGTGATGATGGCGATGTCGAAGCCGAAGAGCAGCCCGCCGAGCGCCGCGGTCGCCCCCAGGGCAAGGACGCCCCGGGGGAGTTTGGAGGGTGGCGCGGAAGGCATGTCTTTGGGGTTTCGGGGCCGGCTTCCGCCGCCCGTGCCGGCCTTCAGGCGAACTTGCGGGATTCCCAAAACCCTGGGCGCTTGAGGGCCGGCCTAGGCCCGAGAGTAGCGACTGTGACCATGAAAGGGAAGCACCAGCCTCCAGACCGCACCCTTTGGAGGCCTTGTCATAAGGCCAATAAGAATCCCCTCCAAGGGACGGCAGCAGGGCGGCCTATCGCCGGCCGCTACGCCCCGCGCCATGCCTAACATTTGGGATCCACTTTGCGGCTCCGCCGGTACAATATCCAATAAGCCGTGAACCTCACTGACGAACTTCGAAAACTCTCAGAACTTCACAAGGAGGGTAATCTCAGCGCCCAAGAGTTCGCCGATGCGAAGAGGCGATTGATCGACGAGGACCGCCCGGCGGCATCCCCTTCGGCCAAAGACGGCACAGCTGCCGCCCGAGTCCCCGAGAAGATCTACCGGTCCAGCCGGTGGTCGTCCGGAAACCTGCTCTTCCCGGACACTTTGACCCTCTCGAGCGACGGGATGTTGTTCCGAAAGGGAGCGATGTTTGGCTCTAGCGAGGAGCACATCAATTATCGGGCTGTGGCGTCGTTCAGGATTAAGAATGGCGTCTTCCTTTCCAGTGTTTGCATCGAAACCTCCGGCGGCAGCCAGCCAATCTTCATAAATGGCCTGTGGAAGTCTGAAGCCCGAGAGGTGCAAGACGCTATTCGCGAGTTCCAAAGAAGGGCCTAAGTTGGCTTGCACGCCTAGGCGGAAAAGAAGAAAGGCTTAGCCTATGTTCTTCTTCTTAGGCCAAAGAGAACGGGATCGGGAAGCGCTTGAGACTTTCGATCCGCTGCGCGGGACCTGGTTGCTCGGCTATCTTGACCCGCGGCAAGCGGGGGATTCCAAGGCCACACCCTCGTGGCTTCGTGTCGGCGGCGTCATATTGGTCATCTTCCTGCCAATGGCGGTCCTGGCGGCTATACCTTCGCCGCTTTTTGGTGGAAAGTTCATTGGAAAAGGGTCCCTGACTGCCGATATCGGAATATATTCTGTCCTCCTTTTTCTAGTCGTCTCGGCGGCACTCATTCCAATAGGCCGCCGTATGATTGGGGACCTGATGAATGAGCTCCAACGACTGGGAATCGTTGATCGCAGGATCTTTGCCTTCGAACCGCGGAGATCCTCCGGCAATATTATACTTCGCTCACTTGAGTGGTTGTCCAGGGTCGACGGCTATCGCGGAATGATTTGGTTCATTCTCATGCTGGCCGATCAACTGGTTTCATACTTCATGGTTGTGCTAAAGGATGCCAACCCGACTTGGCAATCAACGGCTGCTGTCGATGGAAGTATACTGGGGTTTCTCTCCGTTGGTGTGAGGCAACCGACTCTTGCGGGGCTTTGGGCATACATTGTGTGGGGCCCGTGTATCCTCTACCTGATGATAATAATTGCCCGGCTTCTTGTGGTCTTCGCTTGTCTATGTGAATTTGTTGCATCGAACCGAGAGCTCAAGATCCTCCCCAATCACCCTGACGGCACAGGGGGCCTGAGGCCAATTGGGCTGACCGCCCTCTTCTTCTCCCTTTTCACATTTGCCGGCGGCATCGACCTTGCCGGCCTAACGATCAATGAGTTCGTGATTGATCGCGTCTTTAGAGCCGCGGATCAGCAGTCCACTTCGAACCTGAGGGTGCTTTTTGTCCTTTGGGTTCTCTATTTCGTCTTTGGGACTGCGCTGTTTCTCTTGCCCCTCTTGCCGCTTCGGCGACGCATGGCGGAAGCCAAGCGCAGCTACCTTCTTAAGGTTTCCGGCCTGATAGCCACCGCCGCAAGGGATCACGACCACGACCTTGAGAAAGGCATCTTTCGTCCAGATTCCCTCCAAGGCCATGTGGCGCTGGATGGCCTGTTCCGGGCGGCCGACGAGATGGCCGTATGGCCATTTGATAGAAAGACATTTGCCCGCTACGGGGGACTCCTCGTATCCCCTTTGATTCCCGTCTTTGCGGATAGGCTTCCGCTCCTCGTTGCTTGGTTCAAGTCGTATGTCGGACTGCACTGACTGCCCCGGTCCTTGATTCTCCGATGCGACGAAGTTGCTCGGATATCAACATGCCGGCGCTTCTTACACCACCTGCTTCGCTCCCGAATGCGATGTAAGCAGGGATTCAAGGTGCAATGCGTGCGAGATCCGCTGGCTGTATTATGTTCATCCGGAGGAAAGTGCCCCCTTTTGGCGCGGACTGCCTTTTCGGGCCGTCTGACGCGACAGCAACTGCTAGGCATGCGGCGCCTCAACCCGGTTTGACGGCGCCCGTTCGCGCGTGTTTGCTGACGAGACCCGAAGCCGCCCCCATCCCGCCCGATGGCGCCGCCAACCCCCACGCCCCACCCCAAAACCCCAACCCCCGTGAAACCCCACGCCCTTCTTGGAGTCCTCTCCGCAACGATCGCCGCAAGCCTCCCGCTCTCGGCCGGGAACAAGCCGAATGCGCCCCGGCGCTTCTTCTCCGACGACAGCTTCTGGAACCAGCCTATCGCGGCCAACGCCGAGACCGACCCGCGCACGGATCGATGGACGAAGCTCCTTGAGACCGAGCCCAGCAAGGAGAACTGGCTCATCAACTGCGAGCAGTGGACCATCCCGGTCTACGAGGTCGACGAATCCACCCCGCGGGTGAAGGTGGGGCTCCACACCCTGACCCCGGACGAGCACCGCATCTGGCACACCCAGCATGAGAAGTTCGGGCACGGAAAGGGATTCGACCTGGTCCCCATCCCGAACGAGGCGACGCCCGACCCGAGGGGGGACGCCCACCTCGCGGCCGTGGACTGGAGCCGCAGGCTCGTCTGGGACATGTGGTCCGTCACCAAGAATCCCGACGGCAGCTGGGCATCCAACACGGGCATGGTCTACGCCTCCGACGGCCCCGGGGTCTTCAGGACCGAGGACCTGGGCGTCGTCGACGGCGAAAGCGTCCACTTCCACGGGCCGAGCCGGGCCGCCGGCGTCCCTGCCGTGGCGGGCCTCATCCTCTACGACGAGGTCATGGCCGGGGAGATCCGCCACAAGGTCGCCGCCGCCTCGCGCTTCTGCGCGTACAGGGAGTTCGTGTTCCCCGCGGCGTGGACCGACGGGATCGTCGAGGGCGGCATACCCGAGGGCACCGTCATCCAGCTGGACCCCAAGCTCGACCTCTCGCAGTTCCCCCTGACGCCCGAGGAGCGCATCATCTGCGCCGCCCTCCAGCGCTACGGGATGGTCCTGGTGGACATCGCCCAGGGCCAGCCCGTCTACGCCGAGGGGCTCTGGGGGCACCCCGGAAGGTCGTGGAAGGGCAAGCTTCGCTCGACCGGCGGGCTCTCCACGATCCCCTACAGCCATTACCGCATGCTGAAGTCGGGGCCGGTGACCCACAAGGGGGACGGCCGCTCCAAGTTTGCTTCCGTCTGGGAGGACCCGCAGACGAACAAGTAGTCCGTCGACGCCCGAATCGGCACCTTGAAGAAGAGGCTCCTGCTCCCGATCGCGCTCGCCGCGTTCCTGCCCCTCTCCCGGGGCGAGCAGCCCGTCGCGACGGCGAAGATCGCAGAATGGGCGGCCTCCGACAGGGGCGGCAGGGCCGACTACAAGCTCCTGTCCCACGGCCAGCCCACCGACATCGACAGCCTGGCCTGCCCGGGCAAGGTCACCATCATCGATTTCTCGAGCGACTACTGCGCCCCGTGCGTGGAGCTCGCGATGTACCTGATCAAGACGAGCAAGAGCTGCCCCCAGCGCTACGCGATCCGGCGGGTCGACATCAACCGGCCCGGGTTTGTCGGGATAGACTTCCAGTCGCCCGTGATGAAGCAGCACCACATCGGGGCCGTCCCCTATCTGATCGTGTACGACAACAGGGTGAAGGTGGCCGAGGGGGACGCGGCGCGCAAGTGGATCGCCGACGACGTCAGGAGGACGATCCCCGAGCCCACGGACACCCCCGACAAGTAGCGGAGCCCGCCGGGCCCCGCGCCCTCCCCTTTCCCAGGCCCCCGCCGGCGCCTTGAGCCGGCACACGCACCCGAAACCCCCTCCTCCCCATGAATGACAGCCTCAAGATCGGATTCATCGGCCTCGGCGCGATGGGCGCGGGAATGGCCTCCCGACTGCTCGCCAGGGGCCACAGCGTCACGGCCTGCGACGCGCGCCCCGAGGCGCGCGATCCGTGGGTCGGCCTGGGCGGCCGGTGGGCGGACACGCCCGCGGAGGCCGCGCGCGGCGCCGGGGCGCTCGTCCTCATGGTGGTCAACTCCGAACAGGTCGAGGAAGTCCTCTTTGGAGCAGGCGGCGCGCTTTCAACGCTCCCCGCCGGATCCGTCGTGATCGTCCACAGCACCGTTCCGGCCGCCTTCATCCGGGAGCTCGGGGCGCGCCTCGCGAAGGCGGGCCATCCCATGTTGGACGCGCCCGTGAGCGGCGGGGTCGTCGCGGCGAGGAGCGGCACGCTCTCGGTCATGGCCTCGGGCGGCGAAGCCGCCTTCGCCGCCGCCGAACCCGTCCTTTCCGCTGTTGCGGCGAAGGTCTTCAGGATCGGGGGAGAGCCGGGAATGGGCTCGGTCGTCAAGACGGTGAACCAGCTCCTGGCCGGCGCCCACATCGCCCTCGCCGCCGAGGCGATTGCCTTCGGGGCAAGGGCGGGCGTCGACACGCAGGTCCTCTTCGACGTCATCTCCGGCAGCGCGGGCAACTCCTGGATGTTCACGAACCGCGTGCCGCACATGCTCGACGGCGACTACCGCCCGCTGAGCGCGGTCAACATCTTCGTGAAGGACCTGGGAATCGTCCTCGACTCGGCCCGGGAGATGCGCTTCCCGGCGCCCATGGCCGCCCTCGCCCACCAGCTCTTCATGATGGCGGCCGCATCGGGCCACGGGCAGGAGGACGATGCAGCCGTCGTCAAGGTGTATGAGTCCCTGACCGGCGTGAGGGTCGCCCGGGGCGCCGCGCGCCCGTGACCCCGGTGGTCCCGGGCTGACGCGACCCGCCTCGTTGCAAGAGGCGCGGGTCCGGCATACGCTGGCGCATCCGCCCTTCGGCCGAGGATCCCCGAAGGCGACGCCAGCCGATGGCCCCAACCCCAAGGAGAACAGGAGCGAACCCAACAGCCCCCAGGGATTTCCGTACGTGAAGGACATGGCGCCCGGCACCTACTACTGGTGCGGCTGCAAGCACTCGAAGAACGGCGCCTTCTGCGACGGATCACACGCGAGGCTGTAGCTTCCGGCGCGGGGCGCCCCCGGGGAACGCTAGCCTGTCCCCGGGCCGCCCGCGGGCGGCCCGTCCTTCCCCTCGTCCTTCGCGCGCTCGGCCTCGATCCGCTCCAGCTCAAGCGGATGATCCTCCTTCATCTCCTTCTCCGACAGCCATCCCGTGAGCCATGAGAGGTTCATGGGGTAGACGTCCGGGTTGAAGATCACGAAGTAGAAGTGCCAGATGACGATGGCGAGGGTCGCCAGCACGGCCTCGTACAGGTGGACGGTCCGCGACACGTCGTAGCCCAGCTTGGTGACGAGCCGGATCGACGTGTTCTCGAACCAGAGGAACGCGCCGGTGATGCCCATGACGACCGAGCCCCACATCATCGCCCAGTACTCCGTCTTCTCGATGTAGCTGAAGCGCCCGAACTTCGGCTTGGCCTGCGCGAGGCCGAGGTTGTAGCGCAGGACGCCCAGGGCGTCGGTCACGTCCTTGACGGCGGGCAGGAGGTCGCGGAACAGCAGGCGGCCGCGCACGGTCAGGGCCAGGTAGGCGACATGCCACGCTCCGGCGGCGACAAGGATAACGCCGGCCACCCGGTGGATGTTGCTGCGCCACTCGAACAGGTGGCCGATCCGGTGGCGGATGGGCATGACCCACCACGCCTCGGGGAACTGGAGCATGAAGCCCGTGATGACGAGCGCGACGAAGCTCAGGACCAGGGTCCCATGCTGCAGCCTCTCGTTGGCCGTCATCCGCAGGTAGAGCCGGTGGGGCACGGCCTCCTCGACGATGAGCCCCTTCTGGATCCCGATTTTCCGGCGCACCTTCCTCGAGAAGTCCAGGCCGTTGTGCATGACCATGCCCCCGACCACCAGGACAATCAGCCAGACGTAGAGCGTCGCGATCCAGTAGACCGCCGGCTCCTGCCCGCCCGCGCTCGCCGTGACATGCACCGGGGCGGATGTGAAGCGGATGTCCGCACCCTGGTGGCACTGGCCGCAGGTCTTCGCCAGGTTCGCCCGGTTGACCGGCGAGAGCGGGTCCGAGGACGGGCGGACCGCGTGCGCCCCGTGGCAGCTGGAGCAGTTGACCGCGACCACGGCGCCGCCGCGGGTGGCGAGCCCGTGGAAGCTGTCGGCAAAGGTCTTGAAGCGGTCGGGCGCGAGCCCGTAACGCTCGTTCATCTTGACCGAGCCGTGGCAGGCGCCGCACACCATCTGGGAGACGTTGCGCGCCGAGACGGCGGCGCTCGGGTTCTTCGGGTCCAGGATCTGGTGCTCCCCGTGGCAGGTCGTGCAGACGGGCGTGTCGGGGAAGCCCTTGCGGAGGGCGGAGGCGTGGGCGCTCAGCGCGTATTCCTTGGCCTCGTCCGCATGGCACTTGGCGCAGGTCGCCGGGATGTTGCTGGGGTTGAACCGCGAGCCCGCGGCCAGCGGGCCCGCGGTCTCATGGCTTCCGTGGCAGTCGACGCAGTTGGCTGCGGCCGCGTTGCCCTTGGCGAGGCTCTTCCCGTGCACGCTCTCGACGTAGGAGACGATGAAGCCGCGGCTCACCTTCGAGGCCGTCAGGACCCGGCTCTCGTCCAGATGGCAGCCGAGGCAGAGGTTCGTCTGCTCGCCCTTCAGCTTCAGCTTGTCGCTCCCCGCCGCGACCGGCTTCATGTGGCAGGTGAGGCAGGTCGGCGCCTCGGCTCGGCCCGCCGCGAGGGCCGCGCCGTGCGCGGAATTCATGAAGTGCTCGGTGACGTCCGCATGGCACTCGCCGCAGGCCGCAACGAGCTTCGGCCCTGCGAACGAGGACTTGGGCCCGGAGGCCTCCGGGATGCCGTGCGTGCCGTGGCAGGCCGTGCAGTCGGTCTCGGCCGTGGCGGCGAAGGGAACCGCGGCAAAGTCGGCGTGGAAGGCGTGGGTCTTCGCGGTGCCGTCGTGGCACCCCCTGCAGTCCACCGCCGCGGCGGGCTTGTGGTGCGGCCGCAGGCCCAGGTCCACGCCCTCGTGGCAGTCGGTGCAGCCGAGGGACGAGTGGACCGAGCGGCCGAACCCGCTGGTGTCGACGTGAAGCGATTCGGACTTGCCGTTCCTCCAGACCGCGAGCCGGGGATTGCCGTGGCAGGCCATGCAGGCCTGGTCCGTGCCGGCGTCCGCTGCGCGGGCCGCCCCGGTGAGCATGGCCGCGGCCAGTCCGGCGGCTGCCAGCCGGAGGAAAAAGGTGACTTTGGTTGATGGCCGCATGGCTGCCGGGCGGCACGGGCCGCCGGGAATCCCCCCTATGCTGCCCTATGCCGGGAAATCCGGCTGCGCGGATTTTGGCAATGTTGCCGCGTCTTTATCCCGCGCCCGGGGGGCAGGGAGCAAGAAATGAGCCTTGCTTAGCCCCTCCAAGGGGGCCGAAGCTCGCCGCCGGAGGTTCATCATGAAGTCACCCACGATCATCGGGCTATGGGCGTCGGCCCTCATCCTCGCGTCCCCGGCGGCGCTCGCTTCAGCCGCCGGCAACTGGACGCAGCACTGCGCCTCCTGCCACGGCGAGGACGGCGCCGGCCAGACCAAGATGGGCCGGAAGCTGGGAGCCAAGGACCTGACGGACGCGGCCTACCAGAAGACCTTCACGGATGACCAGCTCTTCAAGAACCTGAAGGCCGGCGAGACCGACGCCGACGGCAAGGTGAAGATGAAGCCCTTCGGCGAGAAGCTGAAGGACGACGAGATCAAGGACCTCGTGGGCCTTGTCCGCTCGCTGTCCGGGCCCCCGAAGGATGCGCGCGCCGCGGGGCGCGGCCCGGATTCCCCAGGCTGAGCGGGCCGGGCGCAAATGCCAGGCGCCATCAGCCCGGCACCCTCATGGCCTCCACCTCCGCTATGTAGCGCCGGGTCGCCGGGGGAAGCTCGAGCCAGATCTTGATCGCGATCGCCAGGCCGAGGATCGCGAACGGCGTGAGGAAGAGGGGCCACCACTGCCAGTTCCAGGTGGCTATGTACCCGATGCTGAACGACTGGATCGAGCTGCCCAGGTAGGCGAAGCCGTCCACGATCCCGGAGCAGGTGGCGGTCGCCTTGCGGCCGCCAAAGTCGGTCGCCGCCGTGCCGGACATGAGGGACGTGATCCCAACCGAGCACATCACGATGGCCACCCCCGAGGCGCCCACGAGCACCGGGGACGAGCGCAGGGCGGCCGCCATGACGAGGGACATGACAAGGACGATCCCGCAGAGCATCGCCGCGGGAGGGCCGCGGCGCGACTGGAAGCACTTGTCCGAGACGAACCCGGCGGCGAAGCCGCCGACGACCCCGAAGATGCACAGGAGCCAGCCCCAGTGGGCCAGGAAGAACTCCGCGCCGGGCTGCCTGATCTCGTTCGCGAACACGAAGTACCACTGCGAGATCCCGTTGCGGAAGATCCCGGAGGTGAGCTCGACGACCGCGATCATCAGCATGAGGGGGCTGGTGAACACCTTCTTCAGGAGGTCCAAGTACGTCAGGTGCACGTGCATCTGGCCGGACGAGGCGTCGTGCGTGTCGAAGGCGGGAAACCCGGCATCCTCCGGCGAGTCGGCGACGGCCCAGATGTCCGTAACGGACCAGAAGGCGATGATCGCCGCCGGGATGAAGAAGACGGCCGGGACGCTCCCCGTGAAGTTGTAGATCCCCTGCCCCCAGTCGAAGGCGAAGTAGACCCCGAAGGAGATCAGGGTCCCGAAGATCGCGCCGAAGACGCCCCGCTCCCGCACATGGAACCAGTAGGCCTTCACCTTGATGATGGAGACGGCGCCGTAGCTCTGGAAATACATGTTGAGCCCGTAGAGCACGGCGTAGAACGCCACGAGATGGGTGTGGAACCGGCCCGCCACGACCGCCATCGTCAGCACCCCGAGCAGGACGTTGGCCGACGCCGCGCCGAACCCGGCGATCAGGATGCCCCTCTTGCCGCCGATCCTGTCGACCAGGGGCCCGTTGACCAGGAACGACACGGCGTAGACGAGGGTCCCCAGGCCGAAGATGAGCCCGAACTCTTCCTTCGACATGAGCGCTCCCAGCGCGTTCTTGGAGACGTTCAGGTTGTACCGGCCCATGTACAGGAAGGAGTAGGTCATCCCGAGCGGGAACCAGTTCAGGAACCGCCTCATGATGAACCGCCGGCTGTGCCTGAGCGGATTGTTGAGGAAATAGCCGACGATGACCGCGACCAGGCAGGCACCGATGACGGAAAGGTACATAAAACGGGTTGACGATGCCCGCGATCCCGACCGGCTCAATCCCATTCCAAGCCGTCCATCGTCACGATCTCGTCACCTCCTTGACTCCGGTCCGAATCGGGCGACGCTCGCTGCGCCTCCGAACAGAAACCTGCAATTCGAAGCCCAATACCATGTTGTTCCTGATGACCGTCCGCATTCCGAACGAGCCCGGCAACGCCGCGCTTCGAGACCCCGCCTTTGGCGCGAAGATGCACAAGCTCCTCAGGAAAATCAGGGCCGAGTCCGCGTACTTCACGACGATCGACGGCCAGCGGGCCGCCCACATCTACCTAAAGATGGACGACGCCTCGCAGATCCCTGCGATCGCCGAGCCGTTCTTCCTCTGGCTGCACGCCGACGTCACCTTCAGCCCGGTCATGCGCCCGTTGGACCTCGCGAGGGCCGCGCCGGGCATCAAGTCGGCGGTCAAGCACTGGGGCTAGGGCGTCCGGGGCCCTGGGGCTGCCTCACCCGGCGCGGGCCGGAGTGAGGGCTGACGTCATCCCCACGAAGGCCCCTTCGGGATGCATGGGCCGGCCTCCCCGTTCATGCCATGAAAACGGTTGAGCCCCCTCAAACAGGGTTGGGGAGGCTCACCATGGTGCGGGTCGAACCCGTTCGCGCGGCAATCGCGCTTATCTTCGTCTTGGTTTTGGCGGAGTCTTTCGAGTTTTGGACTGTTGGACTACTACCGAACCTTCTCCTGACCTAACCTATCAGCCATCATTGTGGTCCCTTGACCACGCCGGGAAGGTACGCCGGTTCCCGTCACAATTCAAGTCTTGGGCAGGTGCCACTCTCGTGATCCGATCCCACGGCGAATGCCATCCCCTGATGCCAGCCTTGGCGGATGCTTCCGGCTATCGGGCCAATCCCCTTGGCGAACGCCCATTTCACTGCAGCGGGCGATTCATTGACGGTTCTTCTGGGGACAGGTCGATTGGACACACCGGATCTTCGACTGAAGGTCGGCCTGTGATGGGACGGAGCGAACGGCACCCGTGCCTTGTTTTGCCTGCTGCCTATCTGTTTTCGGAGGCGCTGTAGACACTCTCGAGCATCTCGTTGGACCATCCTTGGCTCAGCACCTTTTCATGGTCTCCAGCGCCCTGCGCCATGTTCCGCAAGACGACCTCGGCTTTGCGCGCGGGATTTTTGCCATTCACAAGCGGATTGCGCCTGGCATAGGTGATTTCCTCTGCGTTCCGCCAGACTGGTGCCGCCATCAGACCGTATGCTCCGGCGTCCTGCCACCCTTGAACCTCGCCGGTTGCGAGGGCGAGCACACAGACTTCACCCTCTACTCCACCGAATAACACTTTGCGCTCGTCAGGACTGACTTCAAAGAAGGTCAGGCCCTTTGGCAGTTTCCCCTGTTCCCCGTCTGGAATCATGCGCACCAGGGTCGCCTGACGCGCCAGGTCCAGCGCATAGAGCTTTTCGTGCTCGTCGACGGGGAAATCCTTTCCCGCCACAGGTAAAGCGATCTCGACGGCATTGAATAGGATTCGCCCGTCCCTCAAGCAGCGCACCCGGTTCGTTTTCTGGAAGAACAACCCCGCCAAATCCTGGGCATTTTCACTGATCTTGATTTGACCCTTGTCGTCCATCACTTCGCGCTGGACCAACGTTGCGAGCCGGATGTCATCCTTCGTATCCTCTCCCGAGGCCTGCATATAGACAATTGAGCGGCCGTCGTTCACCCAATCGGGATAGGCGGCCACGCGCTTTGCTACCGTTACGGCGCCGGAAGTGTCCAACCGGCAGACAAGCAGCAGGCTGTCCTTATCGTCATTTGGAGCGCTTTCCGTCGTAAAGGCGACTGCCTGGTCCCTTTGAGCAACACGGATATCCTCGATTTTTTCCAAGCCCTCGTGAAGTGGGGCGCCAGGCTGGACTTGGTCGCCGACGATGCGAGCTATCACCAGGTCACTTATGTCCGCGCTCATTGATCCATTCTCATCCCATTCGCCGGCGGTCAGCTTCATGCGCAGAGCGTCTGCGTGGCTTTCACGGAGATAGATCTCCTCGGCGACCTGGTGCTTTTTCTTTCCTGATCCCTCTGAAAGGAGGCTCCATTTTACACCTGATTCCAACCGCTTCCATAGAGACTCCGCATCCGCCACAATCTTCCCAGCACGCTCGGGGCCGAGCGCTTTGGCAATGGATGCCCAGTTGGCGACGCTGCGTTGCCTGGCCACTACCAGTCGTTGCGAGTCGCCAAGCCAGGCCGCCTCGTAGACCCCAGGCAACAAAAGGGGTGTTAGCTGACCGTCAGGGGCGCAAAGATGGAGCCCGTCTTTCGCTATCACTGCCGCCCGATTTCCGTCGGGCGACCATACCACGTGTTTCTCCAGGCATCCGGTCAACAGCAGGAGTAGCAGCGCGGCGGAGACCGTTGCAGGCCAAGTTTTCCCTTTGGATACAGTGCTCATAGATTCTCCTCCACTTGCGGCATTCTTGATGCCGAGCCCCAATTCAGTCTGTACCGACTGATCATTCGGCTTTGCGCGGCCATCCGATCCCGTTGTGCCTCTTCGAAGTTGGCAATTGACCAAAAGCCTCTTGTGCCTTCCCGCGGCCTTGACGGTGTGGCCGT
>Ga0265320_10000423_pt1 | contig 33505 bp, 31 predicted proteins | sample 4827metaG_FD_202087 | JGI IMG/M metagenome (GOLD analysis project Ga0265320, IMG submission 202087) | Rhizosphere microbial communities from Carex aquatilis grown in University of Washington, Seatle, WA, United States - 4-8-27 metaG | ecosystem: Host-associated > Plants > Roots > Rhizosphere >... | reverse complement strand
ATCGACGGCGGCGACGGTATGGGCGTCCGGGTTCATGCGGTGGTATTTTGCTCCAGCTGTTCGACCAGGGCGGCAAATTCGCCCAGGTGTTTTTCCAGGTCGGTGACGGCGTAGTTCTCCGCGTCGCGCAAGACCGATCGTGCATATTGGGTCAACGGCGGGCATTGCCAGCGCTGGCCCAGTCCCTCCAGCCCCTGAGCGAAAATCTTGCTTTCATTGACCGCCACACTGTCGCGGAGGGACGGCCAGGGTTCGACCAGCAACTGGCGCAACCGGGCGAGCAATTCCTGCGGCGCCGGGCCGTAAGCCGCCGACGGAATCTCCGTGGCCGCGCTCGCCGGCAGGCCGGGGGCGGATTCCGGCGGGTTATGCCGCGGCAAAAATTCCGCCAGTTCGTCGAAAAGCTCGCGCTTGGAAAAGGGTTTGCGCACGTAACCACTGAACCGTTCCTTCAACGAATCTTCATCATTCGTGAGGCTGGAAGCGGTGACGGCGATGACGGGGAGCAATTCGAGGCCGGCGGTCTTGCGGATCTCCGTCAGGGCTTCGCGTCCGCCCATGCCGGGCATACGCACGTCAAGCAGGACTACATCCGGTTTGATTTCCTTTGCCCGGGCCACCGCCTCCTCGCCGTTGGAGCCGAAAACGAGGCGATGATGGGAGCCGTCAAACATCCCGGCCAGCAACCGGCAGTTGGTGTCGTTGTCGTCCACCACCAGCAACGTGGCCGGGCGCAATTCATTGAAATCCACCTCGCCATTGGCCATCGGCTTTCCGGAAGCCGGCAAGCGCATGGAAATGGGCACGTTGGGAAACCGCAGGTGGAAGGCCGAGCCCTGCTCCAGCACACTGGCCACCGTCACCGTGCCACCCATGGTCTCCGCGAGGCGTTTCACAATGGAAAGCCCCAGGCCGCTGCCTTGCTTTTCCTTGTCGCGATGGGCGCCAGCCTGGACAAACGGTTTGAAAATGGCGTCCAGCCTGTCCCGCGGTATGCCCACCCCGGTATCCTGAATTTCGATGACGAGGGTGACGTAACTGCCGCCTCCCTGTTTTTCCCACAAAATGCGGACGTCAATGCCGCCGTGGTCGGTGAATTTGACCGCGTTGCCGACCAGGTTCACCAGGATCTGCCGGAGACGGACACGGTCAATCAACAGCGCCCGCGGCAAGTCGTCGGCGACATGACATTCCAGCTTGAGGGATTTCTTCGCCGCCGGCTCGGCAAAGAGCGTCTGGATGAAATCACAAACTTCACGCGGGTCGGTCGGTTCCGGATGCAATTCCATCACCCCAGCCTCGATTTTCGACATGTCGAGAATGTCGTTGATGAGCAGGAGGAGGGAATTGGCACTGGAGCGGATGAATTGCAGATATTGGCGGTGCTTGGGCTCCCGCAGTTCACCCTGCAGCACTTCACTGAAACCCAGGATGGCATTCATGGGCGTACGGATTTCGTGACTCATGTTGGCCAGGAAAACGGTTTTCTCCTGGTTGCTGTGCTCCGCCTGCAGCTTGGCTTCAATCAATCCCCGCTCGCGCCGCTGGTGGATGATGGTCAGACGCGACAACCAGAAAGCCAGCAACCCGGCGCCCACGCCCAGGACGCCGGCCACCAGGCTCGTCAAACTGGCCCGCAACAACTGGGTCCGGGCCGTGGCACCGTCATCGGAAACCAGGTCGGATCGCAACCGGCTCAACTCGGCCACCTGCAGGCGGATCTCCTCCATCCGCTTCCGGCTGTCACCGGTGGCAATCATCTGGGCCGCCTTGTCAAATCCCCGGTCGCGGGTCTTGATGACTTCGTTGAGGGAATTCACAAAGACCCCGGCCTGAACGCGCAAATCCGTCACGCCTTTCAACAAGGATGGATTGTTATGGGTGAGTTCAACCAGACGGTCAAAACGCGCCGGCAGGTTGGTTTCGCCCTCGGTCAGCGGTTCCAGAAATTTTTTGTCACCGGTAATGATGTAACCGCGCTCGCTGGTCTCGGTGTCGAGCAACAGCTTGAGAACCCCGTCCAATTCCTGGCGGATGGCCACCGCCTGCCGGGCAGTGGCAAGGCGCGAGGCGAGCTGCCACCAGGTAATGGCCGCCAGCACCACGCTCGCCACAGAAAGCGTTATCCACACGACCACAACGGTCTTGTAGAACTGGTTGCCAGGTTGCCGCATCATACGTTACCCCTTGTCATACAATCTCTTCCAAATGACAGTTTTAAAACTAATACTGAATTTAACGCTCTGCGCGAACGGTGTCGAGCGATATGATTGAATGGCCGGGTCGTCATTTGATGCAACCTCGAGCCGGCGGCTCGGAACCCGCGCCCAGCGCCGGCGCCACAACAGCCATATGAGGACCCAACCGATTTGGCCGATGGCGCTATACTTTCTGGCCCTGGATGATTCGCAAAAGGACCATGATGATGGCAATGACCAGCAGAATATGAATGAAACCACCCATGGTGTAGGACGAGATCAATCCCAACAGCCAAGCAATGATTAAAATCAGGGCCAGAGTATAAAGCATGGGTTTAAATCAGGTTGGGCGTGATCCGTCAATTTCAGTTTGAATCATTCATTTTTTATGGTCGGAATGAAAGGTCCGGCTGGTGCGATAGCGATCATTTGCCCTGACAACCTTTCACCCGACGACGTATTCCAAGCTTGAGCTGTGCCGCGACTCCGAATGGCGCGTTTTTGGGGCCTTCCATTGCAAATCCGCATGAATACGGTGAAGCCGGCTCAGGGCCGGAATGCAACTTGCAGACTGGAACCGGAGCGGGTTAATGCAATTTGCAAAGCTGTTTGCCGCCGGCACATAAAACTCAGACGCCGCTTCCCCGGCTGAAAACTCCGAAAGCGCCCAAATCTGCCGAATCACAACACCCGGCCCGCCGCTCGCCACCATCGGCACGCCATTTGCGTAAGAGATTTCAGCGCACCGGCGGAGTGGTGAAACCAGTAATGAATCGTCAACCAGGATCGGCTATGAATATTTTTCAAGTCCAGGGGAACTGGAACATTGCCAAGGGCAAGTTGAAGCAAAAATTTGCACAGCTCACCGACGACGACGTGCAATTCTCGGAAGGCAAGGAGGATGAGTTGATTGGCCGTATCCAAAAACGCACCGGACGAGCCAAAACAGAAATTGTACGCGTAGTCGGTGAATGCTGTGCGATTAAACCAACGACTGAATGTCGCGAGGCGGAAAAAAACACCCGCCTCGCGCATCCAAACGGCAAACCGGGCACTTCCACCTCAACCACAACCCGGTCGCCCGGTTTGTCCCTCCTATAAACCTTGAACCAAAAAACACCCATGAAAACCTCCATTCGAAACCAGCCGGTCAAGGCGGCCCTGCTACGTGTTGCCGCACGAGTGGAAAACCTCGCCGTTTTCCGGTCCCTGACCCTCAGCCCAACGCCATTTGCTGATTTGATGTTGTATCCGGACAAACTGGATGCGGTGTTGAAAACGCTGGAAAGCTGGAAGCAGCGGGCGGCTTTCGCGCCGAAAGCAGTCACCCGGATGGTGCGGACGCGAATGACGGCCGGCAAACGCGGGCGTACCTGCCAACAGCCAGACAATCCATTGCAAGGGTTGAAAAACACGGAATTCCACCTGAAGGCGCCATCCGCCGGGACGGTTAGACTGGCGGCTGATTTCACTGATTGGGAAAAATCCCCGCTGGACCTGATCCAGTCCGAAGATGGCGTCTGGTTTACGATTGTGCCGCTGTTGCCCGGCAAGTACGCCTACCGTTTCATTGTTGACGGGCAATGGTGCGATGATCCATGGCCCATGCACCGCGTGCCCAACCCGTTCGGCTCGACGGATGCCGTGGTCAGTGTCCTTTGAATGCTTTGCAACGGTGGCCCGTGAACCGGATGTCATCGCTCATACTTGTGGCACCGGAACCGGGCCCGTTGCAATCGGTACCAAATACAAAATACGACCACCGGTTCTTGTGGCCGGTGAAAAATGAAAGGATGTTTATGAAAGGAATGGGATTGATATTGTTGTTCGTCGGCGTGGGAATCATCGCCTATGCCTTCAATGCCTCGGATTCCCTCAATTTGGCCGTCGCTTCCGCCATCGCCCGGATCGCCGCCAGCCTGCCCGGCAACCAGACGATCTGGCTGTTGATTGGTGGCAGCGGAGCGGCGATCGTTGGCATGACCATGCTTTTCAAACGCTCCGTTGGCTCCAAAAGTTGAACCGAAAACCAGGCACCATAAAACCCCATGAAAATCATCACCTTTGTTTCCCTGCTCACCCTGTTGGCGGTAACCGGCTGCGGAAATCATGCCGCGGACAACCAACCGACCTCCAGTACTGCGCCGTCCTCGCCCGAGACGTCCGGGATGGCCGCCACCAATGCCCTGCCGCTGTCCACGCTCCCGGAAATTCCGCCGCCCCAGGTTGCGCCGCCAGCCCCGGCCCCCACACCGACACCGGAAACGGCCCCGGGCATGACCAGCCCAGGCACTGAGCCGGACACCAACGCTCCGCCAACCACCAATAATCCCGGCGCTACGAACCAATCCTCGGGCAGCTGAACGGTTGTTGCGGGAAGGACTTTGTGAGGAACAGAGACAAGTGAAATAACTGATTTCACTCGGCCAAGGAGGGCGGGACCAGTTGCGCTGCTGGTTCCGCTTTTTTTCCGGGGGCGCCGCCGTCCCGGCGGCAGATGAAGCCTCCATCCCAGTGCGCTCAGCCGCCGGAACGCCGGCGCTCCCGGGAAATGCAAAGGGCCGGCGAAACTTGCGTCTTTAGGTTGTGTTACGCGGTGGGAAAGGCAAACTGAAGGAGGATATCCATGGAGACTGTATCGGAAATTCAAAAGATCGCCTTCGTTGGCGATTACCTGCCCCGCAAATGCGGTATCGCCACGTTTACGTCCGACGTCCTCACCGCCGTGGCCACGGCCCATCCCAAAAGCCAGTGCTTCGCCGTGCCGGTGAATGACCTCGAAGGCGGTTATGAATATCCCAAGGAGGTTCGTTTCGAGATCCAGGAACAGGACCTGCCCTCGTACCTCCGTGCAGCGGACTTCCTGAACATCACCAACGTGGATGCCGTCTGCCTGCAACATGAGTTCGGGATTTACGGCGGCCCGGCCGGCAGCCATGTACTGGCATTGCTGCGCGAGCTGCGCATGCCGGTGGTCACCACGTTCCACACCCTGTTGGGTAAACCCACCGCCGACCAGCGGCGGGTGATGCAGGAATTGATCGCGCGTTCAACCCGGCTGGTGGTGATGACGGAGCGCGGCCGGCAGATGTTGCAACAGATTTACTCGGCGCCCGCCGCCAAAATTGACCTCATCGCGCACGGCATTCCCGATGTGCCGTTCACCGACCCGAACTTTTTCAAGGACCAGTTTCACGTGGAGGGCAAGCAGGTGTTGCTCACGTTCGGGCTGCTCTCGCCGAACAAGGGCATTGAGCACGCATTGAACGCGCTGCCGGAAATTCTGGCTGAGTTTCCCAACGTGGTTTACATGGTCCTGGGCGCGACCCATCCCAATCTGGTGCGCGAACACGGTGAAGCCTACCGGCTGAGCCTCGAACGGCTGGCGAAGAAAAACAAGGTCCAGAAGAACGTCATTTTTTACAACCGCTTCGTCGAGCTGGATGAACTGATGGAGTTCATCGGCGCGGCCGACCTGTATGTCACGCCCTATTTGAACGAGGCCCAGATCACGTCCGGAACACTGGCTTATTCGTTTGGCGCGGGCAAGGCGGTGATTTCCACCCCCTACTGGCACGCGGTGGAACTGCTCGCGGATGGCCGCGGGGTGCTGGTGCCGTTCGGCGATTCCAAGGCCATCGCGCGCGAAGTCATTGGCCTCTTGCGCGACGAAACCCGCCGGACCGCCATCCGCAAGAATGCGTACAAGCTGGGACGGGAAATGATCTGGAGCAACGTGGCGCGCCTGTACCTGAAATCGTTCGAGGCGGCGCGGCTGGAACGGTCCGCGCAATCCCGGAAATCCTTCGCCACCAAGACGCTGGACCAGCAGCCGCGCGAGCTGCCGGAGCTGAAGCTCACCCATCTGTCGCGCCTGACCGATTCCACCGGCATCTTTCAGCATGCCATCTTCACCGTGCCGAATTTTTCCGAGGGTTACTGCACGGACGACAACGCGCGCGCCTTCATCCTGGCTGTGCTGCTGGACGAAATGGAGGAGGAACCGGAACGGATGCGGACGCTGGCCACCATCTACGCGGCGTTTCTGCATCATGCGTTCGATCCCAAAACGAAACGGTTTCACAATCACATGAGTTTTGACCGGCACTGGCTCGACGAGCGGGGTTCGGAGGATTGCCATGGCCGGGCGCTCTGGGCGCTGGGCCTGGGCGTGGGCCGTTCGCCGTACCGCAGCTTTCAAATCCTGGCCGGGCAGATTTTCGAACAAGCCCTGCCCACCGTGGCTGAGTTCACCTCGCCACGCGCCTGGGCCTTCAGCCTGCTGGGCATCCACGAGTATCTGCATCGGTTGAGCGGCGACCGGCTGGCCACGCAAATCCGCGATGCGTTGACGGCGCGGCTGATGGAACTGTATGACAAAGTTGCGCAAAAAGACTGGCCCTGGTTCGAGGAGGTCCTGTCCTACGACAACGCCAAGCTTCCCCACGCCCTGATCCTGAACGGCCGGGTCACCGGCCAGAAACCGGTGCTGGAGCGCGGACTCCAGACATTGCGCTGGTTGGTGGAGGTGCAGATCTCGGAGACCGGCGATTTCCGCCCCATCGGCAGCAACGGGTTTTATCCCCGCGGCGGCATCCGCGCGACGTTTGACCAGCAACCGGTCGAGGCCCACGCGATGGTTTCGGCTTGTCTCGAGGCGCATCACGCCACCGGGGACGCCTGGTGGCTGGAACAGGCGCAACGCGCCTTCGACTGGTTCCTGGGCTGGAACGACCTGGGTTTCGAGCTGTACTCGTCCAATACCGGCGGTTGCCGCGATGCGCTGCATGTGGATCGCGTGAATCAAAATCAGGGCGCGGAATCCACGCTGGCCTTCCTGCTCTCGCTCGCCGAACTGCGCCTGGCGCAAAACGCCATGCCCCTGCTCAACCTCCCTGCCCTGCCCGTCGCCGCCAAACCATGAAAGCTTTCCCCATTCAACGCACCAAGGTCCTGCTGCGGCCGGACCCGGCGCGGGTGCTGCTCCGCCCGTTCAATCCCACCACCGAACAGCGCTTCATCAAGATTTGCGCGCGGGTCCTGGCCCTGGCAGAGGGCGAGGTCCACGCCCTGCTCAAGGAAGTCATGGCTGAATTCGGCGACCGCCACATCGAAATCACCCGGCTCCTCAAACGGCGGTTTCAACAGGTACGGCCCTATATGCTGACCGACGAGACCCTTTCGGAGCAGCGCGAATTGTTGATCGCCGCCTATTTCACCCACGAATATTCGCTCGAGGCAGCGGCCCTGTTCAACCCCTCCATCGTGTCGCACCCGGACCAGTCGGACCTGCCGCCCGGCTCGCTTCGGTTCGTCCTCAGCCTGCGCGCGACCGGCGAAGGCCATATCTCCTCGGTCACGTTTCGCACGGGGATCCTCGACGCCAATGGCACCATCAGCATCAACGCCCCTACCCGTTATTGCCTGGAGGCCGAACAGGTACCCAATGCCTCGTTCGAGAAGAAATTGTTCGAACGGAAGCTGTCGGAACTGGGGCTGACGGGCAGCTTCAGCCGGGAATTGCTGCAAAGCCTCGGCGACGCGTTCACGCTCGACGAACTCCGCAACAGCATCAGTCATATTCAGGAAAAACTCCGGCCGCACGGTCATGACACCGAGACGGCGGCAAGAAAAACCCTGGTCTTCGCCCAGTCCAATTACGAAATCCAGTTCGCACCGGGCACGCGCCTGTCCGAACGCGTGCTGTTCCCCGTCACGCCGTCCCAAAGCAACGGCATCGAGGACGCCCGGTTCGTCCGGTTCCGGAACGACGACGGCACCATCATTTATTACGCCACCTACACCGCCTACGACGGCAAGTTGATCCTGCCGCAATTCATCGAGACGCCGGATTTTCTGCATTTCAAGTTTGTCACGCTGAACGGCCCGGCGGTACAGAACAAGGGCATGGCCCTGTTCCCGCGCAAGGTTAACGGCCAGTACGTCATGCTCGGGCGGCAGGATTTTGAAAACATCTACGTGATGTTCTCCGACCATCCGCACTTCTGGACCACGACGCAGCTCGTGGTGAAGCCGACCTACCCGTGGGAATTCATCCAGATGGGCAACTGCGGCTCGCCCATCGAAACCGAGGCCGGCTGGCTCGTGTTCAGCCACGGCGTCGGGGCCATGCGCAAGTACTGCATCGGCGCGTTCCTGCTCGACCTGAACGACCCGACGAAAATCCTCGGCCGCACGCGCGAACCGATCATCAAGCCGGACGAAAACGAGCGGGAAGGCTACGTGCCCAACGTGGTCTATTCCTGCGGCAGCCTGTTGCACGACCGGCGGCTCATCGTGCCCTACGCCATGTCCGATTACGCCGCCACCTTCGCTACCTTGTCGCTGGATGACGTGCTCGCCGCGATGGAATAGGCGCACCAGCGCCGGGCGAAGTCGAAGGTCCAAAGTCCGAGGCACCGGTTCAAGGTTGAGGGTTGAGTGTTCGATCTTCCCCATCCCATCGCCGCGTGAGGCGGTGAGCCTTGTACGCAGTTCCAACCGTCAGCCATCCACCATCGACGATCAACCAGCTTCAGAACCAAAACCTGATGCCTATCCCGCCCGTCACCTCGCCGCATTGAACGACGCGCCGATAGCGCCGTCGATGGCCATCGTGTCATTGAGCCAGTACTTGAGCGAGACGCCGGTGGGTTCGCCGAGGATGATGCCGGCGCCGAACCGGTGTTCGGAGACGCTCCAGGTCGTCGAATTGGAATTGGTGGTGGTGGCGGTTGCATCCGCGACGCAGGCACTCACGGCGAAGCCAACCAAGAACGATGAGGCGATAAGTATTTTTTCCATAAGCGCAATATTTTATGCGGTTTCAGCCTGTTAGCCACCGCCATGCCAATGAAAATGGAGTTAAATCAGAAGGACATACAAAGTCCGCGCCTCGCAGCATCGGGCATTTGGCAAGGTAACGGTCATTAAAGTGCAATGCCGAATCCGCACTTGGGATCTTTGAAAAACAGAGAAACAAAGGTGTTTCAGCTTTGCGCTTTTCGTCTTTTTTGAAGTTAAACCGCTCCGGACCATCAACTCTTAACTATCATCCAGGGTGATCCGCTACCCGAAAATCCTTGCCATCGGGCTACCGTTCTGCTTCCATAACACTGCAGTAACAATCAGAGTAGTCAGTTAATCGGAAGTGTTACGAGAACCCGTGGTGTTTTCGCCTGCCCGAATCCTGCCGGCATGGAATCCGTGCGGATTTGATCGCGAGCGCAAACCCAAAACAATCTTTAGAGGTTATGAAAACCAGAAGTCCCCTGCTCGCCTGCGCGCTCTCTTTCGCCTCCCTTTCCGTCGCCCAAGCCACCGGACTGGTCAATGGCAGCTTCGAATCGCCGGTCCTCGGTCCTTCCGTAACGGTGGGAATCGATTACACCATCGCCAGCCCGCCGCCGGCGGCCTTTGGCTGGCAGCTGGCCAGCGGAGCCATTGACCTGCTGGGCACGTATTGGCAGGCCGCCTCAGGCGTGCAGTCCGTTGATATGAATGGAGATTTTGGGAGCGATCCCGGAGTCATCTACCAGGATTTCTCTTTCAGCCACGCCGGCACCTGGGCGATCTCGTTCAGCCTGTCAGCCAATCCGGACTCGCCGTCTCCAGCCAATCGATCCATACGCATCGATTTTGGAACGTCGGGAGGATCGCTGAACAGCCTGGGTACCTGGACGGTCAGCGTCGACGGAAAAACGCATGCCAACATGGGTTGGGCCACATTCACAACCCCGACCATCACCGTCCAGGACGCGGTGGTCTATCGGCTGGAATTCTCCAGTCTGAGCCCGGCGCCCTATGGTCCGGCGCTGGACAACGTCCAATTGGTGGCGGTGCCCGAACCCTCCACGATGGCGCTGGCCGGGCTGGGTGCGGCCGCGCTGATGAGCTTGCGCCGACGCCGCTGACGAGCGTCTGGCGCCACTCATCAGGGATCCGTCTTCGTGTCAAAAGTCATCAGTGCTTATCCGTATCCATCGGTGGCTAAAATCGGCTTTCTGCTTTTGTCGGGTGCGGGCCGGCATTAACTTCGCGACATGGTTCAACCCTGGCAACTGCCGCTGCTCTTCGGGACGGGGCTCGTCGCCGGTTTTGTGGATTCCATCGCCGGCGGCGGCGGATTGATCACCCTGCCGGTGCTGTTGAACCTGGGCCTGGATCCCAAACTCGCCCTGGGCACGAACAAACTTCAGGCCACGTTCGGTTCCGGCAGCGCCGCGTGGCATTATGCCCGTGCGGGGACAGTGTCGCTGTCCGAATGCAAACCGGGATTTGTCGTCACCTTCATCGGCGCGGCACTGGGCACGTGGCTGGTGCAGCGGTTGCCGCGGGATTTTCTGATGCACTCCATCCCGGTCCTGCTGGCGGTCGTGGCGGTCTATTTTCTCCTCAAACCGAATCTCGGCGATGCGTCCGCGCCGCCCCGCCTGTCGCGGACGGGGTTTGCCGTGGGTTTCGGGCTGTTGCTGGGTTTTTACGATGGTTTCTTCGGACCCGGTACGGGCACGTTTTGGGCGATGGCATTTGTACTGGGCCTGGGCTTCAACCTCGTGAAAGCCACCGGCCATACGAAGGTCATGAATTTCGCCAGCAATCTCAGTTCGCTGCTGTTTTTTCTTTGGGGCGGGAATGTTTTGTTGGCAGCGGGGTTGACGATGGGTTTGGGGCAGCTTTTAGGTGCGCGGATCGGCTCGCGCACGGTGGTAGCAAAAGGCGCAAAATTCATCCGGCCCATATTCATCGCGATGGTCCTGGCCCTGACGGCAAAGCTGCTTTACGACCTTTACGCGGCGAACAGTTAAAAGTTGAACCAGGAAGCGAGCGGCCAGTTTTGCGATTCAAATCTATTTTATCTTTGCATTCTCTGCGGTAACTTGTTCCTGATGATCCAATGATGCAAAGGATTGATTCAATGAACCGACTGATATGAAATCCGGCCGCCTGTTGTTCGTCCTCGCTTTTCTCCTTTGCCTTGCTGCGCCCGCGCCGGCTCTCACGCGCTACGTCAATCTCAATAATTCCTCACCGACATTGCCGTACACCAACTGGCCTGACGCCGCGACCAATATCCAGGACGCCATTGATGTTTCCAGCCCCGGTGACCTCATCCTTGTCACCAATGGTCTCTACAACACCGGCTCTCGTACCGTCAATGATCCCACACCGTGCCGCGTGGTGATTAATAATCCGATCACCGTCCGCAGTCTCAACGGCCCGGACGGCACGGTCATTGAAGGCTACGCCATCCCCGGCTCGTTTCCTTGGAGCCTGGATTCAGTCCGTTGCGCCTATATGACCAACGGTGCGACGTTGAGCGGATTCATGCTTACCAACGGCTCGGTCCGGGCCACCAGCTACCGGGATTTGGTCGACAACGGCGGCGGCGTCTGGTGCGAATCCACCAGCGCCGTCGTTTCCAATTGCATTATCATCAATTGCGCTGCCTACGGTGGGGGCGGAGGCCACAATGGAAGTTATATTGATTGTCTTATCACCAACTGCGTGGGCCATATCGGCGGCGGTGGCGTGATGTTGGGAAATCTCGACCGCTGCGACGTCATATGGGGTACATGCGATAACGTCGGCGGCGGCCTTTACCTCTGCAATGCCACCAACTGCACCATCATTGATAACCTTGGCATCATCGGCGGCGGCGTTTTTGGCGGCATCTTGAATCAATGTACCATCTTGCGTAATTACGCCGCGGTCGGCGGTCTCGGAGGCGGGTACGGCGGCGGCGTGGATAACTGCCTCGCGTACAATTGTATCATCTATGACAACATCTCGGAGGCGGGCGGCGACAACTTCGTCCTGGGTGCTTACACGAATTGCTGCACCACTCCCCTGCCCGACGGCGCCGGCAATTTCACCAACGCGCCCCTGTTGATCGATGCCCTCAATTTTCCCGGCAATTTTCATTTGCAATCCAATTCACCCTGCATCAACGCCGGCAACAACACGTTTGTCTCCGGTCCAAAAGACCTCGACGGACGCCCCCGTATTGTCGGCCCGAAAGTGGATATCGGCGCCCACGAATTCCAAGGCACGGCCACCAACGACTTTCTCACCTGGCTTTGGAGTTATCATCTGCCCACGGACACCTCGGCCGACTTCGCGGATTCCGATGGCGACGGCATGAACAACCGGCAGGAATGGAAAACCGGCACCATTCCCGTAGACCCTTCTTCGTTCCTGCACATGGTTTCATTGGAGTCTTTGCCCGCCAGTGTCAGGCTCGGCTGGGCCAGTGTCACCAACCGCAAATACTCCCTGGAACGCTCCACCAACCTGGCTACCTCACCACCCTTCACGAAAATCGGCACCAACATCGTCGGCCAGGCCGGCACGACGTACTTCACCAACTCCACCGGCGCTGGCCTCTTCTTCTACCGCGTCCTCGTCGAGTAACTTTATTCTGAAGACAACAAAGACGGAAAACGGCCAGTCTCGGCCATTGGTTATTTTCTCTGAGCTGGCCTTGAATCCTGCGTCGCAATCACCGACGATCTGAAGAAACCAATCGCCAAACCAAGAAGCCCATGAATTCAACTGACATTGTCGTGCTGAGCCTGCTGATTAACATCGTTGTCTTTCTGGCCACCGTCTTCGTGATCTACATTTTTTACGCCCGGCTCCGGGACATTGCGGACGAACTGCGAAAGTTCCGCATCGCCTACGAGATGGCGCAGGACCGTAAAGACGCAAAGCCGGAAGTTTGACAAAAAGAACGCAAAGAACGCAGAGCGGAGGTTTGACCGGTGGCAGCCGGACGGGGTCAGAATGGCTGGCAAGGATTATCGCCGGGCTGTTGCAAAAAGCCAAAGGTCGAAAATCAGGCCGGCTTTCAGCGTTCCGTATTTACTTTAGCCTTTGGAATTTAGCCTTCAGCGTTGCCATCTTCGTCCCTCAACCAGCGCAACTTGCCCCTCAAATCACCCAATATGTCCCTAATTTATTATGTTTTCGGCTGTTTTGGGTAAATTCTCAGTAGAACAACGATATGAATGCCAATGAACTTTTGCCCGGAGTAGAGGCGGCCAATGCGAATCGCCGGATTCTGGTAATTGATGAGGACCATGACATCCGCCAGCTCGGTTTCGACGTACTCGCAGGCGCCGGTTACTACGTGGAAGCGGTTAGCAACGGGGAAGTCGGCTGGAAAGTGATCCAGGCGGCAGCCTACGACCTGATCGTCACCGATCACAAGCTGCTCGGGAGAACGGGCATGGAGATGATTGAGAAGATGCGCGCCGCCGCCATGAAAACCCCGGTCATCGTCGCCGCGCGCCATTTGCCCACGCACGAATTCGCCCGCAAGCCGTGGTTGAAACCCATCGTCATGCTGCAAAGGCCTTTTCCCAATGCGGACTTGCTGGCGGCGGTGAAAAAAATCCTCTGCCCGGAAGTCCGCCCCACGGTGGTACCTTCGCCCAACGTGGTAAAACGGCAACCGGCCATGGAAATGGCCGGTTGAACGAGCCGTTGGGATTTGAAGGCCGTTGAGAACCGAACCGCTGATTTACGCTCATCAGTGCTGATGAGCGAGGATCAGCGGTTAATGCTTTGCGCGCTCTGCGTTCTTTGCGGTTAATCCAGCCGGTGGGAGGTAAGAAATGCGAATTGACATTGGGGTCATTCCTGTGCAAAAGGGGCGCATTATTTTGAACCGAGGAAACCGACTATGACCAAAAACTTCATTGCAGCAATCGTCCGAAACCGGGCTCATTTCATTCACCGGTTGAAAGTCTTGGCGCCGGGGCTGGCAGCGCTGATGCTCACCGCCGGCTGCCAGACGGACTCGGTTTTTCTCCCGGCCGCCCAGCCGGGTGCTGTCAAAACCCCCGACATCATCACCCTGCGGGAGGGAGACGTGTTAAAGATCACATTTCCGGGCAATGCCAACCTGAACACCACCCAGGCGGTCCGACGGGACGGGATGATTTCGATGCCGTTGGTCGGAGAATTGAAGGCGGTGGGTAAAACACTCAAGCAACTGGAGAGCGAACTATTGGACCTTTACTCGACGCAATTGGTGTCGAAGGAAGTCACGGTGGAATTGCAGAGTTCCACCTATCCGGTCTACGTGAACGGGTCGGTATTACGCCCGGGGAAGATCATGTCGGACCGCCCGTTGACGGCGTTTGAGGCCATCATGGAAGCGGGCGGACCGGATTACGCAAAGGCGAACCTGAAGGGAGTGGTAGTAATCCGGCAGGAAGGTGGCTCCAGCCGGAAATTCATCCTGAACCTGAAGCTGGTGATGGAAGGGAAAAGCGGCGAGCCGTTTTACCTGAAGCCCGGTGACACGGTTTACGTGCCGGAAAAATTCAATTGGTTCTAAGCCGGGTGCGGCCAGGCCGGGCGGCAGTCCCCTGCCCGCCGGATGTTCACCCGACCACGGCGGTCATAGACCCGCCGCTGCCGGCAGATAAATTCAGTAGTTGAAGCCGATTTGAGCCCCCACCTGGTGGCTGGTGAAACTGAAGCCGGGCTGGGACGAATCGTCGCGGCTGATCTGGTAAAACACAGCGAAGGAACCGCGTTTGAGGAAAGTGTAGCTGAGTTGCGTGTTCAAGGAGTAGATCTTGTCGCGTCCGCGGCTGGCGGTGGTCGCATTCGACGTGGGAAGATATTTCACGTTCTGGTAGCCGCCATTCACATTCAGGAAAACCTTCCCCAGCAACCGCTGATTCACGCCGGCGTTGAGGGCGGCGGTCTCGGTGATCTGGTTTTGCAGAATCGAGCTCGATACGCTCTGCGAGCCGCTCAGGAAAATCTTCGTCTGGGCAAACGGCTGGTATTGGATCAAGGCGTCGTAGATCGGGTCGATGAACGGGGCGACGCCGCCGCTCAGGAACTGCCGGACTTCCATGCCGCCGTGGACCTGGAAGCTGATTTTGTCGGTGGCGCGCCAGTTGACCCGCCCCTGCAACCGTTCGAAGGTCGAGTCGGGGCTGGAGCTGTTGTCGGTATAACCGCCGCCGGCGCCCAACGCCGCGTTCAACCGCGGCCAGAACTGATAATTCAACCAGTCCATCGTTGACCATTCGCTGTAGCTGGAAAACTGGTCCGCCGAAAGGATGTCCTGGTTCAACGCCAGGTCCAGCGACATTTTGCTGTTCATGGTGTAGGCCCCGTTGACGGCGGTATTGTATTCTTGTTGGCGGAGCTGGGTGCCGGTTTCCGCCGAAGGCGCGGCGGTATCGGCGTAGCTTTGGGAAAATCCCAGGATCCAATCCTTGTAGGCGGTTCCTCCCGCCAACCGGGCGGTCTGGCCGAAGGTATCTTGAAACTGGTTGTTGGAATAAATCGACCAGAGCGGCGTATAATCGAGGGTCCAATGATCGCCCATTTGCAGGAGGGCGCCGATGGAGATTTGTTGGATGGTGCTGTTGGCCAGCTGACCGGCGGTGGCCTGGAGACCGTCGGCGTACAGGAACTGGTAGAACGGGTGTGGCCGCAGGGCAAACGCCCCCCATTTGAACGGCTGAGACAGGGTTTCCGGCGCCGGAGCGGCAAAGACGTCCATTTCACTGGTCGATTGCATGGCCGTCGGGGTCGAATCGGGGGTCGCTGGCGTCGGGGCCAGGACGGACTGGGCCTTGACCTGGCGATTGCAGGCGACCAGGCCCAGCAACAACGCCTTGAACAAAGCGCGGGTGGAATGCGAAAGAACCGTTTTTTTTGACTTCATATCAGGTCGTTGTTCCGGCGTTTAGGGTTGGGGGAAACAAAAGGATTTAATGATACACCAACTGGTTGACCGCAATCGTCCAATGGCGCAGCGAATCTTCCAGGGCCTTTTCCACCGGGCGGATGCGCACACCGGTGGCCAGCAATTTTGAGACATCAAGGACACAATTGGAACGCAGGGCTTTGGCGCCGTAACGATAAAATTCCTCGTCGCTGTCCCAATATTCGAACTGGCGGTTGGGTTTGAGGATCCGCTGGATCATATCCACGACCTGTTTGGTGGACACCGCGCCGGGGTTGGTGACGTTGTAAATCCCGAGGGGCGCCTGTTTTTCCCAGAGGTCCAGGCACGCCCGCACAAAGTCTTCGAGGTGCGAGATGGAGTTCACGCCGTCGAAAACCTTGGCATAATTTTGCAGGCGCCAGAGAAAATTCCTGGGTTCGCTCTGTTCATTGAAGGGCATGCCCGGGCGCCAGATATAGACCTTGCCCGGGCTGCGGACGGCCTCTTCGGCCAGGGCCTTGGTGCCGCTGTAAAAATTGCAGGGGGCGTGCCGGAAGGCAAAGTTGGGCTCATCCCATTCGGTGTAGCCGCAAATCCTTTCCGGATACTGGGCAAACAGCCGTTGCAGCTCCAACCCGTCCACGTTCTGGGTTTTGCCGTTGAGAATCATCTTGGCACCGCGATAGATGCAACCGGAGGAGACATGTCCCCAGGGAGTGCCGGTCATGGAACACACGCGGGCGATGGTCTGGGGCAGCAGGGTATTGGCGAACAACGTGTCTTCCCGGGCCACTTCACAGGCGTCCACATTCGGCCGGCCCCGGTATCCGGCCGCGTTAATGATAAAATCCGGTTTGACCTTCCGGACGTAATCAAACAGGAGGGTGAAATCCGAGTAATTGATCGCTTTGCGGGTCAGTGGAATGAAGCCATGGCCCCGCCGGCGCAGCTCGGTCGAAAAGGCCTGCCCCACGTAACCGGTTGATCCCAATAGCAAGATCATGACGACATCCAACTTCTCGTTCCGCGATGGCCTAAGCTTTCCAAACCTGTCCCGGGCGGGTCTTCACGCCCGCCATGGCATTGCGGGTATCCACAATGCAGCCCGACCAGTCGGCCAGTTCCTGGTAATTGACAGCCTGATGATTGGTGGCGATGAGGACCACATCAAAACCCGACAAGGTTTCACGGTTCCAGGCCACCGAACGGGTGCCCGCCCAATGCGGGTGCTCGCGCGTCATCCGGATGACCGGCACGAACGGGTCGTGATAGGCCACTTCTGCTCCGCGAGCCTTGAGCAGATCCAGCAGGACGTAGCTCGGCGATTCGCGATCATCATCCACATTCGGCTTGTAAGCCAGGCCGAGGACGAGCACACGGCTGCCTTTCATGGGTTTTTGCAGGTCATTGAGAGCTTCGGCGGTCCGGTTGATCACGTGCAACGGCATGGCGGTGTTGATTTCGCCGGCCAGCTCGATGAACCGCGTGTGCTGGCCATATTCGCGGGCCTTCCAGGTGAGATAAAACGGGTCGATGGGAATGCAATGACCGCCCAGGCCCGGCCCGGGATAAAACGGCATGAAACCGAACGGCTTGGTCTTGGCCGCCGCAATGACCTCCCAGACGTCGATGTCCATCGCCCCGTAAACGAGTTTGAGTTCATTGACCAGGGCGATGTTTACGCTGCGGAAGATGTTTTCGAGGAGCTTAGTGGCCTCGGCGGCGCGGCAGGACGAGACCGGCACGAGCGTCTTGAGGGCGCGGCCATAAAGCGCCTTGGCGCGTTCCAGGCAGGCCGGCGTGTAACCGCCAATCACCTTGGGAATGATTTCCACCTTGCTCGCGGCGTTGCCCGGGTCTTCCCGCTCCGGCGAAAAAGCCAGGTGAAAATCCGTCCCGGCCTTCAGCTTCGAGCCGGCTTCCAGCACGGCGCGCAGATCCTCGTCGGTCGTGCCCGGGTAGGTCGTGGATTCCAGCACCACGAGGGTCCCCTTCTGGAGATGCGGCGCGAGGGCCTTGCCGGTGTCGAGGATGAACGAAATATCCGGTTCGCGGTTTTTGTTGAGCGGCGTGGGTACGCAAATGATGACCGCCTCGACATCGCGGACGCGGCCGAAATCGGCGGACGCCGCGAAAGTCCCGGCTTTGACCGCCTCCGCGATGGATTCCGGGGAAATGTGTTTGATGTAACTGCGGCCGCCGTTCAGCGCTTCCACCTTGGCCGGATCAATGTCCAGGCCCAGGACCGTGACGCCCGAGCGGGCGAATTGAAGCGACAGCGGCAGACCGACGTAACCCAATCCGATGACTGCGATTTTCATTGATGTATTTCTCCTTTTAACCGGTTTGTTTTAATAAATTGGAGGCAAAGTAATTCAAGGCTCCGTGCTCGCCGGCGCCAGCCGGAAAAACAAAATGATTTTTCGGACCGAGCGAGGCAATCGTTCCAGCGGAACCAGCGTGCAAAGCATTTTCAGGGAATGCCATCCCATGAGCACGGTGAGCGTGACGCCCAAAATCGCGGTGGCAAGGTGGGGAAGTAGATACCAACTGATAAACACCGATGCGATTGCGGGCGCAAAGGTTGCCGCCAGCCGCAGGTTTACCCCCGACCACCGGAACCCGCTCAACCGGCGGACGACCAGATAAATCCCGCTCCAATAGGCGACATAGAGGGCAAAGAAGGCGATGCCGACGCCCCGCAACCCAAAAAACGTCAGCCCGATCCAGGCGAGAGACACGGAAAGCGCATTGCTGATGAGTTCGCTCCAGAAATAGAGTTTTCGTTCACCTTTGGCGATCAGCAGGTAACCCATCGGCCAACTGGCTACGCGCAACAACATGCCCAGGCAAATCCAGCGGAGAATTTCCACGGCGGGCCAGAAGGCGGCCGCATAGAAAACCTGGATCACCAACGGGGCGACCGTGAGAGTCGCGATCACGCCCGGACCGGCAAAGAGCAATCCCACCTCAACCTGCTCGTTCACCAGGCGATTGCATTCCGGATTGTCCCTGGCCACAGCGGTTAAGCGCGGGTAAAAGTCCGTCCCCATCGCCCCGAGGATGAACGTGACGTAATAACCGCCTAACGTCCAGGCGGACGAATAAAACCCGGCTCCCTGTAAACCGAACCGGTGCAGGATGAGGACATTCACCAGGTAGGTGGAACCCATGGCCATCAAACCGCTCGACATGAAGACCACCCCGAGCCGGACCAGGCTGGAGGCTTCGTCTTTGACCTGGCGCGGGTTCATTGACACACGTTCGACCTGGACTTTTCGCGCATACCACCACGACATCAGAACCGCCATCACCGCCACGCACACCAGGGCAGGCACCACGCCTTTTTCCGCTGCGCCCTGCCGATAAAAAAAATAAACGATGAGAATGCTGAGCACGGTGCCATAAAACGCGCCCAGCACATTCATGCGGGCCAAATCGCCAATCCGGCGCATACCCTGGACCAGCGCAGCCTGCCCCTGGGAGACATCTCCACAAAACACCGCCAGCGACAACAACGCCACCGCCCCGATGTGTTCCGCGTCGCCAAACGTCAACCATGATACCGGTCGGCTCAGGCCGAAGAGGAGCAGCGCCCCCAGAGTTCCGGAACAAAGCGCCACCCACCGCAACGTGGTGACCGTCCGGGCGATGCGTTGGGCATCGCCGGTGCCGACCGCTTCAGCAATCTGGCGCACTCCGCTGCTGTTGATGCCCAGGCCGGCAACGCTCGACGTCAATTGGGTGATCAACGTGTAAACGTTCATCAACCCAAAGCCCGATGGCCCAAGGATCAAAGCCATGGCCTTGGTCCGGACAGCGCCGAGGCCAAGATTGATCACCGAAGACCCGCCAATCAGGGCGGAAGACTTCAGGATTTGTCCGTAGGAATGTTTCCGTGTTTCGCTCACGCTGCTATTTTCCCCCTTGATCCAAGTGCCCGCCAGAACCGCCATTTTGATTTCGGATAATTAGAGCGCCAGACTGGCCGACTCAGCCACGAGGCCGGCTTGTTCCCGGGAAAGGTGCGGCCCCATCGGCAGGCTCAGCACCGTGTCCGCCATGGTTTCCGCGACTGGAAAAGCGCCGCGCTTCCAACCGGCATCCGCATAAGCGCCGGAGAGATGCGGCGGCACGGGATAATGAATCAAGGTGCCGATGCCCGCGGCGGTCAGTTTTTGCTGCCATTCATCACGCCGGGGATGGCGGACCACGAACAGATGCCATACCGGCTCCGCCCAGGAAGGAACGAACGGCTGGCCGAGTCCGGATGCACCGGACAATCCCGCCAGGTATTGCCCGGCCACTTCGCGGCGGCGTCCATTCCATTCATCCAGTTTCGCCAGTTTCACGCGCAGAAAAGCGGCCTGTAATTCATCCAGGCGCGAGTTGTATCCCTTGACCTCGTTGTAATATTTCTTTTTCGACCCGTAATTGCGCAACGTGCGCACGCGGTCCGCCAGGCCCGCATCATTGGTGGTGACCGCGCCGGCATCGCCAAACGCACCCAGGTTTTTGCCCGGATAAAAACTGTGGCCGGCCGCATCGCCCAGCGAGCCGGTCCGGCGGCCCTTGTAACGGGCGCCCTGGGCCTGGGCATTGTCCTCAAGGACCTTCAGGCCGTGTTTGCGGGCTATTTCCATGATGGGGTCCATGTCCGCCGGCTGCCCGTAAAGATGCACCGGCATGATGGCTTTGGTTTTCCGCGTGATCGCCGCTGTGAGCCGGGCGGGGTCCAGGTTGAATGTCCGCGGGTCCGGTTCGACCGGCACCGGGATGGCGCCGGTGTAGGAAACGGCCAACCAGGTGGCGATGTAAGTATTGGACGGCACGATAACCTCGTCGCCCGGCCCGATGTCCCAGGCGCGCAGGACCAGATGCAGCGCTTCCAGGCCGTTACCGACTCCGATGCAATGTTGCGAAGCGCAATAACCTGCGAATTCCCGTTCAAAGGCCTCCACCTCCTGTCCGAGGATGTACCAGGCCGAGCGCATGAAGCGGAAATACGCCTCGTCCAGCCCGGACTTGAGTTCCTCGTAAGGAGCAACGAAATCGAGAAAAGGCACCTTCACGCGTCGGCGCCCCCCATGGTGCGGAGATATTCGCGATAATCGCGGAAATAATCCTTTTCATCGTAGGGTTCCGAGGCGAGCGCCAGGCACACTGAGCCGGAGGAAAAATTGTCGATTTCCCGCCAGACCATTGGCGGCAGGTGCAACCCATAGTAGGAGCGGTTCAGGTGGAACCGTTGTTTCTCCTTCCCATCATAAACCACCACGTCGAAGCTCCCGGACATGGCGATGAGAAACTGGTGGCATTTTTTCAGCGCATGCCCGGCGCGGTCGGCGCCGCCCGGCACATCGTACAGGTAGAACACCCGCTGGATGGCAAACGGGATGTGTCGGTTGTTTTCGAGGAAGGTCAGGTTGCCGCGCGGATCTGCGATCTTCGGCAACTCCACAATTTTGCAATCAATCAAGGACATGGTTTGGGTTTTTAGATGTGTTCGGGTTACCCGTGATGCGCGCCGGCTTGGCGGCGCAGGACGGCTTCGAGTTTGATATAATTTTCCGTGGCAATCAGATAAAAGTCATGGGCATGGCAACGGCCCTTTTCGAAATCGAATTACCGCTTGTCTTTGTAACGTTCCTCGATGAGCCAGGCGAATAAAAAAATCCGGGGCCATCGGGCCGCGCCAGCAAGGGCGGCATCGGGCCGGAGTCAGCGGACGGCGGGGCGCTGATCCGAAGTTGCAGTTTGGCCATAATGATATCGGGTTGCTTCTAATGACTGTGGATTTGATTCGAGAACACGGGCGCCGTTGCCTCGCGGGCATGGGAACTTCCCGCGGTCCGGTTAAATTTTGGTTTCTTCCCAGGGCTGCCGTTTGCCTCGTTGCGTATTGTCCCACTCCAATATCTGTTTTCCGGCCACGTGGGCCAAAGGCAGGGTCCGGTCCCGACGTTTCCTCCATTCTTCGGCCGTAAAAACGAATTCCACCTTCTCCACGGGTTTGCCGGCAATCACTTGCGTTGAGGCGACTTTTCCAACTTCTATGAATCCGGACCGGCGGTGGATGGAAAGGACCTCCTGGTTGGTGGCCACCACCCAGGACCGTAACTCGTGCAACCCCATGCTTCCGAAGGCCAGGTCGGCCGACAATACCGCGCTGGGCACCCCCGCCATCACCTCCGGCCGCATGATGTGCCGTCCCCGCTCCGCGTTGGTCCCCTTCACGTTGTAAATGCCGTGGGTACCCAACGGGATTCCCCCCGTACTCTCGACAATCCAGTAATAGTCACCCTCCCGTTCAAAATAGGCCTTCAGCCAGGTCTGCTGGGCGGTGACATTCGCGGCTGAATCGCCGACATTTCCCCTGACATAGTCGAGATTCCTGAGCCACACGATGAACCTGGCGTCCTCGACGCGAACCGGGCGCAATCGCAGATTAAAACCTTCCAGATGGATATCGTGACGCATTGATTTCAGCCGTTCATTTTTCCGCCGGTCCGTTCATACCTGGATGACGATGTCCTGCCGGTAATGCAGCGTAATCCGCCGCACGCCCACAATCCGGGAGGCGATTTCCCTGACCTTTTCGATCAAAATGAGACCCAAACCCAGGCCGGCGTAGCGGCCTTGCAGGGCATAGTTCGGATGCACCGCAACGTGCATGACCGCAATATCGGTCGGAGACGTCCGGATGAAAACCACGACGCCCACCGGGTCGCCAACCCGCCGGTCGCGGTCGAAAACAAAAAGCGTTTGCGCCTCGACGTTGCCGACCCGGATGGAAATGGCGTCGGCGGTTTCCTCGATCCGGGGATGGCCGAACTTGCTCAAGGAATTGACGATACCTTCCCGCACCCGATACTGGGCGGGATTGAAAAAAAACAATTCTTCCAGCGCCGGGCGGGCGTCCTTCATGACTCTCGACGAAAAAACGAGTTTCAAGAATTGTTCTTCTCCTGGGGCGGCGAGGCCGCGATGCGGGCCCGCATTTCGTTCTCTCTCGCAGTCGCCTCGCCAGCCATCGGCGAACAGATCGTCCGGCCGCCGTCCACGACCAGTTCCTGGCCGGTGATCCAGCGGGCGCGATCCGAGGTCAAAAATTCCACCGCATCCGCCACGTCGTCCGGGCGGCCAAAGCCGAGCGGGTAAAATCCCAGAAAGTTCGGGTTTTCAAAATACTGCCGGGTCATTTCGGTTTCGATGATACCCGGCAAGATGGAATTGACGCGCACGTCGGGAGCCAGTTCCACGGCCAGCGAAACGGACATGGCGTTGACGGCTCCCTTGGTCGCACCATAGATGCCGAGGCCGGTGCCGCCCAACCGGCCCGAGATGCTCGAGATAAACGTGATGCTTCGCAGCGCGCCCTGGTTGATGCTCTTGCGCGTCAGCGGCTGGATTATTTCCATGGCGGAAAACACGTTGACATTGAATATTTGCCGCACAAATTCCATTTCCACGCCGCGCGCAAGTTGAAACCCCGTGAATCCCGCCGAATGGACATAATGCTCAATGCCAATCCCCTTCGTCTTCAGCAAATCCGTCAAATCCTGCGCGATGCCAGTGACCTGGTTCAAATCCCGCGGCCATAAAATATGCCGTTCCGGCGTCGCGCATCGGCTGCGCACGGACTCGAGCCGCTCCACGTCCCTGCCGGCAAGAATGAGCCGGCGGGAAGGCGCAAGCTTCCACGCAATGCTTTTGCCAAACCCCGAGGAAGCACCAGTGATTAGAGTGTAGGTTTCCATTTCTTCACAAAGTCATCGGCGGTGGTCGCAAAACTTGAATGGGCCGGGATACTCAATGTTTGAACCGGGTCGTCCGGTTATTTCACCGGGAGCAGGGTTTTACCCGCCAATCGGCCTCCGTCCACAACCAGCTCATGGCCCGAAATCCAGCGGGCACGGTCGGACATCAGGAATTCCACGGCATCCGCCACGTCGTCCGTCCGGCCCAAACCCAAAGGATGCATCGACTTGATGGAAGCGACAAATTCAGGCTTGGTGAATTCCTCGCGATTCATTCCCGACTCGATGTAGCTGGGCAGCACGGCGTTCACCCGGACGGTCGGAGCCAATTCGACGGTCAACGCCAGGCACAACCCATTCACGGCGCCTTTGCTGGCTGCATAGACGTATTGGCCGGCGGCACCGACCCGGGTTCCGACGGAGGAGATGATCGTAATGGTCCGTAGCGCCCCGCTATTCGATTTTTTTTGGGTCAATGTCCGGATCAGTTCAATGGCCGAGAACAGATTGACGTTGAAAACCCGCTCGACGAAAGCCATGTCATGGGCGCGCGCGGACTGGAGACCAAAAATCCCGGCCGAATGGATGAAATGCTCGATGCAGGCGTTCTCCTTTGCCAGAAAGGCGGCGAATTCCGTGCCGACGCCATCGGGCCGGCTCAGGTCCCGCGCCCACAACAGGTGTCCGGGCGTCGCACAAGCGCTGCGCGCGGCGTCGAGTTTCTCCGGGTCAACATCGGACAGGACGAGGCGTCGCGCGGGGGACAATTTCCCGGCGATGCTCCGGCCAAAGCCGGAGGCGGCCCCGGTGATCAATGTGTATGCCTCGCGCATGGTTGCCGTTCAGGTCGCCTGGTAGTCCACCAGTTTGCAAAAGTCAAGCGGCCCCAGGTCCAGCACCGCCGAAATCCACGTCAGCCCCACGCCAAAACCCGAGAGACAGACGCGGTGGGTCCCGGCCAGCATCGATTCGGCGGCGTTCAACGTGATATTCAGCGGGATCGTGGTCGAGCTACAATTACCGTAAAGACTGACCACATTGTTCGGTATCTTCTCCGGCGGGATCTTCATCTTCTGCGCCATCTGAGTGACGATGAACGGGTTTGGCTGGTGAATGAAAAAATGCTCGATGGAGTCCTTGGTATTGCCGGAAAACGCGAGCACAGCTTCGATTTGCGGCGGGACATCGTCCATGGTGAAGTTGAAGATGGCGGCCCCGTCCATGTCGGCGTGTTCCAGGCATTTGATGACCCCTTCTTCCACTTCGCGCAATTCCAGCGTCTTGGCCGAGGACGGCATTCGAAAGGCGCCGCCCGGGATCAAGAGCGCCTTGTAGCGGGAGCCGTCGTTCTTGACGTCCATGTAAACCGGTTTTTCCTCCGCACAACGCTCGATCACGGTCGCCGCCCCCGCATCGCCGGTGATCGGGTAGGAAATGCGGTTCCTGCGGTCCACCAGTTTGCTCGAAGTGTCGCCGGTCAGCACCAGCACCTTGGAAACAGCGGGGATTTCCAAAAGCTGGTAAGCCTGCATCATTCCGGTGAGATAACCCGAGCAGCCCTGGTTGATATCCAGGCAGATGACATCAGAGTCCAGGCCCAATTTGCCGTGAATCACATTGCTGGTGGCGGGCAGAATGTAATCCGGCGTCTGGGAAATGAACACGACGGCGTCGATGTCTTCCTTCTTCAACACACCGGCCTCCAGCAACTGTTGCACGCCAAACAGGCAAAGGTCAGAAGCGCAAACCTCCGGCGGCGCAATGCGGTGCCGGTCCAGGCTCATCATCTTCTTGAACCGCTTTGCCTGCGTCTCGGTCATTTTGTACAGGGAGTATTCGTCATCAAACCGATACTCCTCCTTCGGCACCACCGAGACAATGGAACTGATCCTCTTGTTTTTAAAAGTACATTTCATACACGAGCCCTTCCGACGGGGAAACGGCGTTCCGCAACACCAGATCCTATTTTTGCTTTGCTTCCACCAGGTTCGCCAAGTCCGACGCGGTGACCACCGAACGAATCTCCTCGGCCTTGACGGACACTCCGTACTTCGCATCCGTCATGGCCAGCACCGACAGGACCGCCAGCGAATCCCAGACGTCAAAGTCTTTCAGGACGTTTTCCGGCTTCACTTCCTCGACGTCGAGAATTTCAGCCAGCCTTTGATAGAACTCATTTTTATCCATATGATTTGTCATTTGTATTCAATGATTTTGTTAAAAGCAAGCTTGCCCACCTTGAGCAGCATTGCACTCCAGGCCAGTCCCCCGCCGAACCCGGCCAGGCAGACTTGTAACTCCTCCCGGAGCAGGCGTTCCCGCAGGTTGTATGCCATCACCGTGGGAATGGTCACACTACCGCTGTTGCCGAAGCGTTCCACCACGTTGTTCGGCATCCGGGCATACGGCACTTTCATTTTGTCCGCGAGTTTTTCCAGCATGAAACGGTTGGGCTGATGACACAGGAAATAGTCCACCTCCCCGGAAGCAACCCCCGCCCGCGCAAGCAGGTTCTCGATCAGGGGCGGCACCTCCGTCTGCACAAAATTGAAGATGGTCGAGCCATCCATGAACAGATGGTCCTTGGCCCGGAGGTTGTTGTCGCCCACATCCTCCAACCGCGCCGTCTCCGGGCTGGCCGGCATGCGCAGCCCGCCGGCCGGGATCATCAACGCTTCCGCCCGCGAACCGTCCATCTTGACACTGGCGTGGATCACCGTGTCATTGGGGTCACGTTCAATGATCGTAATGGCCGCGCCGTCGCCGATCAGCGGATAAATATTCCGGTCCCGAGGCGAAGCCTTCCGGCTGAGCACGTCGGCATTGATGAGGACCACCTTGTTCACACTCTCCTGCTCCAGCAGCATGAACGCCTGAATCAGTCCGATCACGAAACCCGCGCAGGCCTGATTGATGTCCAGGCAGAGCATGTCTTGTTTTAATTTCAAGCGGCCCTGGATCAGGCTGCTGGTGGCCGGCATGAAATGGTCGGCGGTTTGCGTCACGAGCAAAAGTGCATCAATCTCCTCGCGCTTCAGCAGGTCCTGCTCAAAAAGCTGTTGCAGCCCGAAAACCGCCAGGTCGGACACACAGACCCCCGGTTCGACGATGCGGCGTTTGTCATAACCCATCACTTCCTTCAGCTTGAGGGAACGTCCCTCGGGAAAATTGAAATTTTTCATCTCCTCGGTGAAGGAACGTTCGTTCTCGGGCACGACGACGAGAACTCCGGCAATGCGTTTGCGGCGAAAGGTGAAGTTCATGGTTTAGCCCCGGTCTTGCGCAGGAGTGCTTCAATGGTTTGCACGTTCTGAAAATTTTCCGGCACAATATCGGTGCCCGCGATGGAGATGCCGTAATTCTTGTCCAGCGCCGCCACCAGCGTGACCATGTCGAACGAATCGAGCATCCCATCCGCGATAAAATCACTGGAGGCGGTAAAGTCGAATTCCGGGCGGATTTCCTTCAAAATTTCGGCGACGGATTTCATTGGCGGATCAGGTGGTTGGCCAGCACGTGGTCCACCAGCCCGTCGGGCGCGTAGCCGTAGTGCCGGTATTTGGCGATGGCATTTTCATTGTTGGCATTGACCCAGAGCGTGAAGCGGCGCACCGCGCCATGGGTCTGGAAATAATACTGCATCAGGGCGGATCCCACGTGCCGGGCGCGGAATTTTTCGGCCACGACCCAGAAACGGACCGTCGAAGCCACCCCTTGCGTTTCAAAAAAGAGCAATCCGGCCAGCGCGCCGTCGCATCGCATCACCAGCACCTGGCGGTTTTCGATCGCCGCTTCAATTTCCCGGAGTCCCGGAATTTGCTCGCCGAAGCGGTCAAAGAAATTTTCAATCAACGCGAGTACGCCGGGCGCATCCGCCTTCTCTGCCGGCACCACGGGTGAACCGGCGGTTACCCGGCCCGGCTGGGCCGGGCGCGCCAGGCGTTGGAGTTGCAGGTGGCGCCGGAAGCCCGTGGCGACAAAAGTGGGCAACCAGCCGTTTAAGACGGTTTCATTTCCCACGAGGTCGGTCACGATCGGCTCGGTTTTAAGGCAGGACAATCCGGCCAATTCCTGTTGCAAGGCCGGCCGGTTGGCGGCGCAAAAATACAGATGCCAGAAGTCGCGGTCTTTCCGGAGGAAGAACGCCACGCCGGCGCGCGGTTCCCCCAGCAATTCGCCATGGTCAATCCAGTCCTGCAGTTTGGTTTGCACGGGGAAAAAGTTAGTATGCAGGTCGGTGGCCCCGGCCTTGGCCGCCTGGATGGCGTCAAAAACCTCGGCGACCGTGTTAATCGGGCTCATGCTTCAGTTCACGCTGGCAACCAGTTTTGCCCGGTCGATTTTTCCATTTGGGTTGCGCGGCATCAATTCCATCCAATTGAACACGGTCGGCAGCATGTATTTGGGCAACGTGCCGGAGAGCCGCTCACGGATGAAGGCCGGCGCCAGCTCCTTGTCGCACTCGTAAAACAGGGTGATTTCCTTTTTGTTCTGGTTGTAAACCACGCAACAATTGCGGATGCCGTCCACCTGGAGCACGGCGTGCTCGATCTCGCCCAGCTCAATCCGATAACCTAAATGTTTGATTTGAAAATCCTTGCGGCCCAGAAACATGATTTCACCGCGACTGTTCCAAAAACCGGAATCGCCCGTGCGATAAATCCATTCCGGGTAATGGGGGTTGACGGGGTTCTGGACGAATCCCTTGGCAGTCCGCTCGGCATTATTGTAATAGCCGAGCGCCAAGGAACTCCCGCGCACGCAGATTTCGCCGGGTTCATCCACCTTCGCCAGCTGGTTCTGGTCGTTCAGGATCAGGATCTCCGTGTTGCGGCACGGGAAACCGACCGGCAGCTTTTCGTCGTCGGCAAACTCGCGGTCCACGATGAAATAAGTGCAGGCCACGGTGATTTCGATCGGTCCATAGAGGTTGACGAACAGGGCGCCCGGCAGGTGGCGCCGCCAGTAATTCAGGTGTTTGGTTGGAAAAACTTCGCCGATGAAAAACACCTTCTTGATCCGGTCCAGTTTCACCTTGGCCAACAAATCCTGGTTGGCAATGTTCACCATGATGGTGGGGACCCAGAAAATGAAGTTGATGGGACGCGTGGCCAGGAAATCGACCAGCTTGACCGGGAAGGTGGCGGCCTGGTCGGGAATCACCACCCAGGTGGAACCCTTTGCCATCATCATGCAAAATTCCAGCGTGTAAGCGTCGAAATAAATCGGCGCCAGGCTCCCCATGACTTCGCTCCCGTCCAATCCCAGGCGGTCAAACGCCCAGTCCGCCCAGTCAATGGTACTGCGATGATTCAGCGCCACGCCCTTGGGAATACCGGTGGAGCCCGAAGTATGGATGATACAATAAGGATCGGTGTCAATGATGGCATCCAACCGCCGGAGCAGAACCTGGTTGTCATACAGCACTTCCGACACCATCGCCTCCTCCACCAACAGGAGTTTTTCCTCAGCGATACCCATCGCACGTAGCGGGGCGGCCTGCGCCGCCGACGTAATGATGATGCCTGGATTGAGGTTGTCGAGCATGCCCTTGAGCCGTTGCGGCGGGGATTTGATATCGAGGTTCGCGTAAGCATTGCCGCTGTAAAGAATGCCCAGGTTCGCGACGATGTTCTGGGCGCTCTTCGGCAGGAACACGGGGACCGGCTGGCGGCTGGCGGCAGTGCGCTTGAGAATCAAGGCAGCGCAATTTTTGGCATACCGCTCGATTTCCTTGAACGTGAACTGGCGGTCCGATTCTACGACCGCCGGCTTGTCGCCGCATTTGAGCGCGGCGCCCTTTTCAAAATATTCAATGACGTTAATTTGCATGGTGGTAAGTCGTGGTAAAATGTCGCCGTTGGTGTTGGGAACCCGGGGAACCTGATTGGCTCAAGGCAGCAACATGACCCGATAGAATCGCTGCGGCACACCGGTGATATTGTTGGTTGCCGTGACGACTGATCCTGTTGCCGTGACGTCCACTACATTGCTCCAGTTCAAATCCATCACGTTCTGCTTGTACTGCAGCCGGTAACTCCGGTTGGGGACGGAGCTCCATTGGAGCGTGGCGACCCCGTTGAGGGCACCGATGGATTGTATCACGGGTGCCGGCGCCGGTGCGGTTACAATCACCGTGAAGCTGTTCGTAGTACTCAGATGCTGCGCACTCAACGCCCAGGGATTGTAGTCGGTCACGATAGTCGTAATGGTGTTTGTGCTGGAACCTTGTCCGGCGTTCGGTGTCCAGGTAATCACGCCGTTGGCGTCGATCGCCACGCCGGCCGGAGCCGCTTGCAGGTTATAAACCAGCAGATTGACCGGCAGGTCTGAATCCGTAGCCGTATTGGTTACCGTCAAGGCCGCCAGAGCAGCCACCGTCTGGGTCGGAATGATGGGCAATACCGGCGCCGTGTTCACTTCGTTAACCGTGATCTGGAAGCTGTTGGTGGTGCTCAACGACGTCGCATTGACCGCCGCCGGGTTCGTATCCGTCACGCTGATGCTCACCGTGTAAACACCCGGGCCCTGCGCCTCCGTCGGCGTCCAGTTAATCACACCGTTGGTCGCTACCGTCAACCCAGTTGGGCCATTGACCAGCACGAAGGTCAGCACGTTGGTCGGAATATCCGAATCGGTTGCCGTCGCCGTCGCGCTCCAAGCTACCTGTTCCACAATGTTCGTGTTCGGCGGCAGGGTCAGCGCCGGCGCCGAGTTCACTTCGTTAACCGTGATCTGGAAGCTGTTGGTTGTGCTCAACGACGTCGCATTGACCGCCACCGGGTTCGTATCCGTCACGCTGATGCTCACCGTGTAAACGCCCGGGCCCTGCGCCTCCGTCGGCGTCCAGTTAATCACGCCGTTAGTCGTTACGGTCAACCCGGCCGGGCCATTGACCAAGGCAAACGTCAGCAGGTTGGTCGGAATATCCGAATCGGTTCCCGTGGCCGTAGCACTCCAGGCCACTTGTTCGAGGATGTTGGTGTTCGGCGGCAAGGTCAGCGACGGCGCCGTGTTCACTTCATTGACCGTAATCTGGAAGCTGTTCGTCGTGCTCAACGACGTCGCATTGACCGCCACCGGGTTCGTATCCGTCACACTGACGCTCACCGTGTAAACACCCGGGCCTTGCGCTTCGGTCGGCGTCCAGTTAATTACACCATTGGTCGTTACGGTCAATCCAGCCGGGCCATTAACCAAGGCAAACGTCAGCAGGTTGGTCGGAATATCCGAATCGGTCGCAGTGGCCGTAGCACTCCAGGCCACTTGTTCAAGGATGTTGGTGTTTGGCGGCAAGGCCAGCAACGGCGCCGTGTTCACTTCATTTACCGTAATCTGGAAGCTATTCGTCGTGCTCAACGACGTCGCATTGACCGCCACCGGATTCGTATCGGTCACGCTGATGTTCACCGTGTAAACGCCAGGTCCTTGCGCTTCTGTCGGTGTCCAGTTGATCACACCATTGGTTGTCACGGTCAATCCGACCGGACCGTTGACCAGGGCAAAGGTCAGCAGGTTGGTCGGAGCGTCGCTGTCCGTCGCCGTAGCTGTGGCACTCCAGACCACCTGTTCCACAATGTTGGTATTCGGCGGTAACGTCAGCGACGGAGCCGCATTCACTTCGTTGACCGTGATCTGGAAGCTGTTGGTCACACTGAACGACGTCGTGTTAACCGCCACAGGGTTGGTATCCGTCACACTGATGCTGACCGTGTACAACCCGGGCCCTTGCGCCTCTGTCGGCGTCCAATTAATCACACCGTTGGTCGTTACCGTCAACCCAGTTGGGCCGTTGACCAGCACGAACGTCAGCACGTTGGTCGGAATATCCGAATCGGTTGCCGTCGCCGTCGCGCTCCAAGCCACCTGTTCCACAATGTTCGTGTTCGGCGGCAGGGTCAGCGCCGGGGCCACATTCACTTCATTGACCGTGACCTGGAAGCTGTTGGTCGCGCTCAAACTGGGCGCCGCGCCATCCGTTACCACCGTCGTAATTGTATAGACGCCCGGTCCCTGTGCTTCCGTTGGCGTCCAGGTGACCACACCGTTGACATTTATGAACGCTCCCGCCGGCGGGTTGAGCAATTGATACGTCAAGGGCAGCACCGGGATATCCGAATCGGTGGCGGTATTGGTCACCGCCAAAGTTGTCAACTCATTGATTGTCCGATCACCTTGTCCCGGCAACGACGGCCCGTTGTGAATGGCCAATACAGTCACCGTAAAGCTGTTGGTTGCGCTAAGCGGCGGAGTCCCGTTGTCAGTCACCACCGTGGTAAATATGTTCGTGCCCGGCACCTGGCTCACTAACGGCGTCCAGGTGATTATGCCGTTTGTGTCAATCAAGGCATTGGTCACCACGCTGTTGTCCGCCAGATTTGTTACGGTCAACGTGTAAGACAAAAGGTTGGCCGGCAGATCTGAATCGGTTGCCGTGTTGGTCACCAATAAAGCTGCGGTGGCGATGATCACCCGGTTGGTTTGATTGGGTAATACCGGCGCCGTGTTCACTTCACCGACCGTGATCTGGAAGCTGTTGGTGGTGCTCAACGACGCCGGGTTGACCGCCACCGGGTTCGTATCCGTCACGCTGATGCTCACCGTGTAAACACCCGGGCCCTGCGCTTCCGTCGGCGTCCAGTTAATCACACCGTTGGTCGCTACCGTCAACCCGGCCGGGCCATTAACCAGGGCAAAGGTCAGCAGGTTGGTCGGAACGTCACTGTCCGTCGCCGTGGCCGTCGCACTCCAAGCCACTTGTTCGAGGATATTCGTGTCTGGCGGTAATGTCAGCGACGGGGCCGTGTTCACCTCGTTAACCGTGATCTGGAAGCTGTTGGTGGTGCTCAACGACGTCGCATTGACCGCCACCGGGTTCGTATCCGTCACGCTGATGCTCACCGTGTAAACACCCGGGCCCTGCGCCTCCGTCGGCGTCCAGTTAATCACGCCGTTGGTCGCTACCGTCAACCCGGCCGGACCGTTGACCAGCGCAAATGTCAGCAGGTTGGTCGGAACGTCACTGTCCGTCGCCGTGGCCGTCGCACTCCAAGCCACTTGTTCGAGGATGTTGGTGTTCGGCGGCAACGTCAGCGACGGCGCCGTGTTCACTTCATTGACCGTAATCTGGAAGCTGTTCGTCGTGCTCAACGACGTCGCATTGACCGCCACCGGGTTCGTATCCGTCACGCTGATGCTCACCGTGTAAACACCCGGGCCCTGCGCTTCGGTGGGCGTCCAGTTAATTACACCGTTGGTCGTTACGGTCAATCCAGCCGGGCCATTAACCAAGGCAAACGTCAGCAGGTTGGTCGGAATATCCGAATCGGTTCCCGTGGCCGTCGCACTCCAGGCCACTTGTTCGAGGATGTTGGTGTTCGGCGGCAAGGTCAGCGACGGCGCCGTGTTCACTTCATTGACCGTAATCTGGAAGCTATTCGTCGTGCTCAACGACGTCGCATTGACCGCCACCGGGTTCGTATCCGTCACGCTGATGCTTACCGTGTAAACACCCGGGCCCTGCGCTTCGGTCGGCGTCCAGTTAATTACACCGTTGGTCGTTACGGTCAATCCAGCCGGGCCATTAACCAAGGCAAACGTCAGCAGGTTGGTCGGAATATCCGAATCGGTCGCAGTGGCCGTGGCGCTCCAGGCTACTTGTTCGAGGATGTTCGTGTCTGGCGGCAATGTCAGCGAGGGAGCTGTATCCGCTTCACTGACCGTAATCTGGAAGCTATTCGTCGTGCTCAACGACGTCGCATTGACCGCCACCGGATTCGTATCGGTCACGCTGATGTTCACCGTGTAAACGCCAGGTCCTTGCGCTTCTGTCGGTGTCCAGTTGA
>Ga0265320_10000421_pt1 | contig 33614 bp, 11 predicted proteins | sample 4827metaG_FD_202087 | JGI IMG/M metagenome (GOLD analysis project Ga0265320, IMG submission 202087) | Rhizosphere microbial communities from Carex aquatilis grown in University of Washington, Seatle, WA, United States - 4-8-27 metaG | ecosystem: Host-associated > Plants > Roots > Rhizosphere >... | reverse complement strand
CACATTGCCACCGGTCACGGTGAGGTTTCCGAACAGCGGCGGCGTGGACACGACGGTAATCACGCCGCTGGTGTTCAGCGCGTTGGTGTTCCACGCCAGCCCGGAATTGAGCGGCGGCAAAACCACACTGGCAAACGTGCCGTTGTAGCTGCCGGCGTTGAACAGTTTGAAACTGTCGCCGGCGGTCAGGGCGGAACCGCCGGAATTGGTGATGATGAGCGTGCCGCCGTTGGTGAGTGCGCCGGAAATGATTGCCAGGTCATTCGTCAACGGCGAGTGGCTGATTTCAAAAATACTCGTGCTGCCGGAAGCGAGCGCGAGGTTGTTGTTGAACGTCAGGGTGCCGATGGAATTGCTGCCGGGAGCAAGCGTCGCGCCGGAACCGATGGTGAAACTGCCAACGACCGCGCCGCCGCCGGATAACGTACGTCCGCTGCCGAGCGTCAAGCCGCCGATCTGGTTGACGTTGAGTGTTGCGGCCGGCGCGATGTAAATGCCGGCGGAACTTCCGATCGAGCTGGGGGGAAACAGGGAGAGCTGCCCGCCGAGAATGGTCGTGGGGCCGGTGAAGGTTTCCGCGCCGAAAAGGACCATCGAGCCGGCGCCGAGTTTCGTCAATCCGCCATCCGCGGTCGCACCGAGCGCCGGATCGTGAATCAGCGGTGCGGCTACGGCAATGACAAAACCGCCATCGTCGATGATGGCACCACCGGCCCTTACATTGGCGGTCAGGCCGGTCAACGCGGGCAAGAACGAGTTGTTGTTGGTGTTGGCTTTCAGGGTGCCGCCGTTGAAATTGTTGGTGGCGAACTGGGTGGCCCCGGTGCGGGTTTTGAAGAATCCGCCGACGGTGAGCGTGCCGCCATTCAGATTGACCGTGGTCGTGGCCGTGGAGCGGTTGACGTTATGCAGGTCCAGGTTGGTATTGACCGTCAGCGCAGCATTGTTTTGCAGGGTGATGGTGATATTGCCGCCCTGGTTGCTGCCGCCCAGGCTGCAAAAGCCGAGCGAGACGATGGCATTGTCCCGGACGGTGACCACGGCGCTCCGGTTGCCGTTGCTGCCGTCACGGCCCAAGGCGCAGGCGCTGCCGCCGGCGCTGATGACGGCATTGGAGGCAATCACGAAAGTGCCGCGCGGCATGATGAAATTCCGGCCGCCCAACAGCGCATTACCGGTGAAAATCAAGGTGCCGCCATCGCTGCCCGGACGCCATTGGGCGCCGCTGCCGAAGTTGACGATGTTACCGGCCCACGTTCCCGTGTTGTTGTTGGTGCCGGCCATCATCAAATCCGTTGTCGCACTGGGGACGGTGAAGTCATTGGTGATGACCGCGCCGTTGCCGACGAACACGATGCCGCCGTTGTAAACGACCGGGCCGCTGCCGGCGGCACTGTTGTTGACGAGCATGAGGCCGCCCGCGTTGTTCGTCGTGCCACCGGTGTAGGTGTTGGCATTGCTCAGGGTCAACAGGCCGGAACTGCTCGCCGTCAAACTGCCGGACCCGCTGATGGTGTTGCTGTAAATCTGCGAACCGGCGGGGGCCCAGGTCACGTTGCCGTTGTTGACCAGGTCGCTGGAGGGAATCGCGCCATTGATCTGCAGGGAGCCGGCGTTCACGGTGGTCTGGCCGGTATAAGTCTGGGAGCCGGTCAGCACCAGCGCGCCCGGGCCGTTCTTGCGCAACGTCCCGCCGCCGCTGATGGCGGATGAATTGGTGACGGTGGTGGGATTGGCAAAGATCAGCGTGCTGTTATTCACGATGCCGCCGCTGAGGCTGCCGTTGATCGAGGCCCCATCGCCGATCTGCAGTGTCCCGCTCGAAATGGTCGTGCCGCCGGTGAAGGAATTGGTGCCGGTGTTGAGGAGGGTCAGAGTGCCGGAGCCGGATTTCACCAGCGTCATGATGCCGGTCAGGGCGCCCGGGCCGGACAACGTGTAATTCTGGCTGGCATTGACCGTCATGGAGCCGGGCAGGACGGCGGTGATGAGATTGATGGCCGGCGAATTGGCGCCGGAATCGTTGAAGGTCACCGAATCCCCGTTGAGGAAGGCGCGCGGCACGCTGTTGGTGGTAAGCCAGTTCAAGCTGGTCCCGGTGTCCCAGAGGTTCGAAACGCCGTCGCCGGTCCAGGTCAGCGGCTGGGGTCCGGTAAAGTTGGTGCTGACGACGCCGAGAGTGCCGCTCGTATTCAATGTGGCGGTGTTCCACAACAGATCCGGCGCCAGCGGCGGCAGGTTGGAGGTTGCGAACGAACCGGCGTAGCTGCCGGCGTTGAAAATCTTGAAGCTGTCGCCGTTTGTGAGCGTGCCGCCCAGGTTGGTCACCACCAGCGTTCCGCCATACGTCAAGGTGTTCAGCGCGTTCAGCTGGTCCCGGGCCAGCGTGGTCTTGTTGATCTCAATCACGGTCGTGCTGCCCGCGCTCAGCGTGGCATTGTTATTGACGGTGAGCGTGCCGATGGAAGCGGCGCCGGGAGTGAGCGTGGCGCCGGAACCGATGGTGAGGGCGCCGCCGATAGTGCCGTTGCCGGCCAGCGAGGCGCCGCTGTTGACCGTGACCGCTCCCGAGCCCGTGCCGCTGCCGCCGGTGTTGTTCACGGTCAATGTGCCGGCGTTCACCACCGTGCCGCCGGTGTAGGAGTTCGCGCCGGTCAACGTCCAGTTACCCGTGCCCACCTTGGTGAAGGAGTTGACCCCATCGGCCTGGAGCTGCCCGGCGAATGTGGCGTCGGCATTGTTCCAGCCGACGCGATAGCTGCTGCCGCCGGAGCTGGAGTTGCCCGGGCCGACGATGGCGCCGCTGGTTCCGCTGAGCGAACCAATCTCGACGGTGATGGCTGCGCCGTTGCGGTCCAGGATGACGTTATCATTGAGAAAGATTGCGGCCCCGGCGTAACCGGCGGAGCTGACGACGCGAAATTCCGCCGGTGCTGTGTGCGCGGTGACATTGATGAGGCCGGTGAAGCCGGACCAGTTTCCGCTCAGACTTCCCCGGACGTAATTGACCTCCAGGTTCAGCGTACCGCTGCCGGTCAGCGTGCTGCTCATGGTATACCGGGCGGGCGTCAACACCGTGGCCGTGGCGCCCGCGGGAACGATGAGCGGATTGCTGAACGTGCCATAACCGGCTGCGGCATCACCCAATCCCCCGCCGAAAAGTTTCAACGTGCCGCCGTCCAGCGTGACGCTGCCGGAACCGAGCGAATAATTATTGGCGGTGGTGGTGGCGCCGCCGGCCGGGCCGAACAGTGCCAGCGTGCCGTTGCTTACGATGGTGCCGCCGCTGAAGGTATTGGCCGCGCTCAAGGTCAGCGTGCCGGGGCCGGTTTTGGTGAGGGCACCGCTGCCCACGTTGGTTCCGTTCCAGGTCAGGGTCGTCCCGCCGTTCGGGACGTCCAGGGTGGCGCCACCGCCGTTGAAGGTCGCGCCGCGATCGCTGCTGACCGAGCCGGCGGTGTAGCTCAGCGTGCCGCCGTCGAGCACCAGGTTGGCGGGATCAGAAGTCGCCGCGCCGATGGCGCTCGCCACCCCGGAATTGGCCAGGCTCGCCACGGAGAGTCCGCCGCCATCGATGGCCACCGGCCCGGTGAAATCGTTCGCGGTCAAAATGGCGAGCGTGCCGGAGTTCGTCTTGGTGAGGCCGGTCGTGCCGGTGATTTTGCCGGTGCCGGCAAAGGTATAGTTGACGGTGGCGGCGACCGTGACCGAATTGGGCGTGAGATCGCCCGCGAGGTTGGCGGTAAGGTTCGTCGCGCCGGTGTCGTCAAAGATGACGTCGTCCAGGAAGAAAAACCGGTCCGGCACCCCGTCGTCGAGCCAGGCCACGTTCGTGCCATTGTCCCAGAAATTATTGCCGCCGTTGCCGGTCCAGACGAGCGTGGCCGGCGGGCGGGTGGCGCTGACGATGATGGCAATCGCATTGGGCGGGTTGGTGAGCGTGCCGATGACGCCGGAGACTATGAGGTTGGAAAGACCGCCGGTCAGCGCGCCCGTGTAGGTGAACAGGGTGTAAACGCCGTTGCCGGGCAGGCTGTCGAGCAGGCTGACCTTGATGAGGTTCGTGCCGCTGAGATTCAGGTTGCCGACCGCCTGGATGAGATCATTTGTCTTGATCGTGCCGGTGGGATCGTCAGAGAAATCGAAGCGATTGGTCACGCCGCCGGATTCCGAGAGCGTATTGGTGATGGTGAGCGTCCCGGCGGCGCCGATGCCATTGCCGGGCAGGATGCTGGCGCCGCTCTGGGCCGTGAGTCCGTTGCCGAGGATTCCACTCCCGCCGGCGGCGCCGCCGGCTTTTACCGTCACCGCGCTTTGTTGCAACGCGCCGTTGACGAGCAGCGTGCCGGTGCTCACCGTGGTCGGGCCGGTGAAGCTGTTCGCATTGGCGATCGTGAGCGTGCCGGTGTTGGTCTTGTTCAGCGCCATCGTTCCATCCAGCGAACCGCTGCCGCCAAAGGTGAAATTTTTCGTGGCCGCGACCGTGATGGACGCAGGCTGAAGGGAGCCGATGAGATTCACTGCGGGGCTGGTTGAGCCGGAGTCGTCGAACGTCACGGCATCGCCGTTGTGGAACTGATACAGCAATGAAATGCCGTCGTGCCAGTTGTAGTCACCGAGCACGTTCCAGTTGTTCGTGAGGTCATCGCCGTGCCAGACGGGCTGGTAGGGTTGGGCGGACGGGGTGAAGAACAGGTTCATCGTGCGGGTGAACGGCTCGCCGTCGCTGTCGTTCACGGTGAACTGAAAGCTGGCGGTGCCGTTGAGGCCGGCATTGGGCGTGAACTGGACGAAATAACTGTTGATGAACGAGAGGGTGCCGTTGGTGGGATTGCCGGCGGACCAGGCGGGGCCATGGTTTACCGCGACCCAGCCGCGGGTGAACTGGCGGAGATCGATCACGACGTTGGTGTTCATCAGCGCGACCCCGTGCGGTTCCACGAGCCAGTTCAAATAATCTTCCAGGCGGGTATAACCCGGGTTGAACGGGCTGGGGTCGTTGTTGTTGGCGACGTTGGGGTTCGAGCCGGTGCCGTTCTCCCAGTAGTCGGGCATGCCGTCCTGGTCGGTGTCCGGATAAGGCGTGCCGTTGCGGACGACGCCGGGGCCGTTCATGGGCGCGACCAGTTCGGACGTGATGGTGCCGCCGAGCAGGCCCCAGGACGTGAGTTGCGAAATCATGAGTTCATCCACGCTGTCGCGTTTGAACGACGGGCCGGCGTCGCTGATGGCGAGCTTCAGCGCGGTGAGCGGCGTGTAGGCGTTGGTGATCGGATAGGCAAAGGGCGTGGCTTGCAGGTCCATCGAACCATAGTTGGCGAACGGCCAGGCACTGCCGTCGAGGACGCCGTTCTTGTTCGAGTCGACCCAGTTATTGGTGGCATAGATGTGAAAATTCAGGTTGCCGCCGCCGATGGCGGTGGAGCCGCTGGCCTGGCCGCTGATGAAGTAATTGTTGAAATTGTTGGCGTAGGAATCGCCGGCGGAATCGCCGCCCATGTTGTAGCCGATGGTTTCCCAGTTGCAAATGACGTTGTTGACGAATTCGTTGACGAACTTGACCTTCGGGTTGCGCGTGTCGTTGTCGATGTAAAGACAGCGCAGGATGCTGACGCCGCCGTCGGCCTGGATCAATCCGCCCGCCGAGTGCCCCTGCAATCCCTGTGAAATGATCGCGGACTGGATCGAAATGTTCGTGATGCTGCCGTTGATGGAAAACGTTTCATCCCGTCCCCAGGAGGAAGTGATGTGATCAAAGATCATGTCGTGGCCGTTGGCGATGCCCATGGCGTCGGTGCCACTGTCGCCATTGATGCCCTCGCGCACGCGGACAAAGCGGCAGATGTCATTGTTGGCGCCGGAGAAGGAGAGGCCGTTGCCGTAGATGGTGATGCCGCCGCCCGGTGCGGTCTGGCCGGCGATGGTGATGTTCGGTTTGGGCGCGTAACGCGGGGCCTGGTAATTAATCACACCGCCCACGTCGAAAACCACCGTGCGGCCGGAGACGCTCACGGCATCGCGGAACGAGCCCGGGCCGGAGTCATTGGTATTGGTGACGTGATACACCGTGCCGCCGCGGCCGCCGGTGGCAAACTGGCCGAAGCCTTGTGCGCCGGGAAAAGCCGGCGTTTGCGCCCGGACGGTCACAGAAATGCCCAGGAGGATGACACTAAAACACGCGACGAAGTGGCCTGCTTTCTTCATAACTTGATGGGAATGTTTTATTTACACGACATTAAACCCGATTTTCCCCAGGCGGTCTATCAGATATACGTCCGAGGACACGTTGCTCACCCAAATAGGTTCCAGCCCGACGATCAAAATTTACGATCTGTGATTTACGATTTATGAATCCATCTACAAACCAGGCACCTCGCTTTAACCGTATATCATAAATCCAATATGGACTGTGCCAGCGACCCGTTCTGATGATGCGAGCGATCCTGGTCCGGACATGCATTCCCTGTCAACTCTTGTTGAATCCGGTTGGGAAATGACATAGAAACAAGGGCATTACGTCCTGCACTGTCAAAAGCCTGTGAAAGCGCCCAACGCAGTAATTCGTTTCGTTGGGTTTATCGCGCTATGCGGACTGGTCACTTTTCCGCCGACTTGTGTCGCCGATGTAGCGGAGGACTACTTCACCGATGTCTGGACATCTGAAAATGGGCTGCCCGACAGTTCGGTAACGGCCATCGCGCAGACACCGGATGGATATTTATGGATTGGTACTTACAATGGCCTGGTGCGTTTCGACGGGGTGCGCTTTGTCGCCTTTGATCCCGCGAACACGCCGGAGCTGACCCACGCCCGCATCCGCAAGCTTTTCGTTGACAGCCGGGGGACGCTTTGGATCAACACTTACGATGGCTCCCTGACGACCTTGCGCCACGCAACCTTCGCGCTCGAACGGCGCAATACCCGAAGCTCCGAGGCGGAGATGACCCTGGTCTCGTCCTCATCCAATCGCGTAATCTTTCTGACCAGCCGGGGCAGTCTCCTTTGCAAACCGTTGACAGTGTTGGCGGGGCAGGGCTGGGAAGAGTTGGCCTCACCGGGTCGGGGCTTGGGTGCGCTGTGCTGTGAGGATGGCCAGGGCACGATCTGGTACCGCGACCCGACCCGGCATCTATGGCGGCTGGCGGGCGGTCAATTTGAACCGGTGCCGGAGGCGGCAGGGTTCAAGGCACAGGACGTCAATTGCCTGGTGACCGATCCCCACGACCGTCTCTGGGTGGCCACGGACCAGGAGATTGCCGCCTGGGATGGGACTGGCTTTCAAAGCCAGAGCCCGACCAATGCCGAACCGCCATTGGGCGTGACGTACATTTCCCCGGCCTCGGATGGTCATGTTTGGATGGTGGCAAACGGGAACGTAGGCGAAGTCGCCGACCGTCATTGGCTGCTCCGGCCGGATGTGACGCGGAGCATTTTCCGGGCAAATCCGGGTCGGATTGGCGCTCAGGAGGACCATCACGGCGGCATGTGGTTTTATAGTTTTGGGGGTGGTTTGTTGCATGTGGATGCCGCCGGTGAAGTCCGGCAACTCACCTCCAAGGATGGTTTTCCCGGGGATCGGGTGAATTGCTTTTTCGAGGATCGGGAGGGCAACTGGTGGGCCGGGCTGGAGGCCGAAGGATTGGTCCGGTTGCGCGAGCGACAATTCCACACGGTCACCTCGGGCGATGTGGCCCTGGCGAAGGCGGCCAAATCCGTTTGTCAGGATGCCGATGGTACGATCTGGATCGGGAAATTGAGCGGCGGCCTGGATTGCTGGCACGAGGGAACGAACACGAATCTGGCGGTGGTGGCCGGAACCCCGCAAGGATCGGTTTTTTGTGTCTGCCCCGATGCAGCTGGCCGGCTGTGGGTCAGTGCGGGAGATGAAGATCTGTTCGTTCGTGATGGTGGGGAATTCAAACGGGTGACGCCGGTGGTCCATGGTGTGAAAGCCATCCTGGCCGACCATGCCGGCCGCGTCTGGTTCGGGACCACTAGCGGCCTGTTCTTTGCCGACCGCCAATCGCCGGACGAAATCCAGCCCTTCAAGGAGATTACCCGGCGCAATGTGCGGGCCTTGTCCGAGGACCGGGCGGGTGTCCTCTGGGCGGGAACGGGGAATGGAGAGCTTTATCGCATTGCCGGCAACACGGTCACATCCTTTCGCCCGACTGACGACCAGGAATCGGGCGCTATCTGGTCGGTGCTGGCGGACGAGGATGGCACCGTGTGGGTCGGCACCTTCCGTGGAGGATTATTGCGGTTCCGGGACGGCCAATTCACCCGGTACAGCAAGAAAGACGGGTTGCCGGACAATGTCATCTGCCAGATATTGGACGATGGCCGGGGCAATCTCTGGCTGGGCTCCCATCAGGGCATTTTTCGCGTCGGCAAGTCGGTGTTGAATGACATGGCGCAGGGTCACACCGGGTTCATCACCTGCGTTGCCTATGGCCGGTCGGATGGCCTGCCTTCGCTCGAATGTTCGGGAGGCTACCGCCCGGCCGCCTGGCGTGGACGGGACGGCCGGCTTTGGTTTACCACCGCCAAAGGCGCCGCTTGGATCCAGCCGGAGGAGATCCGGACCAACCTGATGACGCCGCTGGTGGTCATTGAAGAAGCCCTGGTGGATGACCAGGTCAAGAGCATGGCCAAGACCGGGGAAACGAATTCTCCGCTCAATAACCTGCCGCCGGCGATGCTGAAAATTCCTCCCGGCAGACACCAATTCGAGTTCCGTTATACCGGATTGAGCCTGGTTTCACCGGATCGAATCCAGTTTCGCTACCGGTTGGAGGGGGCCGATGCCGACTGGATCCAGGCCGGGACCCGGCGTTTTGCCCACTACAACTTTCTCCCGCCCGGCGATTATCGTTTTCATGTGATTGCCTGCAACAGCGACGGGGTCTGGAACGAGGCCGGCAGCGTCCTGGCGGTGAAAATCCTGCCGCATGTTTATGAAACCTGGTGGTTCCGGGTGCTGGCGGGGCTGGTCGTTTTGGGCGTGGTCGCCGGAACAGTCCGGCACACAGCCACGCGACGGTTGCATCGGAAAATGGAGCAACTGGAACGCCAGCAGGCGGTGGAACGCGAACGCGCCCGCATCGCCAAGGACATCCATGATGATCTGGGCGCGAGCCTGACTTTGATTGCGGTGCTGGGGGATCTCGCCCAGAAGGAAAAGGCCGTCGAGCGCATCGAGAAGATGTCCAGCACCGCGCGGCAGGCGGTTAAATCACTGGATGAAATCGTTTGGGCAGTGAACCCGCGCAACGACACGCTGGCCCATTTGATTGATTATACGGGCCAGTTTACGACCGATTATCTGCGGGACGCCGGGATTCGCTGCCTGCTGGATGTGCCGGAACAGACACCGGTGCGCGAAGTGCCGTCCAATGTGCGGCATAATGTTTTCCTGGCCGTCAAGGAGGCGCTGCAAAACATTGTCAAACATGCCCGCGCCACCGAAGTCTGGCTCCGGGTCAGCACCATCCCCCTGGGTTTGCGCATCGTCATCGAGGACAACGGCTGCGGTTTTGAGGGGCAATCGCCCGATGCCTGGGCGGATGGCCTGGGCAATATGCGCCAGCGGCTGACCGAGATTGGCGGCGAATGCCGGGTGCAAAGCCGGGTGGGTGCCGGCACCATCATCACCATCGAATTTCCCTGGCCCCACGGCGGGGGCGGCGGCTCATACCTTTATCCGATTACCAACGGCAGGACTTCCCCCTAGAATTTATGCGAAAAGTAACCGGGATGACGATCACCATTTCCATTGTTGAAGACCAGCGCGAGATGCGCGAGAGCCTGGCGGAATGGGTCGGCAGTGCGCCGGGTTTGCGTTGTGTCGGCACCCATGCCACGGCCGAGGAGGCATTGCGGGACATCCCAACGGAAAATCCCGACGTGGTGCTGATGGACATCAACCTGACGGGCATGAGCGGCATCGAGTGTGTGTCCCGGCTCAAGGAGCGGCGGCCGGGGACGCAGATTCTGATGCTGACCACCTATGATGATGGCGACCTGATTTTCGATTCCCTACGCGCGGGCGCCAACGGTTATCTGCTCAAGAACATGCCCCGGGAAGAGCTGGTGGAAGCCGTGCAGCAGGTCCGGGCCGGCGGTGCGCCGATGTCGCTTCAGATTGCCCGCAAGGTCATCAATTATTTCCATCAGGTGAGGAAACCGGCGGTGGAGTTGAAGTCGCTCACGGTCCGGGAGCAGGAAATTCTGCGGTTGCTGGCCAAGGGTTACATGTACAAGGAGATTGCCGATCATCTGGCCATCAGCATGAGTACGGTCCGGACCCACGTCAGCGCCGTTTACGAAAAACTTCATGTCCATTCCCGGACCGAGGCGGCGATGAAACTGGTGGAACGGGGTTAGCGGCCGGGAACTTTCCGGGCCAGCCTTTTCACCGGTTCACCCGTCGCCCGACGCCGCGTCACCGGTCTCGCGACCGGGTAATGCAACATTAGAGCATTACCGGCGACCGCTCTCAGACAAACATCCGATAGACCTGATGGACAAAAAAAGGTTAAGTAATCAAATTCAATACCCGCTTATTCGACAAAGGAAAAGTCTTTCGGTTTGCTCGAAGGCGACCGTATTGATGGTGCCCAGTTCAGTTGGTCGAATCTGTAAGAAAGTCAATCGCTTATGAAAATCATGAAGACCCTTGAAATGACAATCCTCGGTGCTGCGGCGATCTGTTTAGGCCTGACCACCGCGCCCGCCGCAAACATCTTTAAGGCCGATGTGCCCGACGATCTGAGCCTCAGCACTTCCTGGAGCAATAATGTTGCGCCTGCGGTTTCCGACGTTGCGTCGTGGGACAACACCGTTCAGGTCAATAACAATGCCGCCCTGGGAGGGAACCTGAGCTGGGCGGGGATTTTGATTTTGGATCCGGGCACATCCGTTGTCATTACCACCAACGTCAACGGGAACATTCTGACCCTGGGGGCATCGGGCGTTGATATGAGCCTGGCAACCAATAACCTGACGCTCAATAATGCGACGGTCTTGGGAGCGGCGCAGACCTGGAACGTTGCCAGTGGCCTGACGCTGACGGCCGGCGCAGCGGTTTCCGGAGCGGGGGCATTGACCAAAAGCGGAAACGGAACAGTGGTTTTGAGCGCGGCCAATACCTACTCCAGCGGCACGACGATCAATGGAGGTGTGGTGCAAGCCGGCAACGGCACGGCCCTGGGCACCGGCGCGGTGACCAACAACGGAGCCACGCTTCGCGTCCGAACCACCACCAGCATGACGAACCCGCTCAATTTCAACGGCACGGTCACGATCGACTGCGCCAATGTCATCGGCAACGAGGGACTCATCGGCGCCTGGTCCGGAACCGCCACCATCAACTTTGTCAATCAGGATCCGACCAACCGGGTATTCACCATGGGCGGCGGCGGCAGCACGGCCAACAATATGTCGGCGCTGAGCGGCACCATTTCATTCGGCACCAACAACGGCACCTTCCGTTTCAACGACGGCGGTACAACGGCCAACAACGGCAGCGCCAATGTCACCTTTGATCTCGGAACCAGTATTGCAACGTTCTTCACCCGGAATCAAGCCGGAGGCCCGTGCGTTCTGGGAGCAGTTACGGGAGGACCCGGCACCCGACTTACAGGTGGCTCCAGCGGCAACGGCGTTTACATGTATAACGTCGGCGGGAAAAATATTCCGACGACATTCGCGGGGTCGATTATGGACAGCACTACGGCCAGGACCGCAGGAATCACCAAAGTTGGCACCAGCACCTGGACACTGACGGGGACAAATAATGCTTATACCGGAGGAACGACCATCACTTCGGGCACGCTGCAAATCGGCGATGGTGCCACTGCCGGGGCGGGCCTGATCGGGACCGGTGCCGTGGTGAATAATGCCTCACTTGTCTTTAATCGTCCGGACAACTTTGCCATCTCCAATGCCCTGAGCGGATCGGGAACAATAATCAAGCAGGGAGCCGGAGTCATGACTAATTACGGAGCGAACAGTTCGTCAGGAACAATGGTCGTCACCAATGGCACGCTGGCGCTCGGCCTGGGGGCTTCCTTCCTGGGTCCGATCTCTCTGGCCAGCGGTGCCTTTTTTGACGTGTCCCTGGCTCCCGCGTTTACCCTGAATCAGACCCTGTCGGGATTGGGAACGGTGACGGGTTTGTTAACGGCATCGGGCGGTTCGATCAACCCCGGCGGCACCGGCGGAGCTGGAACGCTGACCTTCCAGAACGGCCTGACGGAATCAGGCAGTGTTAATCACCAGTTTGAATTCTCGACGCCCGGTGGGACCAACGACCTCATCAGCATTACCGGCAACCTTACTTTGAACAATACCAACACAATCGTTGCCAGCCATTTTGGCGGCGGCATCGTGACTCCGGGCACCTACACGGTCTTTGCCTATTCCGGAAGTTTCAACGGCGGACTTACCAATCTCGCCCTCAGCGGCGCCACCGGCATTTTCACCAATCCGCCGAACCAGATTCAGGTCATTATCTTCACCCCCACGCGTCCGGCGACCAATCTCACCTGGGTTGGTGACGGCTCGATTAACAATTGGGACCTGACCAGCGCCGGTGACTGGAAGAACGGCGCAACATTTTTCACCTTCCAATCCGGCGACAGCGTGACCTTTGACAATACGGGTGCAGCCAATCCAACCGTAAACATCCCCGGCACCGTTTTGCCCAATACCGTACTGGTCAATGCCGCGAATGATTACACCCTGACAGGCAATGGCAACATCAGCGGAAACAGCGGCCTGACCAAGGCCAATTCCGGACGGCTGACCCTGGCCACAACCAACAGCTATACCGGGGCCACCGTCATCAGCGGCGGCATACTCGAGGCAATGAATTTAAACAATGGCAACGCCTCCAGCAGCATCGGCGCTGCCAGCAGCGATCCGGCAAATCTGGCGATCGCCGGCGGCGCGACATTGAGGTACAGCGGAGGCAATGTGACCACGGATCGTGGCGCCCTGTTGAATGGGCCAGGGGCCGTCATCGACGTGTTCAATTCCAACACCTTGACCATCAACGGTCTGTTGGACGGGTCCGGTTCGCTGGCCAAATCCGGGGTGGGCACCCTGGCTTTAAACATTGCCAACAATTTTAGTGGCGGCACGGTCATCAGTAACGGGGTGATTGCATTGAATTCCGACGCGGCGAATGATTCGGGTCTGAACAATGGTTTGGGGCCGGTTACCGATTCGGTGACCTTCAACGGCGGCACGTTGCAATTGTTCGGGTATGGCGGTTCCACCACTCCCACTTACAACACTTTCCGCAGTCCGCTGGTGGTGCCAGCCGGTCAGAGCGGCACCTTGCGGATGTTCTCGCGCAGTTCCGGGCTGAACTCCAGCCTGACGGGCAGCGGTACGCTTAACCTGGTGGTCAACTACGTGCGTGGCCAGTTGAACGGTGACTGGTCCGGTTTCAATGGCGTGATCAACGTTACCGCCAAGCCGGGCGTGATACCCTCCGAAATGCGCGTTAACAACTCCTTTGGCTATGCCAATGCGACGATAATCCTCAACGACGGCGTGATCCTGGACCGGGCGGGTACCACGAATTCGACAATCAACATCGGGGAATTGATCGGAAGCACCAACGCGATCATCGGGGCCGGAAACGGAAGCGCCAGCAACCCCACTTGGAGCATCGGCTGGAAAAACACCAGCTCCACCTACAGCGGCCTTATCCAAAACGATGGTGTCAGCTCGCTCACCAAGGTCGGCACCGGCACACTGACCTTCAATGGCGGGGTGGGTGCTGTGGTTTCATCGCCCGATGGCGGGTTAACGTTGATCACCAACCTGATCGCGTCGTACACGAACATTTCTCATTGCGGTTCCACCCTCATCAGCAACGGCGTATTGAAGCTGGTGGTGCCGGTAACGCTCACCAACTCGATGAACACCAACAATATCCCGACCCCCATTACACTCGCGTCGGTAACGGCGGTGCTCGATGCCTCTTCCATGGGCTATGCCAGCAATGAGGTTGATGCGGCCGATAATGTCACGGTCACCAATATCGTTCTTTATACCAACGGCGTGTTTGAAGTGGCTCCCAACCAGTTGTTGGCGGGTATCGGCACCGTGCTCGCCAGCAATGTGCTGGCGGATGTCGGTTCCATCGTCAGTCCCGGTTTGCCGCTCGGCACGTTGACCGCCAGCAAAAAGATCGAACTCGCGGGTTCGGTGAACATGAGTGTCAATCCCGCCGGCTCGCCCAATTGCAGCAAGATTCTGTCGCCGAGCATCGTGATTGATGGAACGGCCGTGCTCACGGTGACCAACCTGGGGCCGGAGGGCGGCGCGACCTTCCAGCTGTTCAGCCAGGCCGTCAGCGGATTCGCCTCGGTGACCCTGCCGCCACTGACCGGCACCAATTCCTGGATCAACAATCTGGCGGTGAACGGTTCGATCACCCTGGTCGCGCCACAACTGGTGACGGTAAATACGAACGCGACGAACATCACGTTCTCCACCTCGGGAATTGGAAATGCCGGCGGCGGCACCCTCCACCTGTCCTGGCCCACCGATCACACCGGCTGGCGGTTGTTGGAACAGACCAATCCGTTGGCCGCGGGCCTGACGCACAACGTCAACAACACCAATAACTGGTTCGAAATTACCAACGCCGCGACCACCAACCAGGTCTTTTTACCCATCACGACCAATAGCGGCGCGACGTTCTTCCGCATGATTTATCCCTGATCGGGGTGCGAATCAATTTGTCCGGTGGTCAGTGGCGTCCGGGGTCAAGGTTGGGGGTGCCACTGCCACCGGACATCTGACATCCGGACCCGGAAGACCGGCGTCCATCCCCGCCACCCGCGCGCAAACCAGGCAATCCCGCAACGACAGAACCGGGTCGACTGCTCAACGGCTCAGGATTGTCAAGGTCACCGGGCCCAGCAAACCGCACTCGGTCAGCGGCCAGTCCGCGGCATTGAACGGACGGTAATCGACGTTCACGACATTGATGTCCTTGAAAATCTTCCAGGGCACGCCCTGCCGGTCGAGGTCGCGAATGCGATTGGCCGAAACGCTGGTGACTTCGATTTCAAGCCGGTTGCCGGTCGGCTTCAGATCATCCACCACGACGCGAAACGGCGCTGTAATCAGCGTGCCGTAATCCTTGCCGTTCAATTTCACGCGTGCGCTCTGGCGAACGTCGCCGAGATCGAGGTAATATGTTTGATATTCACGCTTTTGTGCGTCCGGAGCAGTCCCACCGTTGGCGGGACTGGACACCGAACTCGGGACGTCAAAGTTGAGGGTGTAAAGCGCCGTGCCGGCGAAGCTTTGGGTGTTGGTGTCGCCGAACTCCGTCCAGGAGACCAGGTTGGTGGTTAATAGCGGCGCCGGCAGCGCCGGTCCGCCGGCGATGAACTTTACCTGCCAGCTGCCGGCGATTGCGACCGGCTGGCCATTGGTCTGCCAGTAATTCCACGCCGGGCCTTCAACTTTTTTGTCGGCAAAAGCGCGGAGAATTATCGATTCGCCGGTTTCCAGTTGCAGATGTACCTCGGTCAGGTTTGCGGCGCTCTGCCGGGTGGCCGCCAGGCCGACGTTGCCGTTCAACGCGTCCATGGCGGCGACGGATTTTGCATTGCGACCGAGCGGGACCCAGTCATCGAAATTAGTGCTGCTGCGATTGGCGATGAAGTAATGATAGCCCCCGTCGAACGAGCGCCGGAGGAAGGCGAGACCGGAGTCGGTCATCGTTTCCCGGGGAATCCTGGCGGCCACCAATCCGGTTTCCGGAGACATCTCCAGAATCCGTCCCTGGCCCAACTTGACTTCGCCGATGAGGGAAAATTGCATCTGGCTGGACAATTTTTGGAACTCCTCGCGCCGCTTGGCCAGGCTGTCCCAGCCTGGCACGTCCGTCGGAAGCTGTTTTTCGAATATGACAGTTACGCCGGCGTCGGCGAGCGCGAACAGTTTTATGAGCGTTGGCAGCGGCATCAGTTTACATTCCGGCACAACAATTACTTTGTAATTACCACCTGGCATTTCGATTTTTCCACCGGCGAATCTGGCGGCCCACAATTGCCGGTCGGAGACATAATCGAAGGCGTAGCCATGGTTCCACAGGCCATGTGCGATTTTGCCGACGGGTTGACCTTCAAACCAGTTGGTCATGCCGACGGTCATGATCGGCAGACGTCCGGCCGGATTGTTCCAGAAATCCGAAATCGGCCAGTAAAGCAGCACATCGTTATCCGGCTGGCCGGACTGCAGAACCGCCTGGCAACGCGCGACATATTCGTTCAGCGCGGGCACGTCATGCCAGATGGAGTTGCGCGGGTTCATTTCCGTTGAAGCATAAAAAACCCACCCCGGCCAGGGTACGTTGTCGGGCGAATAACATGCGCCGTGGTAGAAGATGTGGTTGGCGCCGGCAAGGAACATGTCATCGGCGAGCACCTTCAATTCCCCGAGCTTCTCGGTGAAATGTTCCGCGGCCCAGGTGCCGGTTTCGGCGCCCGTCAGGTTGCGGCCCTGGGTGTGCGCGGCCGACGACGCGAATTTTGAAATCAAAATGCTGCGATCGTTGTGAAACATCTCGGTTTCGGGCATATCGGCTTCCCCGTAGAGGTCCAGCCAATTGCCGGGTGTCCCGTGCGCCTGATAGGTCGCGGTAAAACCGTTCTTGTGCGCCCAATCGATCCAGATGGGTTCCGATTCCGTGGCCATGATGTCGGAAACGGTTTCGCGATAGTCGGATTTGACGCGCGCAACGTGGTCGTCCTCGTTCATGCCAAAAAGCGCGGGCAGTTCGGTCTGCAATTTGTAACCGCGGAGCTTCTCAAATTGCGTGAAGAAGTCCGGCGACCAGTCGGAACGGTACTCGTAGGAATCCTGGAACACCGCCCCGGGTTTGGCGCCGGTGTAACCGGCAAACGCCTTGTCAAACCAGGGTAGCCAGTCGCGCACGGCCGACGGATAAATCGGGTTCAGCATCCAGCCTTCGCCGCCGGGTGCAGGGCGCTTAACCTTCTGGCCGGATGGCTTTTGCGAAATGGCGTACACCCGCCAGGCACCGGCCGGGGCAGTCCAGTCCACGGAACCGTCTTTGGCAATTTTCGCGGTCAATTCGGAACTCTTCCCGTCGGTTGAGAAGGCAACCAATGCCTGGGTCGCGGCACGGTCGAATTTATCCTCCAGTCTTCCGCCGGCCACCACGTCGAAGGTTTTGACGACGACACTGCCATTGGCGTCGGCATCGCTGACAGTCGGGCCGCCGAAGCACCAGCCGGTACCGAGCGTCATATCCGCGCCCAGGCCGAGCCGGTGGGCTTCGGTCACCGTGTGATTCATCAGCTGCATCCAGGCGGGACTGAGGTAGGGGATGTCCTGCGCTTCCCCGCCCTTTACGCCGAAAATGGGAGTGAACTGGACACCGCCCAGGCCGGCGTTGTGAAAACGCTGCAACTCATGCGTGAGGTTGGTCTTGTCCACGGCGCTCCCATGCCACCACCACCACACCCAGGGCCGGGTCTGCGCGGTGAGGGCCGGCCAGGCCAGCGCATCATCAGCCGCCGAAACGATCGTGGTGGTGCCAACGAGAGAGAGCAGGGAAAGCATGCCGATCAAGCCAGATTTGCCGCGATAAGTCATGGATTCATTAGGCGTTGATTTTTCCGCCCGGGTCAAGCGCGGAACGTCGCTGGCGAACATTTTTTGCCACTGGTGCCGGCTGAACCCGGGAAAGCAGCTGGTGGTTTTGGGTGGTATTTTTTCCAGAATCATTCTATCATTTCATCGGTGCGCCCCCGAATTTTTTCATTGCTGATGCGCCGCTGGGTTTTTGCCGGGATGGCGGTTTGGCTGGTGTTGCGCACGGATGGCGCCCTGCAGGCGGCAACGGCGAATTATCTGGTGGATGCCTGGGATACGGAAAACAACCTTCCCGGCAGCACCGTCACCGCCATCACCCAGACCCCGGACGGTTATCTCTGGATCGGCACGTACAACGGGCTGGCCCGTTTTGATGGGATGCGTTTCGTCCCTTTCGACCCGGTCAACACGCCCGAATTGAGCCATGCGCGGGTGCAGGGGCTTTTTGTCGATACCAATGGCACGCTTTGGATCAACACATTCCGGGGCGGGCTTACTTCGTATCGCGACGGCGTATTCCGCAGCGAATGGCCGGACCAGTCCACGTTCGATTTGCATACCACGCTCGTGTCTTCATCGTCGAACCGCGTCACGTTCGTCACCCAATTTGGCGAAGTATTGTACCGCAACCCGAAGAACACCAACGCAGCCTGGATGGTGGCGGCGCCGCCGGCCGGGACGCGGCTGATTTTTCAGTGCACCGATCAGGATGGCCGGCTTTGGTTCTTGTCCCGTGATGGACACATCGTTCGGTTTGACGACAGCGGTTTCAAGGAATTGCCGCAGGATGGCGGCCTGGCCGGCAAACGCATCTACACCCTGGTGGCCGACGCCCGCGACCAGGTCTGGGCCGGTGCCGACAATGAAATCGCCTGCTGGCATGACGGCAAGTTTGAAGACCTGACACCCACGAACGGGGCGGCGACGTTTTCGGCCCAACTGCTTTTCCCGACGAGTGAGGGGGCTTTGTGGGTCCTGGACGGCGACCGGTTTTGCAAAATGGCCGGGCGTGCATGGGTGGCCGAAGTTGCCGGGTGGCGCGGCCTGCTGGGTTGGGCTTCCGGGCGCGCGATGGGCATGCATGAGGATCGCGAAGGCGGCCTGTGGTTCAATCACTATGGCAATGGACTTTTTCACATCACCCCGGACGGGCAATACCAGCGTCTGACGACCCAGGACAGCCTGCCCGGCGATCGGGTGGGCGCCTGGTTCCAGGGCAGTGACGGGGGCATATGGGTGGGGATGGACCATGGTGGATTGGCGCGGCTGCGCGATCGTCAATTTCATGTGATCGGCCCCGCCGAAGGCCTGCCGGCGCGAACGGCGCTGTCCGTTTGTGAGGACACCAACGGTGCGATTTGGATCGGCACTGCTGGTGGTGGATTATGCCAGTGGAGTTACGGGAAAATCACCCGCTTTCCGGTCGGCCCCAGTGCATCGGCAAATTTTGTATTTTCCGTTTTTCCGCGGGCCGACGGCGGGGCGTGGTTAAGTGCCGCAGAAGGGGAGGTGTTGTATCAATTCCATGATGACCAGGTACAGCGCACGTCGTGGGAGGTGCATGGGGTCAAATCCATTTTGACCGACCTCGCCGGCCGGGTATGGATGGGCACCAAGGCCGGCATCGCCTTGTGGGCAGGAAATGATCGGCGGCTGCTGGCCACGAACGAAAACGGCGCCTTGCCGGCGGTCCGGGCGCTGGCGCGAACATCGGATGGCACCGTCTGGGCGGGTGCCGATGACGGCGCACTTTACCGCTGTGGAACCAATCATTTGCAGGCGTTTCGTCCCAAGGACGCGCTGGCGGAACAGCCGATTTATTCGCTGGTGGTGGATGAGAGCGGGACCATTTGGGCCGGCACGTTCCGTGGCGGTCTGCTCCGGTTCAGCCGGGGGCAATTCACGCGATTCACTGCCAAGCAAGGATTGCCGGTGGACGTGATCGGTCAAATTCTGGACGACAGGCACGGCCGGCTTTGGCTGGGAACCCATCAGGGCATTTATTGCGTGGCCAAATCGGCGTTGAATGCCGTTGCGGACGGGCGGACCAACACCCTGGATTATGTGATCTACGGGCGGCATGACGGCCTGCCGGCGCTGGAATGTTCGGATGGTTATCAGCCGGCCTGCTGGCGGGGGGCTGATGGCCGGCTCTGGTTCACCACCGTTCGCGGCGTGGTGTGGGTGAACCCGGATCAATTGACCGCCCATTCGCTGCCGCCGCCGGTTCTGATCGAGGAGGTGCGCGTGGACGGCGAGCCGGTGGCGTTGAGCGGCGGAAAAATCGTCGTGCCACCCGGGCACAAGCAGCTCGATTTCCGGTTTACCGCCTTGAGTTTTGACGCCGGCGACAAGGCGCGGTTCCGTTACCGTTTGGACGGTCTGGATGGGGACTGGGTGGACGCCGAGGCCCGGCGCACGGTGCAATATCGAAACCTGGAGCCGCGCGATTATCGTTTCCGCGTCATTGCCTGCAACAGCGAAGGGGTCTGGAATGAAATCGGTGCGGCCATCCCGCTCGAGGTGCAGCCGTTCTTTTACCAGACGTGGTGGTTCAAAACGTTTGCCGGGGTGGTGGTGGTCGGCGGCATTTCCTTTGCCGTGCGCCGCGCCGCCACGCGGAAATATCGCCGCAAGCTGGCGCTGTTGCAGCAACAACACGCGATCGAACGCGACCGTACCCGCATTGCCAAGGATATTCATGACGACCTCGGCGCGGGCTTGACGCAAATCACGCTGCTCACGGAACTGGCCCATCGCGAGCCGGAACAGGTCAACACGCACCTCGAACGCATTTCCGGTTCCGCGCGGCAACTGACCCGCGCGATGGACGAAATCGTCTGGGCCGTGGACCCGCAGCACGACACGTTCAACGGCTTGATGGATTACGTTTCCGCCTTTGCCGAGGATTTTCTGCGCATGGCGGGGATCCGCTGCCGCATGGATTTGCCCGTGGAGCTGCCCGCGATGCGCGTGGACGCTGAACTGCGCTATAATTTGTTCCTCGCGTTGAAGGAGACGCTCAACAATGTTGTCAAGCATGCCAAAGCCACCGAAGTCAGGTTGCGGCTGCGCATTGAACCCGGTGCGTTCACCCTGACCGTCGAGGACGATGGCCAGGGCATGTCAGCGACCGGCGGCAATGGTGCGGGCGGCGCCGGTGCGGAGCGGATCACCTCCGGCTCCGGGCTGGTTAATTTGCAGAAACGCCTCGCCACGATCGGTGGCCGTTGCCAAATCCATAGCGCTCCCGGCCAGGGGACGCGGGTGGAAATGACCGTGGTCATCAAACCCGCGGCATCACCAGTTATGGCGATTGGTCAGAACCTGTCCGACAGGCTATGATAGAGGCAATGAGATGTTTGTTGTGCACCGCCGGGCCGGTTAAATTTCGCGAAGGTCGGAGGGGAGATTCCCGGGTATGAGCATTTCCGTTTCCATCGTGGAGGACGATTCAGAAGTGCGGAGCAGCCTGGCGCGGTTGATCAATGGGTCGCCCGGTTACCGGTGTGTGAGCCAGCATGCCACCGGGGAAAATGCCTTGCGGGAGATTCCCAAAATCAGTCCGGACGTAGCGCTCATGGACATCAACCTGCCCGGCATGAACGGCGTCGAATGTGTGCGGCGGTTGAAACCCTCGTTGCCGACGACACAAATCATCATGCTGACGGTTTATCAGAACACGGAAAACATTTTTAATGCCCTCGCGGCCGGCGCCACCGGTTACATGCTCAAACAGACGCCGCCGGCCGAACTGCTCACGGCCATCCAGAATGTGCATGCCGGCGGTTCACCCATGAGCAGCCATATCGCGCGCAAAATCGTGCAATCCTTTCAACAGCGATCAGCTGCCTTGCCCGGAGAACAAAGCCTTTCACCTCGCGAAGGGGAGGTTCTCAACCTGTTGACCAAAGGTTATCTCTACAAGGAAATCGCCGAAACCATGCAGGTAACTTATGCCACCGTCCATACCCATATCCGCCACATTTACGAAAAACTCCACGTCCGTTCGCGGACCGAGGCTGTGGCCAAACATTTGGGTCAAACCCGGTCCCGGCGCGAGCCGGTCGAAACTGCCTGAACCGGGGTCACCAGAACTGGCGATGGCTAGTTATTAGGTCTATGGTACATTCAGATTAATCCCGTTTGTGATGGCCTGCGATGAAAGCCGGATACCCGGTTGTGGCAGGCGAGAAATGTTACTTAAAAAGTGACCGTGCAAAACATAAAGCCCTGTCTGGAGCCGGAAATTGAACCGGAACTAAAAGTGTCCGCTCGCGCGGGCGCGCCCATTTTTTTGTTTTTTAATTCATAAAAATCTGCACCCCCAAAACCCCAATCATCATGAAAACCCAAAACCCTACACAACTGCGTATGCAAAATTCCCCGGCGGCTTCAAATCCGCCTTCCGCCCTCGACCGTCTCTGGCTGTTGCTGATCGTCATTGCCGGCCTGCTCGGGGCTGTGGGCGCCCAGGCGGCCAACCAGACTTGGACGAATGCGCCGGTCAATAATTTTTGGGCCAATACCAATAACTGGAACGCCCAGGCGTTTCCCGGCGGGTCCAATATCGTGAACAGCACCGACGTGGCCTTTTTCACGAATGCCATACCGCTCAGCGGGATTGGCGGCGCCGGCAACCCGATCACCAATGATTTTCAGCGCAGTCTCAAAGGTTTGGTTTTTGATACGGCCAGCTGCGGTGCTTATGTGTTTGGGAACAGCTTGAATGACAATTTTCTTCAGATCTGCGGCACAGCAGTCGTCACCACCAACATCAGCATCACTTCCGACGTGACCAATCCAATCGTTTTCAAACAGGCCATCCGCCTCGTGGTGCCTAACAGCACCAATCTCCGGATCGATTTCACCAATAATGCCGTCAACCCCAACGCCAGTTTCTTTTTTACCGCCATCACGAATAGCACGGCATCTACCCGTCCGCTGTCGCTGTTTTTGAACGGGTCCAACACCGGCACCAACACCATCGCATACGTCGACGATCAAAACGCCGGTTCCGGCGCCATTCAAATCTTTAAGGAAGGCACTGGTCTGTGGATCCTTGCATCTTCCAACGACCTGCCGCAAAAGACCAGCGCCGGTGTGCTGGCCGGAACGTTTGTCGAGGGTGGGACGCTTGAGGTGAAGGATCCCTGGTCGCTCGGCGCGATCACGGGTCCCAATGTGGTCATTCAAACGAACGGAATACTGAAGGTTGACGGGGTGACTCTCCTGAACGGGACCCTCTTGAATGTCGGCGGCCTCACGCTTCGGAATGGCGGAACTTTATTGGCCAATGGTACCTGCACGAACAATGGCATTGCGATCGGCAACGCTGGAGGAACGAGCGTGACTGTGGCCACGACCAGCGCCAGTGACTCGCTGATTGTCACCAACAACACGGGTGGTGCAGCTGACACCTTGCTCCATATTTCCGGCCCGGGAACGGTGGTATTGGACGGCACCAGCAGCTACCTGGGCAAATGGACCGTGGATTCCGGAACTTTGCAGCTTACCAATGCCTTGGCATTGGGCAATGGAAACGGCGCCAATCTGAACATTGCCGCCGGGGCAACGTTTGATGTGACTCCTCTTGGCGCGGTCAGCTATGCCCTGGCTACCAAGGCGCTGAGCGCCAGCGGTACCGGCAACACCCCCGGCACGACCGCGGCGACGATTAAAGCGGCTCCCGGCGGGACGGTGAGTTTGGTGGCCGGAGCGAAAGACATTACGTTGAACTTTGCACCCACGTCCTTTACCGGTGATCTCACGCATCCTTCGCTTTTTGTTTCCCAGGGCACATTGGCGCTCAGCGGCAACGGGATCATTGTCAATAACGTATCCGGCACTCCTCTCGGCGTAGGTACTTACCGTGTGGTCGAACAAGCCAGCGGCAGCATTTCTTCCGGTGGAGGTTACGCCGCCATCGTGACGGGAAACGGACTGGCCGCGGGAAATATCGGGGTCATCCAGGTTTCCGGCGGAAACTTGAATTTGGTGGTAACGACCTACACACCACTGAATTTGAAATGGTTCGGTGGTCTTAACGGCAACGCTTGGGACACGGCGATCACCGCCAACTGGACCAACGGCGTTTCCGCCACTGTGTTCAACAATGCGGACAATGCCATCTTTGATCCGATCGGGTCGGCTAACCCGACTGTCAACCAGACCGGAACACTGGTTCCAACCAGCATTACGGTGGATACCAGTGCCAACAATTACACCCTTGCCGGCAGTGGAGTCATTGCCGGTACCGCGGGTCTGACCAAAATCAGCAGCGGCACGTTGCTGATCCAGTCCCTCAACGCGTATCGCGGTGGCACGGTCATCAGCAACGGCACACTTCAGGTCGGCGTCAGCAACGCCGTGCCGAACAATGGGCCCGGAGATGTTTCCGTTGTGAGCCCTGGCAAGCTGGACTTGAATGGCTTTGATGACACCATCAATGCTCTGATCGGCAACGGTACGGTGGACAACACCGCCGGCACTCCCTCTGTGTTATCCATCGGTTTCAACGGTGACGCGGGAACCTTCTCCGGCATTGCCCAAAATTCCTCCGGTACGTTGGGATTGACCAAGGTCGGTACGGGAGTGGAAACGCTTACCGGCGCCAATACCTATACCGGTCCCACAATCGTTAATGCCGGCATCTTGAGAGTGGCCAATACCAACGCCTTGGGTTCAGGCAACAGCCCCGTGATAGTAAATAGTGGTACTTTGGATTTGGCCACCAACCTGGTGGTGGATAGTCTGCAAGGCGCCGGTGGAACGATTATCAACAATTCAACCACCACCACGAACGTACTGATCATTCAAAACATCTCAACCAACCTCTCGACCTACGACGGTTTGATAGCGAATGGCACCAGTGGCCGCCTCAGCGTTTATGTGAAGTCCGGCGCGTTCCGGATGGATGGGGTCCAGAATACTTACAGCAACGGGACCATCATGGCCTCCGGCACCACGCTCGCCATTGGAGCGCTTTCGGGCAATATCGCCACCAGCGGCCGGGCCGGCACCGGCAATGTCATTGCCAGCAACGCAGTGACCATCTCCTTGCCTAGCGCCCTTTCCATTGCGGCAACAATGCCGAATGATATTGTCACGGTGGATGGTGCAACCGTGACCTTCATTTCCTCGAGCCTTGGCAATTTCTTCAATGGAGCGTTTTTCGGCAGCGCCACGGCTACCAATGTGCTCACGGGCAACTTTTCTCTGGGCGGCAACCTCGATTTCTCCAACTTCCTGGGCACGGTGATATTCACCAACACCGTCGCGACCCGCTGGGCTAACACCACCCAGACGCCGGGCGGTGACAATACCACATTTATCATGCTGCCCAACGCCACGATGTTCACCCGGGATAATCCCGCTGTCCGATTGGGTGCTTTGTGGGGCAGCAGCAGCAGCAGCATCACTGGCGGCGGCAATGCCGCGGGCGGTACCTTCTGGATCGGTGCCAAGGGTGTGGACAGTGTATACTCCGGAACGATCTCCGGTACGAATAACCTCGTCAAAACCGGCACCGGCGTGTTTACCCTGGATGGCGGGGCCGGCACCAATATCACGTCGCCCGATGGTGGGTTCACGTTCGCAACCAATCTGTCGGCGTCGGTCGCCAACATCAATATCAAGGGCTTCGTGACGGTCAGCAACGGCGTGCTGAAGCTGGTCCTGCCGGTGGTGTTGACCAATTCACCTGGCGGTGATGTGCCCGCGCCCATCACGCTGGCAGGGGCGACTGCGGTGCTCGATGCGTCCTCCATGGGCTATGTCAGCAACGAGGTCGATGCGGCCGATAATGTCACAGTCACCAACCTCGTCTATTATACCAACGGTGTGTTGGAGATTGCCGCCAACCAACTCCTCGGTGGCTTCGGGACCATCCGGGGCAGCGTAATGGCCCGTCCTGGCTCGGTTTTGAATCCCGGCTATACGGGAGTTACCAGGAACACCAATAACGTCTTTATCATGACTAATGGAGTGGGTACCGGCATCCTGAACGTGACCAATAACGTCAACATCTCCGGCACGGTCAATTTCCGGCTCAACCGGACCAATGCGGTCAACGCAGATGAACTGGCGGCTGCCACTTTCACCATCAATCCGACGGCTACCGTGACGGTCACCAATGTTGGGCCGCCGCTCCAGGGCGGAGAGGTGTTCCACCTGTTCAACCATCCGGTGTCCGGGTTCGCCTCCGTCACCCTGCAGTCCATCACACCTTTCACTTGGACCAATAATCTGGCCATTGATGGTACGATTATCGTGTCCACCAGCACCAACGCCGATCTCATTGGGCTGCTTATCACTCCGGCCGGCGCATTGTCGCCCGCGTTTAATTCGAACATATTGAGTTACGCGACGACGGAAGCGTACTCTAACGGCTCCATCACAGTTACCGTTACCAATGCCAACACGTCGGCCACCAATAAGGTGATTTATAACGGCGTTACCAACATCGTCGCTTCCGCCACCGCGAGCGGGGCGCTGCTGCTCAATTCGAATCCGGCTATCACCAACGTCGTTACCGTCCAAGTGACGTCGCAGGACGGTTTGACGGTAAAGACCTACGTTGTGAACGTGGCCCGGCTGGTGAATCAGTCTGCGGTGACACTCACCAACTCGATTGGTGGCGGCAACCTGACCCTGACGTGGCCGGTGGATCACACCACCTACCGTTTGCTGGAACAGACCAACTCGCTGGCGGTGGGTCTGGCCCACAACGCCAATAATACGAACAACTGGTTTGTGGTTCCGGGCTCGGCGGCCACCAATCAGATCATAATACCCCTGGTAAATCTGACCAACGGAACGGTGTTTTTCCGCCTGATTTACCCGTAAATCGGGTAAAAAATGGAAATTGGATTGAAGTTATAATCGCCCGGGCCGATGTTAAAGCATCGGCCCGGGTTAAAAAAAAAGTACATGAGAAAACGATTGAACAAGTCGATGAATGGCCCTAGCCGCTGCCGGCGCGGGTTTACGTTGATTGAATTGCTGGTGGTAATTGCCATCATTGCCATCCTGGCCTCCCTGCTGCTCCCGGCTATGTCTGCGGCCAAGCGCAGGGCAAAACGGCTGCAATGCGTCAATAACCTTCACCAGATCGGCCTCGGCTGTTCGGTTTATTGCAATGACTTTGCCGATTGGTTTCCGATCTGGGGTGGCTACGACGCCGCACACCCGGTTAACAAAATCAGTGGTATCCATTATACCCGCTACATGTATACGGATAGTGGTCCGGCTTCCGGCGATGTCATGCCGCAGGGTTATTACAACGGGCAAGGTACATTAAAGGGTTGGGATGAGAACCTGGGCTATTTGTTTGCTGGTGGCATGATTCCTGACGGGCATACGTTTTTTTGTCCGACCTATACCGATGCGGGACCAAGCTCGCCTATTTATGCTTTGTCGGCCGAATATTATGACAGTCCGCAGTTCATGAGCACGCACGTCAATCAAGCCATTCGCTCCAGTTACATGTACAATATGCGCTTGAGTCCGGTTGCTAATGGTTCCACTCGTGCATATCAAAAGCTCACCGATGTCAAATCGGCGGATGTGTTGATTATGGATTATTTGTCCAGCGGCAGTTCCGCCAACCCGGATGGAAGTACTACGTCGGTAGCGGGGGCGCCATTCGATGCTTCGCATTGGGCCCATTGGCCATCCAGAGGGTTGTCTGAGCTGTCTACCGATGGGTCGGCCAGGTATGTCACCATCGGAGGCACAGACTTCGATGGCCTCGTAAACCGCTTGAACAGTGACCAGAATAACAACTCTTTCGGCGGGTGGTCTGCTCAATATAATGCGATTCTCAATATTCTTCGGGACACGCAATAATTCCGGCCTTTGCGTTGTGGTGTGATTTCACATGGGCGTCCGGGTGGGCGCCCATTTCGTTTGTGCACAATGGATTGTCAAAAAAGCGTTCCCGGATGTCCGCTTTCATTTTGTCCGGAATGGACGTGCTGGCGGTTTCGTAGGACGGGTGTTGACACGGCCGCTCGATCATGGAGTTATTTTTACATGAACAAACCCTCGGGATCCCGTTTCCTGCGCTTGCGACGCCGGTTGCCGGTTTTTTTCCTGCCTCTTTTTGCGCTGGTGGCGCTGCTCCTGATTTGCCAACCCGCTGCCGCACTGGAACGGACCAATGTTGTCTTCAAGGTTTTTCAGTTCCCGCCCAACCTGATTCCAACCGTTGACGGCAAGACGAACGACTGGGATATCGTCCCCGGGGATTATGTCATCGGCATGGACCAACTGGTGGATGATACCGGCCGGCATCCGGTGCCGGATCCGAAAACGTTGGACGTACGGGTGAAGGTCGGCTGGGTCAAGGGGCTCAACCGGCTTTATTTCCTTTACGAAGCCTGGGACGATTACTGGGATTTTTCCGAACCGGGATTGCACAACGATACTTTCGAGGTGGTGGTGGACGGCGACCTTTCCGGCGGACCCTTGATCGAAAGATTTTCCCCGGCCCGGAGCCTGCTGGGAACCTGGGAGACGTATTTCACGCTGCAAGGTGCGCACGCCCAGAACTATCACATCTTCACCCCGGCTGAAGGCAAGGATTGGTGCATGGTGTGGGGACCGGCGCAATGGCTCAAGGAACTACCCTATGCCAACGCCGCCTGCGCCTATGACTTCAAACCGGGCCAACCCGGTCACCTGGTCCTGGAATTCTGGATCACCCCCTTCGATTATGCCGGGGCCGAAGGCCCGCAGCGCGCCGTGGAATCCGTGCTCAAGGAAAACAAAATCATCGGCCTTTCCTGGGCGATTATTGATTACGACGACGTTCATTCCGGCGACACCAACAACGGTTTTTGGAACCTCTCGCGCCAGCACACGATGTATGGTAACGCCGACCAGCTGGTCGCCTTCAAGCTCATGCCGCTGGAACCCCGGTTCCACAAACCCATCGAAGCCCAGTGGTCGTTCCAGGTCGTGGATATGGATCGGCGCCTCGTTGCTTTCAAGGACCTTTCCATCGGCAAAATCACGTCCTGGAAATGGGATTTTGGCGACGGGGAGACATCCGCCGAACCGAACCCGGTTCATGCCTTCAAGGAAGCCGGACATTACGTCGTTGTGCTCTGGGTCGAGGGGCCGGAAGGAAAATCGCGCCGGGCCAAGGTCTGGGACGTGGCGGTGAAATGAATAACCCAAAATGGCACAAACCGATGGCAGGGCGCGTCGCTCCGCGCACGCCGTCTTTGATTGCGGATCCGCGATGGGCAGAGAACTGCCCTCCCGGTCAATGATTCGTCTTGAAGGCCGGGCGATTTGATCAACTATGAAACCTGTTAAAGCCAATAACACTCCATTCGCACTCGCAGCAAAACTGCTCCTCATTTCGCTGATGTCACTCCAGGCCGCCGGCGCACCCAAAACCTTCAATGTGCTCCAGTTTGGCGCCATCGGCGACGGCATTACCGTGGATACGCCGGCCATCCAGCGGGCGATTGACGCCGCCTCCCGGGCGGGCGGTGCGCAGGTGTTGGTGCCGCGCGGTCATCGTTATCTGATCGGCACGCTCGAATTACACGCCGGCATTGATTTCCAACTTGACGGCGAACTCGTCATCAGCACCAACCCGGCGGATTACCGGGGTGATGGGGTCATCACGGCCCTGAACGCGGAAAATCTTCGCATCACCGGCCGTGGTTCGATTACCGGTCGTTCCCTGGAATTCATGACCGGTTACGAAAAGACCAACGAGTGGTGGCTGTTCCGGGAATGGCGGCCCAAGCTGTTCATCCTTACCGGTTGCACCAATCTCCAGATCCGCGACATCACGTTCGGTGATGCCCCGTTTTGGGGATTGCACATGCTGGGCTGCAAAAATGTCCTCGTGGACCACCTCATCATCCGTAACCGGCTCGACGTGCCGAATTGCGACGGCATCGATCCGGACCATTGCCAGGACGTGGAAATCCGAAATTGCGACATCACATGTGGCGACGACGCCATCGTGGTGAAAACCACCCGCCAGACGAACGACTTCGGCCCCTCGGCTAACATCCATGTTCACGATTGTGCGCTCCGGACACAGGATTCCGGTTTGAAAATCGGCACCGAAACCACCAGCGACATCCATGACATCCTGTTCGAACGCTGCAAAATCCTCACCGGCAGCCGCGGCCTGACCATCCAGCTCCGCGACGAGGGGAACGTTTGCCGGGTCACCTTTCGCGACATCAAATTCATCTCCCGGTATTACTCCAACCCCTGGTGGGGCAGGGGCGAAGCCATCTCGTTCACAGCCATTCCACGCACAAATACCACCGTCCTGGGTTGCCTGAGCAACGTCGTCGTGCAACATGTCACCGGCCGGGCCGAGAACAGTATCCGGGTCCAGGGCACCCGGGAAAGCCGCATTCAGAATGTGCGGTTTGAGAAGGTTTCGGTGACCTTCGACCGATGGACGAAATATGCGGGCGGCCAGTTCGACAACCGTCCGACCCGGGTTTACGAACCGCTTGAGAAGCACGGCAACCCTGGTTTCAGCCTCCGCAATGCCGATAACGTCACGCTGAGCAACTGCTCCGTGCGTTGGGGCGGTTCCCGCCCGGATTATTTCACCTTTGCGCTCGAAGCCGAAAGCGTGACCAACCTCTCCCTGACCGGGTTTCAGGGAAAAGCCGCCCATCCCGACCGCGATGCCGCCATCGTCATCCATTAGACCGGGCAGCTTTTTGCCCGTGGCGGCGCTGACGCTGACCTTGCTTTGTCTTGCGCCGGAGCCGCTCCATGCCGACGCCTTATCGACTTCACTTGCCGGCGAATGGCGGTTCGCCCTCGATCCCAACGACGTCGGGACCAATGAACAATGGTTCGCCCGGGACCTGCCGGGCAAAATCCAACTGCCCGGGGTGCTCGAAGCACAGGGTTATGGCGACGAAATCGGCATTTCCACGCCTTGGATGCTGACGCTCTACGACCATTTCTGGTATCTGCGCGCAGACTATGCCGCGTACACTAATGCCGGCAGCGTGAAAGTACCGTTCCTCTGCCAGCCACCCCGGCATTACCTGGGCGCCGCGTGGTATCAACGCGACCTCGAGCTTTCCACCGATTTGAAGGGTCGCCGCATACTGTTATTCCTGGAACGGCCACACTGGAAAACCACCGTCTGGCTGGACAACAAGGAAATTGGCTCGGACATCAGCCTGTGCGCGCCGCATGAGTACGATTTCGGTCTCGTGCCGCCCGGCCGACACCGCATCAGCATCCGCGTGGACAACCGGATGCAATTCCCCAGCCCCGCCGGAATGCATGCCATGGACGCCCATTCCGTCTCTGACTCGCTCGACAGCGCGTGGAACGGCATCGTCGGAGAAATTGGGATACGTTGGACTACACCCGTGTGGATTGAGGATTTGCAGGTATATCCGCATGCCGCCACCAAGTCGGTGACCATCAAAGGGACCATCGGAAATATCACCGGCCAGCCCGGGAGCGGCGAGTTTCAAATGATTGTCACCCCATTTATATTTTCGCAGCCACCCAAATCTGTCGGCGGCAAGATGATGAATGTCGTCTGGTCAACTAACGGCGGGTATTTCGAAACCGAACTGGCTTTGGACAAGGACGCCGGGCTTTGGGACGAGTTTAACCCGACCATTTATCGCTTGATGGTCGGGTTTGGCACCAATAGCGGAAACGGACGGCACTTTGGCCTCCGCGATTTCAAAGCTGTCGGGCAGGATTTTGAGATCAACGGCCGCAAAACCTATCTGCGCGGCACGCATTTCGGCGGGGATTTCCCGCGGACGGGTTATCCGCCGACCGATGTGGAATCGTGGAAGAAGATTATTCAGACGTGCCAGGATTGGGGCTTGAACCACATGCGCTTTCATTCGTGGTGCCCGCCGGAAGCCGCGTTTGAAGCCGCCGATCAGCTCGGTTTTTATCTCCAGGTTGAATGCGGCCTTTGGAACGATTTCAGCCCCGGGAGCGAAATGGAGAAGTGGCTCTACGCCGAAACCGATCGCATTCTACGCGTCTATGGCAACCATCCGTCGTTCGTGCTGCTTTCGGCCAGCAACGAGGCGCATGGCAACTGGAAACCCAGCCTGACTCAATGGGTCGAACATTTCCGCGCCGCAGACCCGCGCCGGCTTTACACGCCGGATACCGGCTGGTCGTTGATTGACGAACCCAGCCCCGTCACCGGCGCGGATTACCTGGCCATCGGCCGCGTCGGCCCCAACCGCGTGCGCGGTGAATCCGGCTGGTTCGGGCGCGATTATGGCAGTTCGTTGACCGGCGTGAACGTGCCGGTCATCGGGCATGAAGTCGGTCAATGGGTCGCGTATCCCGATTTCGAGGTCATCAAAAAGTTCACCGGCTTCATGCAGCCGGGGAATTATGAAATTTTCCGCGACTCCGCCGCCGCGCATGGGCTGTTTGGTAGGGCGGGCAGTCCTCTGCCCGCCGCTCGTCCGAACGCGGACGACGGCGCGCACGGAGTGACGCGCCCTACCTCGAAAGATTTCGCGCAGGCCTCCGGCCGGTTTCAACTCGAATGTTATAAGGAGGAAATCGAGGCGAACCTCCGCACGCCTGGGCTGGCGGGGTTCCAGCTGCTCGATTTGCATGATTATACCGGCCAGGGAACGGCGTTTGTCGGTCTTCTGGATCCGTTTTGGGAATCCAAAGGTTACGCCACGCCGGACGAGTTCAGAAAGTTCTGCAACATCGTCGTTCCGCTGGCGCGGCTGACAAAACGAGTTTTCACAACAACGGACAAATTTGAGGTGCCGGTGGAAATGGCCAACTTCGGGGCGGCAACTCAGGATGATGCCTGGGCTGACTGGAGAATCGAAAACGCTGCCGGCAAAACGGTGGCTCAAGGAAATTTTACTGTAACAAATATTCCAATTGGCCGATCCTTCCCGCTTGGAAACGTGGCGACGGACTTATCCAAACTCGTCGCGCCGGCAGCATATAAACTGGTCGTCAGCACGGCTGGTTCACAGGTAGACTCTGAATTTTTTGAAAACGACTGGAATTTCTGGCTGTATCCGGCATCGGTTCCAGATTCAGCCTCAACGAATGTTTTCATCACCAGTTCCTGGGACGAGGCGCAAAGGAGATTGTCCGCCGGCGGCCGGGTTCTGTTCCTGCCGCATAATGCGGATCTGGATTGGTGGAGCCCGCCGCTGGCGCGCGTGCCGGTGTTCTGGAACGCGCTCATGGGGCCGACCTGGAGCCGGATGTTGGGACTCTGGGGCGATACGAACCATCCGGCGCTGGCGGAATTTCCAACCGGGGCGAATTGCGACTGGCAATGGGCGGAGATTCTCCGCAACACCCGCGCGGTCAACCTGGACCGCCTGCCGCGCGAACTGCAGCCGATCGTCCAGGCCATTGACGATTGGAACCGCAATTACAAGCTCGGCCTGGTGTTTGAGTGCCGGGTCGGCCCGGGCAGGTTGATGGTTTGTTCCGCTGACCTGGATAGCTCGCTGGATTCGCGGCCGGTGGCGCGCCAGTTGCGCCAATCGCTGCTGGATTACATGGCTGGCGGGAAATTCGATCCACCGGTGGCCGTGCCGGCGGCGGATATTGCCAGCCTGCTCTTCGATACGCGCATCATGCAACAACTCGGGGCAACGGCGGAAGCGGACGGCCAAAGCGCGAACGCCATCATTGACGGCGACCCGAACACCTATTGGCTGAGCGGCGACGCGCGGGGCAACGGTTCAAAATATCCGCACGAATTGACCGTTCATTTCCCGGCACCGGTGACCATGAGCGGCCTGGTTCTGATGCCGCGGCAAAATCATCGCGAACATCAGGGTGATATTTGTGATTATGCCGTTCAAGTGAGCGACGACGGGAATGGCTGGCGCGAAATTCAACAAGGACGGCTGGCTTCATCCTTTGACCCGCAATCGATTCATTTTCCGCAGACCGTCACGGCGAAAAATTTGAAG